>Ga0307373_10004033_pt1 | contig 24974 bp, 24 predicted proteins | sample OX2MG_FD_202534 | JGI IMG/M metagenome (GOLD analysis project Ga0307373, IMG submission 202534) | Soil microbial communities from Risofladan, Vaasa, Finland - OX-2 | ecosystem: Environmental > Terrestrial > Soil > Coastal area > Acid sulfate soil | place: Finland: Risofladan, Vaasa | collected...
TGCAGGAACCGCAACAGCCGGGTCTGCGCGCCGAGAGGCATCTCCCCGATTTCATCGAGGAATAGCGTGCCGCCGTTGGCATATTCGCACAGCCCCACTTTGTCGTGGGTCGCGCCGGTGAATGAACCGCGCACGTGCCCGAAAAGCTCGCTCTCCAGCAGCGTTTCGACGAGCGCGGAAAGGTTGCCGACGACGAACGGGCGGGAAGAAACCGGGCTCATCCGCTGGAGCAGCCTGGCCGTCAGTTCCTTGCCCGTCCCCGTCTGCCCGGTGATCAGCACGGTGCGAAAGTGCGGCGCGATCCGGCAGGCGGTATCCAGCGCAGACATGAGCAACGGGCTTTGTCCGACGATTCCCGCGAATTCGAAAGAACCGAGGAGCTCGTCCAGCGCCCGGAGCCGCCGGCCTCCCTGATCGCACTTCTCGACCAGACGATCGACCGCTTTCGATAGCCGATCCAGAAAATCCGGCTTCACAATGTAGTCGAAGGCGCCCTTCTTGATGGCGTCGACCACGCATTCGGTGGAAGAACATCCGCCGAGAATAATCCCGTCCGTCCCGGGGTGAGCCCCGAGGATCTGTTCGAGAAGATCGATGCCGCAGAGGCCGGCAAACAGGCTGCCCACCACGACGATCTCGGGATGCTTCTCCTCGACGAGCCGCAAACCCTCTTCCGGGTTTGTCGCTGTGAACATGGCCAGGGTTTTCGGTCCGAGCCCTTCACGCATCAAGGCGAGCGACTGCTCGTCATCGTCGATGGCAACCAGGCGTGGTTTTTCGCTCACGGGGGAGATAGTCACCTTTTACCTCCCCTTGTGCGCGTCATGCCCGCCAGCGTGCGCGGGGAGGGATCGAAGGGCCCCCCGGGAGCGGCGAGGCTCACGAAACCCCGTGTCGAGGCGCCGGACGTGGCAACGGCTGGAACGTCGCCGTCGTGGATATGCCACGTGCCGGCCATGGCACTGTCGGCCGCCGGCTGTATCTTCCGTAGGATTTTCCGCAGTTCGCCGGGATCAGCCGCTCGAGCGGCGCTTCCCGGCAGGACGAGCAAAGCCAAAGCCGCGGCGGCAGGTATCAAGGGCTGGCCTTGCTCGCGTACGCATTTGTCCGACATTTTGAGGGCCTCCTCTAGGGATACGTTCGGCCCTCCAATTCTCGATGGCATCGCCGGCTCTGGCCCGCCTTGACACTCGCGGCAACGCGCGAGAAGTCAGGGGAAATGCCCCGGTTGTAGGCGGGCTCTTTGCCTGCTTTGCAGGATAGAAAGTGGAACCAGAATTGGCTGAGGGCCAGAATTCCTTTTTCATGTTGGAGGAACGGTACGCTGGTTTTGGTACTGACTGAATAAACATATTCCGATCAGATATTCTATCGATAAAAGCCTACTCACTTGTCACTAACATTGTCGTACCTAGTCTGTCTTAGTACGAAATGGAAAATGTACTGGAATCGCTTTTACTCGATGGGCGCGATCGACATTCCCCGCGCAGGCGTGTGGGGCGGGCGGGGATGATTCCGCGCGGCGATCTCTGCGCCGTTGGTTTCGCCAGTAAATACGAGGCTGTTATGCATTTTCAAAGGCGTCGCCGTAGTGAATTTCCGGTGTCCCGGCCGTGGTCGTGTTTGTCTCTTTCTATGCCATTTCGGAAGGTCTGCTTAGGTCTCTATCGGAGAGAAAAGTCGCGCGTGGGAAGGTGAAATCGCACAGCACTTAAGTGGGGTTTATCTGTCTACTATTGTTTCTCGAACGGGTCACTTAGGTGCCTATCCGAGGAGAAAGTTCGCTCGAATAAGTTGATTAGCATGGCACTAAAGTGGTGGTCGCTCGTTTGCTCGAAGAGCGTGCTACGGAAGATCCAATGCGATCGCTTGGCTGCGAAACGGCTAGCGCTTGGCTTCATCGACGATGGCGATGACGATTTTTTGCACCTCGGCGGAGATCGCTTCGATGCCCGCTTCAGGATAGAAGCTGGCGATAACCTCGGGCAGGAGGGTGGCCATAAAGGTCTTGCCACGCTGAACGTAGACGGTGATCGGGCAGGGCAGCATCAGCGACGTCCGCACATCTTTTTCGAGGACTTCGCTCGCGTAGCGGGCGTTGCAGATTTCGATGACCTTGATGGGGTCGCGATGAAACCCCTTTTCGGCGAGCGTTGCGGCAACGTCGTGTGTGTGCAGGACGCGAAAACCGTGCTTACCGGCGGCCTCTTCGACCGCGCGCACGGCCTCATCGAAGGGCTTGGCCGTCTCGACGGTATACTCGATAGGCTTGTTGGTAATCGTCTGGCTCGCCTTGGGCATGATGGTTCCTCCCTGCTGGCAAAGAGAGCAAGATCGATGCCAGAGGGAACGGAATCATTGAGACTCAAGTGGTTGCTGCACTGCGGGTTGCGGTTGGCCGGCTGCTCGTTCATTTTAAAAGGGAGAATGAACGGTCTATTTTTGCCCGCTCGAGCGCCAATTGCCGCAGGCTCGAAGGTGGCCGGCGGCGAGCTATTCCAGCAGGAGGAGCGCATATGCTTGCGCGGTTCCCGCGCTGAGGATTCGGGCGACGAGGCACTACGGCCCGGAGGGGTTGCAAGAGATTGCAGCGCAGCCGGTCGCAAATCGGATCGGCCCGCTTCCCGTTGGCCCCTCCCGATTCGCCGTTCGAAATCCACACAAGCGGTTCTGCTGCAATGCGTTGACACCTCTGAAAGCCATGTGCTAGCTTCGCCATGGCGGGTGTTGCGCCTATTGGCGTCAAACGTGCGGACGATCCCTCCGGCACGCTTAGAACTTCGCAAGGAGAATACTCTTGGCTGACAGCCCCAGGAATTTCCTGTTTACGTCGGAGTCGGTGACCGAGGGCCACCCCGACAAGATCGCCGATCAGATTTCCGACAGCATCCTCGACGCGGTTTTGAAGGAAGATCCGACCGGGCGCGTGGCATGCGAGACGCTGGTCACGACAGGCTTGGTGGTTCTGGCCGGCGAGATCACGACGGAGGCCCATCTCGATTACACCGACATCGCCCGGGACGTCATTCGGGAAGTCGGCTACAACCGGGCCAAGTACGGGTTTGACGCCGATACGTGCGCCGTCATTTCCTCGCTCAAGCGTCAATCGCCCGATATCGCTCTCGGCGTCGACGGCGGCGGAGCTGGCGATCAAGGGCTGATGTTTGGCTACGCCTGCGATGAAACCGAAGAACTCATGCCCATGCCAATTACCCTGGCGCACCGCCTGACGCGGCGCCTGGCCGAAGTCCGCCGCAGCCGCGTGGTCGATTTCCTCCGCCCCGACGGAAAATCTCAGGTGACGATCCAATATGTGGAGGGCCGTCCGGCGCGCGTCTCTTGCGTGGTGGTTTCGACGCAACATTCCGATAATGTTTCCAATCGAGACCTCCACGATGCCGTTCTGTACGAAGTGATCCGTCCGATGATCCCCGAAGCCATGATGGACGACCGGACCCAGGTTCATATCAATCCCACCGGCCGCTTTGTGATCGGCGGCCCGATGGGCGACGCCGGCGTGACCGGCCGGAAAATCATCGTGGACACCTATGGCGGCTATTCGCGGCACGGCGGCGGGGCCCTTTCGGGCAAGGATCCGACCAAGGTGGACCGCTCGGCCTGTTACATGGCTCGCTACGTGGCGAAAAATCTGGTGGCGGCGGGCGTGGCCCGGCGCGCCGAAGTTCAATTGGCCTACGCGATCGGCGTCGTCGAGCCGGTATCGGTCATGGTCGATACATTCGGCACGGGCCTGGTTCCTGACGAGCAACTCACCGAGGTCGTGCGTGCCGTCTTCCCGCTAACCCCGCGTGGCATTATGGATGAACTGAACTTGCGGCGCCCCATCTACCGCCAGACGGCCAACTACGGACACTTCGGCCGCAATGAACCGGGCTTCACATGGGAGCGGGTGGACAAAGTGGCGCAAGTCCGTAAGGAAGCCGGCCTGACGGCCTCCAGCGGCGCCGGGGTGGGCGCTCGCAACTAACCCGCGGCTTTTCGCGCACCAGAAGAGGAGAAGGGGAATGGAAACCGTTCGAAAACTGGCTGGCGACGTAAAGGACATCGCACTCGCCGATCAGGGCAAGCGAAAGATCGAGTGGGCGAACCAGCAGATGCCGGTGCTCCAAACGATTCGCAAGAGATTCATCAAGGAGCAGCCGCTCAAGGGCCTGCGGGTTTCCGCGTGCCTGCACGTCACCAGCGAGACGGCCAACCTGGCGATCGCGCTGCGCGACGGCGGGGCGGATGTGGTGCTCTGCGCCTCGAACCCGCTTTCGACGCAGGACGAGGTGGCCGCGTGCCTGGTTCGCGACTACCAGATCCCCGTTTTCGCGATCAAGGGCGAGGACACCGACACCTATTACAGCCATATTCACGCCGCGCTCGACCACCAGCCGCGCATCACGATGGACGACGGCGCCGATCTGGTCTCCATGCTCCACGCCAAGCGGAAGGAATTGATCGACGGGGTCATCGGCGGCACCGAGGAAACCACCACCGGCGTCATCCGCCTGCGCGCCATGGCGCGCGACAAGTCCCTGCGGTATCCGGTGATCGCCGTTAACGACGCCACCACCAAATACCTCTTCGACAACCGCTACGGCACCGGGCAATCGACCATCGACGGCCTGCTTCGCGCCACCAATCTCCTGCTGGCCGGTTTGACCTTCGTCGTCGCCGGTTACGGTTGGTGCGGCCGCGGCCTGGCGATGCGGGCGCGCGGGCTGGGCGCCAACGTCGTCGTCACCGAAATCAACCCGGTGAAGGCGCTCGAGGCGCTCATGGACGGGTTCCGCGTGATGCCGATGCCGGAAGCGGCGCGAATCGGCGATATTTTCATCACCGTGACCGGGAACAAGAGCGTTATCGCGGGCGAGCACTTTGAAAAAATGAAAGACGGAGCGGTCGTCGCCAACTCCGGTCATTTCAACGTCGAAATCGACATTCCCGCCCTGGAACGCATGGCCAGTTCCCACCGGCCCACCCGGCCGTTCGTCGAGGAATACGTGGTGTCGGGCGGCAGGCGGATTTACCTGCTGGCGGAGGGCCGGCTGCTGAACCTTTCGGCGGCCGAAGGTCATCCCGCCGCCGTGATGGACATGAGCTTTGCGAACCAGGCGCTCTCGGCCGAATACATGCTGAAGAATGCGTCGAGCCTCGAACGGCGCGTCTATCCCGTGCCCGAAGCGATCGACCGGCAAATCGCCAAGCTGAAACTGGAATCGAAGAATATCCTGATCGACAAACTCACATCGGAGCAGGAGCAATATTTGGCCTCCTGGTCGGAAGGAACCTAGGCTCTCTCCCCCGGCATGGAAGACTGGGCGAATCTGGCTCTCGATATGGCCACGGCGCGCGGCGCCACCTACGCCGACGCGCGCGTGATCGACGTGCGCCAGCGGGAACTTTCGACCAAGAACGGCGAAGTGGGCACGCTGGTCGAGGGGGAATCGTTTGGAATCGGCGTGCGGGTGATCGCCGACGGGGCGTGGGGTTTCGCGTCGGTTGGCGGTTTGAGCCGCCGCGAAATCGAGAAATGCGCCGCGCAGGCCGTTTCGATCGCCCGCGCTTCGGCGCTTGCCAAGCGCCACGACGTCGTTCTCGCCCCGGAGCAGGCCTACATCGACTCCTGGCAGTCGCCCTTCGTCAAGGACCCCTTTCACATCCCCGTCGACCGGCAGATCGCCCTGCTGCTCGAAGCCGACAAGGAAATGCGCCGGGTGGCCGGCGTGACGGTCGCCGAAACGGGCATGGTGTTCCACCGCATGGAGCAGTTCTTCGCCTCGACGATCGGCTCGCGCATTCACCAGGTGAAGATGCAATCGGGCGCCGGAATCGTCGCCTCCTGTTTCGCCGATGGCGAATTGCAGAAGAGGTCGTACCCGAACAGCTTCGGCGGCCAGCACGCCCTGCGCGGCTACGAACTGGTCGAGGAACTGGATCTGGTCGGCAACGCTCCCCGCGTGGCGGAGGAAGCCGTGGCGCTGCGCCAGGCGGCGCAATGCCCGGAAGGCGTTCGGACCATCCTGCTCGACGGCTCGCAGGTCGGCTTGCAGGTGCATGAATCGATCGGGCACCCGATCGAGCTCGACCGCGTGCTGGGCACGGAAGCCAATTTTGCCGGCACCAGCTTTCTGACCCTCGACAAGCTCAATACGCTGCGGTACGCCTCCGATCCGGTCACAGTCGTGGCCGACGCGCGCCTGGAGCACGGGCCCGGCCTCGGCACGTTCGGCTACGACGACGAAGGCGTTCCCGCGCAGGCGACCGACATCATCCGCGACGGCATGTTCCGGGGCTATTTGACCAGCCGGGAAACGGCCGCCGCCATCGGGCAGAGCCGCTCGAATGGAACCATGCGCGCCGAATCGTGGAACCGGCTCCCGCTGATCCGGATGACGAATATCAGCCTTCTTCCCGGCACGTGGAAGCTCGAAGACCTGATCGCCGACACCGACGACGGGATTTACATGGAAACCAATCGGTCGTGGTCGATCGACGACCGCCGCTACCACTTCCAGTTCGGCACGGAAATCGGCTGGGAGATCAAGGGCGGCAAAAAGGTTCGGATGCTGAAAAATCCGAGCTACAGCGGCATCACCACCGAATTCTGGAACAGTTGCGACGCCATCTGCTCGCGCGAGCATTGGACCTTGTGGGGAACGCCGAATTGCGGCAAGGGCCAGCCCATGCAGACCATGGGCACCGGTCACGGCGCCGCGCCGGCGCGGTTCCGCAACGTCCGCGTGGGCATCGCGTTCTCGCGCTGAAGGGGTTGGGAAACGGCATCATGCCGGCAAAAAAGGCAGCGAAACGATCGAAGACAAAGGCGGCGCCGAAACCCAGGACGCCGCGAGCGCCCGTAGCCGCCGAGCATCGGATCGCCCGTTCCGAGCTCGAACGAATTGCCGAGCGGGTCTTTAGGTGCAGCCAGGCGGACGAAACCGAAGTCTCGATCGACGCCACAACCGACGCGCTCACGCGTTTCGCCAACAACACCATCCATCAGAACGTGGCCGAGCGCGAGGTTTCGGTTTCCGTGCGGGCGGCCGTGGATGGACGGACCGCGCGCGTTTCGACGAACAAGACCGACAACGAATCGCTGGCCCGGGCCGTGCGCGCGGCCGAAAAACTGGCGCGGCTGCAGCCTCGCAACGAAAACCTGCTGCCGATGCTCGGGCGGCAGAAATATCTTCCCGTCAAACGCTTTTTCCCCGCCACGGCCGCGGCAACGCCCGAGGACCGCGCGCGGGCCGTCGTGCGCGTGGTGGACCTGGCGAACGAGCGCGGGCAGACCGCCGCCGGCATCTTCACGGCCGGCCTTTCGCAGACGGCGCTGGCCAACTCGCACGGCCTGTTCGCCTATTACGAGCAGACGCGGGCGGAGTTTTCCGTTACGTTCCTCGAGGGTGGCAGTTCCGGCTGGGCGAAGGCGAATTTTAGCGATATCCAGCTCATCGATGCCGACGCGCTGGCCGAGCGAGCGAGCCGGAAAGCCAGCGATGCGCGCGAGCCGCGGGAGATTCCCGCCGGCCATTACACGGTGATTCTCGAACCGGCGGCCGTGCTCGACCTGGTCGGCTTTCTCTTCTACGATTTTGCGGCCACCGCCATGGAAGACCAGCGGTCCTGTTTCACCGACCGCCTGGGAAAACAGCTTCTGGGCCGCCACATCACCATCTGGGACGATGTGTATCACCCGCTGCAGACGGGCGCGCCCTTCGATGGGGAAGGGGTGCCGCGGGAGAAGGTGCTTCTGGTCGACCGCGGCGTGCCGAAGTCATTGGTCTATTCCCGCGCCAGCGCGAAAAAACGCAAGGCCAAGCCGACCGGCCACGGCTTGCCCCTGCCGAACGAATGGGGCGAAGCGCCGCTGAACATCGTGTTCGCCGGGGGAAAAGAATCCGTCGAGGAGATGATCGCTTCGACCGGGCAGGGGATATTGGTGACGCGGTTCTGGTATATCCGCGAAGTCGATCCCTATCAGAAAATCCTCACGGGCATGACGCGCGACGGAACGTTCCTGGTGGAAAACGGCCGCGTCGCGGGCCCGCTCAAGAACTTCCGCTTCAATCAGAGCATCATCGAAATGATGGCTTCGGTCGAGGCCCTCGGGGCGCCCGTGCGGGCGGCCGGCGAGGAATCGTTCGAGATGGTCGTTCCTGCCATGAAGGTCCGTAATTTCCACTTCACCGAGATGACCAAGTTTTAACCGCCGGGGGAGCGGCCGCGGTCCGATAGTGCGGAAACCGCAGCCGCCCGTGTTTGGACAGGGGACCGGATGGCGCCGGCTACGTCTGTTTACCCTTTGGCCGAGTGTGTCTGCTGCCGGAGCGAGCTCATGAATTCCCGTGCGGCAGGTGAATAGATGAATGTATGGCCGACGTTGTTCCCCGGATAGAACCACTTTTTAATTTCGGGAACGGCGTAGCCGGAATTTGGCCGTTGCAGTTTGACGATGGTTTTGCCGGTTGCTTTTGCCCGGTACGCCGGCAATGTCAGGAAAAGCCCTTCGACCTGCGAGGTATGTCTGTCGATAATTTGTACGGCATCGGGACTGTAGGAAGGGTGCACGAGCCGGAAAATGTAGGTTCCCGGCCCGAGAACGCGGCCGGGGATTTCGACCGGCCCGCTCACGGTGACAAAAATCTCCTGGTGCCATCCAGTGGCGCGGGCCTTCGGGACCGCGATAAAGCACAACAAACCGGCTGAGAGAAAAACGGATAAGCTACGCACAATTCCGTTTCGCGTAAACATTGCTATTCCTCCTCGCTTCTTCGCTCGGAGGGATCGCGATCTCTCCATCAGTGGGATGCGGAATATTTCCGGCGGGATGCAAATAGGTGGAGGTGGCCCGTCGAGATTGAATCGTACGACGGGAAAAATCCAAACGGGAACAAGACAGCGAACCGGATATTCGCGGCTTATGTTTCCTGATCCTCGAGAAGAAGCCGGCGGTAGGCCTCGCGCTTGGGAATGCCGTATTCACGGGCGGCCTGCTTGAGAGCCGCTTTGCGGTCGAGCCCTCCGCGTTCCAGTTCCGCGATTCTTTGGGCCAGCGTGGCGGTGGCCGGGGCCGTTTCCGCCGCCGTTTGCTCGGGGGCAGCGATCAGCAGGGTGATTTCGCCACGGGGAGGGTTCTGCTGAAACCGGCGAGCCAGTTCCGAAAGCCGGCCACGGCTGAATTCCTCATGAATCTTCGTCAGCTCGCGCGCCACAACCGCTTGCCGGTCGCCGAAAATCTCCAGCGCGTCGCCCAGCGTCTGCGTGAGGCGATGGGGGGCTTCGTACATCACGAGCGTGCGGCGCTCCGGGGCCAGTTCCCGCAGGCGGCGTCTTCGCTCGCCCGCGCGCGGCGGCAGGAACCCGATAAAGAGGAATTCGCCGGTGTCCAGGCCCGAGGCCACCAGCGCCGCGACGAACGCGGAGGGTCCCGGAATCGGGATGACGGGAATTTGCCGCTCGAGACAGAGCCGGACCAGATCCCGGCCGGGATCGGAGACCAGCGGCGTGCCGGCGTCGCTCACCAGCGCCACCGTCGCTCCCTGCTCGAGACGGCCAATCAGTTCGCTCGAGCGCTCGCGTTCGTTATGTTCGTGATAACTGACCAGGGGCCGGTCGATTTCGTGGCGGGCGAGAAGTTTTCGCGTCTGGCGCGTATCCTCGCAAGCGATCCAATCGGCCTCGCGCAGCACGCGCAGCGCCCGCAGCGTTATATCTTCCAGATTGCCGACGGGCGTAGCCACCAGATAGAGTCTGCCCCGCGCGTTTGTTTCTTCGCCAGCCATGGGCCGAGAGCGAGTCTAGCACGCGGCCCGGCCGCCACGCCGCAGGCGGGCGTGGTACGATTAGAGCGCCGTCCGCTGTTCGCTTTCAGGAGAATGGGTGTGCCGCTTTACGAGTACGAATGCGCCAGTTGCCATCATCGTTTCGAGAAGATCGAGTCTTACTCCGCGCCGGAGAAGCAAAAATGCCCGAAATGCGGCAAGACGGCCGGGCGGGTTCTAACGGCTCCGGCGATCCAGTTCAAGGGTTCCGGTTGGTACGTCACCGATTACGGCGGGAAGAGTTCAGGCGCCGACGTGAAAGCCGGCAAATCGCCGGATTCTTCGAGCGCGGCCACCCCGGCGAAACCGAGTTCCGGGAAGCCGAGCGTGGAAAAGAAAGCCTGACGTTCCCCGGCCCTCGGGTCCATTTTTAGCGCCGCTGCGGCAAGGGTTTTATAGCGGGAGGGTTCGGAGCCAGTCGCGGAAGGCGCCTCCGAACTCGGGATTTTCCAGGGCGATCTCCACGGTCGCTTGCAGAAACCCGAGTTTGTCGCCGGCATCGTAGGATTTTCCCTCGCACACGCAAGCCCACAACCCCTTCTCCCTGGCGAGTTGGCGAAGGGCGTCGGTCAGTTGAATTTCCCCGCCGCGGCCCGGCGCCGTGTGCTCGAGATAATCGAAGATTTCCGGCGGAAGAACGTAGCGGCCCGCAACGGCGAGCGTGGAGGGGGCTTCCTCGGGCGAGGGTTTTTCCACCAGGTCGCGAATGCGATAGATCTGGCGCCCGCCGCGCTCGATGGGCGGATCGGCCGAGACGATTCCGTAGAGACCGACCTGCTCGCGGGCGACCGGAATGACCGCGATCGCGCCCTCGCCTGTCGATTCGTACACTTCAACCAATTGGCGCGTGACCGGGTTCGGCCCGGTCATGATCACGTCGCCCAGGAGAACGGCGAAAGGCTCCGCGTCGACGATATCGCGCGCTTCGAGCACCGCGTGGCCCAGCCCCAGCGGCTCTTTCTGCCGCATGTAGCTGAACCGGACCAAATTGCTGATCTGGCGGACCAGTTCCGCCTGATCCATCCTGCCTTTGCGTTCGAGGAAGGCTTCGAGTTCGGGCGAGGTGTCGAAGTGGTCCTCGATGGCGTTTTTCCCGCGGCCCGTGACGATGATGATGTTTTTGATCCCCGAAGCGACGCATTCCTCTACGGCGTATTGGATGAGAGGCTTATCGACGACCGGCAACATCTCCTTGGGCTGGGCCTTGGTGGCGGGCAGGAAGCGCGTGCCGAGTCCGGCGGCCGGCAGAACGGCCTTTCTGACGGGTTGGAAACGGGTGGTCATTGGTGAACTTTCGCTGGCTTGCAAGATAGCGGCTTCGGCGGAGAGAGTCAAACGAACGGCGCCGGGCCGGGGGACGGAGGCAACACCGCTGTCGTGAGAGCCCCATCCCGAGCCGCCACGCTCGCTCCAGGCGGAAATCGTGAAATCGACAGCCCACGGGAAGCGATTGGATGTACACTTTCTGGAATCTGGAGAGTTGAAATCCACATCCCGGCTTCTGCGCGGAGAATATCCATGAGTTCGTCAGCTTCCGCGGCACAGGCTTTTGTGGACGCCCTTTTGAATCTCGATTTCGAGGGTCTGGAGTCCACTCTGGAACCCAAAGTAGAATTTCGCGCGCTCGTACCCGGAGAACTTGTCAACGTCGCTACGGCCCGGGAAACCGCCGGCTGCTTTCGGCGTTGGTTTGGCGATAAGACGGGTCTGGAACTGGTCCACCGCAAGGACGAGCTGCTCGTTGACCGGCTGTTTCTGGAGTATCGCTTGCGCCTCCACAAGGGGAACGAGGCGTATCTGGTCGAGCAGCGAATTTGCTCCAGCATTGAAAACGGGAAATTCGTTGTGATGGACCTGGTTTGCTCGGGATTCCGTCCCGAGGGGGTGGTGGAAACCGAAGCATCGGTGCACCGGTTCGACGCGGGCGACCTCGGTTGTGGGTCCGGCCTACCGCGGGAGTTCCGGGCGCGCATCGGGCAAATTCCGGTTGGACATGTTCTGGAAGTCGTTACCAAGGATCCTTCGGCCAAGGAAGATCTGCCCTCTATCTCTCGCCTTCTGGGCCACAAGGTTCGGTCGGTCGAACCGGGAGCCGAAGGGGAGTTTATGATTCGCGTGGAGCGTTCAAAATGAGCCAGCAAATGATTTTCCAGTGCACTTATGGGAAAGAGAATCCCGAGCGTGCCATTCTGCCCTTCGTAGCGGCCAACGTGGCGGCCACGGCCGGTATCGAAGCGACGGTGGTCTGCACCATCGACGCGGTGTGGCTCGGTACCAAAGGCGGCGCCGGCTCCGTGCTTGCCAAGGGTCTGCCTCCCCTGACGGATTTGATGGACGAATTTCGTGGAAACGGCGGCAAGGTTTGGCTGTGCGGCGCTTGCACCAAACCGCGGGGGATCACCGAAGCCGACGCGGCCCCCGGAGTCACCATCGTCGGGGCGGCGACGATCATCGAAGCGATCGCCAACGGCGCCACGCCCATCGCCTTCGCTTAACGCGCGAAAGTGCTCCGTGCCCTGTCCCGCAGTGGCCGTGTGCGCGGCGGAAAATCTATGGCCGCGTTTCGCCGAACAGCAGTGCAATCAACGCCACGATAAACATCCCGATGACGATCGCATTACCCCAATGTTTCAAAAAGGGGTTGACCTGGGACATGCCGACGACAAAAACGAATACGAGAAGAAAGGCGACTTCCCACCAGGACCGCAGCCGCATCGGACCGGCCATCGCTCGTTCCTCCGGCGTGAACTTGTTCTGCCGCGGCTCGCGCAAAACGGCAACGGCAGCGTGCTAGGATAGCCTTCGGAAGTGGCCCTTTGGAAGTGGCGATGGCACGCGACGCGCTCATTCTCGGAATCGAATCCTCTTGCGACGAAACGGCCGCGGCGGTGGTTCGCAGCGGACGGACGATCCTTTCGAGCGTCGTCGCTTCGCAGATCGACCTGCACCGCAAATACGGCGGCGTGGTGCCGGAGCTGGCTTCGCGGGAACATTTGCGGCGCATCGTTCCGGTGGTGCGCGAGGCGCTCTCGGGGGCCGGGTTGTCTTTGGCGGGCGTGGACGCGGTGGCTGTAACGAGCGGGCCGGGCCTGATCGGCTCGCTGCTGGTTGGCGTCACGTTCGGCAAGGCGCTTTCGCAGGCCGGCTCGAAGCCCCTGATCGCCGTGAACCATCTCGAAGGGCACGTACGGGCGGTGATCCTCGAGGCGCTTGCCGCGGGCCGCGAGCCGGCGTTGCCGACCCTCTGCCTGATCGTTTCCGGCGGCCACACGGTGCTCTATTCCGTGCGGGCGGCGACCGAAGGGGCCGTCGAAGCGGTGCCTTTCCGGTATGAGCGGCTCGGGCAGACGCGGGATGACGCCGCGGGCGAAGCCTACGACAAGGTGGCTAAGATGCTGGCCCTCGGCTATCCCGGCGGGCCGGTGCTCGATCAACTGGCGGTGCATGGCGACGCGTCGGCGATCCGGTTTGGCGAGCCGAAAATGAAGGGCAATCCTTACGATTTCAGCTTCAGCGGAATCAAGACGGCGGTGCTCTATCACCTGCGGAAGCATTCCGAGCTGGAACCGGAAATCCAGCGGCGCCGCGACGCGATGCGCGAGCAGCGGCTGCGAGCGCAGGAATTATTGCCGCTTTGCGGCCGGCACACGCTGGATCTGGTGGCCAGCTTCCAGCGGGCGGTTGTCACTGGTCTGGTGGCCCGGACGCTTTCCGCCGCCGAGCAGTCGGCGGCAAGGTCGGTGCTGGTGTCGGGCGGCGTGGCGGCAAACCGCGAACTGCGGGAAACGTTCGAGAGCGAATCCCGGCGGCGCGGCCTCGAAGTCTTCTTCCCCAGCCGGGCTCTTTCGACCGATAACGCGGCCATGATCGCCGCCGCGGCCTATCCGCGCCTGCTGGCCGGCGAGTACACCGGGGAAGAACTGAATGCCGAGGCGGTGCTTCCATTGGCGTGAACGGGCACTAGCCTGAACGGGCGCTCGCCTGACGGCGCCGAGCGGCAGGCTTCGCCCAAACGCCGTTTTTTTTCGGTTGCTCCGGCAAGCGGTTCTCGCGCTATGCGCATCGCGATCGATACAGGCGGAACGTTCACCGACTGCCTCTTCCTGCGTGACGGAAGGCTGGAGCTTCTCAAAATCCCTTCGACGCCGGGCCAGCCCGCCCGGGCCGTCTCGCAAGCCCTCGAAGTCATTCTTGGCCGGCCCGGCGGCGCAGACCATCCGGAACTGACCTGCGGAACGACCGTCGGCACAAATGCGCTGCTTGAGCGGCGAGGCGCCCGGGTGGCGCTGGTGACGACGGCCGGTTTCGAAGACGTGATCGAGATTGGCCGGCAGGATCGCCCGGAGTTGTACAACCTGCTGGTGACGCGTCCCCAGCCGCTGGTTCCGCGCCCGCGGCGGTTTGGCCTGTGCGAGCGCATCGACGCGGCCGGAAATGTGGCCCGGCGGGCGGAAAAGCGGGAGATCGAGCGCGTCGTCCGCCAGGTCGAGAGATCGCACCCGCAGGCCGTGGCGCTGTGCCTGCTTTTCTCCTTTGCCAATCCGGAGCACGAGAGACAGTTCGCCCGGCGCGTGCGCCTTCTCGGGTTGCCCGTCTCCGTTTCGCACGAGATTTCGGCCGAGTTCCGGGAATACGAGCGAACCGCAACGACCGTGGCCAACGCCTATCTGGCGCCGGCGATGAGCGGGTACCTGAAGCGGATGGAAAAGGAATCGGCTCGCTGGCGGGGCGGCCGCGTGCGGGTCATGCAATCGAACGGAGGGATCGTTTCCGCGTCTCTGGCGGCGCGGGAGCCGGTGCGAACGGTGCTTTCCGGCCCGGCGGGCGGCGTGCTCGGAGCGCGCAGCCTGGCGGAGTTGGCCGGATGGAACCGGATCATCAGCTTCGACATGGGCGGGACATCGACCGACGTTTCCCTGATCGACGGTGATCTCCGCACCACAGTCGAATCGAGCGTGGCCGGTCTGCCGATTGCCGTGCCGATGCTCGAAATTCATACGGTCGGCGCCGGAGGGGGCTCGATCGCCCGGCTGGACAGCGCGGGCGCCCTGCGCGTCGGCCCGGAAAGCGCCGGCGCCGAGCCAGGCCCGATCTGTTACGGCCGTGGCGAGCTGCCGACGGTGACCGACGCGCACCTGGTCCTCGGACGTCTCCCGCTCAAGGGATTGCTGGGCGGCGGATTTCCGCTCGATGAAGAGCGCGCCAGGCGATACATGGAACGGGCGCGCGGCCCCATCGGTTCGGTCGAGGAATTTGCCGCGGGAATTCTGGCGGTGGCCGACGCGGCGATGGAGAAGGCCATTCGCGTCATATCGATCGAGCGCGGCCATGATCCTCGGGATTTCACTCTGGTGGCCTTCGGCGGCGCCGGCGGACTGCACGCCTGCCGCCTGGCGGCGTCCTTAGGCATTCCGCGAATCCTGATTCCCCGGTTTCCGGGCGGGCTCTCCGCGCTGGGGATTCTTTCCGCCGATGTCGTGAAGGATTACTCGCGCACATTGCGGATGGAAATCGAATCGAGGGCCGCGGCGCGATCTCCCCTGCAAAGGGCGTTCGGCGAGATCGAAGCGCGCGGCTGGCGCGATATGCGCGCCGAGGGTTTTCCTCGCCGCCGTGTCCGGATCGAGCGCCTGCTCGATCTCCGCTACGTGGGCTAGGGCTATGAACTGACGGTACCCGCCGCCGGAAATTTTCTCGCTTCCTTTCACCGGGAGCATGAGCGCCGCTACGGCTATGCGGACCGCTCCTGGCGCGTCGAGCTGGTGAATGTGCGCTCCCGTTTCATCGGCCCGGCGCCCGGACTTTTGCTTCGGCCCCGGCGCGGATCGTCGCGCAAGGGACAAGCCGCGGCCACTCGCCGGCGAAGGGCGTTTTTTCCCGATGCCGGCTCGATGCGTCAGGTGGCGACAACGATCTACGACCGCTCCCTCTTGCGACCCGGCCGGCGCGTGGCCGGTCCGGCCATTGTTTTCGAATACAGCGCGACGACGGCGATCCCGCCCGGATGGAGGGGCCGGGTGGATCGTTTCGAGAACCTCATTCTGGAGCGGGGCAGCCGATGAAAGCCGACCCGATTCGTCTGGAAATATTCAAGAGCCTGTTTCACTCCGTGGCCGAGGAGATGGGCGCGGCGCTGCGCCGTTCGGCCTTCTCTCCCAATATTCGGGAACGGCGGGACTATTCCTGCGCCGTGTTCGATCGCCAGGGCCAAGCGCTGGCCATGGGCGACCATATGCCGGTGCATCTGGGTTCGATGCCGATGTCGGTGGCCGCGGCCATCGGCAAACTCGAACTTTTTCCGGGAGATATTGCCGTGTTAAACGATCCCTACTGCGGCGGGACGCACCTGCCCGACCTGACGATGATCATGCCGGTCCATTTGAAGTCGCGCCGGCCGCTGTTTTTTGTCGCTGCTCGCGCGCACCACGCCGACGTGGGCGGAAGCCAGCCGGGTTCGATGGGGATGGCGCGCGAAATGTACGAGGAGGGAATCCGCATTCCGCCGGTGAAGATTTTCAGCCATGGCCGGATCGCGGGCGATGTTCTCGACCTCATCCTGGCCAATGTGCGGATTGCCCGCGACCGGGAGGGCGATCTGGCGGCGCAGATTGCCGCTTGCCGCACAGGCGGGCGGCGCCTCGAAGAGATCGTCTCCAAGTACGGCCTGAGGGAGGTGAGAACCTACGAGGGGCATCTGCTCGATTATTCCGAGAGGATGATGCGAATGGTCCTGCGAGGAATTCCCCCGGGCGTTTATCGCGGAGAGGACCGGCTCGACGGCGACGGCTGGGGTAGCGGGCCCCTGCCCATTCGCGTCGCCATACGCGTCGGAAAGGACGAAGCGGAAATCGATTTCACGGGATCGGCCCCGCAGTGTCCGGGGAATCTCAATGCGGTTTACGCCATCACCTATTCCGCGGTGTTCCATGTTTTTCGGTGTCTCGTTCCCGAACAGGTGCCGGCCACTTCCGGCCTGATGCGCCCGCTGCGCGTCATAGCCCCGGAGGGAACTCTGGTCAACGCACGGCCCCCGGCCGCGGTGGCCGGGGGAAACGTGGAAACCTCGCAGCGCATCGTCGATACGGTGCTGCGAGCGTTGGCTCTGGCCCTGCCCGAACGGATTCCCGCCGCCAGTCAGGGAACCATGAACAATCTGACCTTCGGCGGTGTCGATCCGAGGCGGCCTGGCACCGTTTTCGCCTACTACGAAACCGTTGCCGGAGGCATGGGGGCCAGACCTGGCCTGGACGGGTTGAGCGGCGTCCATACGCACATGACGAATTCCCTGAACACGCCCCTCGAGGTGCTCGAACACGATTTTCCGGTCCGAGTGCGGCGCTACTCATTGCGCCGTGGCTCGGCAGGGGCGGGGCGATGGCGCGGCGGAGAGGGTATTATCCGGGAAATCGAGTTTCTGGCTCCGGCGCAACTCGGACTGCTCAGCGAGCGGCGCCAGTTTCCACCCTACGGCTTGGCGGGGGGCAAGAGCGGCGCCGTGGGACGAAACGAACTCAACCTGGACGGCAAATGGAAAACTGTAGCGGCGAAGTGCAGCCTCAGGGTGCCGGCGGGAACCAGACTACGAGTTTTGACGCCGGGTAACGGAGGTTGGGGTAGGGCAAAGCAGGGAAGGGAAAAATAAGAAATTAAACCTGTTACTGTTACGGGATGGATGCTGAAGCACTCGCGGGGTGGGCGCACCACTTACGACTTGGTCCGGCGCTGCTTTCAGGCGTCGGTATTTCAGAACGGGCTACTCGGCTGCTGCGGTAACACCGATTTCCGGGAACTGAAGCTTGGCCTTAGCCAGTGCCCTCACGACGTCGGTTTCCACTTTGCTCTCGCTGGATCGCTGAGCTGTGGCGAGTTCGCTAACCAATAGAAATTTCGCCCGCTCGAGCATCTTCTTCTCGCGGAACGAAAGGGGTTTCGCGCGACTCAGTGCAAGCAGACTCTTCAAAACCGCCGCAACGTCCAGGAGTTCACCGGTGCGCATCCGCTCAGAGTTTTCCTTGAAGCGGTGCTTCCAGTCGACATGGGAATTGCCAGAGTGCTGATTGTTCTCTAAAAACCCCATGACCTTCCTGGCTTCGGTACCAGAAATCACGCGACGCAGTCCAACCGTATGAGCGTTTGTTTCAGGAATCATCACGCGTAGCCCGTTGGTAGAAATGCGAAGCATGAAACAACGTTCCGACCGACCGTTGAGATAGCTGAAGCTGACCTGCTCGATAGTACCCACGCCGTGATTCGGATATACAACTTTGTCCCCGATCTTATATTCGACCATGGGCGCCCCTGCCTACGTAACCAATTCTAAGGACGAGGGTTGCATGCGTCAAGGAGGGGGGCGAAAAAACAGGCGAAGATACGTCGTAACCCGACCGTGATGGTCGCGAATCGTTTACATCCCGTCTTGCGCGCCGCAGTGACGGAAATTGCCGCAAGCGGGGAGTTTCCGGCAAATGTACGGCCATAGGAGGGAAATAGCACCCCGGGCTTCTCCCCGAACCGAACCAGTGCCCCGCTAAGCTACAATCTTCCCTATGCTTTCGCTGGCGATTGATACGAGCACCCCATCCGGCAGCTTGGCCGTGCTCGAGGACGATCGGTTGCTCGGCACGCTCGGAACGGCCGGGGATGAAACCTATTCCTCCAGGCTATTCCGTCATCTGCGTCTATTGCTCGGAGAATTGCAGCTCGGACTCGACCGGTTCGATCTGTTCTCCGTGGCGGCCGGTCCGGGGTCGTTTACGGGCGTGCGGGTCGGGCTGGCGGCGGCCAAGGGATGGGCCGAGGCCTTCTCGAAGCCCGCGATCGGAGTCAGCGTGCTCGAAGCCGTCGCGGCCCAGGCGACGACGCCCGCTCCGCTGCTGGCATCCGTGGTGGATGCCCGGCGAGGCCAGCTGTATGGCGCCCTGTACGAGCGGCGCAATGGCCAAATTGTCCGTTGCGGCGATGAGATGGTCCTCACACCCGAGGAGTTGTTCGCGTGGCTGGCCGAGCGGCCCGGGGGAAAATCGATGGCGCTCGTATCCCCCGCGCCGGAGACATTCCAGGCGGCTTTGGCCCGCTCGCCGCTTTGCGACGCGTCCGTCGAGCGCGTTTCTCCCTTTTTAGCCGCGATGATTGGCCTGCTGGCGTATCGCCGGGCTGTCGGCGGCGAGGCGCACGATGCCATCGGTCTGGACGCCAATTACGTGCGGCGATCCGACGCGGAAGTGAAATGGAAGGATTGACGATCCGCGTGCGCCAGGAGCGCGACCGGGCCGCGATCGATGCCGTCATGCGCCGCTCTCCCGAAGCGGCCGGCTGGGCGCCGGAGGGTGATGCGGGACTCGCCTGCTGGGTGGGGGAGACGGGTGTCGGGGTGGTCGGTTTTGTCGTGGCGCGGGCCGTGGCGGACGAGGTGGAGATATTGAACCTGGCTGTCGATCCCTCCGCGCGGCGCCGCGGAGCGGGCGCTGCGTTGCTCGCGGCGGCGCTTGAACATGGCCGGTGCGCCGGCGCGCGCGGCGCTTTCCTGGAAGTGAGGCAGTCGAACCGGGCGGCCATCGGCTTCTATGAGCGTCATGGCTTTGTTCGGACCGGTCTGCGGCGCGGCTATTACCGCGATCCGGAAGAAGACGCGTTGCTGATGGGGCTTGCGCTCCCGGACCCGGCCTGAGCGGGATTCCCCTTGGCGGCCGAAAGCCGCTATGCTAGCTTCGGTTGCAAAGACCGTGCGGCAGCGCGGGAAAATCGGGCAGGGCCGTTCCGGCCGATGCTCATCGATTCGGGGAAGAATGGTCTTTCGGGAGGCTTTGAAGTTCGGGTTCCCGCCGCTGGTTCTGGGCGGTCTCGCTCTATGGATAGGATGGACGTGGCTCGCGGCGTTTTTTTTCCTGCTGACGGCATTCGTATTTTATTTCTTCCGCGATCCCGAGCGGCCGCTTCCGTCCAGTCCAACGGCCGTGGTTTCCCCCGCCGATGGAAAGGTCCTTTCGGTGGTGGAAGAGCCGTTCGAGGGCGCACCGGGCCGCCGCATCGCCATTTTTCTATCGGTTCTGGACGTGCACGTAAATCGCGCGCCGGTGAAGGCTTGCATGGCCAGCGTGGATTACCGGCCCGGGAAATTTCATGGGGCCTTGTTCGAGCGCGCCTCGGTCGAGAACGAACAGAACGTCATTCGGTTCGAGAGTGAACGGGGACCGGTCATCGTGAAACAGATCGCCGGGTGGATCGCGCGGCGCATTCTGGTATGGAGGCCAGTCGGCTCGACCCTCGAACGGGGTGAGCGCTTTGGGATGATCCGCTTCGGTTCGCGGGTGGAGATCTGGCTGCCCAGCCAGGCGCGGGTGACGATTCAGCCCGGCCAGCGCGTGCGCTCGGGCGGGAGCACGATTGCGGACTGGCGATGAACGGGTTCGATGAATTCGATGGGGAGGATGTAACGGCGCCGGCCGATCCGAAGGCCGCCAGGCGTGGTCGCGGGATCTATCTCCTGCCGAGCATCCTTACCCTTGGGAGTCTGCTTTGCGGCTATTACGCCATCTGGACCACATTCAAGGGAACGATGCCCGACCTGGACAACGCCGCCAAGGCCATCGGGCTGGCCATTGTTTTCGACATGCTCGACGGCTTCATTGCGCGGATCACGCACACCGACAGCGAGGTGGGCAAGCAGTTCGATTCGCTGGCCGATGTCATCAGCTTCGGCGTCGCTCCGGCGCTGCTGGCCTTTGCCTGGGGGGTGAGCGGGCTTCTGGTGACGTCCGCGCCCGAAGGCTTGCAGGTATACCGGCTGGGCTGGCTCGTCGGGTTTGCCTTCCTGCTCTGCTGCGCCTGGCGCCTGGCCCGCTTCAATATCCAAGGCATGGCTCCCGAGCGTTCGCGCTACTTCGTGGGATTGCCGACGCCGGCGGCGGCGGGCATGATCGCCGCGATGGTCCACGCGGTCAAATACCCGCTCGACACCTGGTGGGTATCGCTGCTCTGGCTGGGGCTGGTTCTCGCCCTGGCCGTGCTGATGGCGAGCAATGTGCGCTACGTCGGTTTCAAAGAGATCCTATGGCAAAAACGGCATTCGTCGCTGTCCTTTATCCTGATGGGGCTTTTGATCGCGGCCATCGTTCTCTATTCGGAAGTCGTGCTGCTGACCATCGCGTCCCTCTATCTCCTGTCCGGTATGGTGAGCCGTCTGGTTCGCCTGATGCGTCACCGGCTCACATCGCACCCCACCAATGTCAACACCAATGTCAACTCCTGACCTGAACGCCCGCATGGCCATTGTCGGCGCCAACTCCCCGCGCGGGAGGGAGCTCAGAGACATCCTCGAATCGCGCGGATTTTCGAGCGCCGGAATCCATCTTTTCGATGAAGACATTGCCGTCGGCACCCTGACGCGCACGGGCGACGAAGTCGCCGTTATCGCCGCCGTCGACGAAACCAGTTTTGATCGGATGCGGCTGGTATTTTTCGCCGGACGCGCCGAAATGGCGGCGCGTCACGGGGAACAGGCCCGCCAGGCGGGGGCTCGCGTCGTCGACCTGAGCGAGGATCCGGGGCTGGAAACAGCCCGGGCTTGGGTCCCGGCGCTCGATTCCTTGGCGGGACGGCCGGAAAATATCGATGGGCGGATGCTGCGTTCTCCCTCGGCGGCGGCGATTGTGGCCGCCTCGATGGCCGCGGCGCTCGACCGGTTCCATCCTTCCCGGCTGGCGATGGTTTTTCTCCGGCCCGTATCCGAGCGCGGGCAGGAGGGAATCGACGAACTGGAACGGCAGACCGTCAGCCTGCTCTCCTTCCGGCCGGTTTCCGAAGATGTGTTTGGGGTGCAGGTGGCGTTCAATCTGATGGACGCATACGGGACGCAAGGGCAGCCGTCGCTGCAAGCGATACGGCGGGCCATCGCACACGACGCCGAAAATGCGCTGGGCGGCCGGATCCCCATGCCGGCGATTCAGGTGTTGCAGGCGCCGGTATTCTTTTCGTATGCATTCACGGCCTATATCGAACTGGCCGAACCCGTCGAAAGCCGGGAGATCGAGGCGGCGCTGGCCAAAGCCGGGTTGCGCGTCGAGGCCGGCTCCGAGTCCAGACCGACGAATATGAGCGTGACCGGCAGGCCCGAAGCCATCGTCGGGCAGCTGGAGCGCGACCTGTCGGCAAAAGCGGGATATTGGCTATGGGGCGCGGCCGACAACGCCAGGATGGTGGCGACGAATGCGGTGGCGATTGCAGAGGCCATTTTATAAGTTGGCGGGTGATCAGTTGGCGCGACGGAGGCATGCGGCGCGGCTCCTCTGGATTGCTCCGCTTTTGCTGACGCTCGCCAGCGTTGGCTGCGGCTATCACGTCGTCGGCAGCAACGGCAATCTCCCGAAGAGCTGGCGCACGGTTTCCGTGCCCGTCTTCGCCAACCATACGCTGCACTACCGTCTGGGGCAGATTTTCACCCAGGCCGTGGTCCGTGAACTCGAAGCGCGCACCACCTATCGCATCGTTCCCGATCCCGCTCAGGCCGACGCCGTTCTGATGGGCGATATCACGTCGATTCGCGCCGTCCCGGTCCTTTTCGACTCCAAAACCGGCCGCGCGACAACGATGCTCGTTACGGTGGAAGCGAAGGTGCGCCTGAAAGACCGCGCTTCGGGGAAGGTCATTTATCGGAATGACAGACTCGTTTTCCGCGACGAGTACGAGTTCTCTACCGATCCGAAGAGCTTTTTCCAGGAGGAGGACCCGGCGCTGGGCCGTATGGCGCGGGATTTCGCCTCTCGCGTGGTTTCGGACATGCTGGAGAATTTCTGATGCCCGCTTCCGCCGCGGAAAGGCTGTTTGCCGAACTTAAAAAGGGCCAGGCGCCCGCGGCCATCCTGTTGCTCGGCGACGATTCCTATTGGCGCCAGCTCTGCCGGCAAAAACTGACCGAGTCGCTCGTGCCGGAAGCCGCGCGCGAATGGGCCCTCGGGCGCCTGTCGGCTGCCCGGACCGGTGTGGCGGAAGTGGTCGGCCGGGCCCAGATGCGGCCCATGCTGGCGCCGCGTCAGCTTCTTTTCGTGGAGGACGCCGGCGCCTGGGAGCAGGGAAGCGACGATTCGCTCAAGGAAAATCTCGCCCTGCTGGCCGCCTATCTCGAGAACCCTGCCCCCTTTACCGTGCTTGTGCTTGAAGCCGCGAAGCTCGATCAGCGAACACGCCTGTCGAAACTGCTGAACCAACATGCGCTCGTTGTGGATCTGGGCGCCTCCGCCACCGATCCTGCCCCGATGGCCCTCCAGATGGCCCGGGAACTTGGCGTGGAAATGGAGCCGGCGGCGGCAGCGGCGCTGGCGGAAGCCTCCGGCGGCAACGCCGCTCGCGTGGCGAACGAGGTGGAGAAGCTGGCTTGTTACGTCGCCCCGGGCGGCCGAATCACCGCTCGCGATGTTCGCGACCTGGTGGTCGCCGAGGGCGCGGCCGAGGTCTGGGAACTGGCGGGGCTTCTCGCCTCGGGCAAACGAGGCGGCGCGATCGAGTTGGTTGACGAACTTCTACGCAAGGGCGATTCGGCGCCGCAGCTGGTGGGCGCCCTGGCCTGGATGTTTCGCAAGCTGGTCGAGGCCTCGGAACTTCCCCCGGGCACGAATTCGTGGCAGGCGGCGCGCCGCCTCGGCATGAGGCCGGATTCGGCCGGGACCGCCATCGAACATGCCCGCCGCATTCCGCGCGCGCAATTACGACAATCGCTCGTGGCCTTGGCGGAAGCCGACGACTGCCTGAAATCGGCGGGCGCCGACGACCGGGCCATCATGGTGTTCCTCGTCGCGCAGCTTTCGCGGCTGGGCGCCGGGCGCGGCGAAAAGGGAACGGGATAAACGAAGCCCTGGGTCTGGGCACTGGGTTTGCGCGCAGCCGGCCTGCGCTTCGGGAAGCCGTCGCCGGCCGGCGCGGTTTTAGGCCGGCTTTTGCGTCGAAGCCGCGCGGGCGGTGTTCAGCGCCAGGGTCAGGCGGGACTTGTAGCGGTTGGCCGTGTTCTCGTGCAGTACGCGCTTCTGAATGGCGCGGTCGAGCACGGCGTAGGTGACGGGAAGCCGGTCGCGGGCTTCATCCAGCTTGCCCCCGGCGATCAGCGCCAGCTGCTTCTTGACCGCCGTGGCGACGATGGACCGGTTCGAACGATTGATCACGGTTCGGCGCTCGGTTTGGCGGATATTTTTCAGTACCGATTTCTTCTTTTTTCTTACTTTTACAGGCGTGCCTGCCGGCATCCGGTGCTCCTTTGGGGATTGGCCGCCAGGAAAGTCGCGGCAATACGATAGACTAGGCTAGCGAAACGGAGTTGTCAATTTTCGCCGGCCGGGAAAGGGCCGGCCGAGGTTGCTGGAGAAACGCTTGCCGGGAAAACGCCTGATGGGAAAACAAAGCCTACGGATTTCGCTCTTGCTGGTGGCTACGCTCGGATTGTCGCTCTGTGCCTGGGGGCAAACGGCGAGCCGGCTCCAGCCACAAGGCTACGTCAACGATTTTGCCGGTGTCATCGACCCCGGTACGCAGCAAAAGCTCACCGCGCTCTGCCAGGAAGTGGACCGCAAGGCGGGCGCGCAGATTGCCGTCGTCACGGTTCGCACCACCGGCGGCGTGCCCATCGATGAGTTCTCGATCGACCTGGCCCAGCGCTGGGGCATCGGACCCAAGCAGAAAGACCGCGGGGTGATGATTTTGCTCGCGGTCAACGATCACCGGTACCGGTTCGAAGTCGGCTACGGTCTGGAAGGGATCTTGCCGGACGGTCTGGTGGGCCGCTTTGGCCGCGAGGCCGTCCCTCTGCTCCGCGCCGGAAATTACAGCGGGGCGCTGCTGCTCATGACGAGCCGCGTGGCCGGGGTGATCGCCGCCGATCGCGGGGTCACGCTGACCAGCGCGCCGGCGCTGCCCGCTGCGGGAGAAAACCCTCCCCCGTCCGGCTTCCCGATCGGATCGCTCCTTTTCCTGCTCTTTTTCTTCGGTTTTCCCGCCCTCAGCTGGCTGTTGCCGCTGCTGCTGTCCGGCGCTCTGATGGGTCGCGGCCGGCGCGGCTATGCTTCCCGGCGGCCGTGGGTCGTGGGGGGATATTGGCCCGGCACCTGGATGGGAGGGGGATTTGGCGGGGGCGGACGCGGTTGGGGAGGCGGGGGAGGATTC
>Ga0307373_10004035_pt1 | contig 24970 bp, 14 predicted proteins | sample OX2MG_FD_202534 | JGI IMG/M metagenome (GOLD analysis project Ga0307373, IMG submission 202534) | Soil microbial communities from Risofladan, Vaasa, Finland - OX-2 | ecosystem: Environmental > Terrestrial > Soil > Coastal area > Acid sulfate soil | place: Finland: Risofladan, Vaasa | collected...
TAGCCTTCTCCAAAAGTAAACAAGCCAGATCGAAGGGCCAATAATCGTTCCGATCGAAAGCACATATTTGAAAGCCACGAAAATATCATTCGTGACATAAGCGAACCCAATGCCGCCAATTAGCACCACAAAAATCACAAGACGCCCAACGAAAATTTGCGTTCGTTCCGTCGTTTTTGGTCTTAGTGGCACAAGGATATTCTTCGTGAACGCCGCTGACCATTCGAGGCTCGATGACGCTTTCGAAGCCATATTTGCCGCCAGCACGCTTGCGATCATCAGGCCAACGAATCCAGGGCCGAGCAGATCCTGCGTCATCGTGCCCCAGATATAAGTCGCGTCCGAAAGCTTGCCGGAATAAAGCGCGATGGCAATGAGGCCCGTAAGTGCCCAGCCAATCATTACCAGGCGTTTTAAGAATGCTCCGCCCACCATGCCGGTGCGCGCGGCGTTATCGTCTTTTGCCGCGCCGCCAATAGTGAAGCTGCGCGGCGCAAGGCCGATCAGGTTTACAACTACCATCGTGGCAACGAACCACCAAGTGTATTCGCTGCCTGCGCTCGTGCCGAAAAGTTGGAACAGATTATCCGCGACGCGCGCATGAAGTCCGCTAAATCCGCCAAGCTTGGCGAGGCCCACGGGAATTAATATCGTCGAAAGAAAGAGAACGAGAAAGCCTTGCATCACATCCGTAAACGCTGCCGCAAACAGACCGCCCATGATGACGTATGCCGCCGTCACACCGCCATAGATAAGATAAAACGTGATGAGATGTAGATACGAGATAGTGCCGGTAATTTTTCCACTCCGTTCTTCCTCGTGAAGCAGCGTCAGTCGGGATTTCAGCGAATCGGGAAGCATTCCTCGGCTCGCTTCCGCATCGAGCGCTCGCATTTCCTGAAATTGAGCAACGCTCTGCTTCTCTTGCATCGTATAAGCTGCGGGCGGCTTGAGCATGACGGCCTGCATCGTCTTACCCGTGATGAGATAGCCGATCGAAGAGCCATAAATCGCGGCAAGCAGAAGATAGACCGCGAACAGGCCGCTCAAAAATTTCGATTCGAAGCGGTGTTCGTAAATATCTCCGGGTGCAAGATAACGCGCGCGCCGCTGAAGCACGGAAGTAAACCAATAAAACGGCGTAATGAAGAGGACAAGATTTTGAAACCACACGCCCTGCAAACCCTGCCGGTAAATTTCGCGTGTTACGCCAGCCGCCTGATCGGCGGAAACCATATTGCCGAAATTCAGGAAGCCCATGATCCACTTGCCGAAGCTGCGGCCCGCCTGGAAGAAGTTTTCGGTCGAACGGCCGGCGCGCCGCTCCGTCGCGCGCCCGATCCAGATCAGCGCGCCGAGATACAGCGCGATGATTGCCCAGTCGAGATAATGCAGTCCGAGGAACATCGCTGATGAAACTGCGAACCGCCCAACTAAAGTTGGGCGCTACACGGTTACCATAGTGATGTAACCCTGATTTTCGACATCGAAACTCAACTCGAATCCCTGTTTAACGGACTTCTCATGCCAAGAAAACTCACTTCCCGCAGCTCTGCCGTTGCCATGAAAGCTGTTCCCAAGCGGCGGACGCTAGTCCTGCTCGAAACCGGACTCATTCTTGGTTTGGTCGAAGGCATCATGACCGATGCGATCACGCATTTGAATTATTCGCCCTACCTAAAGGCACTGATGCTCATGGTCGGAGTTATCGGTGCGTTTGCACTCGCTATCCGGGTCTTGGAACCTGTCGTGCGGCAATCGCTTAAAATAATTTCAAAAGTGGATTCCGGTCGCGGTGCGCTTACGCGCATCGGGTTGCACATTGTCATCCTGTTTATTATTTTCGCGGGGTATGTTCGTATATTTTTTTCCGCCTTGAAATAAATGGTTACGGCCTTCGATAGAAGTTACTCCACAGCGACTACTGCCACATAAACCCCAGTAATACATTCATTTCATCCTGTGAGGTATATCCCCAAGTTAATGGAGTGTCGCCATCGTTCTTCCAGGTTGTCTCGGAATAGAGTTGGTCGCCGGGGTTTAGGAGAATATCCAAGTTGGCGACGGTTGGCTCATGCCAGTCGTAATTCTCGAATATCGGGTTCCCTGTTGGACCATTGACCCACACTTTGAAGCTCACCATGTGGCTATGCGCATGCGAGCTTAGCATAATGAGGTGCGTGGGAACCGTTACCGCCTGCCAGAGATACTTCCTGGTATAAGTGGAATGGGGGGGAATAACAAAATTCTCATCCGCAAGCAAAAACGGTTGAGCGATGTGTTGAACCTGCGATGCCGGAACCGTATAGAGATTAATATACGCTTCTCCGTGCATAACTTGATTCGTGGGATTCACGTAGTGGGAATTGAGATCGAATCCTTCGTTTTGGGAAATTTCGAGCGCGACGCCGGGCGGGAAAGTATAATTTAGCTCCTGCGTCTGAGATCCATTATAGAAATCGCGAGGCCGCTCCATTTCCAAGTCCGACCGATCGCGCAGATCGCCATCTACAAGACCCTGCGAGGCGCCATCGACTCCCCACAAAATAAAATGATGGCTGCCTTCGCGCATTCGAATGTCCATCGACGTTACATATTTCGTTTCGGAGTTCGGATTGTCCTTATAGAGGAAAATCTCGCGTTCGCTGCCGGCGGGGATGTCGAAGGGAGGCATGTGAATTTGAAATCCGGAATCCGCGGCGGGCACGGGAAGCGGCACGAGCGGCGCTTGCAGAGTGGCGGCCGTGTCCTGCAGAAGGTTCGCGTCCGCAACATTTCCGCCGCGCGGCGCTCCCGCATCGATCCACCGCCGAATAAATTCTATCTTCCCCGCACTTAAAAGATGCGCTCCGTTCGGCATCGGATTGCCCATACCCGAATCGAGAACCCCGGCCAACTTTCGCATGAGAAAGCTGCTTGCGGAATGGGAGGGCAGCACGCGCAGGAGACTATCGGCGTGAGCTATCGAATTGAACGATAACACATTTACAAGCGAGGAATATGCCGTATCACCCTGAAGCGATAAATTGCCATTGAACGACGCCATGCTATCGTTATGGCACTGCGCGCAGCTTGATTGAAAAATTTGGGATTTAATCAGCGAATAGGTGGCACTATCGCTCAGGTTTGCTTGCGGAGGGGCGGTCGAAGTGGACTTACAGGCCGCGATGCCGATGCATGCCAGAAGCAGCAGGGCAGGGAATGCGGCGCCTCGTGTGATGCGAAAATGATCTAACTCAAATGTGGTTCTCTTCATCGAAGTTATAGCCGCGAACGCTCCTGCCAATTGTGTTTTCCGAAAAGGAAAGATTGCTTGCTCAGTGCCGCCCGTTCCCGTTGCTCTGCCCGGTCTCGATGGGCATACCGCTGGTCTTGCCGATGAGCGGCATGCCCTCTTCGAGGAGCGTCGATTTGCGGTGGCGCTCTTCATCGACGTTATAGCCGCGGACGCGGGCGTATTCGATCAGCTTGTTGCGCAGCAGCTTTCGGCCACGATGCAGCCGCGAGCGGACCGTTCCGATCGGGCAATCGACAAACTCCGCGATCTCTTCGTAGGTAAAGCCTTCGATGTCGCAGAGGATCACGACCGTCCGGAAATCCTCCGGCAGCGATTCGACGGCCTTGGTGAGATCGTCATCTAAAAGATTACGGTATAGACGTGCCTCCATGTCGTTCGGGTCGGTGTACTCCGAGCGAATGGTGTTGTAGAAATTCTGGATGTCTTCGTAATCGACTTTATCCGGCTCTTTCGACTCCTTACGGTAGATATTGATGTAGGAGTTCTTCATGATCCGGAAAAGCCACGCCTTGCAGTTCGTGCCCGGCTCGAACTTATCCCAGAAACGGTACGCCTTCATATAGGTCTCCTGGAGGAGATCGTTCGCGTCGTCGGGGTCGCCGGTCATGCGGAGCGCGAAATTATAGAGCGCGTTGATGTGCGGCATCGCCTCGCGTTCGAAGTCGCGATGGCGGTCCCGGATTCCTTTTTCGTCTAATTCACTGAGCGTCATATTCTTTACTCTCTTTCGCGCTACGCGGATGATCGCTCATCCTGCCTGAAATCGCAAATGTCTCGGCTAATGATCGGTCACCAAACCGGGATTCTTTCACGAAATCGTTAATGTTAATAGTTCTTTTCTCCGCCTAAGTCCTTGCCCGATCGGAAATTCAGCCTGCAAAAGTACGACATTTTTTGCCCGGATGCAAGAAAACCGCTAAAGTTCCTGTCCCAAATGAATGGCCAATCATTATCGTTAATGACCGATTCCCTGCCTGAAACTTTGCCGAGCAAACATCGTGCTTTTGATTACTGAATCGAGGTAATTCCCAACATATTCGTAAATAGGCACATTATGTTTCAGTTATGAGGGACACAGCCATTAGGCCGGTTTTGAAGCAGTCATAAGTTGGCTATTTCCATACGAAAGTTATGGGAAGCTTGTCATATTACGGGCATGCCGGCAATTATTTCCTTGCCCAGGGCAAAAAGCGTTTCCTCTTCAAAATGCCTGGCGATAAGCTGGGCGCCAACCGGAAGCCGATTGGCATCGAGTCCAACGGGCACGCTCATCGCCGGGACCCCAGCGATATTTGCGCTGACGGTGAAAATATCATTTAAATACATCGCAAGCGGGTCGCTCACTTTTTCGCCGAGCTTAAAGGCGGTGGTTGGAGTCGTGGGGGTTAACAATGCATCGCAGGACTGGAACGCCGTCAGAAAATCTTCGGCAATCAGCCGCCGCACTTTCTGCGCGCGCGTGTAGTAGGCATCGTAGTAACCGGAGGAAAGCACATACGTTCCGAGCATAATCCTTCGCTTGACCTCTCGGCCGAAACCTTCGGTGCGCGATTTCCGGTAGGTCTCTTCGAGGCTCAGATTCTGTAGCGCCGGCGTCCTCGCCGGTACCCCCGCGCCGGGGACAGGCGAGGACGCCTGCGCTACAAGGTAATTTGTGGCCCGGCGTCCATAGCGGATACCATCGAAACGGGCGAGATTGCTGGAGGCTTCGGCAGTCGTCAGAATATAATAATCGGCAACGCAATATTTCGAGTGCGGGAGCGACACGTCGATGATTTTGCAACCGGCTTTGCGGAGCTTTTCCTTCGATTCTTCCACCAGCATTCGCACATCCGGCTCGATGCCTTCGCCGAAATATTCTTTCGGAATTCCAATCGTGAGTCCCTTGACATCTCGCGCGAGAGCATCCGAATATTTGGGAACCGGCACGCGCGCGCTGGTCGAATCCATTTCGTCGAATCCCGCCATGATTTCAAGCGCGCGCGCGGCATCTTCGAGCGAGCGCGAAAACGTTCCCACGGTATCGAACGAAGAGGCAAAAGCCGTGAGGCCATAACGCGAGATGCGGCCATAGGTCGGCTTCATCCCAACAACGCCGCAAAAAGCCGCCGGCTGTCGAATCGAGCCGCCCGTATCCGTGCCGAGCGCCACGTCGCAGGCGCCAATTGCGGCCGCCACGGCGCTGCCGCCGCTCGAACCTCCCGGCACGCGCGTCTCGTCCCACGGATTTTTCACCGGCCCATACGCAGAATTCTCATTCGAGGAGCCCATCGCGAATTCGTCCATGTTCGTTTTGCCCACGATCCGCGCACCCGCGTCGATCAATCGTTGAACGCAGGTAGCAGTGTAGAGCGATGTGAAATTTTCGAGAAATTTCGAGCCGCAGGTAAGCCGCGCGCCTTTCAGAGCAAGGACATCTTTTACGGCAACGGTCATGTCCGAGAGCGGCCCATCATGCGCGGGAAAGCAGGCTTCGTCGAAGATTTCGAGGAAGCAATTGAGTTCAGCATTACGGGTGCTGGCGATTTCGTAAAGGGTCATACCCTGATAACGCGCATGAGCGATCATGCAATCCAGGTTCACTGTATCACTTTCATCTCGACGCGCCGGTTTTGGGCGCGGCCTTCTTCGGTTTCATTGCTGGCGATCGGTTTCAATTTGCCAAAACCCAGCGCGGTGATTCGCTTCACGGCAATGCCATGGATAATCAAAAAGTTGCGGACGGCCCGCGCACGCGCCTCTGAAAGCGTTTGGTTATATTCCTGCGATCCTTCGCTATCGGTATGGCCGTCGATTTCGATATTCATATCGGGGTCGGCGGTGAGAAGGTCCACAACGCGTAGCAATTCCGGATAGGATTCCGAGGAGAGCGTGGCATTGTCATATCCGAAGAAAATAAGGAGTTGCGTGCGGCCCTGCAAATTAGCAAGATCGAACGGTGCAAGGTGAATGGCGTCCGCGCTGGAGGTGAGATCGAGCGGAATCGAGCGAAAAAGGTGATTCGGCGATTCGGCTGTGATCGAGTAATGCCCCGGCACTGTAAGAGGAAGTGTAAAATGCCCGAGGCTATCGCTCGGAATGATCGCGATGCGGGCGCCATGCGTCAGATCGAAGGCCGTGAGGCTTGCGGCAATCGGAAGTCCGGAAGTTTCATCGCGCACGGTGCCGGAAACCATTACTACGCGAGGGGCTGTGGGTGCGACGTTCTTATTAGTTATGGAACCGGTGCTGAACGGTTGCGCCGTTCCCTCTCGATTCGTTTCTTCTCGTGCCGCCGCTAATGGTGGCTCCCAGTCCTCTCCTGTTGTAAGAGGAGTGCTAAGCGTAAGCCCGAACGTCCCGTAAAATAAATTGGGGACTGAGATTCCCTCGCTCGCATAAATCTGCCTAACCAGAGAACCAAACAAGTTTAGAAAGGGAATATTAATCGCTATTTCCGGCGTGAGGACGAGGGTTCCAAAAATCGGCAGCGGCAGCATCGAGCCGATGCCGAAGGAGATCGCTCCGCGCATGAGATTGTAATAGTGGTTGCTCCAAAAGTTTTTTAGTTGTACGTAAGAACTTCCCGCCGGCGTCCCGGATGGCAGATTTTCAAACTGGCCGCCGGATAGAATCTGCTGCGAAGCATCGAATCCATCCCCGGTCAGAATGGCGGTGCTTCCTCCGGCGAAGGCATAGAGCCACGAGGGAAAAAGAATGTAGCGCAGCAGCACTTCGACGGTGGTATAGCTCCAGCGGGAAGCGTAGGTTTCCGAGACCGTTGCCTCGCCCGGCCCGGTTATTTCCGGGGCGGCGCTTCGCGTAATCGTTTGGGCATTCCCGCTGGTTAATTCCACGTCCTGGAGGCCGGTGATGAGGCCAAAACGCCGGGAAAGGGGAATCTGTAGCCGCAACCCTCCGAAGCCAGCCAAGCCGCTTCCGAGCGAACTAAAGCGCAGCATCGCATTGCTAAAATCGCCAAATGGATATTCGTAGCGGAAGCCGAAGTTTTCGCCGCCCAAAAGGCGCGAATACGTAACCCCGCCCTCCACGCCGAGCAAGACCTGGCTCGCCGCGGTTTGCCCGCTCGATTTTCCCGCGCAAGCAAGCCATGCGCATATCGTAATACAATAGAAGACGCGATTGACCATTGTGGCGAAGCCTTTCTTAACGAGAAATAACTTCGCTATTTCGGGATTGTTACACCCCGGCGATATTTTGAATCAGCCCTTCAACCGCAATTTCGCCACGCACTCGATGTGATACGTTTGTGGAAACATATCGACCGGCGCGAGTTCCAGGAGTTCGTATCCCTCCGCAAGCAACGCAATATCTCGCGCCTGCGTGGCGGGGTTGCAGCTAATGTAGGCAATGCGTGCCGGCGCGAGCTTCAGGACTTCGCGGATAACGTCCGGGTGCATGCCGCTCCGAGGCGGGTCGATGATGAGGGCAGTTGGATTTGCATGCTCAGAGAGAAAGTCCTGTTTCGTGAGGGCATGCCGAAGATCGCTTGCGATGAAATCGGCATTGGAGATTCCATTCGCCTCCGCGTTTGCGCGCGCATCGGCGATGGAGCTCTCTATGAGTTCGATGCCAAGCACATGCCTCACTCGATTCGCGACGAAGAGGGAGATTGTGCCGGTGCCGCAATAAAGATCCCAGAGTTCATCGCTGGATTTCAGCTCGGCGAAATTCGCAGCGATTTCGTAGAGCCGCTCGGCTTGCGGCGTATTCGCCTGAAAAAAACTATTCGCGGAAATGCGGTAATTCGCGCCGCCAATTTTATCGCGGATCGTTCCATCGCCATGATAGACGATTTCATATTGCCCGACTGCCACTTGCGAGCGTTTGCTATTGATATTATTTACGATCGTCGTAACCTGCGGAATATTATGAACGAGTTCGCGGGCGTAAGCAACCAAAACATCCGGCTCCTCGCGGCTGGTAACGAGATTGACCATGATTTCGCCCGTCGCATGGCTGGTCTTAATGACGAGAAAACGGAGAAGGCCATCCTCTTCCGGTTTGGTAGGAGTGGACTCGGTGGACGTGTTGGATGGTCCACTTCGTTCACGCAGTCCACTGGATCCGTTATGATAAACTCCTAATTTCTTTTGGATGGCAAACTCCCGCGTGAAATTCAGAATATCGGCCACAACCGGATTCGGAAGAAAGCATACCTCCGTATCGATCACGCGGTCGAAACGCTCGCGGACGTGCAAGCCGAGCGCGAAGCGGTCTTGTACATCGCCGCTCGCAATTTCTTCCTCGGTGAGCCAGCGTTCGTTCGAAAAAGAGAACTCCATCTTATTGCGATAATAGTATTCGCTTTCGGCAGCAAGGACATCTCGCACTGGCGGGTTTGGAATTTTCCCAACCCGCTCGAATAAGTCGATGACCTGCTGCTTTTTCCATCGAAGCTGAGCTTCGTAGGTAAGATGTTGCAGCGCGCACCCGCCACAGATGCCAAAATAAGGACAAATCGGAGTTCGGCGCTCCGGGCCGGGTTCAAGAATTTCGACTAACTTCGCTTCCGCGAAACTGCCCTTCGCTTTTTTAATCTCCGCGATTATTCGTTCATGGGCAATCGCACCTTCGACGAAAATAACATAGCCGTCCTCGCGCCGAGCAACCGCTTTTCCTTCGAAGGCAAGCGAATCGGTCGTGAGTTCGAGGCGGTCGCCGCGCTCCGGTTTCGGAAGACGTTCCGGTAGTGAATCTTGAGGCATGGGGCTTCGTTAGAAAAGCAGACAAACACCCACGAACCAGCAATGCTCTCCATCAAACTTATCGACCGGTACGTGTTGCGGCAGTTTTTTCTCGCCGCGATCGTCTCGATGGCGGCATTTATTATCATTTATATCGCGGTCGATCTGATGGAGAAACTCGATAAGTTTCTCGATCACCACATCCCGTTCCACATTGTCGTCGAGTATTACATCAACTTCACGCCGCAGATCATTGCGCTCATTTTGCCGGTGTGCCTGCTCTTAGGTTCCCTTTTCGCGACGGGCCGCATGTCGATGGCAAGCGAAATTATTGCCATGCGTTCGGGCGGCATTTCGCTCTATCGCTTGATGGCGCCGTTCGTGGTTGCCTCCGCGATTATTTCCGCGGGCGCGGTGTATTTCAATGGCTGGATCTTGCCCAAAGCGAATATGCGGGTCGAGGAGATCTTGCGCGACGATGTCCATGAGGATTTGCTCGCAAACCAGGAGCTTGATTTATACTTGCAGGATTCTCCTTCCCGCATCGTTTCCATGGCGGATTATTCGTGGGGCCAGCGGCGCGGCACGAAGATTTCCGTGCAGAATTTCGATCCCAGGGACATCACTCACATGACGAGCCGCATCGACGCCTCGCTCCTGATTTGGGATTCTACTCGGAACGAATGGCGATTGCAGGACGCAGTCCAGCGGACGTTCCAGACCGATACGACTGCGGAAATCATTCGACGGCTTGCTGGACCGGAAAGCTATTTTCATTTCAGCTTTACGCCGATCGAACTCAAAGACCGGTTGCTCAAAATGGACGAGATGACAAATCCACAACTGGAACGGCGTATCGAACTAACGCGCCGCTCCGGGCAGGACGTGGCGCATGATGAAGTCGATTACCAGAGCAAATATGCCCTCGCGTTTGCCTCGCTAATTGTCGTCCTGTTTGGCGTCCCGTTCGCATCGAAGAAAAAACGCAGTGGCCTGAGCTTTGAATTTTCCATAGCAATAGGAATTGCATTTGTCTATCTTACCTTCTCGAAAGTATTCCAGACTTTTGGCTACACTGGGCAGGCGTCTCCCATTTTCACGGCATGGCTTGCCAATGGGCTTTTCTTTTTGGGTTCGCTTATCGTCATTTGGAAAGCGCAAAAATAGCGAGAACGAAACCCGCCGCCGTTTCGTATAATTATTTCCTGTTCGTTCTTGCCCTATAGCGGTTCGCCGAATCGCAGAGCAATCCCTCTTCAAAGCCCCGCGCTTAGTCCCATTCTTATCATACGTTCTTTATGTGCATTGTTGATTATTCTTCGCATGAAAATCTTTCAAGAGGTACGACGTGACCTGACTCTCGAATTAGCATTTTGCAAGTCTCCCCGTGACGTTGCGAAGCCGCTTGGCGTAGCCGAAACCTCGCTAAAGCAGAGCACCGTTACGCTGGGGCAAAAGCAGTTAATGTGGGAAGAGATTAAGCGGCTCCTCGATAGTCTTTTGAAAGACAGGGAATGGGTCGTGGAGGCTCGGACCATTATCGACGACATTCTCAAGCGCAATAAGTAACCGATATTCTCGCCGAGTGACCACCTACATCCTAACTAACCATAAGGGCTTTTGGAGCTTGGATAGACAGCGCGGCGATGACGTTTTGCACATTGCTGTCAATCTATCGCCGACCGAGGCTGTGGACTTGGCAACGAAACTCGCGGAAGAAATCCGTCCGAGTCGCATTTTGCGCTTAGCCGAAAAAGGGGAATATGAACTACTTGCTAAGTTCGAAGTTATAGATGCTCATTTATGAATTTCAATTCGACCCACTACTCGAAATGGCCTCGCCATTCTGAGATTAATATTATGAAAAAAGGGTCGTAATTAGCGATTTTTAACTATGGTACGGTTTTTGAAATGCAACTCTGCCGTATTATCGAAGGCAGCGGCACTGCTGCCCTGGTAATTTGTCTTTCCATTAGTTCGTCTTTTAGCCTTTAAAAATTTTTCTTTAGTCTTTCGAAATTTTTTCCATTGTAGGAACCATCCATTATGAAGCAAAAGGGTACCTCGAAATCCTCTCCCGCTGGAGGGACGGAACGCACGCTGCATTCGAATTCGCACTCGGAACCATCGATGAGCGAGCGGCCACGTTCGCGCGGCATGAATGGCACGAATACAGCGCTGGGCGAGATTCAGGCCAGCCCCATGGCGGCCGGTAGCCAGAACGGCAAGTCCACACGCACAGGGGGTATCGATCATCTCGAATCCGCAAGTGCGCGAAAGCTTTTGAGCACACTCGTTGCGGTGCGCAAGGGCGATTTTTCGGCGCGCTTTCAAGTCGATGAGACGCTGGCCGTTACGGACTCGCTCACGTACCGCATCGCGCAGGAGTTAAACGACATTATCGAGATGAATCAAAATCTCGTCCGCGAACTCGAACGCACGAGCAACGTCGTCGGCAAAGAGGGAAAGATCACCCAGCGCGCCACGCTGCCGAATGCCTCGGGCGCATGGGCTGTCGCGGTCGAGGGCGTGAACACGCTCATTTTCGATTTGGCGCAGCCACTGACGGAAGTCGCGCGCGTTATCGGCGGCGTCGCGAAGGGCGATCTTTCGCAGACAATGTCGCTGGAAATCGATGGCCGTCCGCTGAAAGGCGAATTTTTGCGGACGGGTAAGGTGGTCAATACAATGGTCGAGCAGCTTTCTTCCTTCGCATCGGAAGTAACGCGCGTGGCGCGTGAGGTGGGAACGGAAGGAAAGCTGGGCGGGCAGGCCGTCGTCAAAGGCGTGTCCGGCACATGGAAAGACCTAACGGACAATGTAAACTTCATGGCATCGAACCTTACCGCGCAAGTCCGAAGCATTGCGAATGTGACGACGGCCGTCGCCAATGGCGATCTCTCGAAGAAGATCACGGTCGATGTGAAAGGGGAAATTCAAGAGCTAAAGAATACGATCAACACGATGGTCGATCAACTTTCCTCGTTCGCGGCCGAAGTAACCCGCGTGGCGCGTGAAGTAGGAACGGAAGGCAAGCTCGGCGGACAAGCGCAGGTAAAAGGCGTTTCGGGAACCTGGAAAGATTTGACGGACAATGTGAATTTCATGGCCTCGAACCTGACGGCCCAGGTACGTAACATTGCCAATGTCACGACGGCGGTTGCCAACGGCGATTTATCGAAGAAGATCACGGTCGATGTGAAAGGTGAGATTTTGGAGCTTAAGAATACGATCAATACGATGGTCGATCAGCTAAACTCCTTCGCATCGGAAGTAACCCGTGTGGCGCGTGAAGTAGGCACGGAAGGAAAGCTGGGCGGCCAAGCTGTCGTGAAAGGCGTATCCGGTACATGGAAAGATTTGACCGACAATGTGAATTTCATGGCATCGAACCTCACAGGTCAGGTGCGTAACATCGCTGATGTAACGACGGCGGTTGCCACCGGCGATCTCTCGAAGAAGATCACGGTCGATGTCAAAGGCGAAATCTTAGAGCTGAAGAACACGATCAATACGATGGTGGATCAGCTTTCTTCCTTCGCCGCCGAGGTAACCCGCGTGGCGCGTGAAGTAGGCACCGAAGGGAAGTTGGGCGGTCAGGCCGATGTAAAAGGCGTCGCCGGTGTATGGAAAGGCTTGACGGACAATGTGAATTTCATGGCGTCGAACCTTACAGGCCAGGTGCGCAATATCGCCGAAGTTACAACGGCCGTCGCTACCGGGGATTTGTCGAAGAAGATCACCGTCGATGTAAAAGGCGAAATCTTAGAGCTAAAGAATACGATCAATACGATGGTGGATCAGCTTTCTTCGTTCGCCGCCGAAGTAACGCGCGTGGCGCGTGAAGTAGGAACCGAAGGAAAGCTTGGCGGGCAAGCCGAAGTGAAAGGCGTCGCCGGCACGTGGAAGGACTTGACGGATAATGTGAATTTCATGGCCGCCAACCTTACCTCGCAAGTGCGTAACATTGCCGAAGTAACGACGGCCGTCGCGAATGGCGATTTGTCGAAGAAAATCACCGTGGATGTCCAGGGCGAAATTTCGGAGTTGAAGAATACGATCAACACGATGGTCGATCAGCTTAACTCCTTCGCTTCGGAAGTAACCCGTGTAGCACGCGAAGTAGGTACGGAAGGGAAGCTGGGCGGTCAGGCCGATGTAAAAGGCGTTTCGGGCACATGGAAAGATTTGACGGACAATGTGAATTTTATGGCCTCGAACTTGACCGGTCAAGTGCGTAACATCGCCAACGTTACGACGGCAGTGGCGAATGGCGATTTGTCGCAGAAAATCACGGTCGATGTCAAAGGCGAAATCCTCGAGCTAAAGAATACGATCAATAAGATGGTCGATAGCTTGGGGTCGTTCGCATCGGAAGTAACCCGCGTGGCCCGCGAAGTAGGAACGGATGGAAAATTGGGCGGCCAGGCCGAAGTGCGCGGCGTTGCCGGTGTGTGGAAGGACCTGACGGACAATGTAAATTCGATGGCCGGTAATCTTACATCGCAAGTGCGTAATATCGCCGATGTAACGACGGCCGTTGCTACCGGTGATTTGTCCAAGAAGATTACTGTCGATGTAAAAGGCGAAATCTTAGAGCTGAAAAACACGATCAATACAATGGTCGATCAGCTTTCCTCGTTCGCCGCCGAAGTAACGCGCGTGGCCCGCGAAGTAGGTACGGAAGGAAAGCTGGGCGGACAAGCGCAGGTGAAAGGAGTCTCGGGCACATGGAAAGATTTGACGGATTCGGTGAATTTCATGGCCTCGAATCTAACGGCGCAGGTGCGTAACATCGCAAATGTAACAACCGCCGTCGCCAATGGCGATTTGTCAAAAAAAGTTACCGTAGATGTGAAAGGCGAAATTCTCGAGCTGAAAAACACAGTGAATACGATGGTCGATCAGCTAAACTCCTTTGCTTCGGAAGTAACCCGTGTGGCGCGCGAAGTAGGAACGGATGGAAAGCTGGGGGGCCAGGCCGATGTAAAAGGCGTTTCGGGCACATGGAAAGATTTGACGGATAACGTAAATTTTATGGCCTCGAACCTTACAGGCCAGGTGCGTAACATTGCGAACGTTACAACGGCGGTTGCCAATGGAGATTTGTCGAAGAAGATTACGGTCGATGTAAAAGGCGAAATTTTGGAGCTGAAAGACACGATCAATACGATGGTCGATCAGCTAAACTCCTTCGCATCGGAAGTAACCCGCGTGGCGCGTGAAGTAGGTACCGAAGGAAAGCTGGGCGGCCAGGCCGATGTAAAAGGCGTCGCCGGAGTCTGGAAAGAACTGACGGACAATGTAAATTTCATGGCCGCTAACCTTACGACTCAGGTGCGCGGAATTGCACGAGTCGTTACCGCGGTCGCGAATGGTAATTTAAAGCGAAAACTTACCGTGGAAGCCATGGGCGAAATCGCGGAGCTTGCAGACACGATCAACGCCATGATCGATACGCTCGCGACCTTTGCCGATCAGGTAACGACGGTGGCCCGCGAAGTAGGTATCGAAGGAAAATTAGGCGGTCAGGCCAGCGTGCCGGGTGCTTCGGGAACATGGAGGGATTTGACGGACAATGTAAACCGCCTCGCTGCAAACCTGACATCTCAGGTGCGCGCCATGGCCGAAGTAGCCACGGCTGTGACAAAGGGCGATCTTTCGCGAATGATTACCGTCGAAGCCGCAGGCGAAGTTGCGTACCTCAAAGATAACGTGAACGAGATGATCCGTAATCTTAAAGATACGACACGTAAAAACACCGAGCAGGACTGGCTCAAGACGAATCTTGCGCGGTTCACGCGGTTGCTGCAAGGCCAGAAGGATTTGTGGACGGTCTCGCGTTTGATTTTGAGCGAACTTGCTCCACTCGTGAATATGCAGCATGGCGTATTCTATATCACGGAGGGATCGGGAAGCGATGCCTTCCTGAAGTTGCTCGCAAGTTATGCCTACCGGGAGCGGAAAAATCTTTCCAATCAATTTAAGATGGGCGAAGGCCTGGTGGGGCAGTGCGCGCTGGAAAAAGAGCGCATTGTTATCACGGGCGTTCCAAACGATTATATCAAGGTCAATTCGGGCCTCGGCGAATCGGCGCCGCTTAATATCGTCGTCCTGCCAGTTCTTTTCGAAGGTCAGGTCAAGGCGGTGATCGAGCTTGCGAGCTTCCATCCGTTCAACGAGATTCACGTCGCATTCTTAGATCAACTCACCGAGTCGATCGGTATCGTTTTGAATACGATCGAAGCGAATATGCGGACGGAGTCGCTGCTTGCACAATCGCAATCGCTCACTCAGGAACTGCAAACGCAACAGCAGGAATTGACGGAAACGAACCGCCGCCTCGAACAGCAGGCCAAGTCCCTGCAGGCTTCCGAAGAGCTCCTGAAGAAACAGCAGGAAGAGCTCCAGGAAACGAACGAAGAATTGCAGGACAAAGCGAAACTGCTTGGCGAGCAAAAGAACGAAGTCGAACGCAAAAACCGCGAGATCGAGCTTGCGCGCGGCGCGATCGAAGAAAAAGCCGAGCAACTCGCGCTTACTTCGAAATACAAGTCCGAATTCCTCGCGAATATGTCGCATGAATTGCGGACGCCGCTTAACTCGATGCTAATTCTTTCGAAGATGCTTTCGGAAAACAACGAGACGAATCTTACGAATAAGCAGGTCGAATTCGCGGAGACGATTTATTCGAGCGGCGCCGATCTACTGGCCCTCATCAACGAGATACTCGATCTTTCCAAGATCGAATCGGGCACGATGGCGGTCGATATTGGCGAAATGCGCGTGGGCGATCTCCAGGAGGACATGCACCGCATCTTCGATTCGCTCGCGCAGGAAAAAGCGCTGGCCTTCGAAGTGCAAAAGGCCGAGGGAGTGCCGGAAACGATTGCAACCGATTCGAAACGGCTCGAACAGGTGCTGAAGAACCTGCTTTCGAATGCGTTCAAGTTCACGCATCAGGGCAAGGTCAAACTGGAAATCGCTCCCGCCCCGAAGGATATTTTCTTTGGCAACGAGTTGCTGAATAAGGCGTCGAATGTGATCGCATTTTCGGTGATCGATACTGGAATTGGAATCGCTCCCGAAAAGCATAAGGTTATTTTCGAGGCGTTCCAGCAGGCCGATGGCACGACAAGCCGTGAGTATGGCGGGACGGGCCTGGGCCTTTCGATCAGCCGCGAAATCGCGCGGCTGTTGGGCGGCGAAATCCGGTTACAGAGCAAACCCGGGGAAGGGAGCACGTTCACGCTGTATATTCCCGCCAGCTATATTCCGACGACCATTGGCCTGAACGAACCATCGGAGAATGGAACGGCGATGAATGGGTCGAACGGTGTTGCCCCGTTCGGGCAAGTAGGTTCCGTCCAATCCCGTCCTCTTCGTCCAACCCATCCACGAGAAACGAACTTCGAGGAAGCTGCAACGGAACCAAATGAGGCCCCGGCCACGGATGAAATTCCCGACGACCGCGACTCGATTCAACCCGGCGATCGCACGCTGCTGGTGATTGAAGACGATCCGAACTTCGCGAAGATACTCCTCGACATGGCCCACGAAAAAGATTTCAAAGTCATCGCCGCAAGTCGTGGCGAAACGGGCCTTGCTTATGCACGGCGTTATAAGCCGGACGCGATTTCACTCGATGTTCAGCTTCCCGGCATTCACGGCCTCGCCGTGCTCGACCGGTTGAAGCATGATCCGGCGACGCGTCACATTCCCGTGCAAATCGTCTCGGTGATCGATCAACTGCCGCGGCAGAAACGCATGGGGGCGGTCGCGCAAATCCAAAAACCAGCTTCGCCGGAAGTGGTGAAAAAATCGATCGAGGAGATGCGCCGCTTTACCGAACAGCAAAAAAAGCGGCTGCTCGTCGTCGAAAATAATGAGGAGGAACGCAAAGCCATTGCGGAATTTCTCGATGGCGAAGGAGACATCGAACTCGTGATGCTTAGCTCCGGCAAGGAAGCGATGGAAAAGCTGCAATCGGAAAAATTCGATTGTATTGTGGTCGATCTCGTCATGCCCGATAGGAACGGATTCGAGTTTATCGAAAACATTCGGAAAGATCCGAAGTACACGGACCTGCCAATCATTGTTTATACCGGAAAGGAATTGACGAAGAAGGAATCGGCGCAACTGGCGAAGCTTACCGAGTCCGTGATTACCAAAGACATGGGATCCATCGACAAATTGCTGGATGAGACTTCGCTGTTCCTGCACCAAAACGAAGCGAAACTTTCCGACGAGAAGCGCCGGAGATTGGAAAATGTTCATAGCACCGACGCCGCGCTTTCGAACAAGAAAGTCCTCATCGTCGATGACGATATTCGAAATATCTTTGCCGTTTCGAGCTTTCTCGAGCGTCATAACATGCGGATCGTCTATGCCGAAAATGGGCAGGATGCGCTCGACCTTATCAATAAATCGACCGACATCGACGTGGTACTCATGGACATCATGATGCCCGGCATGGACGGCTACGAGGCGATGCGCGCGATTCGAAAGAACCGCCGGTACAAGCACGTTCCGATGATCGCGGTGACGGCGAAAGCCATGCGCGGCGACCGCGAAAAGTGCATCGAAGCCGGTGCCTCGGATTACATCACCAAGCCGGTCGATGTGGATCAATTATTGTCATTGTTGAGGGTATGGCTATTCAAGTAAGGCTCCTTGCCAGGCCCTTGGTGGACAGAGTGGACCAGATGGACAAGCGTGAATGAGAACATTCGATAATTCGGGCATTCTTCAAGAGGGTGCCCAGCAGGGTGGCACTGGCATGTTCGTTGTCCATGAGGATAATGAACCAATTCCTTTGTTCAGCCCGCCACGGCGGGTCATATCTATGAGCGTTTCCACGGCACAAACGTCCACTGCGTCCACCAAGTCCACCGCACTCTTGGACCATACGGCCATGCTCCTGGCGGAAGCGGCGCCGGTCAAAATCCTCATCGTCGATGACCATCCGGAGAACCTGCTCGCGCTGGAAGCGACGCTCGACCATTCCGGTACCGGACCGAACGGCACCGGACGGAACGGCGCCGGACGGAATGGATCGCAAGAATCGCTCAATGTAGAGTTCATTCGTGCCACGAGCGGGCGCGAAGCACTGCGCAAAGTATTGCTTGAGAATTATGCCGTCATACTTTTGGACGTGCAAATGCCCGAAATGGATGGCTATGAGACGGCGGAGCTTATCCGCAAACGACCGCAATCGCAATTCACGCCGATCATTTTTCTCACCGCCGTCAATACCAGCGAGGTCAATATCTTTCGCGGATATTCGCTCGGCGCGGTCGATTACATTACGAAGCCATTCGACCCGTGGGTGCTCCGCGCGAAGGTTGGCGTCTTCGTCGAACTCTACCGCAAGCAGTTGGAAATAGAGCGGCAAGCCGCGCTTCTGCGAAGTTCGAACACGGAGCTCGAAGGCAAGAGCGAAGAGCTTCGGATGCTGAATGAGGATTTGGAACGCCGCGTCAGCGAGCGGACGCAGGAACTCGAAACGGCAAACCAGGAACTTTGGAAGGCAAAGGAAACGGCTGAGTTCGCGAATTCCGCGAAAGACAAATTTCTCGCGGTCCTGAGCCACGAACTTCGCACGCCGCTCACGCCGGTGCTTGCCATTGTTCAGATGCTCGATGAAGATCCGAAGGTTACCTCGGAGGTCAAAAGCTGGGTCGAGACGATTGGCCGCAACGTCCAGCTCGAAGCCCGATTGATTGACGATCTCCTCGATCTTACCCGGATTACGAATGGCAAGCTGGAACTGCATGCAGGCGCCGTCGATGTCCATAAGCTGATTCATGATACCGTCGATATTTGTGGAGACGAAATACGGGCGAAAGATATCCAACTTTCGCTTTCGCTCGATGCGTGGCAATCGATCATTGAAGTGGACCCGGCCCGTTTGCACCAGGTGCTTTGGAACCTTTTAAAAAATGCGGTCAAGTTCACTCCGGAGCATGGTTCTATTTCCATTCGCACGCTCAATACCACGGAGGGCCGGCACTCCATGCTTCGCTGCGAAATTACGGACACCGGAATCGGAATTCCACCGGAATATTTGAAGTCTGTTTTTAACGCATTCGATCAGGGCGGCAAAACAATAACGCGGCGCTTCGGCGGGCTGGGGCTTGGGCTTGCCATCAGCAAAGCGCTCGTCGAGCAGCACCACGGCGCGATCTGGGCCGAAAGCGACGGCCTGGAAAAAGGCGCGACGTTTACGATCGAAATTCCCACCGCCGCCATTTCCAAACTTCCGCCTTCGGAGAAAACTCCGGCGACCGGCTCGCCGCTTATAGCCGCGGCTCGAATCCTGTTAGTCGAAGATAACGAAGATACCAGCCGGGCCATGCAGGTCCTCTTCGAACGCAAAGGATTCAAGGTCGAAGTCGCGAATTCGGTCGCCTCCGCGATGGAACTTTCGAAAACGCATCCCATCGATCTCGTGATTAGCGACATTGGTTTGCCCGATGGGGATGGTTTCGAGGTGATCCGGCGATTGAATGAAATTCGTCCGACGCGCGGTATTGCTATCTCCGGCTTTGGCATGGAGGAAGACCGCCGCCGCTCCCTCGAAGCCGGCTTCCATGCCCACTTAGTCAAGCCGGTAAATTTCGCGGAGCTAAGCGGCATCGCCCAAAAGCTTCTGGCGGAATTGTAAGCAATCATCGCCGGTCCTGAGGAACCGAGGGATGCGCGCCCGCTCCGTAACATTGCCATCGCTATCGGACGGTAAGCTATCGCTGCGTCTTTGATATACTCGGTTGGAGTTTATGGGTTGGATATGATGTTCAATATAAAGTGCTTTATTGAAGTTAACTCAATGTACGGAAAAATAAAAGAACAATTAGCATCCGAACTCACCGCCATTCGCGACGCGGGACTTTACAAAAACGAGCGCGAGATCACGACTCCGCAGGGCGTGGAAATTCGCGTCAAGGGCAGCGATGAGACCATCCTAAATTTCTGCGCGAATAATTATCTTGGCCTTTCCTCGCATCCAAAAGTGATCGAAGCCGCGCGGCGAACGCTTGAAACGCACGGCTATGGCATGTCGAGCGTTCGTTTTATTTGCGGCACGCAGGACCTTCACAAAGAGCTGGAGCGCGAAATCTCGCGCTTCCTGCAAACGGACGACACGATCCTCTACGTCGCCTGCTTCGATGCTAATGGCGGCATCTTCGAACCGCTCTTTGGCGAAGAGGACGCGATCATTTCGGATGAACTCAATCATGCTTCGATCATCGACGGCGTGCGGCTCTCGAAAGCGAAACGCTATCGGTACAAGCACGCCGATATGAGCGATCTGGAAACGCAGCTTATCGAATCCCAGGCCGAGCGGCGGCGCGTCATTGTGACCGACGGCGTCTTTTCGATGGACGGAGACATCGCGAAGCTTTCGCACATTTGCGATCTTGCCGATACATACGATTCGCTCGTGATGGTAGATGATTCGCATGCGACGGGATTCGTTGGCCGCACCGGGCGTGGCTCGATCGAACACGAGAATGTCATGGGCCGCGTGGATATGATTACTTCCACGCTGGGCAAGGCCTTGGGCGGCGCGGCGGGAGGATTCACCTCGGGCAGGAAAGAGATTATCGAGATGCTGCGGCAGCGTTCGCGGCCCTATCTCTTTTCGAACACGCTACCGCCGCCCATTGCCGGCGCGGCGCTTGAAGTCCTCCACATGCTCGAAGAGACGACGGAACTCCGTGACAAGCTTGAAGCCAACACGAAATACTTCCGCGAACGCATGACCGAGGCAGGTTTCGACATCAAGCCTGGAATCCATCCCATCGTGCCGATCATGCTATACGACGCGCCGCTCGCGCAGAAATTCGCCGCGCGTTTGCAGGATGAGGGAATTTATGTCACCGGATTTTTCTATCCCGTCGTGGCCAAAGGGCAGGCACGCATTCGCGTCCAGATTTCCGCCGCGCACGAACGGCACCATCTCGATCGGGCGATCGAGGCATTCACAAACGTTGGGAGCGAATTAGGTGTCCTGAAAGTTTTGGCGTAGCTCAAAAGATTTGCTTCACATGAATACTCCGCTTCCTACGAGGATTTTTGCGCTCATTGGTATTGCGGCGCTCGTGCTGCAACTCAATGCGGTGCCGTTCGAGGCGTTTCTTTTTCATCTCAACCAAAATTATATCGCCCGCACGCTCTGCGAGCATAAAGTGCCGAATTGCAACGGCCATTGTTTTCTGATGAAGCAAATGGCGAAATCCAATAATATCAATAGCGATAAAAAAACGGAACGCGCGGGAGCACCGCTCGATGGACATTTTTTATGTGCATCCTTAAATAATGTAACGCTCTTTTCTTCCCCGGTCAATTTCCTGATTCACCCAGCCCGGCATCTTGCCGCCGGCTGGCGTTCCACCCTTCTTCAGCCTCCCCGGTTCGCGTAGTTCGGGTGTGGCGCAAACTTCAGTTTACGTATTGTGGCGCAATCTTTTGTTTGCGACTCCCACCCCCGAAGTCGCAAACTAAAGTAGCATCGTCGACGATGCGCGCTACATAGGCAGCCCGCTGTAGCGGGCAATTTCCATCATTCAATTTTTTTATTGACGTATGAAACTACGCGATTTTGCATTTCTTTTTATTTTCTTTTTGAATCTTTTAATGATCGTTCCCGCAGCCCATGCGCAGCTTCCACCCGGCATTTATTCCAATTGCGATTTTTGCCTATGCTCGATGGGCATTTCCCCCCTTACCATGAATGGTTCTTCGATCCGATTCGACTCGCGCTACACGGAACTTGGGTCGGAATTCTCGAATGGGGCGAGCGCACCAAATCCAACGAACGCGCGCGAAACCTACCTCACGGATGTGCTTTCGCTACGGGGACAAATCACGGACCAGCTTTCCGCGACGCTCATGGTTCCCTTCGCCCATAAAGCCGAGAGTTCGAACGATCCAGCGAATAGCCTTGCGAATATTTCCAATTCTGGCGTGGGAGATATGTCGCTCCTTTTTCGGTATAATCTCATTGCCGATCATGAGGATGGCGGGTTCGCCCGAAGTATCCTCGGCCAGGCCGATATGAGGATGCTTGCCGTGACCGCAGGCATCAAATTCGCTAATGGATCGACCGCGCTTACTTACAATGGTGATCGTGGGCGATCAACGCCCGCCGACCCTGATGTGCAACTCGGAACCGGAACCACCGATTTCTACGCCGGGCTGGGCTATCTCCTCGGCTTTAACGGCTGGAATATCGAAGCCGATGCCCTCGGAATGGTTCATGGCTTTGGAAGCGGTGCAAGCGGGCACACCTACGGAGATAACCTCAACTACGACGTCATGGCAGAATACCGCCTCTACGAGGACCAAAGCTTTCTTCCTACGATGCTTAGTCCTACCGTCTTCGCCTCGCTCGCCATCCGTGGCGAATGGCGTGGATACGAAACACAGGACGGCGTTCCGCTCGATAACGATCTCCTCGGTTGGTCCGGGGGCAACGTCGTGTATGTCGCGCCGGGTTTACAGATGTTCTTCGCGCCGCGTGTTTCGCTCGATGCCTCCGTGTGGGTGCCCGTCATTCACGCGCTCTATGGAAACCAACTCGGGGAGACGGTAAAGGCAATGGCCGGCATTCAAGCGGGGATATAGCGCAAACTTTAGTTTACGATTCGGCGGCTGGGTCGCAAACTAAAGTTTGCGCTACAGCCTTTTGGCACACGCCTCGCTTATCCGAGCAAGTATGAATTATGAAGTATGATCGTGGGCGATCTATGAATATTGGGAGATCGAAAATGTTATCGGCACGGCGCTTCATACTTTATACTTCATACTTCATACTTTCCGTTAGGGCTGGCTGGACATCGTCGGCGATGGCGTTTACCTCCAATGGGCATAATGTGATCGAAGCGACAGCCTACCGGCTTTTGCTCGAACGATCGAATATTGCTCGGCTCTCCGCGATTGCGGGACGACCCATCTCTGGCAAGGATGCGCTGGATATTCTTATCGCCTATCGAATTCTCGACCAGCCGCATGATTGGAAATCCGGTCATACGAACGATCCCCTGAAATCTCTGCCCATTGTCCGTAGCGGCAACCTCGATTATATTCTTTCCCGGCAGTTCGAGGGAAATTCGCAATGTTTCCATTTTCTTGCGCGCGCGAGCGACGTGTATTGGGATACGACGACCGACCCGACCTACGGGTATCCTCACATGCTCTACGATTCGGCCTATCCACGATGCGTTGCCTTTCTCACATCCACGTTTTATCTGCTATTGAACAATGCGCTTGCAGCGCGGGCGGGCGATCACGATGTCTATAGCCTCATGCACTCGATCGCCGATTCCTATTGCACCGCTCACGTGGCAAGGGATTCCGACTGGCGTATTCTCTATTGCAAAGTATGGGAACCCACCGCGTTCATTCCCTTTCTGCTGCACCCCGATGCCGAGCGCTTCTATGGCGGTCCCTGGGGACATAAACTGACCGACGAACGCGATGAGGGTTATTGGAATAACTCGGTCGTGGATTCGACGTGCTCTTCCGAGACGAATCCCTATCAAGTGGATTACGATTGCCTCTCACCGAACGCGAAGCAAGCCGTCGCCGCTACCGAGGAACTGCTTATCGTGCTGGCAGAGAATGTCTTGCGAGAAATTGATCGTGGGCGATCAATTGATCGTGGGCGATCGGATGGAATCGATACGGCCTTCGAACGTGCGAGCTGGAACGCCTATCTCGCTACGTATTTCGTCGGATGGAAGGGCGTGGCGCCCGCCCGCCAGCTGCGCCCCGACGAGCGCGAATGGAGGCCGCTCTTTCATGCTGGCCTCGAATATCACCCGTCGGCCACAATGCTTGCATCGGGGCAGTGGCAGGACGTGCGCGATTATACCGCCGATCTCAACGTAGATATTCCCGTCGGCGCGCTTGGCCCGGTGGTGCCGGGCATCATGGTCGATTATGGCGAACGAGAATATGAAGATCATACGACGGATCGTGGGCGATCTGATCGTGGGCGATCTGATCGTGGGCGATCTGATCGTGGGCGATCAACTTCGCCCATGCTGCGGGTGGGATACACGCTCGCCCTCGAATTTGCCGATGATTTCAATATTCGCGTGACGCCCTTCGAACGCGAATTCTTCTTTGCGGCCGGACACAAGGGCGAAACAAGGAACGTCGTCTCCTTTTTCGAGATCGAAGGCATGATCGACCGCCATTTTTGGTTCCGTGCCGAAGCGCCGCGCTTTACTACCGAGGGATGGCTGCGCAACGACTACGGCTTTGCCGCCGGATTTTCCGACGGATGGGATTTCGGGAAGTGGTTCTCCGAAGTGACTGGCTCTGGAAAGCCGGAGCCCCTTGCTGGAAAGCGGTGGCACGTCCCAAGCGGACCCAATACGACCGAGGAGATCGACCGCGCCAGACTTGGGTCCGGAATGAGCATGTCCGCCACGATCTGCAACATGGAATTCAATCCCTACGCCAACCAACTCTACGGCATTTCCGGGCAACTGCTATGGGATCGAAACTCCAGCGGCGAGCGAACGAAAGGATTCGCCGATGGGATGGAACTCGATTACATGTTGCTTGATCGTGGGCTGAGCCCCGACGATCAATCAACTAATCGTGGGCCGATTGCCGAAGCAGGGTATATTCTACGATACTATCTTTCGCCGCATTTCGCTATCACCACCCGGCCTATCGATGCCGTGAAAACTCTTGATGGAACCCAACCACATCCCTCCGGTAATCTCACGTGGGATGTGCAGAGCACCATCGGACTCATGGCCCTCCTCGTTCATACCGACCTTACGATTGGGCTTGCACGTATCTCCTGGCGCGATGCCTTCGCACGTAAATCCCCGTTCTATCAGGACGTGCCCGCTGAACTCCGCATCGGCGCTAATTTCTTTATTCCATAGTGTACCGCACAAATGTACCGCACAAATGTAGCGCAAAAATGTAGCGCAAACTTCAGTTTGCGACCCTCCCACGG
>Ga0307373_10004037_pt1 | contig 24964 bp, 29 predicted proteins | sample OX2MG_FD_202534 | JGI IMG/M metagenome (GOLD analysis project Ga0307373, IMG submission 202534) | Soil microbial communities from Risofladan, Vaasa, Finland - OX-2 | ecosystem: Environmental > Terrestrial > Soil > Coastal area > Acid sulfate soil | place: Finland: Risofladan, Vaasa | collected...
AAGAGGGCCCTCAAGCGTCGGCCGCTACGCGGCCTTCGACCTTCCCAAGCCGGGGTGTACGAAAACTGCGGACTGGGTGTACGGAATCGCCGGAATGCTCAGTTGACGTTTCGCTCAATGATCTCCCAGTTGACCTGGGTGCTGGCCAGAGCCGCCCCGGCGTCGGCCAACTGCTTGGTGATCCGGCCCTGCTCCTCTTTGAGGAGATCGGCGGGGACCGGCTGCGCTCCTCGTGGTCGAGGCCCCGCAGCCCGAACGCCTCGTAGCGTTTCGCCACAACCCGACCTGGTTGTAGTCACGCACGCCGGGGGGACGTTACAGGTGACTACATTCGCGGTTCGGTCCGGTCGACCTATTGATGATCAACTAGCGAGGGCGCTCAACGCCCTGATCGTCAGCCGAGGTCAATGAGAGGACCAGCGATCGTGGCAGAGTGGTTCGTATTGTGGGACACATGGCCCACTATCATTATGCGACCCAGATGACGGCTTGAGACGAGTTCGTATGCGCCGGCCACAACGCGCCTCAACTCACTGCAAGACGCGGATGATGCAACGCGGTCCAGGTGTGTTCCCGAGTCGGACATCCCCGGTCAACAACTCGCAACCGAGGACTTCGGCGAGAGCAACATAAGCGGCGTCGTACGATGTCACGTTAGCGCGGAGCTCAAAGGCCCTTCTCATCAGAGGAAGAGTTGGGTATCGGTCGACCGCGATCTGTTCGAGATCGTCAAGGGCGGTTGAAAATCGACCCTGAGTGATCGTGCCCGCCAACCAACGTTTGCGAAGCACGGCAACCGTTTCGACATCAACGAGATCGGGAGCGGCCAGATCACCTGCAGCTCGAATCTCGGTTCGCGCGCGCTTCCCGTCTGGACCGTCGTCAGCGATCACGTTGGCCAGGACACTCGCGTCGACGACGATCAACGCCGGGCCCGTTCGTCGGCAATGTCCACCGCGGCCTGACCTAGACCCACACGGCCGCCCCGACGCCGATCGATCCGATCCAAAACCTCATCGACCGTGGGCCTGGCCGCAAGGCGTTTGAGCTCCCCCGAGAGATACTGCTGCAGCGATTGTCCTCGCTGCTCAGCTCGGTGCTGAAGCGCGGAGTGAACCTCGTCGGGAATGTCACGCACCAGAACGTTTGCCATGCTTACATTATGATAGCAGTGGACGGGAACGGTCAAGTCGTTGGCCGAGGTCCTGCTTTGGGTCACGACCTGTCGGGTCGAACACTCGACCGGACCGACGAGGGCCTGAACAGGCTCAGCCCTTGCGGCCCATCGGACCATACCCATACTGGTTGTCGAAAACATAACGTTTCCTCTGGTCAGAGGCCATGTTTCGTGTCCCGTCGCTCGGGTAGGTTTGTTTCCCTATTCAAACCCCTGGCTACCTCCTGGGTCAGTGATCGCGCTCTGACGAATCAAGCATCGACAAAGGACTTGTCCCAGGAGGTGCTCGGGCTAGGACTTGGCAGCCAGGACAGAGACGCTCTTCACACCGAAGGTCTCTGTGGCTCCCTGCGCCGAGTCCGAGATGAAGTGGTATTCGGGATTCTCCTGCAGCTTGACGACGCCCAGCCCGGCATCCTCGATCGCGCGTCGGTAGTCGTCCTCCTGCATCGCACCCCCGATGCAAGATGCCCACAAGTCGACGTCGCAAACGATCGCATCGGTGAGCTGGCTCTCGGTCACGATGTCGGAAATGGTCATTCTGCCGCCAGGTTTCAGGATCCGCGCAATCTCCCGGAAGACGGCCGCTTTGTCGTCGCACAGGTTAATGACCCCGTTGCTGATCACGAGGTCGGCCCACCCATCAGGGACCGGGGCATCCTCGATGTAGCCCCTCTCGAATCGCGCGCCGGGATCGCCGTCCCAGGCCGCGAGGCGTCGCGCATTGGTGAGCTGCTCATCGGTCATATCGACCCCGGTCACTTCGCCGTCGGATCCCGCCTGCCTGGCTGCGATGAAGACGTCCATGCCCGAACCACTCCCCGAGGTCGACCACCCGCTCGCCCGCCGCGATGGCGGCCAACCCCAGGTGATAGCCCACGCCCGCGAACGACTCGATCGCTTCCGACCTTGGCAGCATCCCGACGGGCCTCGGCCGGCAGCGCGACAGGAGTGGATATCTCGACCGTGATGCTGGATCTGGCTCGCCGCCGGGCCACAGAGAAGCGAATGGCCAACGTTTCGTTCGTGGCGGGCGACGCACAGACCTATCCATTCCCCCCTGGTGGCTTCGACGCGGCCATCAGTCGGTTTGGCGTTATGTTCTACGACGACCCGTTGGCTGCCTTCGCCAATCTGGCTACTGCGTTGGCGTCCGGAGGGCGGTTGGCGTTCGTGTGTTGGCAGGACTTGCTCTCCAACCCGTTCGCTACTGCACCGGGACTTGCGATTGCTGAGCACGTCGAGTTGCCAGACCTCGGTCCTCCCGGTGTGCCGGGCATGTTCGCTCTGGCCGATCCGGTACGCATCCGATCACTGCTTACCGACGCCGGCTTCATCAAACTGGTCATTGAGCCGCTGGCCGAGGAGATCCTTCTCGGCGGGGGCGGGTCGCTCGTCGATGCGGTCGAGTTCCTCCGCGAGGGCGGTATGGGCCGCGCCGTGCTAGCGGGCGCCGACGAGGCGACTAAAGATCGGGCGGTAGCTGCGGTCAGTGACGCGTTGGCGCCCTACGTCACCGCCGAGGGCGTGCGGATCGGGACTGCGGCCAGGCTCGTCACAGCTCGCCGCCCTTGACTGCTTGGATGGCCCGACGGAGCGGAATGTGCTCGGTATCGCCTCCGAGCACGACAACGCGGCGACGTCGTCCCTCGCCAGCAGGTAGAAGTGAATGCTGACGAATCAGGACTCGATTCGGTCTTTTGTTGCCGCGGACTTCTCTCTTGCCCGCGAGGTGAGGAGCTGGACCGAAGTTCCCAAGCCCGTGGTTACCTTGCCAGCAATGGCGAGGGCGTGGTCGAGGTCCCCCCAGAGGTCTTCGATCTCCTCACAACCGACGCTGAGCCGCAGGAGCGACGGCGGTGAGTCCTCGCCTGGCCATTTGGCGCGACGTTCCATCGACGATTCGATGCCGCCAAGGCTGGTGGCGTGCACGATGAGCCGAGTTGAACAGGCGGCCGCTTCTGCCGCGCTGGGTCCGCCCTGGACCTCGAACGCGATCATGTTGCCGAAGCCGACCATCTGGGCGCAGGCCCGATCGTGCCAGGGGTCGGCGGGAAGGCCCGGATAGCGGACACGTTCGACCGACGGATGGGTCGCCAGGCGCTGTGCAAGCTCCTGTGCGTTCGCCTGGGCCTGGCGGAAGCGGAGGGGCAGTGTGCGGATGCCGCGAAGGGCGAGAAAGGCTTCCATCGGCCCTGGGATCGCACCGGCCATTGACCGCTGACGGCGCAGTCCGATGCACAACTCTGATCCCGACGCCGCCACCGCCGCGCCCAGCACGACATCGGCATGCCCGGCAAGCAGCTTTGAGACGCTGTGGACGACCAAGTCGGCGCCCAGGTCGAGGGGTCGCTGCCCCAGTGGCGTCATGTAGGTATTGTCCACCGCCACTCGAACCCCGAGCGCATGCGCCGCCTCGCACAACGCCGGTATGTCGGCGATATCGAGCTTGGGGTTCGTCGGGGACTCGATCCACAGAAGCTCAGCGCCCTGGCACGCAGCGACGGTGGCCTCGGTGTCCCAGATGTCGACAAAGCGGACATTCCAGCGGCCGGGCACGGTAGCGTTGAAGAAAGCCCGCGTGCCGTAGTAGCCGTCTCGGGGCAAGACGATGACGCCACCCACGGCGACTTGCTCAAAGACAGCGGCGACTGCCGCCATCCCGGAGGCAAAGCTCACGGCAGAGCCGCCTTCCAGCGCTCCGATCACTTCTTCCAGTGCCGACCATGTTGCGTTACCGTCGCGCCCATAGGCGATCGGACCACCGGCGTGGAACGTCGAGGCGAAGACGACCGGCTCGTTCAGAGGCGAATCCGGCTGGCGAGCGGGTCGTCCAGCCACAATCGCTTGCGTCGCCGGACTCCAGTCAGGTTCAGACACCTGAGGCGTCGGTGGCGGAGAGAACGGCGAGCGCCGCTCGTTGGGACGATCATTCATCGCGTGTACCTCCCTCGAGACGGTAACCGAATCCGGTACTAAAATGTGGGTGTCCTCCAGGCGCGTGCCTGTCGTCACGGTTTGGAGAGGACTTGTCCAGACGTCGAGGCTGTTACGTGCGTCTCGTACATCCGGATGGCCACGACAACGCCGGAGACGGCGGTGATGGCCGCCACGACCCAGATGGCAGCGGCCAGGCCGAAGGCATCGGCGACGATCCCGGCGAGTAGTGCGCCCACGGCGAAGCCGGCGTCTCGCCAAAGCCGGTAGATGCCGACAGCGGACGCCCGCCAGTTCGGGTGCGCTACGTCGCCGACGGCGGCGAGGAGGGTCGGATAGACCATGGCGGTGCCCGCGCCGAGGAGGAGTGCGCCGGCCGCCCAAGGCCAGAACCCGCGCACGGCGGCGATGAGGCCGATGGCGGCGGCTTGGGTCCACATACCCGTCGCGATAAGCCACTTCCGGCCGAGGCGGTCCGATAGGGCGCCGGTTGCTAGCTGACCGGCGCCCCACACCGCCGGGTAGAGCGCGACGAGTATGCCGATGCGGCTGACGGACAGTCCCGCGGCGGCGAAATACAGGGGAAAGATGCCCCACGCCAGCCCGTCGTTGAGGTTGTTGACGAGCCCGGCCTGGCTGGCAGACGACAGGGCCTTCTCCTTGAAGCTCGTGAGGACGAAGACCTGGCCGGTGGTGAGTCCACCGTGGAGGTGGCTGGCACCGACGTGGCTGCGTGCTTCATGGCGGGCGTGCCCTTGAGTTTCGCGGACAAACAGGGTGGAAAGGCCAAGGCCGAGACCGGCGAATGCAATCCCCAGGAAGAAAGGATCGGGACGCAGCCCAGCGTGCGCCGCGATGAAGCCGGTGGCCAGTGCGGTGATCGCCACGGCGCCGTAGCCGGCGGCCTCGTTGAATCCCATGGCAAGACCACGCCGCTGGGGGCCGACGAGGTCGATCTTCATGATGACGGTGGTCGACCACGTGAGGCCCTGGCTGACACCGAGCAGGACGTTGGCCACGATGATCCACGCCCAGGAAGGCCCCCAGCCGAGCAGGAATGGGATGGGCAGGGCGATGATCCAGCCGGTGACGAGTACCGGTTTGCGGCCTACCCGTTCGGAAAGCGTGCCGGCGAAGAAGTTAGTGGCGGCCTTCACCGCCCCGAAGGCCACGATGTAGGCGAGCACGGCGCTGTAGGCGTGCAGATGGAACACCCGGGTGGCGATGAGAGGCAGGACTGTGCGCTCCTGGCCGAGCATCCCGCCGACCAGCGAGTTCACCCCGACAAGCAGCGAGAACTGGGCGATGTTCTCCCGCATGCCGAGGCGCACGGGTCTCGTGGTTGTCATCGACCGGTCTGCAGAGTGAGGTGGTGGGCGGCGGCCCAGTCGCCGGGGCCGCCAAGGGCGACGACGACTCCCTGGCGGCCAGCTCGGGCGAGCAGGCTGGCGCCGGTCATGGCCCGCTCGCCGTGGCCGCACATCACGGTGATCCCCTCGTTGTCGAACTCGTCGACCGCATCAGTGAGCGCGGCAAGCTCGACGTGGTGGGCGCCGGGCACATGTCCGGCTTCGAACTCGTTGGTCTGGCGAATGTCGAGAATCAGACCTGCCATCGCAGCGGCCGCCACAAGAGAGACCCGCTCGACCGGCAAGCCAGCCGACTCCCAGGCGGGCATACCTCCGGCCAACTCACCGGCCAGTCGTTCGTAGCCGACGTTGCGTGCCTGGCGAACCAGGTCGACGCGGTCCTGGTCGGGATCGAAGACGAACACCAGGTCGCCCTTGGGGTCGGCGAGCCAACCAAGCCAGGTGGCAAACCCCGGGCGCAACTCGATCGAAAGGGCCTCCGGTATGTGGCCAGCGGCGAAGGAAGCGATGGGCCGGGCGTCGATGAGGGTCGCACCTCCGTCGAGCAGCGGGCGGACTTGGTCGACCGACAGGGCGGGGAGCGCGGCGGTCACCGGACCGGAGACCGTTGGCCCTCGGCGGTTGACCTCCCGCATCCGGAGGAAGTAGGTCGGGTAGCTGCCGAGCCCGCCGAGCAGAAGCTTCACGAAAGCGTCCTCGTCTGGTGCCGCGAGCAGCGGGTTGGCCCTCTTCTCGGCGCCGATGGTCGAGGTGCGCTCGCCGCCGGCTGGTGCCGAGCAGAACGAGCCCGCCCCGTGCGTCGGGTAGACGGGCAGGTCGTCGGGCAGGGTGAGGATACGTTCGTGCAGCGAGCGCCACAGGGCTCGGGCGAGGGACTCGGTGCGCTCGGGGGCGATGAGGTCGGTGCGGGCCACCGCTCCCACGAGCAGCGACCCGCCCGAGAACAACGCGGCTGGGTGCGTGCCGTCGAGGAGTAGGTAGGACAGGTGCTCCGGGGTGTGTCCGGGCGTGGCCAGCGCCCGTAATGTCAGCCCGTCGAGATCGACTTCGTCACCATCGCCGAGTCCTCGGTGGGGGAACTCGATCCCGCCAGCAGCCGAGGCCAACACCTGCGCGCCACGGGCGGCGAGTTCGCGGCTGCCGGACACGAAGTCGGCATGGAGGTGCGTCTCGGCGCTGTAGGCGATCGTCAGACCGTGCTGTTCGGCAGCTGCCAGATACGGGCCGGGATCGCGTTCGGGATCCAGCGCCAGCGCCCGGCCGCCTCCGAGGTCGACAAGGTACGAGGAGTTACCGAGGCCTTCGTCGACCAGGGCCAAGGGCTGGGGGTCTGAGGGCATCGTGTCTCGTCTCCTCGGTCAGGGCTCTTGTCCTCTAGTATTCCAGAGATTAGTGGAGTACTATAGAGGAAAATTCAGGGCGCTGAAAGTAAGGAGTGTGCGGCGTGGAAGGACGGGAAGCCAAGGACCGCTTGTACGAGCAGTTCGCGCGGACCGCCAAGGCGTCAGCCAGCCCGAAGCGGATCGAGCTGATGGAGTTACTTGCCCAGGGCGAGCACACCGTGGAGGCACTTGCCGAGGCGACGGGAATGGGCGTGACCAACACCTCGGCGCACCTCCAGGTCCTCCGTGGCGCCCGCCTAGTGGAGACCCGGAAGGATGGGACCAAAGTCTTCTACCGTCTTGCCAGTGACGAGGTGGCAGCCTTCGTGGTGGCTCTTCGGGACCTCGCCCGCTCACGCTTGGCCGAGGTTGACCAGGTGGTGCGCGACTACTTCACCGCCCGGGACGCCCTGGAACCGGTGAGCCGGGAGGAACTGATCGATCGCACCGCTCGCGGGGACGTCGTGATCCTCGACGTCCGCCCACCCGAGGAGTTCGCAGCCGGGCACATCCCCGGGGCGTTGTCGGTCCCGCTCGACCGTCTCGATGCCACCCTGGCCCGGTTGCCCAAGCGGGCGCAGATCGTCGCCTATTGCCGCGGTCCGTATTGCGTGCTCGCCCCCCAGGCGGTCGAACAGCTGCGGGCCAAGGGGTACGAGGCACGGCGGCTGGCCGAAGGGATGCCCGAGTGGCGCCTCGCCGGTCTTCCGGTCGCCGTGGGAGAGGAATGACGCCATGAAGACACTGCTGATCCTCAACGATCCGGCCTATGGCACCGAACGGTCATGGAACGGCTTGCGCCTGGCCGGTTCACTGGCCAAACGAGACGACTCCGAGGTAAGGATGTTCCTGCTCGGTGATGCAGTGGGCTGTGCCATGGCCAACCAGAAGGTTCCTGACGGCTACTACCACCTCGACCGCATGATCGAGTCCGCTGCGCGCCATGGCGCCGAGGTTGGCTGCTGCGGCACCTGCATGGATGCCCGGGGGATCGACGGCGATCACCTGACCAAAGGTGCCCACCGCTCCACCCTCGACGAGCTGACCGACTGGACACTCTGGGCCGACAAAGTCGTCACCTTCTGATCGCAAGGAGCGGCGTCATGACCGATCGCACAGTCGTCGTTCTCGGTGGCGGCACCGGCGGGCTTGTCGCCGCGAGGAGCCTGCGTCGCCGACTGGACTCCACCGACCGAGTCGTCGTCATCGACCGCAGCCCCACGTACCAATTCGCACCATCATTTCTGTGGGTGATGACGGGCACCCGCCGGTCAGAGCAGGTGAGCGCTGATCGTCGCCGACTACGCCGGGCTGGGATCGAGGTGCTCCAAGCCGACGTTCACGAAATCGACCTGACGGGTCGGCGGATCAAGACGTCCGAGGCGGAAGTGGACTTCGACCGACTCGTGATTGCTCTCGGCGCCGACCTCGTTCCCGATGCCGTCGAGGGCTTCGCCGAGGCGGCCCATAACGTCTATACCCTCGAAGGCGCATCGGCGGCCGCCAAGGCCCTCCGCCGCTTCAACGGTGGTCGAGTAGCGGTGATGGTCTCTCGGCTGCCCTACAAGTGCCCGGCTGCCCCATATGAAACGGCGTTCCTGACCGAGGCACTGCTGCGGCGCCGCAAGGTGCGCAACAACAGCAGCATCGCCATCTACACACCCGAGCCGTCGCCGATGCCGACCGCCGGTCCGGTGCTCGGTGAGGCGCTTGCCGCCATGCTCGCCGAGCGGGGCATCGACTTTTACCCGAACCACACGGTCGAACGCGTTGACCCCGAAGCCAATGAGCTAGTGCTCGCCGGGGGGGAACGGGCCGGCTTCGACCTACTCTTGGGCGTCCCTGCGCACCGTGCCCCCATGGTTCTGGAGTCCAGTGGGCTGACGGCCGAAACTGGTTTCATCCCCGTCGATCGCGCAACACTTGCTACCTCCGCCGATGGGGTGTTCGCCATCGGCGACGTCACCACCATCCCCGTCGCCGGTGGCAAGTTCCTCCCCAAGGCCGGCGTATTCGCAGAAGCCGAAGCGCACGTCGTGGCCGAGAACGTTGCCCACGAACTCGCTGGTCGGCATTCATCGGCCACATTCGATGGCACCGGCGCTTGCTTTGTGGAGCTGGGCGATGGACGGGCCGCGTTCGCGACCGGCGACTTCTACGCCGCCGAGGCACCAAACATCCGCTTACGACGACCGGGACGACACTGGCATCTTGCCAAGGTCGCATTCGAGCAGTACTGGATACGACGATGGCTCTGAGCGTGGCGGCTGCCCCGCCGATCGGAGATGCCGTCGCCGCCTACGACCGGTGGTTCGACTCACCCTGGGGCCGTTACGCCTTCGAGGTCGAACGCGCCACACTTGAACGTGCTGTCGGACCCGTCGACAGCCGGAGTGTTCTCGACGTGGGCTGTGGGACCGGGAGGTTCACAGCCGCCATGGAACAGCACGCCGGGTCGGTCGCCGGAGTGGACCTCGACCCGGCCATGTTGGCGGTCGCCGCTAGGCGCGTGAAGGCTTCCCTTTTCGTCGCCGACGCCGGGTGCCTCCCATTCGAGGTCGCCACCTTCGACGTGACCGTTGCCGTCACCCTCTGCGAGTTCGTCACCGACCCACACGTCGTCGTTGGCGAGCTGAATCGGGTAACGCGGCCCGGCGGTCGGATCGCCATCGGCGCGCTCAATCCGCTCAGCCCGTGGGGAGTGGCCCGGCGTCGGCGCCTGCAGCGCCCGCCGTGGCAAACGGCCCATTTCTTCACCCGACGGGAGCTCGAAGCCCTTGGCCGGCCCTTCGGTCGCGTCACGCTCCACGCGGCACTCTTCGCCCCCGGCGCGATTCCGGGCCTCGGGCGGATCGCCCCCGTCCTCGAAGGTCTCGGTCGCGCCTGCTCCAGGTTCGGGGCATTCCAGGTGCTCGTCATCGACAAGGCGCCGTCATGACCGCCGCAGAGGGGAACCGCGCCATGACCGCCCCCGCCACCATGGGACGGTTCCCGTACGTGACAGAGGTGTTGGCCGTGTTCGCCCACCCCGACGACGAGTCGTTCGGTCTCGGCGCCCTGCTCGCCACGCTGGCCGACCGAGGGAGCGCGGTGAACACGTTGTGTTTCACCCATGGCGAGGCTTCCACCTTTCACGGGGTCGGCGGTGACCTCGGCGTCGTTCGGGCCAACGAGCTAGCCGCCGCCGCCAAGGTGCTAGGCGTGGAGCGAGTAGAGCTTCTCGACTATCCCGACGGTGGCCTCGACGGCGTAGCCCTCGACGAGCTTGCCGAACACGTCCGCCGTGCAGCCCGTATCGCCAGGGCCCGGACTCTCCTGGTCTTCGACGAAGGGGGCATCACCGGTCACCCCGACCATCGCCGAGCCACCCAGGCCGCACTGGCGGCGGCGGCTACGGACAACCTGGCCGTGATTGCATGGACCATCCCGGCTACGGTCGCCAACGTCCTGAACGCCGAGTTCGGTACCAGCTTCGTGGGCCGAGCCTCGGACGCAATCGACAGCGCGGTGGATGTCGATCGGTGCCGCCAGCTCGACGCCATCGCGTGCCATGCCGGTCAGTCCATGGACAACCCGGTGCTTTGGCGGCGGCTCCAGCTGCTCGGAGACACCGAGCACCTACTGCTGCTGCATACCGGAACCCGGCGTTGACCAAGCGTTCAAGGGAGGTGGGCCGTAACGAGCCAGGTCGCAGTCCCGATCCGTACTCCGTCGGCGGTGACATACGGTGCCTGTACGTCCCTGACCGCAGCCAGCGCCCGATGCTGTCCCCCTCGCCGGCACCCGCAGCGGCTCGATGACCACGTCAACACAGTCCGCAATCAAGACGAAGGGACTCCGGAAGCCCCAAGGCGGCCACCAACTTACGTGTGCAGGTTGGGACCTTCGCCCCTGGAACTTTCCCAGGGGTGGGCGGATACTGGGCGTCATGGAACGATGGTGGAGGCCACGCGGATGATGTATGGCTGGGGCGGCCAAGGGTGGGGTCCTGGCGCGTGGGCCGTGATGGCCATCGCCATGGTGATCTTCTGGGCGATCGTGGTCTTCGGGATCGTCGCGCTCGTCCGCTACTTCGGCCACACCCATGGTTCGCCAGTGGCCGAGAGGATGGACCCTGAAGCGATTCTGCGAACGCGTCTTGCCCAAGGAGAGATCGACGAAGAGGAATTTCGCAAGCGCTTGGCGGTGCTCCGGGAGAAGGTGTGACGGGACGGGGTCGAACCCGAGTTGTGCTCGGTCTCTTGGTCGTTCTGCTGGCCCTGACGTCGACCTTGATCATCGGCGGACTCTTGACCGGCTTCGGCCGCATCTCGACGATCCCCGTGGCGTCGTGCGCGCCGGGGAGGAGCAGTGGGCAGACCGTGCAGGTGTCCCTCACCGACGGGGGCGGCATGATGGGACCGGCTCTGATGATGCTTGGGTTGCACACGGATCCACAATCAGTCGCGGCCGGACCGGTGACGTTCCTGGCGACGAACCACGGGCGGTTGGACCATGAACTCGTTGTCCTGCCGATGTCTGCCGACGGACTCGGGACACGACCAGTCGGAGCCGACGGCAAGATCGAAGAGTCGGCCAGCCTGGGAGTGGCATCCAGGTCGTGCGCGTCCGGGGTCGGCGACGGCATCGCCCCGGGATCCCGAAGCTGGGTCACCATCGATTTACGCTCCGGCACCTATGAGCTGGTCTGCGACGAGCCGTGGCACTACGCCAACGGGATGGACGCGGCCTTCACGGTGATACGTTCCTGAGGTGCAGAGCTGCCTTGGAGGCGGCTCGTCGACGCCGAGACCCTCACCCCTGAGGGTACGGATCGGGACCGGCGCGTGGCTCGTGACAGCCTCCACCATCTGATCCTCCAAGCAGTCGCGGCAAGATCCGGGCGGGAGATGTGCAGGTGCAGCGTCGCCGAAAGTCAGGTGCGCGCAAATGCCGTTCCTGAGGAGGAGGGCACCGACGTCGTCGGCATCTTCCCCAACCGAGCGGCGGTCATCCGGCTTGTCGGAGCCGTACTGGCGGAACAGAACGACGAGTGGGCCGTGGCCCGACGCTACATGGGCGTGGAGTCGCTCACCAAAGCCCGCCTGCGGGTCATGAACGGCACCGGCGAGGAGGTGGAGGTGGCAGAACTGGCCGACGTCAGTTAGAACAACAACCGAAGGCCGATGTGGTGGTCGTCATACACCACGTCCGTGGACGTGACCGCAACCGGTACTTCAGAGTGCCCAGAGGTCAGAATCCCTACAACCTCGTGTTGTGGTGCGTGCGTCGAGATGCTGGCGCGGCGACTGGCTCCGGGTCACCGTGCCCCGCTGTGCCAGCCTTCATCGCGTACATAGCCGCGTCCGCCCGACGGATGAGACTGTCAGCGTCCTCGGTAGCGATAGCGGCGACCAACCCGATGGAGCACGGCCATCCCCCCGCCTGGCGCATACGCCCGATCACCTCGGTGGCTTCGACCCCCTCGCATCCCGGGAGCACCACCACGAACTCGTCGCCGCCGTAGCGCACGAGGAAGTCGCTCGCACGAAGGGCACCGCGCCACTTCTTCGACAGGTCCACAAGGAGCCGGTCGCCCGCAGCGTGACCCTGTGTGTCGTTGACTGACTTGAATCGGTCCAGGTCTACGAGCGCCAGCGACAGGGGCTCATGCGTGCGGCGCGAGTGCGCCAGCTCGTGGTCGACGATGAGGGTCAGTGATTGACGGTTCGGAAGGCCTGTGAGCGGGTCGGAGAGCGCTTGGTGCTGGAGGCGGTGACTCAGGTACGCTGCCACCGCTCCAGTGCCGAGCACGGTGGCGGTGAGCAGCACGCTCACCCGGAATGTCGCCAAGTCATCGGTGCCGAGCATCACATTGGCCGCCACGGCGGAAAGTACGAGGTAGAAGGTGGCAGCGCCCCAAGAGAAGAAGGCGCCGGCGAACAGGGCTACCCAGACATAGAACGACAGCACCGCTACCAGGGCATCAGCCCCCGGGGTGATCTGGGCACCGGCAGCGATGGCACCGATGGCCACGAGTACCCCGAGATGGGTCAGCCACGACGGTGTGCGCTCGTCGAGGTGCCGGGCCACGAGGAAGAGGATGGCCCCACCGATGACCATCCCCGCCGAGAGGATGATGGCCCGCTTCGACTGGTGAAGGGGGACGGGGGTGAGCAAGGTGGCGACCAGCGAGACCAGACCTCCGCCCACCGCCATGGCTCCGAGAACCTGGGCGGCGGGCGCCGGGTGGTCACGCAGGCGCGCATGGGGTTGATGCAGATGCTTGCTGAGTACAGCCGCCACCCGCCTGCGTACCCCGTCTTCATGCGGTGGAGGCGGCATCTCCTAATCCTCCCACCGCGGGCGGTGCATTTTGGGGCATCTTCACCGGAGTCGCTGAAGAACTTGTCCGTCGAAAGTCCTGACAGTGGCGGTGCATTGCTTATGTGGCAGGCAAGACTCAGTTGGTAGATCGGATTCCACGCCCACCGAAAGGGCGAGTGCAGTCCAGCCGGTCTTTTGCCACTCTTGGTGGTTCTGTCTGTGGTCACTTGCTGCGACACCACCAGCGTCCCAGTCAGTTCGACACTTCGCCAGACGTGAATCGCGCAGTGGGCTTCCTCCGGTTTGACGGACATCCAACATCAGGGGCGCAGCCCCGGAAAGGATGTCCAAATGGAGACCATGGAACGGAAGAAGGCCTGTCCCCACCGGTCGTTCACCTGGGACCAAGGCAAGGAGTTGGCCGAGCACCTGCGCTTCACCGTCGACACCGGTGTACAGATCTATTTCTGCGATCCGAGAAGCCCCCCATTAACCGGCAACGCGGATCGAACGAAAATGCCAACGGACTTCTGCGTCAGTACTTCCCAAAGAGAACCGAACTCTCGGATCGGGCTACTCCCAGGCTCAACCCAACGCTGTCGCTAGAGAACTCAACGGCCGTCCTCGACGGACACTTGGTGGTGTGACACCATCTGAGGCATTCGTCGAGGCTGTTGCGTCGACTGGTTGAGACCGCAGGGGATCCCGATAGTGCTGTGTCTCGGTGGTACCGGACGCGCTTGTCCAGAGCAAAGACCCACCGGTTGGCGGCGACCCGAGCCATATTCGCGCTCGAGAGCGGCATCACCTTGACGTTAGGCAAGCCGGCATGTTCGGGCGGTGCGACCGGGTGCCAGCCTCCGAGGCTGGGCGTGTTACCGAACGGTTCGATTCGGGCACTCTTTCACCCATGCGGACGTACTCCGGCTCGGCCCATACCCGGCGTTCGGGGGGCACCCTGGAGTTGCGAACAGGGTTATTCTGCAGAGGGCTGGATCGGCGAGAGCCAGGTGGTCGGAACCTGGCTCGTCTATTCCTCGACGAGGATCATCAAGGTCTCGGGCAGAACCCCATCGTGCTCCATGGCCTCGGCAGCAGCTCCTGACTGCATGGCGGACGCGAATGCATCCATGTCGGCAACGCCCATGAGAACCGCCACCTTCGTCGGGTCGTCGGGACTCACGAACGTCCGGATGTTGGTCACGCCGAGCGGGCCAAAGAGTTCCGCTCGCTTGGGCGATTTGAGCCAGTGGTCCTTGCTCTTCGAGATGTCGTGGTGTCAGATTACGGTCGGAATGGTGTGCCCCCGAGCACCGAGTCTCATTCAGAAATGCCGGCGCCATGCGGTTGATTCCGATGCAGGGTTACCCAATTGGTCCGACCAGCTGTAAACCATCGTGGTCTTGTCCCAAGAACTCACCCGAAGGTCCTGCGGAGCGTTTCTGTCGGAAGCGTGGGGAGTACGCGCAAATGCCTGCGGTGGAGTATGGATAGGGGAGTCCTTCCAGGACCCCACACCCGCAGGTATCGCCGATCGAGGTCCCTCAAGACTCCATGGCTCGTGGTCGCTTGGGCCCGTGCGCCTCAAGCGCGGCTCGGCCACCCGACTCGCACGCGAGGCATATTGCGACCGAGATTGATGAGCCAATGAAACCGGTGCCTCAGAGCTGATGGCGACCTGGCCATCGGGGGGTCTACGACGGGGGAATCAGCGGCGCCGACTCGGGCGCCGGGTGCCTTCCACTCCTTCAAGTTCGGCGAGCAGGTCGCGAGTCTCAACCAGCGAGGACGTAAGGATGGCTTTGGCGACATCCAGCAGCTCGAAAAGCATGGGATTGCCCACCGAATAGACGACGCCTGCCCCGACCTTACGGGCCTGGACGACATTGGCCCGCCGCAGGATGCCCAGTTGCTGAGAGAGATGGGACGATTCGATTCCCACCGCCGGGATGAGAGCGCTGACGGACCGCTCTCCTTCGCGGAGCACCTCGAGGATGCGGATCCTGGCCGGATGGCCCAGCGTCTTGAAGAAATCCGCCTTGACCTGGTAAATCGGTGCGGTCATCACAACGTCTGGTCTCCTTGCCGGTCGAGATCGTTTCGGCTTGCCGGGGTCCAAAGGATCTGCTTCTGTCCGACTGATCGTCCTCCATAGCTTAACGGATTCATCAATACGTCAGGTGATGTCGTTTCGGGGAAGGATCGATCTGCATTCACAGCTCAGAGGTCGTTCCCGGCGTAGGACAGATTGAAGCTTTTGTTGGCCAGGGGGAAGTCCGGGACGATGGTGTCGGCGAGGGCGACGGACAGCGCGGGCCAGTTGAAGAACGAAGGGTCGACCACTTTCACTCGGCGGAGTGTCCCGAAGGAGTCGATCTCGAGTCGGTGGACGACAGTCCCGCGCCACCCCTCGACGATGCCCGACCCGCTACCGACGGCGCCTTTGTCGGGGCGGCTTCCAGAGACCTCAAGCGGCCCGTCACGGTCGGTCAGCTCGGCTAGAAGCGAAAGCGAAGCCCCTATCTCGTCGCGGCGGACCAAGAAGCGGGCCAATACGTCCCCCGTCTCGTGGGTGGCGAGTGAAAACTCGGCAGGGGGGGCGAGAAATGGATGCGAGTATCGTGCGTCGTATGTCATTCCTGACGCTCGGGCCACTACGCCGAGGACACCGATCTCTCGCGCCTCGTTGATAGGTAGGACAGCAGTGCCGGTGAAGCGGTCAACGACGATCGTATTGGAAAGAGCAAGATCGACGAGATCATGAACCTGGGTGCTGATGCCCGCAAGCTCATTCGCCCGTGGCAGTCGGCGAAGCGATGCTCCTCCGGGAGTGATGCCGTTGCGCAACAGTCGGTGTCCGCTCACATCGGCATTGAGTCGTAGGAGCCGTTCCCGCAGGATCAACGCTCGTGCCTGGGCCAGTCCGAACCCCACGTCGTTGCACAGGGCGCCGATGTCGGCCACGTGGTTGTAGAGACGCTCCAGCTCGAGGAGTACGGCACGCAATTCCTGGGTTCGGCTCGACACACCCAGTCCACTGGCCTCCTCGAAGGCCTGGCAGTAGGCGAGGCTGTGGCAGACAGCGCTGTCGCCGGAGATCCGTTCCGCCAAATCCACCGCTGACCAGGCGTCGCGCCCCTCGAAGAGCCGTTCGATGCCTTTATGCACGAACCACAGTCGAGCCTTCATTCTCACGATGGTCTCGCCCACGACCGAAAACCGGAAATGCCCTGGCTCAATCAGCCCGGCGTGGACAGGCCCGACGGGGATCTCGTAGACACCGGCCCCTTCCACATCGACGAACGGGTACGGCGCAGCGTCGTCGACCATAACCGGCGGTGGCCCGGCGTCATGGCGCATAGGGTGCCAGTCCTCGGGCCAATGCTGGTGCAACACCAACCGTCGTGCCATCGGGTGCCCGATCGGTTCGATGCCGAAGAGATCTCGCATCTCGCGTTCGAAGCGGCTGGCCGGAAACGATAGATGAGCCAGTGACGGCACGGTGGGGTGATGGCGGTCGACGGGCACATGCAACTCGAGCCGCCGATCGGGGGGCCCGCTCGTGAAGAGGTACACCACCCGAAACCCGCGCTCCCCGTCATCGTGGGCAGCGACGAGGGCCAAACGGAAATGCACGGCCAGCAGTCCGGCGACCGTCCCTTCAAGCTCGGCCGGAGGAATGTCCATGCTGACGCTCCCGCCGTCGGGGCCCGTGATATCGGCCATGGTCCCCGCCTGGACACTCACGGCGCCACCACCTTGGCGGCCGCGTGCAGCAGGCCCGCAAGCGGCCACGATGCCACTCCAAGCACGGCACAACCGACGAGGCCCCCGATAAGGGGCACCGACACAATGGACGGCGTGCGGTGGACCGGTTGATACTCGGCGTCAGAACCGAAGAGAAGATGCCGTCCGTGGGACATGACGGCTCCGAAGATGACGGCCATGAGAACGAGCGCCACGACTGCCACCCATCCGAGACCCACCTGAAACTCGGCCCGGATCATGTTGAGCTCGCTCACGAACAGACTGAATGGAGGCAGTCCGAGCAAAGCGACCAGGCCGAAACCGAAGATACCTCCGAGGACCGGACGCCGAGCAAGGAGCGCGTGAACACCGGCGATTTCGCTCGTCCCTTCCTGGAGCACCATCTCGCCCGACGCCAAGAACAGCACAGCCTTGGCCAGCCCGTGGCCGAGAATGTGGAGGAGCACAGCGGCGATAGCCAAGGGGCTACCCGCGGCGGCGCCCAGGGCGATGAGCCCCATGTGTTCGATGCTGTGGTAAGCGAGCATGCGCTTGTAGTCGTGTTGGGTGAGCAACAGCGAGGCAGCGATCAGTAGCGAAAGTAGACCGGCTCCCACCAACAAAGCGCGTGGATAGGCCGGTCCAAGGGCACCGTCGGCGATGGCCTTGAAGCGCAATAACGCATAAAAGGCCACCGTGAGAAGCACCCCGGACATGAGCGCCGACACAGGGGCAGGAGCCTGGCTGTGGGCATCGGGGAGCCAGCTATGCATGGGGGCGAGGCCCACCTTGGTGCCGTAGCCGAGAACAACAAGGGCAAATGCCAGCCGCAGCACTCCGGGGTTCAGATGGTGCGACTGCGCCATCAGGGCCGTCCAGTTGAGACTGGCATGGCCCTTGGGACCCGCATGGATGGCCGCCAAGTAAACGAGAACGGTCCCGAGGAAGGCCATGGCGATCCCGACGGAGCAGATGATGATGTATTTCCACGATGCCTCGAGGGACTTCGCCGTGCGCCGGTGGCCCACCAGAAACGCCGTTGTGATCGTGGTGGCTTCGACCGCCACCCACATGACACCGATGTTGGCCGCCAGCACGGCAAGCAGCATGGCGGAGAGGAAGGCCATGACGAGCATGCTGTAGAACGAGGCATGGCGACGCGAGCAGCGGCCGGCCTGGATTTCCGCATCCAGGTATCGGACGCTCTGCCAGGTAGCGAGGACTCCGATCACCCCGATGACGATCACCATGAATGCGCTCAGTGCGTCAGCCCGGAGGATGCTATGAAACGCAATGAGGGGCGGTCGGTGGAGCACGCGCACGGCGAGGGCAATCCCCAGTGCGAGCACCGTGCTGATTGCCCCCAAGCCGAGCCAGCCGATGACTCGACGCCACGGCATGAGCGACGACACAACCCCGGCGAGGATCGGCACGGCCAGTATGACCAACACGAGCATCAGTCGTGCAGCTTTCGAAGCTGATCGAGGTCGATCGCCCCGAACTGAGCTCGGATCCGGGTCGTGAGAACCTGCAGTACGACCACTACGAGCAGGACGTCGAGTGACGCACCTAACTCTACGAGGAGAGGGACTCCGGCGGTGCCCAGAAACGCCACCAGGGCGATGCCGTTGTCAACCAGGAGCAACCCGACAATCTGGGAGATCGCCTTCTGCCGCACCGTCATGGCGAAGAAACCGATGAGAAGTGTGGCGAACCCCGCCGGGATCAACCGACCCGCTGTTGTGGGCACCAAGGCCACGACCGGTTTGGTGGCGACGTAGGCCACGAAGGTGAGGGCGGCGGCGGCCACGAGCGACGCCGGCACGTTCACGAGCGGTGCCGCCTCCCGATTCGAAGGATCAGCGGCGACCACCCGTCCGAGAAGCAGGGGGATGACGACCCCCTTGGCTCCGATGACAAGGCAGCCCACGGCGATGAGGCCGCCGTCGTGAGCGGAGACACCCAGAGCCAGGGCGACGACACCGAGGGCTAAGCCCTGGGTGGCCAGGGCGTGGACGATGGTTCGCAACGAGCGACGCCATAAGACGGCCACCGCGCACAACAGGACGACGCTGGCGGCCAACTCGAGAGTGTCGGTCACGATGGTTCGCTCATTGGATCACCAGGGCCGTGGCGGTAGCCAGGACGGCCAACACGAACCCACCGGCCAGCAGTTCGGGCAGTCGGAAAAGCCGCAGCTTGGCCGTGAACACCTCGTAGACGGCGACGGCCCCCCCCGCCAGCGTCACCTTGGCGCCGAAGACGACCAGTCCCACGGCGAGGGACGTCGCACCGGGTCGGGTGGCGATGCCCCAGGGAGCGAAGAGGTTCACGAGAAGCCCTAGGAGCAGGACGAGGCGCATCGATTCGCCCAGCGTGACCAGGGCTAGATCCGGGCCGGCGTACTCGAGCACCATGGCCTCGTGGATCATGGTGAGCTCCAGGTGGGTGCTGGGGTTGTCGACGGGCAGCCGCCCGGTTTCGGCCAGGACGACCACGATGAAGGCGCCAAGAGCGAGAAGGCGCGGCGGGCTGGCCAGGAGGGCGGGGTGCAACAGCCCGCTTCGCACAAGGACCGGAAGGTTCGACGTGTGTACGGGGATGGCCAAGGCCAAGATGGCCACGAGCAACGCCGGCTCGGCCAGGGCCCCGATGGTCATAGAGCGGCTGGCGCCCATTCCTCCGAACGCCGTGCCGGTGTCGAGCGCGGCCAAGCCCAGACCGACGGTGCCCAGGAGCAGCAGGAAGACGACGGCGAAGAAATCGGCGCTTCGCCCCAGAGCTGGCGCCGTCGTGGCCAAGGGCGAGATGACGGCGATCACGATGGCCCCGGCGACGAGGATTACGGGCCCGGCAGGGAAGATCCATGTTGCCTCCTCGGGGCGGATCCGCTCCTTGGTGAAGAGCTTGCGGATCTCTAGGAGCGGTTGGTGGATCGGTGGACCGATGCGACCTTGGAGACGGCTCTGGACCTTACGCATCGTGCCCATCAGGAGAGGACCACCCAGCACCACCGTGACCACCTGAGAGATGCCGACGCCGGCGGCGGCGATGACAGCGTCGAAGCGGCTCACGTGATCACCAAGAGAATTACGACGAGGGTGACGAGTCCGAAGGCGAGATAACGGTGCACGCTTCCGTTCTGCACCAAACGGGCTTGTCTTCCCCACCAGTTGATGCCACTGACGGCCGGACGGTAGATGCTGCGTTCGAGTGCATCCTCGCTGGTGCTCCGGTAGGCGACCGAGTCGACGAAGTAGCGAGATTCGACTCGGTGGCTGACTTCGACGTCCTGATCGGGCCGAAGCACATCATCGAAGACTCGTTGCAGTGGCTCCGCAAACGACGTGGCCGTGTATTGCATGCGCGGAGTCTGGAGACGGCGCCCGCACCCCCACACTTCCGCCCGACGGACTTCGATCTGCCTGCGCAGTAGTCGTCGCCCAGCGACCACGACGCCCACCCCCAATGCCAGTGACAAGGCCAGGAGGGCGGGGGCCACCACACCATGCGCATTCGTGAGTTCGAGTTGGACCCCGCCTCGAAGCGATCGGCCGACACCGGGCAGGATGACGGCTGTGGCCCGAGTGAGGGCCGGGATTACCAGCATGGGGGCGAGGCCGAGCACCACACAGGCGCCGGCGAGCAACCCGGCGCCTAGCTGCATGGCGGGTGGTACCTCGGTCGCGTCGGCAGCCTCAGGAGAGCGGGGACGGCCGAGGAAGCCGATTCCCATGGCCTTCACGAAGGCGGCGGCGGTAAGACCCCCAGTCAAGGCCAAGGCGGAGACAGCGGCGGGGACGGCCACGTCGACGGCGAGGTTCGACGCCGGCAACCCATGAAGCAGGCTCTGGAAAAGCAGCCATTCGCCGACGAACCCGTTGAGCGGGGGCAGGCCCGAGATGGCCAGCGCCCCCACCAAGAAGATCGTGCCGCTGACAGGCATGCGCCGGAGAAGACCGCCCAGCCGGTCAAGGTCGCGGGTCCCTGTGGCGACCTGTACGGATCCGGCTGCAAGGAAGAGACTGCCCTTGAAGGCCGCGTGGTTCACGATGAGGAGTAGCGCCGCCACCATGGCGAGCGACGCGAGAGCCAGGTGGTGCGAGGCGGCGAACAGGCCCGAGGCACCCACGCCGATAAGAACGAGGCCCATATTGTCGGCCGTGGAGTAGGCCAAGAGGCGCTTCAGATCGGTGCTCGTCACGGCGTGCAGAGCGCCAAACAGCGCCGAGACGATTCCTAACGCGGTGACCGTCAGCCACCACCATGACGGCCCTCCGCCCATCAGGCCATCAGCCACTCGAATGATTCCGTAGATACCGAGGTTGACCATGGCTCCCGACATGAGAGCTGATGCTGGACTTGGCGCTTCCGGATGAGCTTTTGGAAGCCAGACATGGAAAGGCACCATCCCCGCTTTCGAACCGAAGCCCACGAGGGCGAGCACGAAGGCGATGTTGCGCACGAGAGGCGAGAGATGTCCGGCGTGGGCCCTGATGGCCGCGAACGACTGACCTCCGGCGTGTGTGGCCAACATGACGAGAGCCAGAAGGATCGCCGCCGCACCCACATGGGTCATCAAGCCGTACCACTGGGCCGCGCTGCGTGCGTGGGCACTGTGTCGATGATCGACCAGGACTAGCAGCATCGACGTCAAGGCCATGAGTTCCCACAGCCAGAGAAACGTAGCCACACTCGCCGCCGCCGGGACGAGCAGCATGCTGGTCACGAACAGGGGAAGGATGGCCGCCGCCGTCCGGGTCGACAGCCCTTGGGAGGCATAGCCGATCCAGTAGATAGTGGCCGCCACGGCCACGGCGGCCGTGGCGATGACGAACACGGCGCCGAGGGGATCGAGCACGAAGGTGACGCCCGTCAGGGGCAGGATTCGGCTCGTATGGAGAGCGACGGGGCGCCCGGACGACACGACCGCCAGCGACGCCACGATGGCTGCGCCGCACGCAGCCCAGGTGAATAACGCAGCCGCCCGGACCCTGACCCGCGCTGGCGCCACGGCTCCCATGGCGGCCGCGCTGAGTCCAGCGGCGGCGACGACCACGAGGGTTGCATCGCTCACCGGTTGGTGAGACCTCGGAGCGCCTGGATGATCACCTCTGGGTGTGGGGGACAGCCGGGAATTGAGACATCAACGGGAACGACCTCGCCCACGGCTCCCTCGACCCCGTAGCCGCCTCGAAACATGCCGCAGTCCCGAGCACAGTCGCCGAGGGCAATCACAAGTCGAGGCTGAGGCATGGCATCGACGGTCTTCACCAAGGGCCCCGACATATTCCGGGTGACCGGACCGGTGACGAGAACGGCATCGGCATGGCGGGGTGACGCCACCAAACGCACGCCGAAGCGTTCGACGTCGTAGACGGGCCCGAAGGCCGACGAGATCTCGAGTTCGCACCCGTTGCAGGAGCCAGCATCCACATGACGCAGCGCCAGGGACCCACTCAGGGATTTGGCTGCGTCGGGAACGTTGCCCGCGATCGGAGCTGGCAGGGCTTCCGTGGCGGTGCCAGGGCGATGAAGCGTGTGAATCACGGAGCGGAGAGACATGACCTCACTTTTCGTCAATCAACGTCAACTCTTTGCAAAGAGCTTCGTTGCATTGTGTTTGGACAATCCTGTCGATCACGAGACGATGAATCGATTGTGGTCGTATCAGACCTACATAGACGTACTAGCGATCAGACCGATGCATCCGAGACACAATGTGCCCGACGGCTATTCCAAACCGCCAAGGGAACCGCTTGTCGGATCCCTTAGTAGCGCCCCGCAACGAGGACACCAGTGCTCATCCGGGCCGGCGATGGGTCGTACCTTTCGCCAACAGCCTCGGCACACCGCTCGTGCCACTGGACCTATCGAAGTCCGGCAAGCCAATCGCCGACTGAGATGAAACTGCTGGGCGAGGGTCGCCGATCGCTCGATCCCTTCATCCTGGCCACCCTGCACCTCGGTCTCCTCTCGGATGTGAGTATCATATGCGAAGTTGATCGGTTCGTCATATTGCCATCTATTCGAGGCGGCGCCACCGTCTCGGCCGTTGTGGAGGAGGAACGTGAGTTTCGCCACCGCTCGCTGCGCCGATCGTCACTGACACCCGGCGATACGTGAAGGGCATCCCGCTTCCGACGCGAGCCCGCCCGGTCAGAACGGTGATTCAGCGAGATCCGCAAGCTTGGGGTGGCCTGAGGGGGTCGCCGAACCGAGGTGGAGATTCCGAGAGAGGAAGCCAACGTGGGAGAGGACAGCGTGAGCCAGGACACGAGCGCCGACCTCGATGATCGGGTATTGATCTTGCGCGATAGCGAGCTCACGTTTCCGGTGATAGCGAAGCAACTCAAACTCTCGGGTGCGGTCGCAGCCCACACCTGCTTCCTCCGCGCTCTTGCCCGCCGATCCCCTAATGAACGAACGCTCTTTCGTCAACGCGAATCGCGCCGTCTCGAGGCCCTCGCGTATCAGATAAGCAAACGCTCCGACCTAGACACAAAGCAGGTTCAAGAACGCCTCAAGCTCATCGACCAACTGCGAAGTCTCATGTTCATAGAGGAGCCCGAAGGCTAGCGTATGGTCCCATTGATGTCGTACCGTGACAACGTCTTCACCTGGACTCGGGAGTTGGAGGAACGGTGGACGCCTCGGATGTTGTGGACGCCTTCCGAGTATGTTCGAGGCAGCCACGGGACATAGCGGCGGAGCCAGGATATGCACAGAAGGTCGTGCCTGCCTCGGCTATGACCGCGCCCTCGCTGGCGAGCGCGTACCGTCGTGTGCTCTTTGCCGCCGGAACGTGCCCATCGGCGCGGCCTAGAGGGAGTGAGCCAACAGGGACGTGGGGGGGACGCGATGGGCGGCTCTATCTATTGGAGTCCTTGACCGGGGCCAAGAAACAGATTCCCGCACACTGCGAGGTTCATCCCCTGTCCTTGGCGGAGGTGGTCCGCCCATGATTTTCATAACTCGCGTCGCTATCTGTGACTTCTCGGTCCAGTCCGGCTGTGGTGCCGCTCGCGGTGTGAAGTCCCAGACAGCAACAATCCGTCCTCCCCAATACTTTGATCGACTTCTCTCAAATCCCGCTTCGGAGGGATCATTCATTGCTGGTCATGGATACGTCGTCGACTCTCTCACGTCAAGGGCATCGTCTTGGTGAACGCGCCGGCGCCGGCGTCGGCGCCGTCGGCCTCATTGTTCTGCAGGCGCGGGATCAACGGCCACAAATCTGATCTCCTGCGAGCCAGCCTCTACTTCGTGCCATCAAATCGTGGACGGAGCCGACGACCGGAGACGGTTCCTATGTCAACGCGCACGAAGCTGTCCGAGTGTCCGTCGGCGGAGATGACGCGGAGGGCAAGCTGACGTGCCCGATCGACGTCGTCAACGTCGTCGATCTCGGACGCCACCCCTTGGACGAGCACGCTCCAACCCACATCACCGTTCGGCTCATACTCATCGACCTCGAAGGCGACGACTGTCTTACGGAGTGCCGCCGAAAGCTTGGTGCCGGGTGTCGTTCGAAAGACGATGCTGTTGCCGTCCATAGCGTAGTTAACCGGCAGAACGACAGGGAGCGCTTCGATGCTCACTCCGAGACGCCCGACGGTGGCTCCTTCGAGGAGGGCTCGGCACTGGGTCGCATTCAGTACCTCAAAGACAACACCGCCGTCGTTTGCGCCCACCATCTCAACGATGGTGGAGTGAAAGGCCCATCAACGACTAGGGCCGAAGGTCCCAAATCTGAATGATCGTCTGCTGGATCGACGATCTTGGCGAGGAGGGTGGGTGTCGTCCGTGCGAACTCGGATGCGAGCGGTATTTCTTGGCGAGCGCAACGGCCAAATCGAGCGTGTCGGTGCGGCCGCCGTCGGCGAGGCAGCCTCAATCGAGGTGAGCGGGTCCAGACCTAGTGGTCTCGCGCGTAAGTCATTGTGACTTACGCGGCCCGAAGTGGGCGACCCTCGTAAGTCCAGCGGAAGGGTGCCGCTCGGCGGTTGTAATTCTTGATGAACGAGATGATGCGCCGGGTGAGG
>Ga0307373_10004041_pt1 | contig 24957 bp, 36 predicted proteins | sample OX2MG_FD_202534 | JGI IMG/M metagenome (GOLD analysis project Ga0307373, IMG submission 202534) | Soil microbial communities from Risofladan, Vaasa, Finland - OX-2 | ecosystem: Environmental > Terrestrial > Soil > Coastal area > Acid sulfate soil | place: Finland: Risofladan, Vaasa | collected...
TCGTCTTGATCTTGCGCGAGCCGAGCCGCCGCAGCGCCCGTTGGGCCGCGATCGCGCCGACCTCCGCGGGATCTTCGAGCTTGCTGAAATGCCGGTTGGCGGTGAACCAGTAGCCCTGCTGCATCGCACCCTGGTCGTCCTGCGCGATTGGCGCGACGCCCAGGTTGAACGAGGTGCCCGCGTATTCGGCGGCGAAGCCCTGGCTGTTGGCAAACATTATCTGGTAGCGGCCGGAATCGAACTCCGCGCCCTCGCTATTCTTGATCCGCGGGTCGGCCTTGAGCGCCGCCTGCTCAGCCGTGCGCGCTATCTTGAGCGCCGTGTCGGCGTCGACGATACCCTGCGCGCGGTCGGCCAGATCGAGATCGGGCACGTGCGCCGGATGCAACGCGGGGTCGGGCAATCCGGCCCACGGATCGGCCGCCGTCAGCCGCGCGAGCGTCACCGAATGGGCGATGAAATCCTTGAGCCCGTCGCGCTCGATCTCGGCCGTCGAAGCGGTCGCCGACGATTGTCCGACGAACACCCGGATCCCCAGCCGCCGTTCGCGCGAACTCTTGAGCTTTTCGACTTCGCCCAGCCGCACGCCCGCCGCCAGCGACTCCGCGCTCACGCACAAAACCTCCGCCGCCGTGGCGCCCGAGCGCCGCGCCTCATCCAGCGCCCATTCGGCCAGCGCCGCGTCAACCTGTGCCATTACCACTCCTTGGCGCAATTATGCGCGTGTGCCGCCGACCGTGATTCCGTCGATCCGGATCGTCGGCAGCCCGACGCCGACCGGCACCGATTGGCCGTCCTTGCCGCAGGTGCCGACACCCGGGTCGAGCTCGAGGTCGTTGCCAACCATCGAGACCCGCGTCATCACGTCGGGGCCATTACCGATGAGCGTCGCGCCCTTGACCGGACGCGTCACCTCGCCGTCTTCGATCAGGTAGGCCTCGCTCGCCGAAAAAACAAATTTGCCGTTGGTGATATCGACCTGGCCGCCGCCGAAGCTCACCGCATACAGGCCGTGCTTAACCGCCTTGATGATATCCTCCGGCGGCGTTTCGCCCGGCAACATGAAGGTATTCGTCATGCGCGGCATCGGCGCATGGGCGAAGCTCTCGCGCCGGCCGTTGCCGGTCGGCGTCATCTTCATCAGCCGGGCGTTGGTGCGATCCTGCAGGTAGCCGCGCAGGATACCGTTTTCGATTAGCACCGTGCGCGTGGTCGGCGTGCCTTCATCGTCGACGTTGAGGCTGCCGCGCCGGCTGGCGATCGTCCCGTCATCGACCACCGTGCACAGCGGACTCGCCACCGGCTGTCCGATGCGCCCGGCGAAAGCCGACACGCCCTTGCGGTTGAAATCGCCCTCCAGGCCGTGGCCAATCGCCTCGTGCAGCAGAATTCCCGGCCATCCGTTGCCCAGCACGACGATCATCTCACCGGCCGGCGCGTCGACCGCGTCGAGGTTGACGATCGCCTGGCGCGCCGCCTTGATCGTGTATTCCTTCCAGCGCTCGCCCTCGAGAAAATATCTCCATTCGAGCCGGCCGCCGCCGCCATACGTGCCGACCTGGCGGCCCTTGCCGTCCTCCGCGATCACCGTCACGCTCAGCCGGCACAGCGGCTGCACGTCGGCCGCGATACGCCCCTCGCTGTTGACGATCATCACGATTCGGCGCTCGGCCGAAAACGACGCCATCACGTTGCGCACACGCGAATCGTAACCGCGCGCCAACGCGTCGATCTCGCGCAGCAGCCGCGCCCGCTCCTCGAGCGGCACGTCAAGCGGCGAGGTCTCCAGCTCGTAGAGATCGTGGCGGCGCACCTGCTCGCCGACCTGCACCGCCGGATGCGCTCCGGTGCGGTTGTCGGCGATCGCCCGCGCCGCCTGCGCCGCGATACCCATCCGATCGACCGTCACTTCGTCGGAATAGGCGTAGCCCGTGCGATCGTCGGCGCACACGCGCACGCCCACGCCATGCGAAATCGCCTTGCTGGTATGGTTCACCATCGACTCTTCGAGCCCCAGCCCCTCGGCGCTGCGGTACTCGAAGAACAGATCGGCATAATCGGCCTTGCGTTCCAGTGCGCTGCCGAGAATTTGCTCGAGCGCGCCCTGATTCATGCCAAAGCGGTTGAGAAAGAATTTTTCCGGTTGCACCAGATCATTCGCCATCGGCATCACCCGTCCTTGCGCTTATTCTACCAGACCCCCGCCCGTGTCAGAACTGGCCGGTCAGCCTGCACGATAATCGATCGCAGTGGGGTCCGCGTGACACACGATTCGCCCCGCCAGGCAAGCGATTCCGGCCAAATAAAAACGCGCTCCCGCATCGTGCGGGAGCGCGCATGGCGCGGCCTTTCGGCCGCGGATTATTGAAATTGAATTCGTCCGGTCGGCGATCAGCCCGCAACGGCCCGCCGCTGGCGCGGCGTTGGTTCCGCGGATTGCGTGTCCCGGCGCGCAGCTTTTTTCTTGCGCGGCTTTTTGGCGTCGGCCTTTTCGGCCGTGCCCGTAAACTCGACGATTGAGATCGGCGCCGCATCGCCACGCCGCACGCCGAATTTGACCACCCGCGTGTAGCCGCCGGCGCGCTCCTTGAAGCGCGGCGCGATTTCGTCGAACAGCTTCTTCACCGCATCGCGCGATTGCATAAAGGCAAACGCCAGCCGCCGCGCTGACAAATCGCCGCGCTTGCCCAGCGTGACCATCCGGTCGGCATAGCGCCGCAGCTCTTTGGCCTTGGCGTCGGTGGTCCGAATCCGTTCGTGGCGGATCAGGCTCAGCACCAGGTTGCGGAACAGGGCCTTGCGATGGGACGAAGTCCGGTTGAGCTTGCGGCCCTGATTAAGATGACGCATCGATAAACTCCCCAGTGCGGGCGGCTCAAGCCGACTCGCGCCGCTCCTGCTCCTCCCACATCCGGTCGAGCTCGCTGCGCGACGGCAGGTTTTCCAGCCGCATCCCGAGCGAAAGCCCCATGTCGGTGAGCACTTCCTTGATCTCGTTGAGCGACTTGCGGCCGAAGTTCTTGATCTTCAGCATGTCCTGCTCGGTGCGCTGCACCAGCTCGCCGATATACTTGATGTCCGCGTTCTGCAGCCCGTTGAAGGCGCGCACCGAAATCGGCAGCCCTTCGACCGGCCGGTAGAGGTACTCGTTAAACGCCGGGCGAACCTCGGTGCGCTCGCCCGCCGCCGGCACTTCGGCCTCTTCCTCGACGCCCGCGAAGATCGACATCTGGTCGCGCATCACCCGCGACGCATAGGTCAGCGCGTCCCGCGGCGAGATCGATCCGTCGGTCCAGATCTCCAGCGCCAGCCGATCGTAGTCCGTGCGCTGGCCCACGCGCGCGTTGGTCACCAGGAAATTGACCTTCTTGATCGGCGCGAAGATCGCGTCGAGCCGAATCGTGCCGATCGGCTCCTCGTCCTCGGTCCGCTCGCCCGGCACGTAGCCCCGGCCGCGCTTGATGACCAGCTCCATGTCGAGGTCGGCGCCCTTGTCGAGCGTCGCGATATGGCGCTCGGGCGTCAGGATCTCCAGGCTCGGACCGCCGGTGATATCCTTGGCCGCGACCACCGCCTCGCCCTTGGCCTTGAGCGTCGCCGTGATCTGCTCGCCCTCATGGAGCCGCAGCCGGACCTCCTTGAGATTGAGCACGATGTCGGTCACGTCTTCCTTGACGCCCGGGATGGTCGAGAACTCGTGCAGCACGCCTTTGATCCGCACCGCCGTTATCGCGTAACCCGGCAGCGACGAGAGCAGCACCCGCCGCAGCGCGTTGCCCATCGTGATACCGTAGCCCCGCTCCAGCGGCTCGGCGAAAAATCGCCCGTAGGTCGGGCTTACTTCTTTTTCGTCGAACTCGACCGCTTTGGGTTTGATCAGGTCACGCCAATCGTTCTGCATAATTGTATTCTTTAACCGCGGATAATTTTTCTTTGTGCGCGAAGCTTCAGGGCGGCGGCCTCCTAACGCGAGTAATGCTCCACGATGAGCTTCTCGCTCACCGGCATCGTCAGATCGCCACGCGCCGGCAGCGAGCGCAGCGCCCCGCGAAACTGCTCGCGATCGAGCGTCATCCACGGCGGCACGCCCCGGCGCTGCGCCAGTTCGATCGCTTCGACAATCACCTTCTTCGTCCGGCTCTTCTCGTTGATGCTCACCACCTGGTTCACTTCGAGCAGGTACGACGGAATCGTCACGACCTTGCCGGCCACCTCGAAATGGCCGTGGCGCACGAGCTGGCGCGCCTGCGCCAGCGAACTCGCAAAGCCCAGCCGGTAGACCACGTTGTCGAGCCGCCGCTCGAGCAGCACCAGCAGATTCTCACCCGTGATGCCCGGCATGCGCTCGGCCATCTCGAAATAATGCGCGAACTGCTTCTCGAGCATCCCATAGATCCGCTTGACCTTCTGCTTCTCGCGCAAGCGGATCGCAAACTCCGAAAAGCGCGTGCGCGCCTGGCCGTGCGCTCCGGGCGGATAGTTGCGCCGCTCGATCGCGCACTTGTCGCTGTAGCATCGCTCGCCCTTCAAAAAGAGTTTGAGCCCCTCGCGCCGGCACATCCGGCATACTGGACCAAGATTTCTTGCCACCGTATTCCTCTGCTGACGCCCGGATCAGACCCGGCGCTTCTTCGGCGGACGGCATCCGTTATGCGGAATCGGCGTCGCGTCCTTGATCGATATTACGTTGAGCCCAGTCGCCTGCAGCGCGCGCACCGCCGACTCGCGTCCACCGCCCGGCCCCTTGACGTGCACCACCACCGCGCGCATCCCGAACTCCGAGACCTTGCGCGCCGCCGCCTCGGCCGCCATCTGCGCCGCAAACGGCGTCCCCTTGCGCGAGCCCTTGAAGCCCACCGAACCGGCGCTCGACCAGGCGACCACCAGCCCCTGCTGATCGGTGATCGTCACGATCGTGTTGTTGAAAGTCGCGTGCACGTGCGCGATGCCCTCGGGCACCGATCGGCGCGTGCGCCGCTTGCGTGGCGCGGCAGCCGGCGCTGCTCCCACCGCCGGCGCTGCGCCCGATGCGGCCGCGGCCTTGGGCGGCGCCGCTTTGGTTTCCTTGGTCTCTTCTGCCATCAGCCTCTAATGCCTGCCTGCGTAGCTTGTTCTAGCGCTCGGTAAATTTTCCCGCGCCGCGAAGATCGCGCACCACTTCGCGCGCCTGGCGCCGTTTACTCTTGTACTCTCGCCACCGATTACCTCGGCGGCGCCTGCTTCTTGCCCGCCACCAGCTTGCGCGGACCCTTGCGCGTGCGGGCATTGGTATGCGTCCGCTGGCCGCGCACCGGCAAGCCCCGGCGATGCCGTATACCGCGATAGCAGCCCAGATCCATCAGGCGCTTGATGGCCTGCTGGAACTCGCGCCGCAGATCGCCCTCGACCTTGTAGTCGGCGTCGATCGTCTGCCGGATCCGCACCTGCTCGTCGGCCGTCAGGTCGTCGGTCTTGCGCATCGGATCGACGCTCGCCTTCTTCAGAATGTTGACCGCCGACGTCCGCCCAATCCCGTAGATGTAGGTCAGCGCAATCTCGATCCGCTTGTTGCGCGGCAGTTCGACTCCGGCTACGCGTGCCATCGATCGCTCCTTGTGCTCTTGACGCCCTTGTCCGCGGCGTTATCCATAATCTTGCTCATCGTCGCTATCGCCCGGCGCGCGCGCTATCCCTGGCGCTGCTTATGGCGCGGATTGGCGCACAGGATCCGGATCACGCCCTGGCGGCGCACCACTTTACAGTTCTTGCAAATCTTCTTGACCGACGCCCGAACTTTCATTTTACCAGTCCGTCCCGAACAATCTTTTTTTCAGATGGCCCTGCTTGCCCAAGGCCTTGTTGTCAATTGGCGCTATCGGCGTTGCGCGCGGCCACGCCGATTTCCCCGCGCGCGCCCGCTAGCGCATCCGATAAGTGATCCGTCCGCGAGTCAGATCGTAGGGCGACAGCTCCACCGTGACCTTGTCCCCCGGGAGAATCTTGATGTAATGCATCCGCATCTTGCCCGAGATATGCGCCAGCACCCGATGCCCGTTGTCCAGCGTCACCCGGAACACCGCATTGGGCAACGCCTCGAGCACCGTCCCGCTGACTTCTATTGCGTCACCCTTAGGCATTGCCCAACTCGCTCAGAATCTCAGGCCCGGAAGCCGTAATCGCTATCGAATGCTCGAAATGGGCCGACAGCTTGCCGTCGGCGGTCACCGCCGTCCATCCGTCAGCGAGAATTTCCAGCTCCGCGGTACCCTCGTTAATCATTGGTTCGATCGCCAGGACCATGCCTTCCCGCAAACGTGGATTCGGCATCCCGGGCAGAAAATAGTTCGGCACCTGGGGATCCTCATGCAGCTTGCGGCCGATTCCGTGGCCGGCAAAGTCGGTCACCACCGAAAATCCCGCCGCCTCCGCCGTATGCTGCACCGCGCGCGCAATGTCGCTGATCCGATTGCCCACCAATGCCCGCTCGATTCCCGCATAGAGCGCCGCCCGCGTTACCTGCATCAGGCGCACCGCGCTCTCCGTCACCTTGCCAATCGCCACCGTCCGCGCCGCGTCGCCATAAAAGCCCTGGTACACCACGCCGAAATCCAGCCCGACGATATCGCCCGGCTTGAGCTTGCGCCCGGCCTTCGGGATACCGTGCACGATCTCTTCGTTAATCGATACGCAGAGACTATGGCGATACTCGACCTCGCCCGGCCGATAGCCCTTGAACGCCGGCCGCGCACCCTTCTTCAAGGTCAACTCTTCCGCCAGCCGATCGAGATCGAGCGTGGACACGCCCGGCCGCGCCGCCGCGACCAGCTCCTCGAGCACCTCGGCGACGATCCGGCTCGCCGCGCGCATCACGGCAATTTCGGCGGAATTTTTCAGCGTGATCAATTTTTGCTTTGTGCTCCGGTCTTACTCCGCGATCCGGCCGCTTGCGAGGTTCCGTCTCCGGCCGGCATCCGGCCCAGCGCCACCAGGATCCGCCCCTCGATCTCCTCGGGCCGGCCGATTCCCTCGATCAGTGCCAGCAGGTTCAGCCGCTCGTAATGCTCCAGCAGCGGCCGGGTCGACGCGGCATAGACCTCGAGACGCATCCGCACCGTATCTTCGGCGTCGTCATCGCGCTGATACAGCTCGCCATTACACGAGTTGCACAGGTTCATATTGCGCGGCGGATCGTAAATCATATGGTACATCGCGCCACAACTGCGACAGGTGCGCCGACCCGAGATCCGCTTGATGATCTCTTCATCGGGCACGATTATCGCCACCACCTTGTCCAGCGTCTCGCCGCGCCTATCGAGCATCCGCGCCAGCGTCTCGGCCTGCTCCACCGTGCGCGGAAACCCGTCAAGGATAAATCCGCCGCTCGCATCGGCCTGGATCAAACGCTCATTAATCAGCTTCAGCACCAGTTCGTCGGGTACCAACGCGCCCCGATCCATGTAATCCTTGGCCTCGATCCCGAGCGCCGTGCGATTGCGCACCGCCTCTCGCAGCAAATCACCGCTGGCCACTTGCGGTGAGTTGAGCCGTGCCTCGAGCAGCCGCGCCTGGGTTCCTTTGCCCGCCCCCGGAGGACCCAACATTACCAGCCGCACCGGTTAAGCTCCGCGCCTCATGTTCATCCGCGCCTCAATTTCGCCGTCCGCCGCGGCTGCCGCCCTTGCGCCCCATAAACGCTTCGTAATTGCGCGAGAGCAGATGGGTTTCGATTTGCGCCACCGTATCCAGCGCGACACCGACCACGATCAGCAATGCGGTGCCGCCGAAGTAAAATGGCACGTTGAAGCGCTGAATCAGGATCGTCGGCAGCACACATACGGCACTCACGTAGATCGCGCCGCCCAGCGTGATCCGCGACAGTACCCGATCGATATAATCCGCCGTCGGCCGCCCTGGCCTGATCCCCGGAATAAATCCGCCGTACTTCTTGAGATTGTCGGCCACGTCGACGGGGTTGAAGGTAACCGCCGTGTAAAAGTAGCAAAAGAAGACAATCAGGGCTACGTAAACTACATTATATACAAGTCCGCCCGGCGTTACATAGGCTGACATCCACTTCATCGAGGGCACGAAGGTCGCCAGCGTCGCCGGGAACACCAGGATCGACGAAGCGAAGATCGGCGGGATAACTCCCGAGGTATTCACCTTCAGCGGCAGATGCGAACTCTGCCCGCCATAGACCTTGCGGCCGACCACTCGCCGCGCGTATTGCACTGGAATCCGCCGCTGCCCGCTCTCGACAAAGACCACCACCGCGACCACGCCGAGCGCCACCGCCAGGATGAACAGCAGCAGGAAGATGCTCATCTCGCCTTCGCGCACGAACTGCGCGGTGGTGCCCAGCGCACTTGGCAAACGCGCGATAATCCCGGCCATGATAATCAGCGAAATCCCGTTGCCGACTCCGCGCTCGGTAATCTGCTCGCCAATCCACATCACGAACATCGTACCGGCGGTGACCGTAATCACGGTCATCGCGATAAAGCCGAGTCCCGGATGATAGACCACCGTGCCGCCGCCCGGCGCCTGAATCCGCTCGAGCGAAAACGCGATCATCGTGCCCTGGATTAGCGCCAGCCCGACCGTGCCGTAGCGCGTATATTGGCTGATCTTGCGCCGCCCGGCCTCGCCCTCTTTGTACAATTCGTCGAGGTAAGGCCAGCCAATCTTCATCAGGTCGAGAATAATCGCGACCGAGATATACGGCATGATGCCGAGCGCGAAGACCGAAAAGCGCTCGAGCGCGCCACCCGAGAACAGGTTTACCCAGCCGAACAACGTGCTCGACGCCGCATCGAAAAACGACGCCAGCGCCTGCCCGTCGATCCCTGGCGTCGGCACGGCGACACCCACCCGGTAGACCACCAGCATCGCGGCCGTGAATAACAGCCGGCGGCGCAGCTCCGGGATGCGCGAGGCGTTTGAAAACCCGTCAAGCATCGAGTTCCGTTCAGCCCTCGATCAGTTCGGCGACGCCGCCCGCGGCCGTGATCTTGGCTCGCGCGCTGTCCGAAAAGGCGTGCGCCCGCACGGTCATTTTCAGATTGAAATCGCCCCCGCCCAGCACTTTGATCTTTTTGCCCGCGCGCACGATCCCGCGATCCGCGAGCACCGCCGGATCGATCGTCGCGCCCGCGCCGAATGCGCCGAGCCGCCCCAGGTTGACCGCCGCGAACTGCTCGCGCGCCGTCTCGCTCTTTTGCAGGCGGCGAAAACCGCGCTTCGGAATCCGCCGCGACAGCGGCATCTGGCCGCCCTCGTAGCGCGCCGGCGTATTGCCGCCCGAACGCGAGCCGCGTCCCTTATGCCCGCGGCCGGCGGTCTTGCCATGCCCCGAGCCGATTCCGCGGCCGACACGCTTCTTGCGATGGGTCGAGCCGGCCGCCGGCTTGAGATCCTTTAATTTCATGGTCAGGTCCGCCCGCCTATTTCTTTGCCGCTTGGGCTTGAGGTACTTCGTCCACCAGATGCATCACGCGCCGCAGCATCCCGAGCACTTCGGGTGAGCTCTTGAGGACGCTGGTACTACCAACTTTCCTCAGTCCCAAGCCCTTGAGGGTTTCCCGCACGCGCACCTTGGTCCCAATCGGGCTACGCACCAACTTCACTTCAATCGTCTCGGCCATCTTGCTTCTCCGCGGCAATTCTACTTCGCGCAGCCTACGCGGCTGGCGGCACTTCGACCGCGCGCAGCCGCGCGACATCGGCCGGACTGCGCAAATCGAGCAGCGCCTCGAGCGTCGCCTTGACCAGGTTATGCGGATTCGAGGTGCCCAGCCGCTTGGTCAGGATATTGCGGATTCCGGCCAGCTCGACCACCGCGCGCACGCCGCCCGCCGCGATTACACCCGTGCCCTCGGCGGCCGGCCGCAACACCACCTTGCCGGCGCCGAAATGACCAAGCACCTGATGCGGTATCGTGCCATTCTTGATCGGCACCCGGATCAGGCTCTTCTTGGCCTGATCGACGCCCTTGCGAATCGCCTCGGGCACTTCCTTGGCCTTGCCCAGCCCGAAGCCGACCAGTCCATTATGGTCGCCCGCCACCACCAGCGCCGAGAAACTGAAGCGCCGGCCGCCCTTGACGACCTTGGCCACACGATTGATGTGGACCACTTTCTCTTTGATATCCAGCCCTTGCGGGTCGATCCGTTGAGCCACGATTTACCTTCTATACCACTGCGGCTGAGCCAGTACGGCTTAGCCGATGCTGCCGCCGCGCGGCCGCTTGCACCCGCCGCGTCTATCGCTTGCGCGGATCTTGCCGCGCCCTAAAACTTGAGTCCCGCTTCGCGCGCCGCTTCCGCCAGCGCCCGCACCCGCCCGTGATAGAGGAAGCCATTGCGGTCGAAGACCACGTTGGCGATACCGCGCTCGCGGCAGCGATCCGCGATCGCCTTGCCGACCATCTTGGCCGCCGCCACACTGCGTTGGCTCTTCAAGCCCTCGCGCAACTCCTTGACCGCGGTCGACGCCGAAACCAGCGTGCGTCCCGACTGATCCGAAATCACCTGGACATAGATATGCTGCAGTGAGCGGTAGACCGACAGCCGCGGCCGCTGGTCCGTTCCGATCACCTTGGTGCGCACCCGTCCCTGACGCAGATGGCGTTTTTCTGATCGCTGCAAAGCCATATTCATTCCAGCCCGGCCGCTGCCCCGGGCGTCGCTCTCCCGATGTTATCGCGCGTGCGCGGCATCGCTCGGCCCGCGCACCTCTCAATCAACTCGAACTCGAACCGGCCGCCGCCTTGCCCGCTTTGCGCCGAATCTTCTCGGTCTGGTACTTGATGCCCTTGCCCTTGTACGGCTCGGGCGGCCTGAGACTGCGGATTTCCGCCGCCACCGAACCGAGCAGTTGCCGATCGGCGCTCTCCAGCGTCACCAGCACCTGCCGGTCCACCTTGGCCGTCACCCCCGGCGGCAACTGGTAGACAATCGGATGCGAGTAGCCCAGCGACAGGTTGATCTGTGCGCCCTTGGCCTCCGCGCGATAGCCGACCCCGTTGATTTCAAGCACCCGGGTAAAGCCCTTGCCCACGCCTTCGGCCATGTTGGCCACCAGCTTGCGCATCAGGCCATGCACGCTGCGCTCGTCTTTGCTGTCGCCGGGCCGCGTCACCAGGATCTGCCCTTCGCTCAATTCGAGCTTGAAGCCCGGATGAACCCGGATTTCGAGCTTGCCCTTGGGCCCTTCGAGCTTGAGCTGTCCGTCGGCGAGGGTCGCCTTGACGCCCTTCTCCAGCACTACCGGTAATCTTCCGATTCGCGACATGGCCTACCAGATCCTCAGCAAAACTTCGCCGCCGACCTTGCGGCGCCGCGCCTCGCGATCGGTCATCACGCCAAGCGGCGTCGAAACGATATGCATCCCCATCGCGCCCGGCACTTTCGGCATCGTCGCCGCCCCGGCGTAGCGCCGCAGACTGGGCTTGCTCACCCGCTGCAAGCCCCGGATCACCGGCTCGCGCGTCGGCGAGTAGCGCAGCGCCAGGATAAGGCGCTTCTTGTAGCCCTCGCCGGAGGTTTCGATACCGGCCAGAAAACCCTGCGCCAGCAACACGCGGCAAATCGCCTCGCGCAGCCGCGAATGGGGCAGATCGACCTGGTTGTAACGCGCATGCATAGCGTTGCGAATCCGGGTCAACAATTCCGCGATCGGATCAGTTTGCGACATTCAAATTTTCCCGCCCGTCAATCTTCTCAGCCAGCATTTCTTCCGCGCTGGTAACCGGTAAATCGATCCGGCATATAAATCTGTCCCGCTTATAAATCTGGTCCGGCCACCGGCCTACCAGCTCGCCTTGACCACACCCGGCAGCGCGCCCTTGAGCGCGAGCTTGCGCAGGCACAGCCGGCACATCCGGAAGCGCCGGTAAAACGCCCGCGACCGTCCGCATAGCGGACAGCGATTGTAGCCGCGAACTTTGAACTTGGGCGGGCGCGCCGCCTTGACCCTGAGGCTCGTCTTGGCCATTGAAAATCCCGCTCCCTACGCGGCCCGCGCCGCGCCTTCGCGCTCGGCGGCCCCGCGAAACGGCATCCCGAGCGCGCGCAGCAATGTCTGCCCCTCGAAATCGCTCGTCGCCGTGGTGGTTATCGAAATCGTCATACCCTTGGTCTTCTCGACCTTGTCAAGGTTGAGTTCGGGGAAAATCGTATGCTCGCGCAGACCGAGCGAGTAGTTGCCGCGTCCGTCGAAGGCCTTGTCGCTGACGCCGCGAAAATCGCGCACGCGCGGCAGCGCGACATTCACCAGCCGGTCGAGGAATTCCCACATCCGCTCGCGCCGCAGCGTGACCATCACGCCGAGCGGCATGCCCTCGCGCAGCTTGAAATTCGAAATCGCCTTGCGCGCCCGCGTGGTGACCGTCTTCTGGCCGGTCAGTTGCTGCAATTCGTCGGCCGCCGAGTCGAGAATCTTGACGTTCTCGCGCGCCTCGCTGAGCGCCATATTGATCACGATCTTGACCGGCCGCGGCACCCGCATCCGGTTGGTGATCTTGAGGTCGCGCATCAGCGCCGGCACGATCTCCGTCTCGTAGCGCAGACGCATCCGCGCCGGCAAAGGCGCTTCGGGCGCCAACGGTTCGGCGACGGCCGCCGCGCCGGTGTCGGCCGCTGGACGCCGGCCGCGTTCGCGCTTGGGCTTGCCGCCCTTGGGGCCCTTTTCTTCGTCAGCCATTAATCTTTCCTCGGACCTTATTCCTCAAACCACATGCCGCGGATTTTATTCCTCGGACTTTATTCTCCAGACCACTTTCCGCGGGCCACCTGCTCCAGCTCAGATAACTCTGCTGTCGCGCTTGCCCAACTCAATAGTAATCATCGTCCGCAGCCGCCGAACTCGTTCCTCGATCCGGCCGCGCTCAATCGTTGCCCAGCCCCTCGTTGCAGCGCCGGCAGAACCGGGTATGCGCATGGTCGGCGTCGATCTTGATTCCGGCGCGCACCGGCGCGTTGCATCGATCGCAGAAAATCATCACGTTGGAGATCTGGATCGGCGCCTCTTTTTCGATAATCCCGCCCTGGCCCTGCGGGCCGCGCGGCTTTGAATGGCGCTTGACCACGTTGAGCCGCTCGACCACCACGCGCCCCTCTTCGGGCATCACGCGCAGCACCTTGCCGGTCTTGCCGCGATCGCGTCCGGTGACCACCATCACCATGTCGTTCTTGCGAATCCGGTACTTCGCGGTATGCCGGGTCGTCGCCATCAGAGCACCTCCGGCGCCAGCGAGATAATCTTGAGAAACCGCTTGGCCCGAAGCTCGCGCGCCACCGGTCCGAAGATCCGCGTGCCGACCGGCTCGTTCTGTTTATCCAGCAGCACGGCCGAGTTGTCATCGAAGCGGATATAGCTGCCGTCGTCGCGGCTGACTTCCTTGTGCGTGCGCACGATCACCGCCTTGCTCACGTCGCCCTTTTTTACCTTGGCGTTGGGAATCGCCTCTTTGACCGAAACCACGATCACGTCGCCGACACTCGCATAGCGCCGCCGCGAGCCGCCCAGCACCTTGATACACATGACCTTGCGGGCACCCGAGTTGTCCGCCACGGTCAATACTGTCTGCACCTGCACCATCGCGTATTCCTCTACCGTGCCGCCTGCAGCAGCACCCGGCTAACGCGCCAGCGCTTGAGCTTGGAGAGCGGCCGCGATTCGATAATCTGGACCCGGTCGCCCTCGTGACATTCGGCCTTTTCGTCGTGCGCCATATAACGCTTGCGCTGGCGCAGCCGCTTGCCGTACAGCGGATGCTGCACCAGGCGCTCGACCTGCACCACCACGGTTTTGGTCATCTTGGCCGAGACCACGAGACCCTCGCGCCGCTTAATCCGCTGCCGCATCGCTTTTCTTTCCCGTCTGTTCCGCCCGTCCGGACTGCGCCGCCGCAGCGGTCTTTTCGCTGACCAGGGTCAATATCCGCGCCAGCTCGCGCCGCGCCGTACGATAGTTCGCCGGGCTCTCGAGCTGATTGGTGCGCAGCTTGAGCCGCAACTTGAAGATCTCTTCGCGCGCCTCGCGTTCCTTGATCCGCAGGTCGGCCGCGCTCATCTGCCTGAGTTCGCTAAGCTCCAAAAGCCTGCGCCTCCCGTTCCACGACGATCGTCTTGACCGGCAGCTTATGCGCCGCCAGCCGCATCGCCTCGAGCGCCGTCGCCCGATCGACTCCTTCCATCTCGAACAGAATCCGCCCCGGCCGCACACGTGCCACCCAGCCCTCGGGCGGCCCCTTGCCCTTGCCCATGCGGGTCTCGGCCGGTTTCTTGCTGAACGGCTTGTCGGGGAAGACCCGAATCCAGACCCGGCCGCCGCGCTTGATATGGCGCGTCAGCGCGATTCGCGCGGCCTCGAGCGCGCGCGTATCGACCCGGCAGGTCTCGACGCTTTTGAGCCCGTAGTCGCCAAAGGCGAGCTCCAAGCCGCGCGACTCTTTGCCGCGCACGCGCCCCTTCTGGATCTTCCGGTATTTTACCTTCTTCGGTGAAAGCATTGCTTCAAACTTTAAGGCCCAAAGGCCTTTTTAATCCCTGCTGCCGCCGGTTACTGCTGCTGCGCCGCGGCGCCCGCTCGCTTGGCCGCTTCCGCCTGCCGAGTCAGAATCTCGCCGCGGAAGATCCACACTTTGACCCCGATCACGCCGTACGTCGTATGCGCCTCGGCAAACCCATAGGCCACATCGGCGCGCAACGTCTGCAAGGGCACACGCCCTTCCCGATACCATTCCGCCCGCGCGATTTCGGTGCCGCCCAGGCGTCCCGCCGAATGCACCTTGACGCCCAGCGCGCCCATCCGCATCGCGCGCAGCACGGCCTCTTTCATCGCGCGGCGAAAGGCCACCCGCCGCTCGAGCTGCAACGCGATATTCTCGGCCACCAGTTGCGGATCGAGGTCGGGGCGCCGCACCTCGTGGATATTGATGAAGGCTTCCTTGCCCTTCATCATCTTCTGGATATCGGCCTTGAGCTTGTCGATCTCGACGCCCTTTTTGCCGATCACGATTCCCGGCCGCGCGGTGAAGATATTGATCTTCGCCTTGTTGGCCATCCGCTCGATCTCAATCCGCGAGATGCCCGCGTGATAGAGCCGCCGCTTGATAAAGTCGCGCAGCTTCAGATCCTCGTGGAGCAGCGCGGCATAATCATGGCTCGCATACCACTTCGAATCCCAGCCCTCGATAATGCCCAGGCGCAAGCCGCGCGGATGTGTCTTCTGACCCATAGATTCCTTTAGGACGCCTGTTCGTCGACGATTACCGTCAGATGGCTGGTGCGCTTCAAAATCGGCGTCGAATGCATATGCGCGCGCTGCATCGAACGCTTCCAGGTCGCGCCGGTATCGGCCAGCGCACGCTTGACGAAGAGCTTGTCCTCATCGAGATTCTGCTGATCGCGCGCGTTGGCGATTGCCGCCAACAGCACCTTCGAGACGATTTTGGCGCCCTTTTTCGGCGTGAATTCCAGAATCGACAACGCTTGATCGACCTTCTTTCCCGCCACCAAAGCGCAGACCAGCCGCAACTTCTGCGGCGAAATCCTCACATAGCGGCTGCGCGCAACTGCTTCCATCGCCATCCGTCCTCTTCGCTATCGATCCCTTAACCCGCCGGCCGCGCCGATGCTTTCGGTCTCTGGCCGGTTTCTCTTCCGGTTGCGCGCGTTCATTCCGCGCGCCGCCTGCCAACTCAACCCGACCCGCGCCGCTCGCGATCTTGGCGCGCGCTTGTGCCGAGCTTTATCCGAGCTTCAACCGCCCTTGCCGCCCGCCCGCACCTCGCCTTTGCGGTCGCCCGCATGGCCGTGATAGGTGCGCGTCGGCGAAAACTCGCCGAGTTTATGCCCCACCGTATTCTCGGTGCAGTAGACCGGGATGAACTTGTGGCCGTTATGCACCGCAAAGGTCAACCCGATCATGTCGGGCGTAATCATCGAACGCCGCGACCAGGTCTTGATAATCCGCTTGTCGCCGGCGTTATTGGCGGTCTCCACCTTCTTTTGCAGGTGGCCATCGACGAAGGGACCTTTTTTAAGCGAGCGCATCTTAATCCTTCAGCTCCAGATCTTTTAGCTCTACCAGTTCTTCCAACTCCACCTGGTCAATGGATTCCACCAGGTCTCGCGGCTCGGTTCACGCTCGCGGCGGACTTGCCGTCGCCCCGCGTCAGGCGCCCGATCAGCCGCGCTTGCCGCGCGGCCGGCGGCTCACGATAAAGCGATCCGACAGCTTCTTGCCGCGGGTCTTGTAGCCCTTGGCCGGCTGCCCCCACGGCGACTGCGGATGATTCCCCTTCGAGCGTCCTTCGCCGCCGCCGTGCGGATGATCGACCGGGTTCATCGCGACCCCGCGCACGTGCGGCCGCTTGCCTGCCCAGCGCGAACGGCCCGCCTTGCCGATCGAGATATTCTCATGGTCGATATTGCCGGTCTGGCCGATCGTCGCGCGGCACGCCGCCTGCACCATCCGCTGCTCACCCGAGGGCAGTTTGAGCAGGGCGAACTTGCCCTCTTTCGCCATCAACTGCGCCTGCGTACCCGCGCCCCGCGCCAATTGTGCGCCGGCGCCCGGCTTGAGCTCAATCGCATGGACGAAGGTACCGACCGGAATATGTTTCAACTGTAGCGCATTGCCCGGCTTGATATCGGCCGTCTCGCCGCATTCGACCTTGTCGCCCGCCTTCAGGCCGACCGGCGCCAGGATATAGCGCTTGTCGCCGTCGGCGTAATGCAGCAGCGCGATATTGGCCGAGCGGTTGGGATCATATTCGATCGCCGCGACCACCGCCGGCACCCCGTCGCGATTGCGCTTGAAATCGATCAGGCGCAGCCGCCGCTTATGGCCGCCGCCGCGATGGCGCATCGTCATGCGACCGCGGTTGTTGCGGCCACCCGACTTCTTGACCGGCACGAGCAGCGCTTTCTCCGGCGCCTTCTTGCTCAGATCGCTGAAGTCGGCGATCTGCATGAAGCGCTGTCCCGGCGTGCGCGGATTAAGTTGTATTACTGCCATCTCTGAATACGTCCGTCAGATTCCGTTAAGCGAATTCCGCCGATCAAAGTCCCTCGAAGAATTCGATCTTGTCGCCCGCCTTAAGGGTCACGTAGGCCTTTTTCCAATTCGCTTTGTGGCCTACCGTGCGGCCGCGCCGGCGCTCCTTGCCTAAAAAATTCGAGGTCCGCACGCGCAGCACCGTGACCTTGAACATCGCCTCGATCGCCAGCCGGATGGTATCCTTGGTCGCCTCGGGCCGCACCTTGAACACCGCATGGTTGCCCTGCGCGCCGACCGCCGTGCCCTTCTCGGTAATCAGCGGAGCGATAATCAACGCTTCGGCGCTCATTATGATTCCACTCCCGATGATTCCACTCCCGGCGCCACCGCTGAGTCACCCGCCCCCGCCGCGTCATCGGACGCCGCCGGTGCGACGCCCAGCCGCGCCTCGATCGCGCGCGCGGTCTTCGCCGTCATCACCACTTCGTCGTAATTAAGCACGTCATAGACGTTGAGCCCGGCCACCGCCAGCAGCTTATGCGCCGATAGGTTGCGCGCCGCACGCAAAAATTTCTCGTCTTCTTCGCCAATCAGGATCAGCGCATGGCTCAGGCCGAGCGCGGCCAAGAACGCCGCCGCCTGTTTGGTCTTGGCCTCGGCCAGCTCGAGCGACTCGACGATCATCAGCTTACCGTTGAGCGCCCGATCCGACAGCGCGAGACTGAGCGCGCGGCGCCACGCCTTCTTCGGCATCTTGTACGAATAGTCGCGCGGCACGGGTCCGAAAATTGTTCCGCCGCCCCGCCAGATTGGCGATCGCGTCGAGCCGGCGCGCGCCCGCCCGGTGCCCTTTTGGCGCCATGGCTTGCGTCCGCCGCCCGAGATCAGGCCGCGCGTCTTGGTCGCCGCGGTGCCCGCGCGCCGCTTCGCCAACTGCATCCGCACCGCCTCATGGAGCAGCCCTTCATGGCCGGTGCGGCCAAAGACCGCCGCCGACAGCTCGAAGTCGCCAGTGCGCTCACGGCTCGCCGAAAACAGCGCGACCTTGACCGGACCATCGACCTGATGACCCTTCTCCCGACGACCCTTATCGACTCGCTTTTCCATCAGCGCGCGGCTCCCGCGACGGCTTGCGGCTTGGGCGCCGCGTGGCGTTCCTTGGCCGCATGCTTGACCACCACCAGCGCGCCGTCGAATCCGGGCACCGAACCGGCGACCAGGATCGCGTTATCCTCGGGCAGAATCTCGATCACCTTCAGATTCACGATCGTCACCTTTTCGTTGCCCATCTGACCGGCCATCCGGAGGCCCTTGCGCACGCGCCCCGGATACGAGCGGTTACCGATCGATCCGCCGTGGCGAAAATATTCGTGCGTGCCATGCGAGCCCGGGAAGCCCGAAAAATGATGCCGCTTGATCACGCCGGCATAGCCGCGCCCCTTCGAGACCGCCGACACGTCGACCGCGTCGCCCACCTTGAAGACTTCGCCCGCACTGAGCATCTGGCCGAGCTTGAGATCGCCTTCGCCGCGCCGCTGAAACTCACGCGTGGCCACGCCCGCCGCCACTTCCGCTTTCTGGAAATGGCCGCGCAGGGCGCCCGTCGTGCGCGACAGCTTGCGCTTGCCAAAGGTCACCTGGACGGCTTCGTAGCCGTCAGTCGGCGCGATTTTGATCTGCGTCACGGCACACGGCCCCAGCTGGATTACGGTCACGGCGTTAATCTGGCCGCTCGCGTTGCCCACCTGGGTCATGCCCAGCTTCTTGCCAATCATTCCAGTCAGCACGGCGCTACTCGAGTTTGATTTCCACGTCGACACCCGCGGCCAAGTCCAGCTTGCCCAGGGCGTCGATCGTCTGTTGCGTCGGCTCGAGTACGTCGAGCAGCCGCTTGTGCGTCCGAATCTCAAAATGCTCGCGCGATTTCTTGTCGACATGCGGCGAGCGATTCACGGTGAAACGCTCGATCCGGGTCGGCAGCGGAATAGGCCCGGCAACTCGCCCGCCGGTGCGCCGGATCGTATCGACGATCTCGCGCACCGACTGATCGAGCAGCCGATGGTCGTACGCTTTCAAGCGTATGCGAATTTTATCGTTCATGCTCTCAGCCACTTTCCGCTATCAGTCAGATTCCGCAATCGGTCGCGTTCGCTATCGCTCACTTGCCACCGTCAGTCACGTTCCGCTGATCGGCGATCGCGCGAACCGAATCCTAGCGCGCCGATTCCCGCGCCGATGCGTACCCAATGTTCAATTCAACCCGTCGATACCGAGTCCGCCCCATCCTCAAACCCGGCCACCCAATCCCTAAGCAAAATCGCTCTAATAGTCCGCCGGAATCACCGCCCGCGCGATTCATCGGCGCGGCGCGCCTGGTCTCCGCGCCGCCCGCCGTTACCTACTTCAGAACCTTGCCGACCACCCCCGCACCCACCGTGCGGCCGCCTTCCCGAATCGCGAAGCGCAGGCCCGGCTCCAACGCGACCGGTGTGATCAGCTCGCCCACCACATTGATATTATCGCCCGGCATCACCATCTCGGTGCCTTCGGGCAGCGTCACCACGCCGGTCACGTCGGTCGTGCGCAGATAGAACTGCGGGCGGTAGCCGTTGAAGAACGGCGTATGGCGTCCGCCCTCTTCTTTGGTCAGGACGTAGACCGAACCCTCGAACTGGGTATGCGGCGTGATCGTCCCCGGATGCGCCAGAACCTGGCCGCGCTCGACATCTTCACGCTTGAGCCCGCGCAGCAGCACGCCGATATTATCGCCGGCCTGCCCTTCGTCGAGAATCTTGCGGAACATCTCGACCCCGGTAACCACCGTCTTGGTGGTGTCGCGAAAGCCGACGATCTCGATTTCCTCGCTGACCTTGACCCGTCCGCGCTCGACCCGGCCGGTGACCACCGTGCCGCGGCCCGAGATCGAGAAGACGTCCTCGATCGGCATGAGAAAGGGCTTGTCGGTCTCGCGCGTGGGCTGCGGCACGTAGCTGTCGACCGCGTCCATCAGGTCGAGGATCGGCTTGCACTTGTCGCAATCGGCCTTGCCGCAGCCGCATTCCAGCGCCTTCAGCGCGCTGCCGCGGATCACCGGCACGTCGTCGCCGGGGAAGTCGTATTTCTTCAGCAGGTCGCGCACTTCGAGCTCGACCAGGTCGAGCAGCTCGGGGTCGTCAACCATATCGACCTTGTTCATGAAGACCACGACCGAAGGCACGCCGACCTGGCGCGCGAGCAGGATATGCTCGCGGGTCTGCGGCATCGGACCGTCGTTGGCGCCGACCACCAGGATTGCGCCGTCCATCTGGGCCGCGCCGGTGATCATGTTCTTGATATAATCCGCATGGCCCGGGCAGTCGACGTGCGCGTAATGGCGCTTGAGCGTCTCGTACTCGACATGCGCGATCGCAATCGTGATACCGCGCTCGCGCTCTTCGGGCGCCTTGTCGATCTGGTCGAAGGCGGTGAAGTGGGCCAGCTTCTTCGACGACAGCACCTTGGTAATCGCCGCGGTCAGCGTGGTTTTGCCGTGGTCGATATGTCCGATCGTGCCGACGTTGAGATGCGGCTTGTTGCGTTCAAATTTGGCTTTGCCCATGATGGCTTACCCTCCGACTCCTTGACTTGCCCCTCATCATGCGCGCGGGCGGCTATCGTCGTCGCCCGAGCCGCGCGCGGTCAATTCTTCAAATATCGCCTGCGGTACCGGTTCGTAGACCGCAAACTGCATCGTGTAGTTCGCCCGCCCCTGCGTAATCGAACGCAGCTTGGTCGCGTAGCCGAACATCGTCGCCAGCGGCGCCCGCGCCGCGATTACCTGCGCACCGGCCCGGTTCTCCATCTCCTGGATCTTGCCCCGGCGCGAACTCAGGTCGCCGATCACGTCGCCCATGAATTCCTGCGGCGTCACCACTTCGACATCCATCACCGGCTCGAGCAGCACCGGACGGGCCTTTTCGCAGGCCTCCTTGAAAGCCATCGAGCCCGCGATCTTGAAGGCGATTTCCGACGAGTCAACCTCATGATACTTGCCGTCGAGCAGCGTGGCCTTGATATCGACCATCGGATAGCCCGCCAGCACGCCGTTCTCCATCGCCTCTTTCACGCCCGCCTCGATCGACGGAATAAAATTGCGCGGAATCACGCCGCCCTTGGTCCCGTCCTCGAACTCGAAGCCGGTGCCCTTGGCCAGCGGCTCGATGCGCAACTCGACCACCCCGAACTGGCCGTGGCCGCCAGTCTGCCGCACGAAGCGTCCCTCGGCCTCCGACGCGCGCCGGATCGTCTCGCGATAGGCGACCTGCGGCTTGCCGATATTGGCGTCAACCTTGAACTCGCGCAGCATCCGGTCGACGATAATCTCCAGATGCAACTCGCCCATCCCGGAGATCAGCGTCTGCGCGGTCTCGCGATTGACGCTGACCCGAAACGACGGATCTTCCTTGGCCAGCTTCTGCAGCGCCTCGCCGAGCTTTTCCTGATCGGCCTTGGTCTTGGGCTCGATCGCGATCTGGATCACCGGATCGGGAAACTCGATCGCCTCCAGGATAATCGGCACCGCCGGGTCGCATAGCGTGTCGCCGGTGGTGGTGTCGCGCAAGCCGACCGCGCAGATATCGCCCGCGAAGACTTCGGTGATCTCTTCGCGCTTGTTGGCGTGCATCTTGACCAGCCGCCCGATTCGCTCGCGCCGCCCCTTGGTCGAATTCAGCACCGAGCTGCCGCTCTCGAGCTTGCCCGAATAGACCCGCACGAAGGTCAGCGTCCCGATATACGGATCGGTCATGATCTTGAACGCGAGCGCCGAAAACGGCGCATCGTCGCGCGGCCAGCGCTCGTCGGTCCTGCCGTCGTCGAGCTTGCCGGTGACCGGCGGCAGATCGATCGGCGACGGCAAGTAATCGATCACCGCGTCGAGCATCGGCTGCACGCCCTTGTTGCGAAACGCCGAGCCCATCAGCACGGGAATCAGCTCGATCTTGAGCGTCGCCGCGCGAATCGCCCCCTTGAGCTGCGCCTCAGTCGGACTCTTGCCCTCGAGATAGAGCTCCATGATCGAATCGTCATGGTCGGCCAGCCCTTCGATCAGCTTGTCGCGCCAGCTCGCCGCCAACTCCGCCAGCTCGGCCGGAATCGCGCTCACGCGATAGTCCGCGCCCAGCCGTTCGTCGTCCCAAATCAAGGCGCGCTGCCCGACCAGGTCGATCACGCCGACAAATTTCTCTTCGGCGCCAATCGGAATCTGCAGGAGTAGCGGCTTGGCCTTGAGCTTGTCGCGAATCTCGCCCGCCACGCGCTCGAACTCGGCGCCCACCCGGTCCATCTTGTTGATGAACGCGATGCGTGGCACGCGATACTTGTCGGCCTGCCGCCAGACCGTCTCGGACTGCGGCTCGACTCCCCCGACCGCGCAAAAGACCGCGACCGCGCCGTCGAGCACGCGCAGGCTGCGTTCGACTTCGATCGTGAAATCGACATGGCCGGGTGTGTCGATAATATTGATCCGGTTGTCATGCCAGAAACAGGTCGTCGCGGCCGACGTGATCGTGATGCCGCGTTCCTGCTCCTGAACCATCCAGTCCATCGTCGCGGTGCCGTCGTGGACTTCACCGATCTTGTAGTTGATCCCGGTGTAGTAGAGGACCCGCTCGGTCGTGGTGGTCTTGCCGGCATCGATATGCGCCATGATGCCGATATTGCGCACCCGTTCTATTGGTGTCTGACGAGCCATTTTACCAACGGTAATGGGCAAACGCCCGATTCGCCTCGGCCATCCGATGAGTGTCTTCGCGCTTTTTGACCGCGCCGCCGCGATTCGCCGCCGCTTCCATGATCTCGTTGGCCAGCCGCTCGCGCATCGATTTCTCGCCGCGCGCGCGGGCCGCCGTGGCCAGCCAGCGCATCGCCAGCGACGAACGCCGCAGCGGCCGCACTTCGACCGGCACCTGGTAGTTGGCGCCGCCGACCCGCCGCGAGCGCACTTCGACCGCCGGCCGCACGTTGTCGAGGGCGCGCTTGAAGACCACCAGGCCGTCTTCCTTGGTCCGTTCGGCGACCAGGTCGAGCGCCAGATAGAGAATCTGCTCGGCCGTCGCCTTCTTGCCCCGCTCCATCACCACGTTGACGAACTTGGTCACGGTGCGGTCGTGAAATTTCGGGTCCGGTGCGATGTCCCGGATGCGGGCTTGTCCTTTACGCGACATAATTTTTACTTGCGACCTGTTGTCTGCCCGGACTTGACTACCTGGGCTTTCTTACTTGGGCTTTTTCGAGCCGTACTTCGAGCGGCTCTTGCGGCGGTCCTGCACCCCGATCGAATCGAGCGTGCCGCGGATCACATGGTAGCGCACGCCGGGCAGATCCTTGACGCGGCCACCGCGGATCAGCACCACCGAATGCTCCTGCAGGTTGTGGCCCACGCCCGGTATATAGGTGTTGACCTCGTAGCCGTTGGAGAGCCGCACGCGCGCCACCTTGCGCAGCGCCGAGTTCGGCTTCTTGGGCGTGGTGGTCTTGACCTGCGTGCAGACGCCGCGCTTTTGCGGCGAGCCCTGCAGCGCAGGAGCCGTCATTTTGTATCTTTTCTTAACGCGCGCGGCGCGTATTAATTGATTTATCGTCGGCACAGTCTTGACGCTTCACTCTTTAGTTGCGTTCCGCCCCGTGTGTGGCGCCCGCCGCGGAGTCGCCTCCGCCGCACCATCCGCCGAGGGCGGAGCTTCTCGCTCCGTGTGCGCACCGCCTTGCCCGGCGCCCCGCACACGGCTGTTCAAACAAATCCCCAAGGGCGCCTATCGCCCTTGGGGGAAATACGATCTTTTATAGGAAAGACCCTGCCGCGTCAATCTCCGCCCGGCACCGCAACCGCGGCGAGCTCGGCTTTTTCGGTCTCTTCGTCGATTGGCGTGCCTTCCACCCGCACGTCCATCCGATTGTACTGCGGCAGACCCGTACCGGCCGGGATCAGGCGGCCCATTATGACATTTTCCTTGAGCCCGATCAGCCGATCGACCTTGCCGTTGATCGCCGCCTCGGTCAACACCCGCGTCGTCTCCTGGAACGACGCCGCCGAGATGAAGCTCTCGGTCGACAGCGACGCCTTGGTGATGCCGAGCAGCAACGGCTCGGCGATCGCCGGCTCGCCGCCCTTCATCAGGACGCGGCCGTTCTCCTCGTCGAAGCGCCACTTCTCGGTCTGGTCGCCGACCAGGAAATCGGTATCGCCGACCTCCTTGATCCGCACCCGCCGCAGCATCTGGCGCACGATCACTTCGATATGCTTGTCGTTGATGCGCACGCCCTGCAACCGATAGATCTCCTGGATCTCATCGACCAGGTATTTGGCCAGCGCCTTTTCACCCAGGATAGTCAGGATATCGTGCGGATTCGACGAGCCTTCCATCAGCGGCTCGCCGGCCTTGATCAGGTCGCCCTCATGCACGCCGATATGCTTGCCCTTGGCGATCAGGTATTCGCGCGGCTCGCCGACTTCGGGCGTCACCACCACCTTGCGCTTGCCCTTGGTATCCTTGCCGAAGGAGACCTGGCCGTCGATTTCCGAGATGACCGCGAACTCCTTGGGCTTGCGCGCCTCGAACAGTTCCGCCACTCGCGGCAGACCGCCGGTGATGTCCTTGGTCTTGGTGGTCTCGCGCGGAATCTTCGCGATGATATCGCCGGCGTCCGCCTGGGCGCCCTCGGGCACATTGATATACGCGCCGACCGGCAGGAAGTAGCGCGCGAAGTTGGCGCTGTCGGGCAGTTTGGCGGTCTTGCCCGACTCGTCCTTGATCGAGACGCGCGGCCGCACGTCGAGATCCTTGAACTCGACGATCACGTTGGAGCGCGCGCCGGTGCGCTCATCGACCCGCTCCTCCATGGTCTTGCCTTCGAGGATGTCGCCGTACTTAATCTTGCCCGCGACTTCGGTGATGATCGGCGTGGTGTAGGGATCCCATTCGGCGATCAGAT
>Ga0307373_10004042_pt1 | contig 24953 bp, 24 predicted proteins | sample OX2MG_FD_202534 | JGI IMG/M metagenome (GOLD analysis project Ga0307373, IMG submission 202534) | Soil microbial communities from Risofladan, Vaasa, Finland - OX-2 | ecosystem: Environmental > Terrestrial > Soil > Coastal area > Acid sulfate soil | place: Finland: Risofladan, Vaasa | collected...
GTCAGGCCGTCGGCCGGGCCGGCGGCATGGTCGTCTTTTGCTTTGGGCCCCTGCCGCGCGAGCGGGCTCGCGTCCGCATCACGGCGATCAAGCCCAAATACTCCGTGGCCGAGTTCGTGCGCTTGATCGAGGGCTCTAAGGAGCGCGTTCAGCCGTTCTGTGCGGTCTTCGGCGCGTGCGGAGGGTGCCAGGTCCAACACTTGAGCTACCCGGCGCAGTTGGCTTGGAAAACCGATATCGTTCGCAACGCCCTGCAGCGCATCGGCGGCTTTAGCGAGCTGCGGATCCGTCCGGCGGTCGGGATGGTGCATGCGCGCGGGTACCGCAATAAGATGTCGCTCGTGGTCGACCACTCGACGCCGATCCCGAGCATCGGGTTCTACCAGCAGCGCTCGCACGAGGTGGTGCCGATCGACGCCTGCCCGATCGTCACGCCGCAGCTGAACGAATTCATCGCCCGGATCAACCGCGCGCGGCTCCAGCCGGAGACGGCGCCCGCGCTGATGCCCGCGCGGCACGTCGTCTCGCGCAGCGCGCGATCGACCGGGCAAGCGGTCGTCACGATCACCACGGCGCAGGCCTCGCCCGAGGTCGCGCAGGCCGGCCCGGCGCTGCTCGCGCAACTGCCGGGAGCGGTCGGTCTGACGAACTCCTACGGGCTGAATTCACAGAACGCGATCATGGGCCGCAACCATACCGTGATCGCGGGCAAATCCGAGATCGAGGAGCAGATTCACGGGGTGCGCTATCGCGTCTCGGCCGGGTCGTTCTTTCAAATCAATGTCGAAATCGTCGGACGAATCTTCGATTTTCTGCGTTCGGCGCTCGAGCGGCCTCGCGCGATCGTCGATCTGTACTGCGGGGCGGGGACGTTCTCGCTCTATTTTGCCAAGCACGGCTGCAGCGTCTACGGCATCGAAGAGAGCCCGCTCGCGGTGGAAGAAGCGCTGGCTAACGCCGCGCTCAACGGCGCGCAAGAGCTGGTGCAGTTCCATGAAGGCCGCGTGGAAGAAGCGGTGCTGACGCCCGCGGCGCGCGCGGCGATGGAACGGGCCGAGATCGTGTTCCTGGACCCGCCGCGCAAAGGCAGCGACGAAGTGACGCTGGGCGCGATTGCGGCCGCGGGCGTGCCGTACGTCTGGTATCTTTCGTGCGACCCCGCAACGCTCGCCCGGGATTTGAAGTTCTTAGCATCCAAAGGATACACGCTGGGCATCGTGCAGCCGTTCGACATGTTCCCGCAGACGGGACACGTCGAGACGCTGGTCACCCTGTATAGCGAGGCACACGTCGCGCAACAGGCGGTGGACCGGGCGTTCCTGGATGCACCCATCCCGAGTTGGCCCGAAGACGATCCCCTTGCCGTTCAACCATCGGAGTACCCCGATTTTGTCATCCGAGAAAATTGATATTCGTTACGTCGCCACGCTGGCGCGGCTCGCCCTGACCGACGACGAGGTGGCGCGTTTCGGCGCGCAACTCGGCGATCTGCTCGAGCATGTCGACGCGCTCGCGAAGCTGGATGTGTCGGCGGTTGCCGCGACCGCGCAAGTGGTCGAATCGCGCAACGTCGAGCGGGACGACATCCTCGCCCCGAGCCTCGATCGTGAAGTGGTGCTCGCGCAGGCCCCGGCGCGCCAAGGCGCCTTCTTTCGCGTCCCGCGCATCATCGCCGAATAACCGCCGGAATCATAGGAACGAACGACGTGTCAGACTCTATCGAACGCAACGCGGCCGACATCGCCCGCGGCGTCAACAGCGGGGCGTTCTCCGCCGCCGAACTCACGCGCGGCATGCTCGCGCACATCGATCGCACCGAACCGCAGGTCGGCGCGTATCTGAGCGTGCTGCACGAACGCGCCGCGGCCACGGCCGCCCACGTGGACGAACGCATCAAACAGGGAGAGCGCTTGCCGCTCGCCGGCGTGCCGTTAGCGGTGAAAGACAACATGTGCCTGGAAGGCACGCGCACCACCTGTGGGAGCAAAATCCTCGAACATTGGACCGCGCCCTACACGGCCACCGCCGTGCAACGGTTGCTCGATGCGGGTTGCATCCCGGTCGGCAAGGCGAACATGGACGAATTCGCGATGGGCAGTTCGTGCGAGAACTCGGCGTTAGGCGTCACGCGCAATCCCTACGACCTCGGGCGCGTCCCGGGCGGATCGAGCGGCGGCTCGGCCTCGGCCGTGGCCGCGTTCGAAGCCGCGATCGGCATGGGCAGCGATACCGGCGGCTCCATTCGCGAGCCTGCGGCATTCTGCAACCTGGTCGGTTTTAAACCGACGTACGGCCGCGTCTCGCGCTACGGACTGATCGCGTTCGCATCGAGTCTGGACCAAATCGGCCCGCTCACGCGCACGGTTGAAGATGCGGCGTTGGCGTACGACGCGATGGGTGGCCACGATCCCATGGACGCGACGTCGATCGACCGCCCGTTCGAGACCACCGCGGATGGATTGCGCACCGATTTGCGCGGCGTGCGCGTCGGCATCGTTCGCGAGTTCGCAACCAAGGAACTCGGCCCGGAGATCGACGCGCTCTATGCCAAGGCGTATCGCGATTTAGAGGCGCTCGGCGCCGAACTCGTGGAGGTCGCGCTGCCGACTGCAGAATACGGTTTGGCGACGTATTATCTCATCGCGCCCGCGGAGTGCTCCTCGAACCTCGCACGCTTCGACGGCGTCCGCTACGGATTGCGCGTCGAAGGAGCGAACGTGCACGAAATGTACGAGCGCACGCGCGCGGCGGGCTTTGGGCCCGAGGTGAAGCGTCGCATCCTCATCGGCACCTACGCGCTATCGAGCGGCTACTACGATGCGTACTACGTTCGCGCGCAGAAGGCCCGCACGTTGATCGCTCAAGATTTCGCCAAAGCGTTTGCTTCCTGCGACCTGATCGCGGCTCCGGCCGCGAGTTCGCCCGCGTTTACATTCAATGCAAAGAGCGACCCGTACAGCATGTATTTGATGGATTACTACACGATTCCGATGTCCCTCGCCGGGCTGCCGGCGCTCAGCGTACCGTGCGGCTGGGTCACGCCGCCCGGGGGCGCATCGCCGATGCCGATGGGGTTGCAATTAACCGCACCGCTCTTTGCGGAACGCGCGCTGCTCTCCGCGGCGCACGCATACGAGCGCGCGACCGGGCACGCCGCCGCGCAACGGCCCGTCATTGCGATGGAGGCGACGCGCTAGCATGCAGTACGAAGCCGTCATCGGTATCGAATGCCACGTGGAGCTCAAGACCGCGACCAAGATGTTCTGCGGCTGTCCCAACGAGTTCGGCGGCGAGCCGAACACGAAAGTCTGCCCGGTGTGCCTCGCATTGCCGGGGTCTCTGCCGGTTCCGAATCGCGCGGCTATCGACCATATGGTGCGCGCCGGCCTCGCCGTCGAAGCGGCGATCCCGACTTTCTCTAAATTCGACCGGAAGAATTACTTCTATCCCGACATGCCCAAGGATTACCAGATCTCGCAGTTCGATATGCCGCTCACCCAGGGCGGCGTCGTGAAGTACTGGCTCGAGGACGGAACGATGAAATCGTGCCGTCTCACCCGCATTCACCTCGAAGAAGATACCGGTAAATCGACGCACGCAGGATCCGGCGATGGGCGCATTTCGGGGAGCACCTACTCGCTGATCGATTTCAACCGTGCCGGCGTTCCGTTGATGGAGTGCGTCTCGGAGCCCGAGATTCATAGCGCGGACGAAGCCGTGGCCTATCTTGAATCGCTGCGCCGTACCTTGCAGCAACTCGGCGTGAGCGACGTAAAGATGGAGGAAGGCTCGCTGCGATGCGATGCCAACGTCTCGATTCGTCCCGTCGGAGCAACCGAACTCGGCACCAAAACCGAAATCAAGAACATGAACTCCTTTCGTTCGGTGCACCGGGCGATTCAAAGCGAAATTGCGCGCCAGATCGCCGTGGTGGAAGCCGGCGAGCGGATCGTTCAGGAGACGCGTGGCTGGGACGAAATTAACGGCACCACGATCTCGATGCGCAGCAAAGAGCAGGCGCACGACTATCGCTATTTCCCCGACCCGGATCTGGTGCCGATGGAAATCACCGCTGCGTACGTCGATGCGCTACGCGAGACGATCCCGGAAGCTCCGTGGAAGCGCTTCCTTCGGTATACGCAAAGCTACGGCCTGAACGTTCTGCAGGCAACGCAGCTGATCGATACGCAGCCGCTGGCGTCGTACTTCGACGCGGTGGTTGCGGCGAGCGGTAACGCGCAGCAGGCCACGAATTTCGTCTTGGGCGATCTTTCGCGGCTTGCGAACGAATCCGGTACGCCGGTGTGGTCGTCGGAGGTCTTACCCGAGCACTTGGCCGAGTTGATCGTGCTCGTCGATGGTAAGACGATCAATTCCAAGATTGCCAAAGAGTTGCTGGTGCGTATGTGGGCCGGCGAAGGCTCCCCAAAAACCCTGGTAGAGCGCGAGGGCCTCGCGCAGACCAGCGATCCCGCCGCCATCGAAGCGTTTGTCGTGGACGTGTTGGCCGCCAACGAAAAGAGCGTGAACGACTACCGCGCGGGCAAGACCAACGTCATGGGCTTTCTGGTCGGTCAAGTGATGAAGGCCTCTCGCGGGAAGGCCGATCCGGCGCTCGTCAACGACGTGGTGAAGAAGAAACTCGAGCAGTGAGATGGACTCGCTAGGCGCGCTCGCCGACGAGCGGACGCTCGAGGCCCTCGATTTCGCAAGCGTGCGAGAGCGGGTGGTGCGGGCCACGCGCACGCAGCGCGGTACTGCCGCGGCGCGCGATCTGCATCCAAGTATCGATTTCGCGTTGGTCCACCTCGAGCAAGCGCGCACCGCGATCGTCCGCGATTTGGTGGCCGGCGCCGATCTGCACGTATTACCGGCCATCGATACGAGCGAACTCACGCAGACTGCCGCGCTCGGCCGAACGCTCGCACCGAGCGATTTGCGCGCGGTCGCCGACGCGATCTCGGCGGCGGCTGCGGCGTATAATGCGCTACGCGAGGAACGGCAGCCCGCGATTACCGGCATGCTCGCCCCGTACACGCCGCTCAAAGACCTGCATCGCGCCCTCGTCGACGCGGTTGACGAGCGCGGTGCCGTGCTGGACCGCGCCTCGCCGGCCTTGGGGCGCATCCGGCGTAACCTCGCGCAAGCGCAGAACGATGCCCGCGAACGCGTTGCGTCGATCATGCGCTCCGACCGCTTCGCTCGCGCGATCCAAGATTCGGTCGTCACGATGCGGGAGAACCGCTACGTCGTTCCGGTGAAGGCCGAGTTCGCAGGCGAGTTTCCAGGCATCGTTCACGATACCAGCTCATCCGGGCAAACGCTGTTCGTCGAGCCGTTAGCGGCACTCGATACGAACAATCGGGTCAGGACGCTTCGTTTGGACGAGGAGCGCGAGGTACTCCGCATTCTCGACGAGCTTTCGCAGCGCGTCGGAGCCCATGCGGCGCAAATCGAAGCGAACGTCGAGATGTTGGCGCGGATCGACGTGATCGTTGCCAAGGCCAACGTCGCGAAGGCGATGGATGCGGTGGCGCCGGAACTTAGCGATGAACCGGTCGTTCGGGTGGAACGCGGCCGCCATCCGCTGCTCGCCGAGCGCGCGGTGCCGCAATCGCTCGTGCTCGACGAGACGACGCGTTTTCTGATCGTTTCCGGGCCGAATATGGGCGGCAAAACCGTCGCGCTCAAAATGCTCGGACTCTTTGTGGCCATGACGTACGCCGGGATGCAGATTCCCGCTGCGATCGGCACGCTCGTCGGCCGTTTCACCCACGTATTGGCCGACATCGGCGACGAACAGTCGATCGTTGCGAATGCTTCAACCTTCTCTGCGCACCTCGAGCGCATGCGCGAGATGCTTCGCGTCGCCGACGCGCACACGCTCGTGCTCGTTGACGAAATCGGCGGAGGCACCGAACCCGGTGCGGGAGCGGCCCTCGCGATCGCGATGCTCGAGCGGCTCTTGATCGCCGGCGCGAGCGGCATCGTCACGACCCACGCGACGGAGCTCAAACTCTTTGCGGCTGCTACCCCGGGCGTCGCGAATGCGAGCGTCCGCTTCGACCCGCAGAGCTTTCGGCCGACGTATCAGCTGGATATCGGTGCTCCGGGCCAGTCACTGGCCTTTCCGCTCGCGACCGCGCTCGGCATCGACCCCGCCATCGTTGCGCGGGCGACCGCGTTGCTCGATTCGCGCGAGCGCGATTACGAAGCCGCGCTCGCCGAACTTTCCACGCGCAACGCGCAGCTCCAAAGCGAGCGCGAGGCGCTCGCGCAAGAGCGGATGCACGCCGCTGCCACCGAGGCCGCGTTGCGAACCGAACAGGTGCGCTTCGATGCCGAGCGGCGATCGTTTGCCGAACGCGCCGAAGAGCGCATGCAACACGCGTTGCGCGAATTCACCACGGAGTTACAGCGCAAGGCCGACGCCGCCCGATCGAGCCGCCCGCGGGTTACCGGCGCGCAGAGCGAACTGTTGACGCGCACCTCCGAGCGCATGCGCGGCGATCTCGGGATACGCGCCGAGCAGCCTTCGGCGGTGCCGAACGGCGCGTTTGCAAGCGGTGATGCCGTGCGCATTCTCTCGCTCGGGCAAGAAGGCGCGGTCGTCGAAGATTACGGCGACACCGTGCTGGTGTCTATCGGCCCGATGAAGACGGTGGTAAAGAAGCGCGATTTGCAACGGAGCAATCGGCCGGAACGCAAGCGCCCGCGGGGCGGCGATGCGCAGAGCGGTGTGATGCGGATCGCCGTCGCCTCGCGTTCGAGGGCCGAGCTGGACGTACGCGGCAAGCGTTTTAGTGAGGCGGAGCCGCTGGTGGAGCAGTGGATCGACGAGGCTTTGCTGACGGGGCAAAGCCCGCTACGTCTGATCCACGGCAAGGGCACCGGCATGCTCGGGCGCGGCCTGCAGGAGCATTTACGCCTGCACCCGGCGGTGAAAAGCGTGCGCTACGGCAACGAGGACGAGGGCTCCGGCGGCGTGACGATCATCGAACTCGGCGAGTGACGCAGCGAGGCATTTCGCGGACCCGAGGCGTAAGGGTGCGATCGATAGCATGAACACGAACGCACGATTCAACGACGCGGAGTACCTGCTCGACGGCTTCGACCATGTCGAAACGCCGGCGGAATTTCAGGCCCGGCTGCGCCTGGGACGCCCGCTGAACGTTAAGCTCGGCATCGATCCGACCAGCCCCGATTTGCATCTGGGGTTTATGGTCGTGTTGCATAAGTTGCAGCGATTCAGCGAAGCCGGCCATAACGTCACGCTCATCATCGGCGATTTTACCGCGCGCATCGGCGACCCGAGCGGCCGCAATGCGATGCGCCCGCAGCTCGACGCGGAAGCGATCGAAGCGAACATGACGACCTATCGCGAACAAGCCGGTAAGGTACTCGATTTAGAGCGCGTGAAGATTCGGTACAACTCCGAATGGCTGGGCAAGCTCGGCCTGAGCGACCTCATTCAACTGCTTTCGAAAACGACCGTCGCGCAAATGCTCGAACGCAACGATTTCCACAATCGATATACGTCCGGCGCGGCCATCTCATTGCACGAGTTTCTCTACCCGGTCGCGCAAGCGTACGACTCGGTGGCGATCGCCGCGGATATGGAGCTGGGCGGGACCGATCAGCTCTTCAACTTGTTGCTCGGCCGCCACTATCAGCGCGAGTTGGGCCAGATGCCGCAGATCTGCGCCACGGTTCCGCTGCTCGTGGGCCTGGACGGCGTGAAGAAGATGAGCAAATCGCTGGGCAACTACGTCGGCATAGCGGAGCCGGCGCAGGACCAGTTCGGGAAGTTGATGTCGATGGGCGATGGCTTGATGGCCGCGTACGCGCGGCATGCCGCGTTCTGGCCGCAGGGCCGCGTCGACGCACTGGCGGCCGATCTTGCGAACGGTCGGCTCAACCCGATGGATGCAAAAAAAGGCCTGGCGGAGGAGATCGTCACGCGCTACCACGGCCACGCGGCCGCGGCGCAGGCGCGCGAACACTTCGTCCGGACGGTGCAGCGCAAGGAGATTCCACAAGAGAACCTTCCCGAACTCGAGCGCGGGGAGGCGAGCACCGTGGCCCAGGTGCTCGTAAAGGCCGGTTTCGCGGAGAGTAAACGCGCCGCCGAGCGACTAATCTCTGGGAATGGGGTAAAGGTGGATGGTATAGTCGTGAACGACCCCAGAGCCCCATGGTCTGCGAGCGCACCGGCCGTGCTCTCCGTCGGGTCGCGAAAATTCATCCGCGTTCGTTCGTAGCGAAAGGGAGCCATGTCGCAAAACCCCATCACGTATACTTCGTCGGCGAAACCGATTGGCAGCAAGGCCCTGGTCTGCAAGCGCTGCCAGCGCAAATACGCCTATCCGCATCCCGGCGAACGCCCGATCCGGTGCGAATGCGGCTGGTGGTATTACAACGACGGTGCCGCGCTGCGTGAGGCCTATTGGCAGCGGATCGAGCCGTATCGCATGCCGCCGGATTTCGCGCACCTCTTTCCCGCAGAGTAGCGCGCGCGGCGCGCTACGCCTCTTCCTCGCTGCGTTCTGCCAGAGCGACGAGTTCGTTTGCGGTAAAAACGTAAATCTTCTTGCAGAATTCGCACGTCGCTTCGGTTTCGTCGCGTTCTTCCGCCATATGCCGGAGTTCTTGCGCGCCGAGGCCCAAGAGCGCGCTTTCCACCTTCGACGCCGTGCATAAGCAGGCGTAGCGCAAGTCGGTCGAGCGATGCGCGCGCAGTTCTATGCCGCCGGCAAGCGCGTGGAGTAGCGCGTGCGCATCGGCGCCTTGCGCGATTAACGTGGTTATCGCGGGCATCGCGAGGGCTCGGGCCTCGAGTTGGGCGACGGCCCTTTCGTCGGCTCCCGGCAACACCTGCGCAAGCACGCCGCCCGCGGCGCGTACGCCATCGGGGTCGGCCAGAACGCCGAGCGCGACGACGCTGGGAATTTGCTCCGACTGAACCAGGTAGGCGGCGATATCTTCCGCGATTTCGCCCGAATAGAGCGGCACGATGCCGTTATACGGCTGGCCGACCTCATACGATTTGGTTACCTGCAGCGAACCCTTACCGACGGCTCCGGCGACATCGAATTTTCCGCGATCGTTGAGCGGTATATCGACCAGCGGATTGCGGGCATATCCGCGCGCTCCTACGGTGCCCTCATCCAAGAGCCAAGAATCGGCGGTCACGCTCCCCAGCGGGCCGTCGCCGTTGAGCTGCAGCGTTATCCGCTCGCGGCCCTTGAGCGAGGACCCGAAGAGAATCGTGCCGGTCGTCAGGCGGCCGACCGCCGCCGTAGCGGTGGGCGAGAGATCGTGCCGTAAACGCGCTTCTCGTACGAGCTCGGTAGTGATGGCGGCGACGATAGCGATGCCCTCGGCCGGGGCCGAGGCGCTGATCATGAGATCGGGCATCCTACGCAGTGGGCCGAAGGCGTCGGGATTTCCTTCCAGAACAAGGCCGCATGCGAGTCCTGATTTTGCACGGCGCCAACCTCAATCTGTTAGGCGAACGGCAACCGGAGATTTACGGTGCGCAAACGCTGACCGATATCAACGAACTCATTCGAACCGCGGCGCGCGAATTACGCATCGATGTCGATTTCGCACAACATAATAGCGAGGGAGCGATTATCGATGCGTTGCATGCAGCGCGAAGCGATTACGATGCCGTCGTGATGAACCCGGGCGCCTACTCTCACTACTCCTATGCGATCGCCGATGCGATCGCCTCGATTCCGGTGCCCGTTATCGAAGTGCATCTTTCCAATATCGCCTCGCGCGAAGCGCATCGCCGCATCAGCGTGACGGCAAGCGCCTGCATCGGGAGCATATCCGGGTTCGGCCCCCGCTCGTACGTGTTGGCGCTCCATGCTGTGGCGCAAACGCCTGGAAAATAAGGGTTTTTCGAGAAAAACCGGGAGGAGCACGCAGACGGCTTGCGTATATCCCCTTCCCAGGCGGCCCAACCACCAGGGACCCTCACACGTGTGCCGCTTTTATTAGGAGATTTGGAGTTTTGACGAAAGCAGATCTGATTGATGCCGTCGCTAACGAGGCAGAACTTTCGAAGCGCCAGGCAGGCGAGATCGTCGATTTAATCATCGACGAGATCAAGACCGCGCTGCAGAAGGGCGACCGCGTCGCACTAACCCCATTTGGCAGCTTTGTGGTGCGTCATCGCAAGGCTCGCGAAGGCCGCAATCCCAAGACGGGCGCGAAGATTAAGATCGCCGCTCGTAAGGTCCCCGCATTCGTCGCCGGCAAGGCACTTAAAGAAGCCGTCGGCGGTGTCAAAAAGGCCGCTGCCCCGGCCAAGAAAGCCACTGCAAAAAAGGCGCCCGCAAAGAAGAAGAGCGCACGCCGCTAGAACCCAATCTCGTCGGGTAAGCGGTTCTTATCCGACGGATGCCGGGCTGTAGCGCAGCTTGGTTAGCGCGCTTGACTGGGGGTCAAGAGGTCGCAGGTTCGAATCCTGTCAGCCCGACCATATAAACCCCGTAAAACCTAGCGTTTTACGGGGTTCGTTTTTTCCATAGGGCACATGTAGGGCAAATTGTAGGGCAAAGTACCCTGGCGGGGCGAATCTTCAAGCATGGCGCGAAAATTGCAGCGATCCTGGGGTGCGGGCTCGATCTACTGGAACGAGAAGTTCCGGCGATGGGAAGGCGCCGTGCGCGTCGGTTACTCGCACGACGGAAAGGCGAAACGCCGGAAGTTCTACGGCCCGACCGGCGATGATTCGGCTGGCACACGCGACGCGCTTGCAAAGCGCATGGACGCGCTTGCAAATGCGATTCCGCAGGGTAAGCGTGCTGTCTCGACGCTAGCCGACGCGATCGAGAAGTACGTGAAGAGCGACGCGCTACGCACGGCGACGCGTGCGTGGTACAAGAGCCTCTATGAGAACCATGTCAAGGATTCGCGGATCGCGCGCAAGCCGCTCATCGCGATCCCACGTGCCGAAGTCTATGCATTTCTCGAAGGGTTGGACGTCGGCACGCCTACCAGGCGTGCAATCCACGCACTGCTGCGGCGCGTGTTCCAGGTCGCGATCCTCCACGATGAGGTCATCGTAAACCCGGTAGCCGGAATCCCGAAGCCGAAGGCGGCTAAGCCGCAGATTCAAGCCTGGACGCCGGAAGAGACGCTTGCCTTCTTGAGGACGGATGCGGTACTTGGCCATCCCTACTATGCGTTGATTCTGCTCTCGCTCACGACTTCGATGGGACCAGCAGAACTGTTTGGACTACAGAAGCGTTCGCTTGACCTCAAGGCGGGCTACCTGATTGTCGAGCACAATCTCGTCGAAGTCGGGGGCAAGCTCTACCTTGAGGAGACCAAGACGGAGTATCGCCGTCGCCGCCTCGACCTGCCAAAGATCACGGTCGATGCGCTGCGCGCCTATCTGAAGGCGCAGCTAGCTGCCGGGCACGGTGCGAGCTCCTACGTGTTTACGACCGCGACTGGTAAGCCGATCCAACGAAGCACGTTTAGCCGGAGGCAGTGGGGGCCCTTGATGAAAGCAGCCGGCGAAGAGCTAGCCGCCGCCGTGCGGAAGCGGAAGCGACACTACGAATTCGTCACCATCACAATGTACGGCATGCGTCATACCGCAAACGCGTTGATGTCGCATCTCGACGTGCCGCTCGAAGTTGCGAAAGAACGCATGGGTCATGCCGAGATCAGCATGACGAGCGACACATACGGGCACCTTCAAGCCGGCGCGCAGCGCTCCGTGGCCCTGAAGCTGGAAGCGTTCTTACGGAATTAAACCAGCGGCCTCGCGTGCCTGTCTCTCCTGAACCATGGGCGGTGGCTCAAGTCGAGGAAGACGGTTACTCGGTGCCGAAAAATTGGTGGCCGATATTAGAGAGTTCGCCAAGGCTGCTGATCGCGGCCACGAAACGAGAGTCGCGTGTTTCCCGCACGGCTGGTAATCGCAGGAGCATTGACTATCATTCCGCTCATGCCAAAGTCGCCAGCAGCGCATGTAGTAAGGTAACTCCAAAAGATAAAAAAAGAATCGTGCCTCGTCGACAGGCTGGATATCGAAGGCGTTGGTGTCGACAAAGTGCGCTATGGCATCCAGAATGAGGCAGGCAACTCCCCAACGTAGTCGGGTGTGGTGCTGGGTTCCTGTGAACGAAAGATACCGACCAAGTGCGTGATCCGATAAGAGAAACGGCTCTTCGGCGTCCCAGAAGTCCTGAATAATTACAGCGAGACGCTCGCGAATGGCGATGTTGTAGTATTCACACGTGCGCTTTATCGTATCCGCGAGAGCGTTATGTATCGGTCGCGAGAACGATTTGATAGCCAGCATGTCGAGCTCGTCTTCGAGCAGCACGAGAGAATCTTCTGTATCGAATTCAACGATCGACGGAAGGAAGAGGCAAAAATAGGAGTCGTCGATCTGCGGAACCCTGAGACGATTGATCATCTGATTAAAGATCGCGTCTTTATGCTCGCGGACATACTGCAGCGCCACGGGCGAGCGCGCCGCGCGTTTTCCCAGGACGACTTCGTAGGGAAGGTAGTATTCGTCAGGTTCCGTCATTCAGCGTAATTATCGGCTGATGCAAAAAAAACTTTAAGTATATCCTGGGATGGGGTGCGCGTCAAGGCGGTTAGCGCCGCGGTCAGCCGCCTGGGCAGTGGCGGTGCTCGCGTGTCAGCATTATCGGGATGAATGGACGCAAACGCTTGGCGCGATCTGCCGAGCGACGATACTGCAGGCGGCGCAATGCCGCGCGCTGAGCGCCTTGCGAAGGATGAGCGGCGCGGGAGGCTGTCCGATGCGATTAAGGCCGAGTATGCCGCATCGGACCTGCTGACAGCGGCCGAGGCTGCTAAGGAAATGCGCTGCTCGATCCGGACGGTCTACTATTTAGTTAGGCTCGGGATGCTATCGTCCATAAGCATCACGCAGCGGCGCGTCGCGATTCCCTGGGCAGCGATCGCGCGCTATCGCGCTATCCAGGCGCGCCTCGGTGCCGAGACAGACGTGGAGTTCGATCGCGAGGGACTCTCTCGCCCCGCGGATTTTCGCATCGGACCGCGAGTGACGCCGTCGAGTGATGGGAGCTAATGGGAGTACGCCGGCGGCCTAAGACACGCTCTAGGGCGATCGCGTCTGAACTGGGATACTTTCGGGAAGAAGCGCAGATTAGCAATTCCGCGCTCGCAGTAATTCTGGACCTCCCGCGGCAGACACTGAGCGACTGGCTAACTAATGGCGTCTCTTTGGACGCCTCGTGTGCTAATAAGCTCTTGGCACAGCTCGACGAATACGTCGGCAGAATTCGGGGAGCTTACGAACCTCTCCGCACTTCGCTCACCAAAGCGCAGAATGTCATCTCTCTCAAGGACGCCGTCGAGTACGCCTTGGCCGAAGACGACGATGCCTTAGTCTCTAGCTTGGAGAGTGCGATCAAGGCGCATGCAACTGCGATCGGCAACGGGCGCTGAGCTGGTCCATCGCACCCGTGATGCGTCATTCGTTGATCGCTCGATATTAGACCGCGCGTCGCTATGCCGACGCAAGGGACGCTACGCTCTTCGCCCTTGACATCGTCGCTCCGACGGTCTTGCACCGGCTCACCAACGAGTCGGCCGCAGGCCACAAGGAGCCAAGATGGACCCCGTTATCAGCGCACTGATCCCCGACGCAGAAAGTGGCGTACGATCTCAGATCGCAGTGGTTCTCGACAACTTCGGCCGAGCGACGCTCCGTCGCGTTGCCGAGGCGAAGACCATTATACGGCCGCTGAAGACGTGCGAGCGTTACGGCGAGGCTTCACCGGCGCTGCAGCGCCTCGGCATTGATGTCGATGCGTGGCCCGCGCCGCCGGCGGGACTCTTCGTCGTAGAGGAGCGTACGGTTTACCTGCGATCCCGCTCACCGATGACCATCGCGCACGAATTTGGGCACGCGATTGATTGCGCGCTCGGCAACGGCATCTATATTTCTGGAAGCGATCCAAAGATTCGCGCGGCATTCCTCGCTGCACGGAGCTTTGTAACACCGTACGCGGCGACGGGTATCGACGAATACTTTGCGGAGGCGGCTCGCGCCTACGCCGAAGTGAACGATTCGTCCTCGCACTGGCCGAAGGCCACGAAGGCGCGCCTAAAAAGCGTCGACCCGACGATGTATGGCATCGTCGATTCGCTCCTCGACTGCGCGACGTGAGTCGCGCAGTCTTTCTACAAACCGTAGTGCTCCGGTATCGCGGTCACGACGCCGTTACTCGGATCGAGTACTCCGAGCGAGACGACGTCCGTGATCGTGCCTTCCTCCGTGCGAACAAAGGCGATTGCGGTGGCCGACTCACGCAGGGCTTGCAGTGTACGCCAGACCGACCCATCGAGCGTGTCTTCGCGCTGTTCACTCGTACTCTCGGTCTTCGACGTGCCACGCGATCGGTGCGAACCACCGCTCATCGATGCAGTCGCCGACGTTCCGTTGGTTGTCGAGGTGCCTTCGCTCGTTCCGCGACGAATAACCGTCGTCTTCCCCACAAGTTCGTTGGCGAGGTCGCGCGTCAACCGGTCGTCGGAGTCAAAGAAGAACTTGTTGCTGAAGTTCGCCACGATCGCTTCGGCTGCACGTTGGTCGCCGATCTGTTTGGCGAGTGCACTGATACTCGTGATGCCGACTGTCGCAACGAAATTGCTTTCGCGTATCGTGTTCCAGGCCTGAACGTGACCGCCGGCCGCATAGTTGGCGTATTCGTCGCATGTTAGGATGATTGGGTCAAGGCTTCCGATTCGGTTGCTCGCCGTCCGTTCACGTGCCATTTGCACGATGCGACGGAATAGCATACGCACGACAGTATTTACGGCACGAGGATGCTCGCTTTCGTCGATCTCGACGAGGACGACGTGGCCCCTTTCGACGAGCGAGAGATCGATGCCGCGGCGATCGCAGAAGGCGCGTCGGACGACGCCGCGAGCGAAAGGCTGGAGTTGCGGAAGTACCGACTGGCGGAGTTCCTCGGCGAGCTTAGGGTCGCGCTTGAGGAGCGGAACGACACGGCCCTTCACCTCGCGCAGCAACGTGCGAAGTTTTACTGCCTCGTCGTGATCTGTCACTTCGAGTGTCGCCACGAGCTCGTGCGCATGGTCGAACACAGCGTCGAGTAGACGGCCATCCAAGGTAATGAGATCGAGCAGGGTTGGCAGCATATCACAGAGCTCAAAGTCGTAGGCATCGCCACGAGGCTCGACGTTTCCATCATTGTCGACGGCCACCGGTACATGAACGGTCGTAGGACGAAGCGCTTGGATCAGTTCCACGAAACCCTCCACGAATGCGGATGGGCCTTGCTTCCAGAACTCGGAGTGCGATTCGCCGAGGCCGTCTTTGATCGCGTCGCCGATCGATTCGTGACTCATCCCGGCGGTAATATCCATCGTCGCGCGGCCGGGGCCGATGCCGACAACGTGAATTTGGTCCGGACGGCGAAACGTGCGTGCGATGGCGAGGAAATCGTCTGTTGCGCGCTTCTTGGTGACGAAGACGATTGCTCCGGCGCGTTGCGATGTTCGGAGTCCCCAATAGAAATCCGGGTAAACTTTGGAACGCGTCTTCGAGGAGCCGGGCGCGCCGACGACGAGGGTTCCGCGATTGGCGCTGCGCTCGCCGTATAGGAGAATCGCGCCCTTCTCGGGAGCTCCATTTGCAAGGTTTCGCTCGCGGAACACGCCTTGCGTGATTCCGCCGCAGAGTGCGAGTTGACTCGCGAGTGAATCCCAGCGCCTGCGGTTTCTAGAGCTGACGCTCGCGTTCACCATCGCCTTGGCGATCGCGCTCCAGGCGGAGACGACAAGGTCGCGTGCGCCGAAGTAAATTACCGTCGCGGTTACAATCAGGAGCACGATCGTCCCGTCGAAGTCGGGATATTGATCTTGGCTCGTGACCCATTGCATCGCCACTGGGATGTGCGATGCGATGATGAGTGCAACGCCAACAAAGAACGCGAGATAGCGAGGTTTCGATGCTTTGAATAGCATCTCGTCGACACCGAATCCGCGGGCGATGGGAGTGACGATCGCCATGACGCTGGAGGCGATGAGCGCGTAGCCAACCCACAGAGCGACGGCCCAAGCGACGTAATGGAGAGGATGATGCCGCATCCAGGACTCGATGATGGGGCGCATCTTCGTGACGAGCCAGAGTCCGGCGAGGATTGTGAGGATGGGGTCGATGAGCGCGATGCAGAGTGCCGTGAGTTGGTTTTCCGAGTCGCGGAGGTGATATGCCGTCATTTGCGTTCCCTTTCATGGATAATTCCGTAGTGATAGCCCGAGCGATAACCGAGGTCGTAACCGTATCCAGAGGCGACGTTGTAAGTCGCCCAGATAGCCGTGAAGCCGACGACGAAGGCCATGGCCATCGAGAAAATAAGAGATGATATAGGCGCGAAGGCGCGCTTGCGGGCAAAATCGCGCACCTCGGATTCGAGGGAGCGAATCGCTCGTACGGAGGAGTCCTGTATGCTAGCGATGCTGCTCGTATAGGCAGCGTAGATGCGCTCATCGTTGACCATGCTTGTCGCGACGGCGGCCGTGAGACGCTGCGCGAACGGTTCGTTTGTGAGCGCCGCGTTTGCGCCGCGCGTGATCTCGCGGGATGATTGCTGAAGCCCATGCATCATGAGCCACATCGCATCGTCGTCGGGAATATTCGCACGTTCGGCGATCCGGCGTGCGTTGAGCTCTGCGTCGCTGTCAAGTGACGAGAGGTAGATGTCGCGTGCCGAACGGCTCACGAGCGCACCGTGCGCCCCGGCACGTTGCCGTCGGTATCGAGCGATGAACCTGCGAACGCATCGACGACCGACTTCAGATACATTTGTACACGCGTGGCATTGAGGCGCCCGAGGCGCTCGATACCTAGCCGCCCTGCGGCTTCGCTAAGGCGTAGGCGCTCCGCGTCAATCCGCGCGCAGAGCCGAGGAGCGAGAGCGGGGAGAAAAACTGTCTCCGCTCCCACGGCCCGAGCCAAAGTGCCCGTGGCACCGTACCGGCGAACGCCCTGCTCTTCGATGCCGTCGTAGATGACGAAGTCGTCGGCTGCACCGAAGCGGCCGTTCTTGACGACGACCAGACGCGCAGACGTACCAGCGAAAGCATTGAGGGCCACTTGTGCCGTCACGGTCTCCGCCAGCATCACGCCGATGGGTGTAACGACAACCAGGTCGCGACCAGACTCCGCGACTGTCGCGACGAGCGCTTCGGCACCGTCGTCGCCGAAAATGTCGATTACATCTTCGATATGGCCACCGGGCACATCGATAAGCACGTCGCCAACATCTGTGCGGAAGCAGTCGTCGAGCCAGGAACTTGTGTTGTCTTTATCATTGAGATCGAAAGTGTGAATCGCCGCGTCGTACGCTGCAAACGTACCGGTCTCCGCGTCGATGTCCCAGGCTGCGACGCTGCGACCGCGAGTCGGCAGGATGTCGTAGAGGGACTTGGCGATGTGCGTTTTGCCGACGCCACCTTTTTGCGCCATGACTACGATTGCGCGCCCCGCCGTCATGCCGGTAGGCCCTTGGCGCCGAACCTATCGCGGATCGGCGGCGAAGTCGGTTTAGCGGTCTGTGCCGCAACGGTTGCTGGGGCGGTAGTGGTGATGGGTGCTTCCGCCTTCGCGCGCCGCGAGCGACGTCGCCGAGCGCGCTTTGTACACGCCGCGCGCAATAGGTCGGCGCTAATGCGCTCGTCGGTTGCCGAAGATAGCTCACGGGCGAGAGCAGACCACGAGAAGCCGCGTCGATGGAGAGCGAGGATTGCTTCGACGTTGCCTTCGATCAGACGGCGCTTCTCACTCGTTCGGGACGACGGAGATCTACCGGCAAGCTGCGCGATGATCTCCGCGAGTTTGGATTCGATAATCACCTTTCACCTCGTGGAAGTTGAGGATGTGTGGTGACACCGTAGCGCATTCACCAAATCGGTGATGCCAAGTGTTTACAGCGAGAGTTGGCAGAATCTGCCAACTCCTGACGCGGGGATTTGGCAACGCGATAAAGGCCACTGTGGCATAGTGATCCGCACTACAGAATGGCAGCATCGAGCAAGACAATAAGGACCGCACAGCACCAACGACTGCCACTGTGGATGAGGATGCAGGATGGTGCCCAATGGCATACGAGTTTCAAGCACGCAACGACACGGCGGGCGCGTCGTGCTATCGCTCGACGTGAAACCTTGCGTGCGTGACGCCTTACGCGAACGGGCCGCGGTGGCTGGTGTCTCGATGGCGGAATACGTTAGTGTCGCGCTCGCTCAACCGAATCGCGCGTTCGCGACGGCGTTAGCCGAGCTAGCTCAGCCGATCGCTCAGCTTTCATATCGGATCTCCAGCGCGCAGCAGGCTGTAGCTGCAGGCGATCATTCGACCGTGGCTGCGGAACTTGAATTGGCAAGGCGCATTGCCGCGGAGGCGATGCGACCGCTAGTGGCTCCGCATGCGGAAGAGGCTCGCACGGGCGACAGGCGGCGCGCCGGCGGTTGGAGCGGCTGATGGTCGGTAAGCTCTGCGCTGCGCCTGCAAAAGGCGGCGCGGCCTCAGGCCTGATCGAGTACCTCGTCGGGTACGCGATTAGCGAGAAGGGCGCGACACGCCGAGAGATCGCCGATGCGCTCGACGGAGTTTACGCGGAATCCGAGCAGCGCCCCGACCTTGGCGTCGACGCTGTATGGCGACCGGACGCAGGCTGCGGGACGCGGCCTTCGTCGATACTCGTGCGGAACTGCGCTTCGTTCTCGACAGCGAGTTTAGAGATTGACGCAGACGGAGCGCGGAACCCCGGCATCCGATCGAGCGCGATGCATTTGGTCTGGTCGTGGAATGAACGCGAGAGCGGACTGCTAACCGATGAACAGGCACATGCATACGTCGGGCAAATCCTTGATAAACTCGGCCTGAGCCATCATCGGAGTGTGGCCGTCGTTCATCGTGACACTGACAATCTGCACGTCCATTGCGCCGTCGGTGCCGTGGACCCGGGAACGGGGCTTGCCTACGATCGCACGGGGCTTCACCGAAAGGTTGCGTGGGCCGAACGCGAAGTCGAGCTTGCCAACGGCCTCGACCATGATCGCGGTCTAGCCGTCGTTCAGGATGCTGGGCTTTCCACCGCTCACGTTCGTTGGGCTGATAAATTTGAGCTCGCTGCGTGGCGAGCGGAACGTCGCGAGGAGCGCCTCGTTCGTCAGGAGCGCCGTTCTTTCGAGGGTTATCGCGAGCGCGACGGGGCATTCGCTCGTTATGTCGATGCGACGTTGGGGCCGCGCCTATTGACGGCGCTCGACATCGATCGGCAGCGCGGTGTTGCAGACTCCTGGGCGACGCTGCATGCCGTTGCAGCGCGCTACGGATGCGAGCTTTCGATACGACCAGATGGCGCTGTAGTTGTCAGGGACGTTGGCGTGGGCGCGATGCGCGCCGCGCATGAACAAGAGCGACGCGACGCGCGCGCCGGGCTGCTTGCCGATGGGTTCGATCGCGGGGATGCCAACGAACAGCTTGCGGAGCTCCGCGCGAAGCACGCAACGGAAGAAACCATTGAACGCGAGCGCAAGAAGGCCTCTGGAGACGTCGCTGAGCTGCCATCCGCGCTACTAGAACGGCTGCGGGATCTCCCGGAATTTCAGGACGCCGAGCGATCGGAGCGATCTATCATCGCGCAGGTCGGGCGGAATTCGCTGATGGTCCTCACCGCGGTAACTGCCCAAAGCAGCACGTTCACGCGCGAGGACATCGATCAATGGCTTTCGGCCCGGATATCTGACCCCGATGAGATCGAACGCCTAGGGGACCTAATCGTCCACGCGGATGAGGTGCGTGTGCTATCCGCCGATCCGGTGCAGCCCCTGATGACGACGACGGAGATCGTGGCGATCGAAGATGCCTTGAACGCTGATGCTCGTCGCCTGGCGGAGACCGCCTCGGGTATTACACAGTCTGAGGTCGATGCTGCGATTCGGTCTTACGAGCAGCAAGAAGCCGCGCTTCGTGGGCACGTCTTCCGCCTGTCGGATGAGCAGCGTGCGTCGCTGCAGCAACTCTCCCGCGCTTCGCTCGTCGCCATCGAGGGTTTGCCGGGAGTCGGCAAGACTACGATTCAAGGCGCGGTGCGCGTGCTTGGAGAGCAACTGGGCCGCGACGTGGTTGGACTCACGCTATCTCAGGCAGCCGCTGAGCGCCTCGAATCCGAGGCCGGCTTTCGGTGCGTCAATACGGCGCGAGCGCGGATGCTTGAGGAAGGCAACAACCCGGTCATTCCACATAACGGCATCGTGGTCGTCGACGAGGCAGCGATGGTGGACTCGCGCGCGAACGGCAAGATTTTGGAACTGGCGCGCGCGCGCGGAAGCGTCGTGGTGGAAATTGGCGATGTCCGCCAATTGCAACCGATCGACTTTGGCGCGTCCTTCCGAATCGTCAGAGATGCGGCACGAGACGTTGGGACGTATTGCGAACTTCGCGATATCCAACGACAGGAGCGAGGATGGCATCGTGAAGCGGTAGTGCAATTGGCTGATGCGATCGCCGAACGCGATGAGAACGCGCGTCTCGCTAAGGTCGGTGCTGCGCTTCGGCTCTTAGAAGATCATGGCACCATAACGTGGACCGATGATCGTGACGCTGCGATCGACGCAGCTACTGAATGTTCGCGGGCGCGCCGTAGTGCCGGCCTCGATACATTGACCCTCGCGTCTGATAAAGATAGCGTTCGCCATCTCTCGGAAGAGGATCGGCGGCGCGACGGACTCGAGGGGAAAGGGCGGCGATATGGGACCGATGGCGGTCTTCGGGAGTTTGCGGCGGGCGATCGACTGATGTTCTTGGAGAACAGCCTCGGTCGTAGCGGTCTCGGCGTTCGCAACGGAGATCGTGGGACTGTGTTTGAGGCGACACCCAATCGAATTACCGTGCAGCTAGACGGCAATGCCGAGCAGACGGTGACATTCTCGCCAAAGGCGTATCGGGCGTTCGATTACGCGAACGCCTGCACCGTTCATAAATCGCAGGGCGCCAGCGTTGATGCTTGCGTTTCGCTGATCGATCGCAGCGCGTCGGCCGAACTGCTGTTTGTTGCCGCAAGCCGATCGCGGCGAGAGCTGGATATCGTCGTGCCCCGCTCGGCGTTTCGTGATACCCAGGAGTTGGCAGAGCACGTCGCCGAGCGGATATCGCTGAAGACGACGACGAGAACGTACGATGAGCTGCTAGAGCGAACCGGTGGTAAGCAAACGATTCGCGTGCGGAACATCGAAGCGCAACGAGAAGCACTGCCGCTTCGTCGAGTCTATGAGGCGGACATCGTCGAGCCGCTTCGAGCACTGCAGTTGGATCGCGTCGACCAAGCCCGCGAAGCCTATCGCGAGCGCAAGCAAGAGATTGCAGAATCTGCATTGTCGATCGAGGAACGCCTCGAAGCTGGCGGCGATGCGCTACGCCAAATGCGGAGATCGGTTACGGTTGCTTATCGGGGGTTGCGACCTCAGCCGTTTGGCGAGTGGCTCCAGGACCGCGAGGAGTCGCGTGAGCGGGCGAGATCGGCAGCCCAGCGACACCAACAGCATCAGGAGCGCTATCGCGAGGAGCAGGTAGAGCGGCGACATGAGCATCCACGAGGTCCGTTCTCACAGGTCGAAGGATTATCTCAAGACCAGGAACTTTCTCGTGATTTATGACACTTGCCGCTTTCTGCTATCGCTGTATCGCTTTGAAGCGCTCGGAGAGCACTTGATATTGTTCGGCAAACTTCGCTGGATTGTCGCGCTGTAGCGCTGCAAGATTTTGTAATTTCCATTTGATTGCAGGGAGTTCTTTTACGTGAGGGACATCGAGCAGGTCCCATTGGGGCTCGTTTCGCACAAGGGAGAACAAGAAGTCGCGCTCGTTGTCGCTCAGCTGCGTATGCAACGTGTCGATCATGCGAACCCGAGCGCTAACAAGCTCGTCGAGCGTAACCTCGCGCTCTGTCATCCCTTGAAAGCCGTGCGTAAAGTCGTAGCCGATGTCCTTAAGTGGTGGAAACAGCACTTCGTGGATCGGGCGATCGTGGCTGGCAAGATAGATCACGAATGCTTGTTGAGTCGCTGGCGTTATTCCCTCGTGTTCGAGGAGCTCCATGACGTCGAAAAGGTCGCGCGGATGCTGGCGATCCAGTGCCGCTACGAGTTTGCCGCCGTACAAATCTTCCTGCGAAACGATCGGCAGGCGGAGTTCGGCCAAAAGCAACTCGCTTGCGCGTGGCCGTAGGGCGAGTTCCTGGACGGGTGCAACTGTCCCGCGGGTCACGTAGTTCGCCTCGACCTTCACGCGCAAACCATCGCGCTGAATAAAGAGTTTCGTTTCGTGTCCGTCACTCGTCGTAGGGCTGTGAATCGAATACCCGAGCTTTCGTAAGCGGCTCGCGGACGTCTGGAGTGAAGTTGCGATCCGTTCCATCGCAGCCTTCCGGTCTAGTTGGTGGTCGCGGTACGCGAGATCGAGGTCGACTGAAAGGCGTGGCATATCGCGCACGAAGAGATTGATTGCCGTACCGCCCTTGAGCGCGAAGGTATCGTCATAAAAGATGGCTGGCGCGATGCGAACAAGAAGCCGCGCGGTATCGAGATACGGCGACGTCACGGTTTGAGCACCAAGAGCCCTTCCGGCGACCGTTGAACCCATCGCTGTTGACTGCCCTTTGGTAGTTTGCTGGCATCCAGATCGCGCGCCCACGGAACATTCAACTCCTGGCCTAGCGCGAGGCAGAGTCGGACGGTCTTGACGCTGGTGCAGCGTTCGAGGAGCGCCTGGAGTACCGAGGTGCGAAAGGTGTAAGTGCTTTCGAGAAGTTCCCGCGCTTCTTGCAAGGGTTGTCGACGTCCGACCTCGCTGAGAAGTTCAAGCATTGCGCGCTCCGGATCCGAGACCAGTGGGCGGCGGTTGCGCGTGCCGAGCGGGTGCACGTAGAGTAGAGCATCAGGTTTTTCGTCGAAGATGCGCTTCTGGTGATAGCTTGCCGAGAAAGGCGCCGTGAACCATGAGGGTAGGCGAGCTGACGCGGACCCCAGAAGCGTCAGCGCCCGGGACGCGGTAAGGTACTGCTGTATGCCGTGACGCTCAAGTGCTGATCGTCCGGCAACATGCAAACCTGGAATTAGGTGCTGCAGCGTGACAAGGCTGGCGTCGAGGTCGAGCGCGGCTCCCGGTTTCACGTAGACGCCGCGACCCAACCGATTGAGCCAACCAGCTTGGTGGTAGTGCCCGGCCAGGTCAGCGGATATGTGGCTCGCTGCGAGGTCGCGCACAGTTACCGGGACCCCGGGTTCGAGTTCGGCGATGACTTTGTTTAATTTGTAGCGACTTGTCGGAGCCATGTTCCGATAATACAAAATAAAATAAACAATGGCAACCCGAAAAGGCAGAGCGCCCTTATGGCAGCCCATCCGCAGCGGGGCGTGTATCGGATCATTGCCAGTTCGCGACGCGGCCTACGGGACGACCAGGTAGGGGTAGCGACCTTGCTCCGTTGACGGGGACCGGAAGCGGGAATCTTCAGAAATGAGCTTGATTTGTCACGTTTTTCAATAGTAAAATGTGACGGATGGCAGCCAAAACCGTGGCGGACACAGTCCGCCGATACCTGAAGAGGCTTGAGCCAGGCACCGTATTCACCCCGGCGGAGCTGGTTCATGCCCGGCTAGGCTCTCAGGACGCCGTCCGCCAGACGCTACGCCGTCTCGCGTCCTCCGGGGACGTGCGGCGCCTATCCAAGGGTTACTACGATGTCCCCCGGGTCAACCCGCGAATCGGCATCCTCAGTCCAACCCCTGAGGCGATCATTACCGCCCACGAGCGTAAGACCGGAGCGACCATCGAGAGGCCGGAGCTTGATGCTGCCAATAGGCTCGGGCTCACCACACAAATCGTCGCGCAGCCCGTGTATCGGACGAACCTCTTCCCACGCGAGCTGAACATCGGTGGACAGCGCATCAAGCTTCAGACGGCCGGACCTCGCTCGTTGGCGCGAGACGCCGATCCGGCCGAGTTAGTGATCGATGCGCTTCAGGCACTCGGTAAGGCGCACATCACTGATACCGAGGTTTCCAAGCTTCGCGAGTTTGTGAAGAATAACGGCCTGGCCAAGACTCTTCGTCAGCGGGCGCGCCGGGCGCCGTCCTGGATGCTGCCGATTATCGATCGGATTCTCGCTGCGGACCTATGTGATCCGGGAGCTCACATCATATGAACGCTGTCGAGATCGAGGAGGCTATCTCCGCGCTTGCTGAGCAACCGTTCGATCGCGTCGAGTTTTCGTACAAGTTCCTTGAGGCATTTGGGAATAAGGAAACGACGATCAGGCGTTTGCGCTTGGGGGAAACGAATCGATCTGATCTCGGCGGTGTTCTGCAGACGAACAACATCCATATCATCGTTGCCGAGTTGGGAATGGTCACGCCAGCACTCGTAGCGCTAAAGGCAAGCAGCGCGACGAGAGTGGCGAAGGCGAAGTTCGTTCTCGCAACCGATGGCGAGACGCTCGAGGCCGAAGACCTCACCTCTGGCGAGACCGTGGCCTGCGCCTATGCGGAGTTCCCTAATCACTTCGGATTCTTCTTGTCGCTAGCCGGTATCACAACCGTTAAACAGGTGCGCGAGAGCTCGTTTGACATTCGTGCGACCGGGCGTCTGAACAAACTTTACGTCGAGCTGCTGAAAGAGAATCCCGAATGGGGATCGGATGAGCATCGTCACGACATGAATCACTTCATGGCGCGGCTCATTTTCTGCTTCTTTGCGGAAGATACCTGGGAACGGCACCCTAGATTTGACCCCTTTCCGGCATCGGGCTTTTGACCCCCCAAGCGAAAAAGCGGAGCCTCCTCTCGAATCGGTAGGTTACTACACACCACCGACCGAGAGGGGCCCCAGGGGA
>Ga0307373_10004043_pt1 | contig 24951 bp, 23 predicted proteins | sample OX2MG_FD_202534 | JGI IMG/M metagenome (GOLD analysis project Ga0307373, IMG submission 202534) | Soil microbial communities from Risofladan, Vaasa, Finland - OX-2 | ecosystem: Environmental > Terrestrial > Soil > Coastal area > Acid sulfate soil | place: Finland: Risofladan, Vaasa | collected...
GGCTCTTGACGCCCCGCTCAGCCCGCCGCCTCTCGACGACGAACCGGGGCCTGCTACCGGGCTCTCCGGCGATTACCCGGGCGGGACTCTCACCCGCTGGCTTGGTCCAGTTTCCAGGACGCAACATCGCCTGATCCTATGAACCTGGACCGCTGGGCGCCCACCCGCGGACCCCTCGAACCGAGACCGGCCGACGCCCGCCCTCGGACCCCTCGAACCGGGACCGCCCGACGCCGACCTCCGATCCCCAGCGCCGGAGGTCAACCGTCGGGCGGGCCGGTCCTCAGGAGAGCTCGGCCCGGAGGCGGGACGCCTCCATCTCCAGCCGGCCCCGGGCGCATAGCCCAGCGGCCAGCACGGCGTAGCGGGCCAGCCGGTCGGCGGCATAGTCGTGCCCGGTGACGCGCAGTGAGCGGGCCGCCGACATCATCATCTCGGCCCGGTGCAGGTAGTCCCCGATCAACTCCGCCAGCCGGTCGGCGGCCGCCAGCATGCTCACCGCCTCCGGATGCCGGCCGGCCTCCGCCAGGTCATGCGCTCGAGCGGCCGCGCTTTGGATTCGGGCCCGGATCGAAGCCCGGCCGGCGGGGTCGATCAACTCCGCGGCCGGAGCCGGGACAACCAACCCGGCCGGATCCGGCCCGGCCCCTTCCGGATCGATCTGGTACCCACCGGGCCCCGCCGGGTTGAGAAAGACCAGGGCGGCGCCGGCCGCCTCCCGGGCCTCGTCCAGGGCGGCGGCCACATCCACTTCGCACACCCCGTCCGCCGGGGGCCCGAAGCAGGGGTGATCCAGCCCCGTACCGGACGGGAGCCAGGCCCGCAGCGCCTCGGCGTCGCTGAACACGGGCATCACCTTGAGCCGGCCGGCCCGCACCGGCACACCGCCGGCGGTGGGCACCAGCAGGCGGGCGCCCGCCAACCAGGACGCCGGGATGAAAGCCGTGACCCGGTCGCGACTCAGGCTCAGACCCAAAGCCAGCGATACCACCGCCGGGTTGGCCAGCTCCCCGTAGCCCTCCAGGGCGGCCAGGAGCTGGTCGTTGGGTGACCACACCTCGACTGTGGACAAGCTCTCTGGATGGATTCCGGCTGAATGGACTCCGGGCAACAGGTCGGACACCGCTGGCTCCTTGCTCGACAGGCGTGGGCCAAGGATGCGCCCGGGGTTCCCCACCGTCTTCCCCATCCCGTTCCCCACTCCGGAAAATGGGTCCGATCCCCGTCAGCCAGAGGCTTCAGACCCGGGTCGGGCGGACGCAGTAGGCGGAGCGAACCAGCTCGCTCGCCTCGCTGGGGGACAGGCCGGCATCGATATGGCGCTGAAGGGACCGGCACAGCCGACGGTAGATGTCATCCACCCGGTCAGGCCGGCCCGCCCGACCGGCCACATGCATCCAGACCTGGAACAGCTCCTCACGGGCAGGATCGAGCGCGAGGCCCTTCTGGACCGCCCACTCGGCCGTGTCGTGATCTCCCGAGTCCAGAGCGAGCCGCCCCAGCCGCTCGGCGGTGTCCACCACTCGGGCGACCATGCCCAGGTCGAGGTGCTCGGCACCCACCCACTCGTAAAAGGGCCGGCTCAGGCTCCCCGTGAATGGCTCTCCCCCCACCAGCCCCAACGCCTCCTTGAGCCCGGCCGCCACCTCCGCCGCCGTGCCGACCCGGGGATCGATGAGGTCCTGGAACCGGGTCCAGTCACAGGTGACCTCATCCGAGAGGGTGTAACCCCGCTCCGTCAACAGCAGTCGGGAGGAGGAGGCGGTCGACTCTCCCAGGAGCAGTCGGGCCCGGGAGATGACGTTCATGACCGTCTTGCGCCTGGGTTCCCCGAAGTTGTCCTTGGACACGTCGGCCGGCCACAGAGCGGTGGCAATCTGGTCGGCACTGACCGGCCGGCCCCGGGTGGCCAGATAGCAGATGACCGCCAGCGCCGAGGCCCGCCGGCTGGCGGGGACGGAGTCGGGTCCGGCCCCTCCGATCACTTCGACCGGACCGAGGATCTTGAGCTCCACCGGTCGTGCGTCCGCCGGGGTCGCCGGCTTTCGTGCGTCCGCCGGGGTCGCCGGCTCCCCGCTGCCGACCCGAAGGTCGATGACCGGGCCGGCGTCGGAGCGGAACCCCAAGGACCGCTGGACGCCCTCCGCATTCTCGCTGCCGGCCTCCCTTGTATCGGGCCTTTCGCGGCCGACCTCCTGGTCGGTCGGTTCCACGTCCATGGTGACCTCTCCCCAGTCTTTCGAATCCCAGTCCGCAGCCCCGGCCATCCAGTCCTCCAACTCCGCCAGCTGATCGGCATCGACCACCAGGTCGGGATCGATCCCCGCTTCTCCCCAGGCTCCGCCGCTGGGTTCCCCGCTCGCCTCACCGTCAGGTCCGTCCTCGCCAAGCGGCGCGGCCAGGGACTGTTCGAGGAGGGCGATGTGTCCGCTGTCTGCCGTCACCCTCAGTCGCATCTCGAAGGACCGACCGCCCATGAGCCCGGACAGGGTGGCGTCACCGGCGGGGCCGATGCTCATCCGCCAAGGCGCTCCTGGCACGGGGCCCCAGCCGACCACCGCCACTCCTGACCGATCGGGTCGGGCGATCCCGGCCAGCAACTCCCTGTCCGGAAGAGGGACGCCTTCGCCCAGCAGAGCAACCGCGGGCAACCACTGGCAGGCAGCCGCCCGGCGAATGGCCACGGACGGAGCAGCCGCCAACTCCGCTTGGTAACGCCCTGCCGTCCGGGTGGCCGATTCGACCACCGTCGCCAGGTCCGACTGACCATCCCCTACGGAAAAGGGCAACCCCACCAGGTCGAGCGATCCCAACATTTCCTCGGCCCAGGGCTGGCTGCGCAACTCGAGCGCCATCTGGGCCAGCAACCCTCCGACCCGTCCCGGGTCGCCCTCCAGGGAAAGCGTCCCGGCATGCTCCAGGTTCACGAGCACGGTCCCGCCCGGGGCCTCTCCGAGACTCACCAGAGCGGGCAGGAAGGGCCAGCTCGGCGCGGCCAGTGCCTCGAGCTCGGCCAGGTCCAGGTTCGGGTCGAGGACCCAGATAGCTCCCCCCTCGATGGCCTCGAAGTGCCGGGGAGGGTTGGGGTCGGGCGGGGAGACCATCACCTCCATGCCGTCTGGGGCAGCCCGGACCATGGCGATGGAGGGAACGGTGCTCTCCTCGCGTTCGAGCAGCGCCCGACCCAGGTAGCGCAGGCCGGCATCGACCCATTGGATGGTTTCCTCATGGGCCAGGGCTCGTGCCTGGGCGTCGGCCTGTTCGACAGAGGGGCGGTTACGCCGTACGGCGCGACCGGAGGGACGGTCGTGCATCGCCTCGCGGCGCCGCTTACGGAGGCCCCAGACAAAGGCTGCCGCCGCCAGCGCGGTCATAGCGGCTTCGGCGTCCGTCACCGCTCCTCTGTCATGCTCCGAGTGGGTCCGTGGTTCTGGCGCCGACCGGCTGGGAGAGGACGGTGCTGCCTCAGCGGCCGGACGCTCCGGCTGCGGCATACCGATGGTTCCCGTCATACCGGTGACCGCCGTGGACGCGACCGGGTCGGACACCGCGGCACCCGGCCCACCTCCTAGGGTCCCAGTGCCAACCGCGTCGGCCGGCATGACCAGGACCCAGCCCGGATATATCCAGTGGTCGTCAACCAGGGCCCGGCCGTCGGGCTGAGCCCGACCCCGGTTCAGGGCATCGATCTCCTGATCGCGCCGCCAGTCCCCCAGATGCCTTTCGGCTATGACCGAGAGACAGTCACCCGGCTGGACCAGGTATACCTTGGTCCCAAGGCTCAGTCCGAGAGTGTCGGCGGGCGCGCCCGCATCTTCAGGATCCCCGGAACCGAGGCGGGGCGCGGATGTCTCGTTGTGATCGGCCAGGCCCGGATGGGGCAGGTGGCGGCCGATGACGGTGGCGCTGACGGTCGTCATGGCCGGGTCGGCGGGCACAGGTGCGACGGGAGAGCGACCACCGGTCGTCCCCGTGCCCGGAGCAGGGTTGAATATTCCTGGGTCGCTGGTGGTCACCGTGGCGGCCGAGGCGGCTGGCGCCACTCCGGCTACGGAGGCGGAGGCAGTCGTGGCCGACACCAGAATCGACAGGGCGGCGGCGCTGTCGATGAGGCGCCGCAGCGGAGAGAAGGTGAATCGAGCCACCCGCCGGCGCGCCGTCGCTCCGCTCGAGCGGACTGCAACCCCGTAGAGGAGAGTGCTGCACGCCAACCATGCCGACACCAGCATCCCGGCCGAGCGGATCAAGCCCGTGAGCGCTGCGGACGGGGTCGTATGGGACAGCCAGGAGCGGAGATGGCTCAGATCGACCGAGCCCAACAAGGGGCCCGCTCTCAACAGCACCAGGAAGACGGCCACCTCGACCAGGACCAGCGCCACTAACCGGACCCAGTACCGGTATGGCAAGGAGCTTCCGGCCATCATCCAACCCCCTGTTCGATCGTCGGAGTACGTGACATCCGCACCGCTCGCTCGCCCCACGGCATCAGCACGGGTCGGCTGAGACTCATGTATCCGAGATCGCTGTAGTAACCAGCCAGCGCTTCGTTGGCGGCGTCGAGGACCAGCGTCCAACCCTTCGAGTCGGCCTCCCGTCCCAGGTCGGCCATCAGTTGGCGGCCATGTCCAGGGCAGGTGCTGGTGACCGTGTGCACCCCGACATAGGGCCTGGTCGGGGACGATCGGGCCAGCACTTTGTGGGCCCGGTGGGCCAACAGGCTCAACCGGAGGGAAGGCAGGATGAGGACGAGGATGGCGACAACCACAACCCAGAAGAGGATCGGCGCCGCCACCACCATCCCGGCCAACGCAGCCACCGCCGCCGCCATCAGGCTCACGGCCAGCACATCTCGGCGGACCGACGGTCTGGCTAGAAGACAGAAGGCCTGCCCGTCGGGATGAACCCGGACGTCGGAGGTAAGGATCGAGAGCAATACCAGAGCCCGCAGGCAGAACGGGCGGGCGACCGGCCACTGCATCTTCGACTGCGGCTGGTCGGCGAAGGCCCGGACCGCCAGGCCGGAGAGGGCCACCCAGCCGGGTCGCCCAGGGGCGTGATTGGCGCCGAGACGGATCAAAGCCACGGAGTCCCCCGATCCGCTCCGCGGCCGCACCAGCTCACTGGCTCGAGCCTCCCGGATCGACCAGCACCGAGCGTGCTTCCTGGACTCCGTAGGTCAGGGTGCCCATGGTCACGTCAACGTTCAGAGGAACGGTCTGGGGGCTCAGCCCATTGCCTACAAAGGTGTAACTCCCCACATAATGGGCGATCACGCTGACCTGGTAGCTGCCCTTCTGCTGGTAGGTGTAGACGGCCGCCGGGGCCGACGAGGAGCCGGGCCCGTAGGCCGTGGCCGAGTCCCCGTCCCCGAATGTCCAGGTGTAGGAGGCGATGGAGGCGGAGGCGGTGACCGAGTAGCCGGCGATGGAAACCGTCAGGGGCGGCAGGGACGTCGTCGGGTTGGATAGCCAGAACCAGGACGCCAGGCCGGTCAGGCCCAGCGTCTGCGGGTTCACTTCGATACCGGATGACACCAGGGGCTCCCACCCCGTAGCCGCCGCCCACACCTGGTCGGCGCTGGGAGGCGGAGGCGGAGGTGGCGGAGCCACGGCTCCGCCCGGCCCTGGAGAACAGGCCAGCACCGTTGAGCCGATGGGAATCCCTGCCGACGAGATGACGACGTATACGGTGCTGCCCAAGGGGGCCGAAGAGGTCGGCACGGCGGCGCCACCAGTCGGACCGCAGACCTGTGTCCCGTAGGCGCTTCCCAGACCCAGCCAAACGGCGCCGCCGAAGCTGTCCGAGAGCACCGTGGCCCCGCCGTATCCCGAGCCCGAGGACTCTGTCTGCACCGGGTCAGAGGCGGAGGTCGGCGCGCCCGTGGCCACTCCCACCCCGAGTCCAGCGGCACTGAGTCCACCACTTGCGTCGGCCAACCCTTGCGCCCGACCGGGCGTCAGGCCGAGCAAGAGGACCGCTGTGGCCACGCCGATGAGTCCCGTCAGTGACTTCATTGCTCCACCGACTGCGGTCCACCGGCCGGATTCAGCCCGGATGCCTGGTATTCAAGCCACTGGCCGTTGGCCCCTTGGACCAGTGAATAGTCGATCGCGGCCGTGCCGGGGTGTTGGCCCGGCTGGCTGAACTTACCGCTGGGCCCGTAGAGGTCGTCCTCGATGTACTTCGCCACGATGGTGACGATCCCTCCACCGAAGGTGGGATGTCCGTTGCGCATGAGCTGCTTGCCATCCGGGCCCAGCACCGCCTTGGGGGCCAAGGTCACCTTGATGAAGCTGATATCGCCGTCGAGGCCTCGGGGGTCGTCGGCGGCATGCGCGTCGTGAGCCACCAGGTAGTCGATGTTGGCCAGCTCAATCTTGTAGGCAGGACTACCGGGCACGGCGTAGTTCGCCACCAGGGCGGCATCTGGGTGCTCGTAAAGCCAGTTGTGGTAGGCGTACAGGGCTCGGAAGGCGACTAACAGGTTGTCGCTGTAGGCGCCGGCTAGGGACGGAGCGGGGTCGTTGTTGAGGGCGTAGGGGGACGTGGTGGCCGGCGCGGATCGGCTGACGGTGGGAGAGGTCGAGCTGTGTCCGGTGAAGATGAAGCCCACGCCGGCGCCGGCTACCAATGCGACCAGGGTGATGGCGGCCAGGATGCGGAGCCGGCGGGATCGGGGGCCGGGGGGGTCATCGGAGTAGAAGACCTCCATGTCGGGCGGGAGAGGGGTTTCATCGGTCATCATCGTCAAGTCTTCCTTGGGCTAGGGGGCACCGGAGGGCGCCGCCTCCGCCTTGGCGGTGGCGGTCAAGTGGACGGCCCCTCCGGGTAGGAGGATCCGCAGCAGGGTGAGATTCACGGAGTCCTTGAGTTGGACCGTCACCGAATTGCCGCTGACCGACAGTTGGCTGACCTGGTAGCCGCTGGGCAGTCCCGTCTGGCCGGCCAGGTTCGCGGACACCAGGCTCTCGGCCAGGCCCGGGTTCAGGACGACCGAACCGGTCTGCCGGTACGCCGACTGATCGATGCCCGAAGTACCGGCGGCGGCGGCGGAGCTGGCCGCGCTCTGCAGGGTCCGCTCGACCGAGATGCTGTGCCACAGGTCGAGGCTCATCCCGCCGAGGGGCAGCAGCACCAGGGCCATCCCCAGGCACCAGATCACCAGGGCATCGCCTCGCTGATCCCGAGTTGTGAAAGGCCGGTTCATCCGATGCTCCGGTACTCGTCTACCAGCTGGGTGCTGGTGGCTGAGTAGTGAAGACTGCCCACGGCGCCGATGAGGGGGATCTGCGCAGCCGGTATCAATACGGTGACCTTGGCCGACACCTCGGCGCCGCGGGACAGCGAGCCCTCAAGGCTGACCGAGATCTGGTCACCACCCACTCCGTCGGTGGCGCCGATCTCCTGGACGAGCTGATCGGCGCTGACCACCCCGTCACTCCAGGAGTCGGAAGTCACCAGTGTCCGGGCCGCGGCGGACGCGGCGTCCCGGGCATCGACGGTGCGGGCCTCCCAGGTCGGCAGGGTGAGCACCAGGAGTAGGACCGGTATCACCATCAGGCCGAGGCCCAGCGTGAGGGAGAGCGGCGCCGACCCCGACTGACGGTGGAGGCCTGCGGCCGCGGCACTCATGGTGTCACCGGGCCGGGCGGGGTCTCGAGAGCTTGCACCCCGAGTTCCTGAACCTGAACAGCTGGTACGGGAGGGAGCCAGCCGGGCAGTGTGCCCGACGCCGCCGCCACCACGTCGGATCCTTCGACCTGGCAGCTCAGATGGATACCCCGGCCCAAGCCTCCCGACAACAACCCGGACATGACCTCGGTTTCTTTGGCCTGACAGGCGACCACAGCCGCGGCGGGATCGCCTTGCACCGACCCGGTCTGGGCGCCCTCATCCACCGCGGTACGGACAACGCCTTGTCCGTACTGATCGACTATCAGGTTGGCGGCCATGAAGACGACGCCGAGGAGTATGACCACGGCCATCAAGGTGACGAGGAAGGTGTCCCCTCGCTCGTCCCGCCCTCCGCTCACCACCCTCGGCACGACTGGCTCAGAGGCCGAGCTGGCCCGAGACCCAGGAGACCACACTGCGGCCCAGGGTCTCCAGCAGGCCACCGATCACCACGATGGCTACGACCCCGAAGACGATCCAGGCCAGGTTATCGGTGATCACGTTCCCGGCCTCGTCCCGAAGGGGCCGGTCGGCGGCCAACCTTGACACGGCTGTGAGGGCCGCCACCATCCAGGCCAACCAGAGCCCGCCGGCCCGCGTCGGGCCGGGTCGCCCTGCAGTGTCCTCCACCATCACGTTCTCCTTTGCTTGGTTGATCAACGTGGACTCTCAACCTGCCCCGAACAACAGCCGGGGGACGGGGGCCAACAGGAACAGCAACAACACCGGGGCCATGAAGACGAGGTCGGGCAGCACCATCGACATCTGGCGCCGGGCGGCGGAACGTTCGACCTCCTCGCGACGCTGAAGGCGCAGGGCGTCGGCGTGATCCAGAAGAGCCCGGGGCAGATCGATTCCCCCTCGGGTGGCTGCGGCCAGGAAGCGGTAGAAACGGGCCGCCGCCTCCTCGGCCGTCTCGGTGGCGAGCAGACTGAAGGCGGCGGCGTCCCCATATCCGGCCGCCACCAGGTTGAGGGCCCGGCTCAGGTCATCGATCACCGGGCCGGAGCCTTCCCGCACCACTTCGGCCACGGCCGTCATCAGGCTCTTCCGGTTCTCGATCCGGGGACTGAGCATGGCGGCCACGGTCGGCAGGTCACTGCGTATGCGGGCCGAGCGGCGGGCTGTGGCCGAGCGCAGGCGGTCCGGGGTGCGGCGGACCCCGACTATCGCTCCGGCCAGGAAGAACCCCACGGTCAGGCTGGCCGAGCCGGTCAGAACGCCGAGGACACCGAGTCCCACCGGCACGCCGAGGGCCCAGCGCAGGTGCAGACGGCCATAGGCACTCGCCGACATCGGGTAGCCCGCCTGGCGCAGCCGTCGCTCCAGATCGCCTCCTTCGCCCAGGCCCAACAGCCGGGCCAGACCGGCACCCATGCCGGCGGCCAGAGGTCCGAGGACCCGCCGGGTGGCTTCCGTGTAGAGGGCGGGCTGGGAAAAGGAGGTGACGTCACCACCGAGGCGGGATCGGGACACTTCGGTGTAGGCCAGGAAACGGCGCACCACATAGCGCCTCGGTCTCACCAGTTGAACGGTGACCAGGCCCACGGCGGCGCCGGCACAGCAGGCGGCCAAGAGCAGCGGGGCGTTCACGCCGCCGACTCCGAGGCTAGGAAGACCCGCTCGGCGGTTGGGATGGGCCGGCCCAGGCGACGGGCGAGGAGCAGTCCGACCAGCGATAGGCTCACCCCGACGGCCATCACGACCACACCCACCGGTTCGGAGAAGAACTGCCGGTAGAAGGACTGGGTGGCGCACAGGAATACGAGCAACACATACGGGACACCGAAGACCGCCCAGGTGGCGATCCGCGACTGCGTCTGCACGGTCCTGATCCGGTCGGCCAACTGCAGATCGCCCTCGATCTGGGAGATCAGGCTGGACAGGATGCGCAGGACCTGATCCGTGCCCTCCTCCACCGCCATCCCGAAGGTCAACAGCACCGGGTCCGAGATCGGATCGGCCAGTTCCATCCGAACCGCCTCCAGGGCTTGGCGATATCCCACCCGAGCGGACAATCGGACGTAGCGCCCCATCGGCGCCCTGAGGGCCGGCGGTCCCGATACTCCCAAACCCTCCAGGGCATCGTGCAGGGTCGCGGCGCCGGATTCAAGCTGCCCGATCACCTGGCGCAGGGCCTCGGGCCACGCCTGCAGCCGGGCATCCGCCCGGCGACGCCGTTGGGAAGACCAGTAGGCATAAGGAGCTGCCCCGGCGGCGGCGGCCGGCATCAACGCCACCGCCACGGTTTGGTCCAGGAGGTAGAGAAGAACGAAGGTGGCGACCGCCACCGCCCCGGACGCGGCCCAGAACTGTCGAGGCGTGACTGCCGCTCCGGCTTGGGAGAGCCAGACCTGGCGCGAGAGCTTCCTCCCGACTCGGAGCCGGTGCGGCCGGCGGGATCCAGCCGTCTCCACCACACCTCGGCCTCGGATCAACTCGGCACTGAGCCACACGCATACTGCCGTGCATAGGGCGGCCAGGGCGTTCACAGCACCACCTCGGTGCCGGTGAGAACGTCATGGAGGCGTATCCGGCTGCGGCGGAGCACCCGGTTGCACTTGCGTTCCAGCCCATCACCGACCGCCGTCGAGGCCAGCTCCATCGGTGATCCGATCTCGGACCGGGCAAAGATCGGATTGACGGCTATCCCACCGTGACCCAATTGAGGGGGCACCACCGCTATCTCGGTCACCTGACGCAGAGTCTGAACTCCGGAATCGTCCTTGTCCGCGAAGATGACCACGTCGAACATCTCGGCAAAGAGACTCCGCAACTCTGAGCGCCCCATAGCCGGCACGGCCGCCGTGGCAGCCACGGCCAAAGCGTCGAAGGCCTCCGAGCAGGTATCGGCGTGGACCGCGGCCACACAGCCGGTGCCGAGGTTGGCGGCCATGGCCAATTCCCACGCCTCGGTGCCCTTGAGCTCCCCGAGCACGATCAGATCGGGACTGGCCACCCGCGCCGAGCGGATCAGGTCGTAGAGCGACTCCACCTTCGAGGTCTGCCAGTACTCGCCGTTGAGGAGAGGAGCCGACAGTTCCCGATTCTCCTCGGCCACGATGGTCCGCCGCCACGCCGGCACCGCCCGTAGGAGGGCCTCGATGACGGTCGTCTTGCCCGCCCCGGGCGGCCCGACCACCAGGACCTTGACCCGGGAGGCCGACATCACCACGGTGAGGAACATGGCTGCTTCCCGTGACAGGGAGTCGAAGACGACCAGATCGTCCAGGGTGGTGTTGCGCTTCTGGGGCAGCCGCAGGGTGAAGGCGATGGTTCCATCGATACGGGGGGCGATCGACGCCTGGAGGCGGGCCTGGCGCGGACCGGGCAGCGTCACGCGGATTCCATCGACCTTGGGATGCGAACCGTCCAGCTGCTCTCCTGCTCCGGCCACCCAACGCTGCACGACGTTGAACACGGCCGACGCGGGCAGGGGCGGCTCCACGGCCCGGGTGTCTCCGGTGACGGTGCGGTAGGTGAGTTCACCGTCGGTTCCGTATATCTCCTCGACATCCGGGTCGGCGATCAGAGCCTCGAGCTGGGTGCCCAGGCCCTCGAGGTCCCGAACCAGGCGACCGAGTACATCGTCAGGGCGGGCGAAGGGCTCGTATCCACCCGCCCCCCGCATGGCGTCGCGTTGGAACCGCTCCAGCTCGCTCTCCACCATCCGACGGACCTCGGTCCCGGCGCTGGCCATGTCCAGATCCCGTTCCGCCACCATGGCATGGAGGCGCTCCCGCAGGGCTTCGTAGGCGGTGGTCACGGCGTCCTCACCGCGAGACCACCAGACCCCAGCCCTCGCTTCGGGCCGGAGCCGCGACATGCGCAATGGCCTCCACCGTTCCGAGACCGGCGGCCAGGCGCCGGATGCAAGCATGCCAGCGACCCCTCGCCACCAGGTGCGAGTTCCACCGGGCCAGTCTCACGGCGTCGTCTTCGGGCAGGAACCACAGACGCTGGAAAGGACGAAGGGCGGTGGCGGCACCGACCAGCTCCGCCAGCTGCGCCTCCTCGAAACGGGCCCGCCCACCCCGGCCCAGAACCGCCCACGCCGGAGCACTGGTGGCCAGCTCGGCCGCCGCCGCCTTCCACCCGCCCAGCTCCACTGCGCCCATCGGGTCCGCCGTCGCCACCGCCACGGCCACATCGGCCACACCGAGGAGCGCCCGGCCTCCGGCAAATCTGTCCTTCCCCACCGAACCCGGCGCCGCCACCAAAGGCCCGGTGCTGACCAGAATGTGGCCGTAGCCGCGCCGGGCCTCGGAGATCAGACCGAGCAACGAATCCGGGTCGGTCAGAGGAGGACCCCCCGGCAGGGAAGTCTGCGCGACCAGATCGAATCGTCCGAGAGGGCGGGCTCCGTCATCACGGGCGCCGGCCAATCCATCCGGCAGAGCCGACTGGCCATGCGACACCCGGCCCAGCGCCCAGGAGAGACCCACCGCCGGGGACCGGGACAAACGAGCCGCCATCGAGGCGGCCAGGGGGTCGGCTTCCACCACGAGGACACGGCTCCCGGCCGCTAGGGACTCGGCCACCCCGATGACCGTCTCGGTCAGGCCGCATCCACCCGTGACGCTGTACCAGACACTGACAGCGCCGCCTCTGTCCCCGTCGCCCTGGCGCCCATGCATCGACGGGCTGAGGGACTCCCCCCTGGGCTCTCCCAGGCTGGAGGGCTGGCCCGCCTCCGGGGCCGGGGCGAGTCGCACCACGGTCTGGATGAGTTCCTCGGGCACGGTGGCCGCTGGCAGGATGAGTTGAACGCCCAGTCGTTCCAGATACCCCCGGCCCATGCCGCTGGTCTGGTCGAACAGTCCGACTACGAAGATGCCGTCCGCCACCGCCTCGGCAATGGCCGGGGATGAGAACGTCCTGGCCGTGTCGTCCACCAGCAGGATGTTGAAGGGATCCCGCCCCGGTCGGCGGAGCTGACGCGGATCGAGGAGAGTCTCGACCTCGACACCGGCAGCGTGATCCCGGGCGTAGTTGCGGAAGCTCTTCGACCAGGGCGCCGGCGTGGCCGCTATCCCGATCCGACGGACCGGAGGAGTCATCCGCGTCCTCCGGAGGTCGAGGCCGCTTCCCCGGTGGAACGGACCAGTTCGACCGTGCTCGCCCCGCCCGCGCTCGACGCCCCCAGCGCGGCCGCCAGTCTCAAGGCGGTGGTGCGATCGACGGCCACGGTGACGTAGTAGCTGCTGTCCTGAACGCTGCCCAGGACGCCCCCCTGGGTCTGGTCAACGGCCAGTACGTCCAGGTCGGTGGCCAGGTAGACAGCTTGGCCGGATGCCGCCGAGATGACATCGACGCGGTCTCCGGGTTGGAGCGCTCCACCGTCGGCATGCGACGGCGGGACCTGGATACTCATGGAGCCCAGGCCCAAGGCTGGTGATGACCTGGTCAGCTCGCTGAGCGCCACCGGGGCGCCGCTGGGAATATCAACCGCGGCCACCCAGGGCCCGGCGGCGTCGGAGGGGTTGATCATTCCGGTGACCACCGAGCCGTCGGAGCGGTGGACGCTCACCCACCGGAAGTCGGCCGCGGTCAAGGCCTGGCCGGCCGAGATGGAGTGGGTGGCCACCGCCACCGACTCGGTGGCGGATCGATCCTTGAGCCCGGCCAAGACCAGCACCCCGGCCAGCACGGCCAGGGCGAGGGGCACCACGTGGCCGAGGCTCAGCCGACCCCCTACCGGTCGGCGAGACCGGGGCCGGTCGGCCCGCGCCAGCGCCGACGCCCTACCGGCCGTCGCTTGACCGGTGTCCACATTGCTCCCCAGCAATGACTCCTCCTTGGCTTGATCAGCCCACCCCAGAGCCGGCCCGGGCACCCCATGAGCCTGAGCGACGGGGACAGTACGCCGGGCTCCGCATGAACGCAATGCGTGTTGGAAGAAATTCTTGGGTCACCCAACGTGACCAGCGCCTTTGACCGGCGCCTCGAGCGGTTCAGGACGTGGTGATCGACAGGTTCAGGGGCTGGCTGGTGACCGGAAGTTCCAGCTGGCGGCCGTTGACCGTAACGGTCACGTACTCCGGCGCCCCTAGGCGCAGCCACCACTGAGCGCCGGGAGTCAAAACCTGCTGCTGGCCCCTACCGATCGTCCCGGCCCAGCTGAGCGGCCCTCCCGACGTCGTCCCGGCTTCGGCCCAGCACGGACCGGTAACGGCGGCGATGGTCACCATGAGCGGGCCCGCTGAAGCGGGCAGGACGAAGCTCACCTCCGTCGGGCTCGAGGAGGTGGGCGACACGGGTCCGTTGCCTGCCGTGGTGGTCGTCACCGGGGCGGATCGACGGCCGGTCCGCGAAGCCCCCGGCGTGGCGGCGGCGGGCTCGGCCGCCAGCTTGGCCGATCCCCGGTGCTTGGTCCCGGTGGCGCCGGCCACACCAAAGGCCGCGACCAGCACGATGGCCGTGGCGGTGGCGGCTATGAGGATGCGACGGCCGATTCGAGGGCGTTCGAGGTTGGGGAGGACCGCCAGGGCGGCATAACCGTTGGAGGAGGGTTCGGCCGGGCCGAAGTCGGGGACAAAGCGGGAGGCGTCCGGGCTGATCAGGGAGGTCCGGTGGTGCGACGAGCGGGTAGAGCCGGCCGTTCCCTGGTGAATGCGGGCAAAAGCCTCGATGGCTCTCCGGTCATCGTTCCGGGGGCGTCCGGGCATGAGCCCCGATCATCGCATCGCCCGGACCGGGGCGGATTTCGGCCCCGGAGAGGACCAGCCTTCTAGGTGACCCGGCCGAAGCCGTCCAGGCTGGACCACCAGATGGAGTCGTACTCGACGTTGGCCCCGGTATGGGGGGCGTTGATCATTGTCCCGTTGCCCACGTAGATACCCACGTGGTCCACCGGTTGGTAGAAGAAGACCAGGTCACCGGGCTCGAGTTGGGCGTAGCTGACCCGGACGGTGTCGTCCCACTGCCCGGCGGCGGAGTGGGGCAGGCCCACCCCGGCGGCGGCCCAAGCCTCCATGGTCAGACCGGAGCAGTCGAAGCTGTCGGGGCCGGCCGCCCCGTACTGGTACGGCTTGCCCAACTGGGCCTCGGCGTAGCTGATGGCCGCCTGGGCGTTGGGATTGGGGGCAGGGGGCAGCCCGCTGCCCAGGTTTCCGTTGTAGTTGCCCAGACCGCTCCCGCCACCCTGGTTGGCCTGAGCCTGAGCCTGAGCCTGGGCCTGGGCCTGGGCCTGGGCGGCCAGGGCCGCCTGCTGGGCCTCATAGGCCGCCTTAGCCCGGGCGGCGGCGGCCGCCGCCGCGGCGGCTTCATCGGCGGCCACTATCTGGGCGATCTGGCCCTTGACCTGGCCGAGGGTGGAGGACTCCTGGCTGGCCGTGGCGTTGAGACTCTGGCGGATGGCGGCTATCTGGTTGACCTGCTGACTGGCGGCCCTGGTGGCCTTGGCCAGGACCGTCTCCTGCTGGGCCAGAGTTGCCTCGGCAGCCCGGAACCCGTCCACGGCGCTCTGCTGGTTGTCCACCAGGCTGTTGAGGTAGCTCTCGGCCGCGCCGACATCGGCGGCATTGGACTGGATCAACTCGGATATCGAGTTCTGCTGGCCCCCCGACACATAGGCATTGACGGCGGCCTGCTGGAGGATGGACCGCTTGGCGGCCAGGGCGGCGGCGGCGGCCCGCTCGGCCTCCTGAGCGGCGGTTTGGTGGGCCCGGTCCGAGGAAAGGGTTATCTGTGCCTGGTTGTAGCGCTCGTCCGCGGCCGCTTCGGCCTGGTTCAGTTGGCTCAGCTGAGCGGTGATCTGGGCCGCTTCGGCCTTATAGGAACTCAGGGTGTCGGCACGCGCCGTCGCCGAAGAGACCAGCGCGGAAACGCTGATTGAAGCGGTGACGGCTGCCATCAACTTCAGCAGCCGACGTCCGCGGTGGGCCGGGCCAAGCCCAGAGGTCCGCCGCATGGTCGGTCTGAATAGTAGCGGACGTCCACCCATGTTGCTGGTCACGCCGGGGCCAGCGCCCTCATCCGCCGGCCGCCCGCCCGGGCCCCGATGCCCTGCGGCCGGGGCCGATCCAGGGGGAATGCCGGCGCCACCGGGAGGGGGCGGCTACCGAAGGCGGTGGCGGCATAGGACTGCCGGCACAGGTAGTTGACGTCGTAGTTGAGCATGGTCTGGACCATCCAGACCTGGCCACCGTTGAACCCGTCGGAGCAGTAGGAAGGAGCCGAGTTGAGATCTGGGGAGCCGGCCACCCAGACCGGCAGCCCGAAGTCGGCTCCCCCGGTGATCTCGTCCCACTGCAGAGAGGTGGAGTAGATGCCGGCCGCCAGGCCGCCGCGGTGGAGCTGGTCGATGGCCCCCTTGATGACCAGAGCGTTGACGTCCCCGTACGGCGTCCAGGCGTTGCCGGTCTCCACGTCGAGCCAGACCATGGGGGCGGTCGCCCTCTGGGCGCGTGCATAGGACAGGGCCTGATCCACCGTGTTGGCGCCGTAGTTGTAGGCGGTGCAAGCCAGGTCACCGTGGTGACAATGGCCGGCGGGGCCGAAGTTGGCCCGGGAGCCGGACCCGGGCTCGTTGAGGTTGATGTAGAGACCACCGGTCCCGGCGGCGGCGGTGGCCCAGGCCCACTGGGACGCCAGACAGGGATTCCGGGTGAAAGCCTTGCCGTCGGTGACCCCGAGTACCGCAAAGGCATGGCCGCTAGGCAGACCCCGGTCATCACACTGGGGCCAGGACACGTCGAACCCGTAGCGACCACCCAACTCGACCTGGGCGGCGGCGCGGTAGGCGGGACTGAGCCCGGCGGCCACGGCGGTGACCGGCCGGTTCAGGCCGTAGCCGCCCGGCGCTCCCCAGAAGCCGGCGGCGCCGTAGGTGAAGATGCCGCCGTCGGCCGCCGCCAGCCAGTACCCCTTACCGTCGGGTTCGGCGGCTATGCCCACCATGGGCTCGGCCAGGGGATGCCCGCCCATGCCCCCGTAGTAGTGAGCCGTCCCGTAGGTGAAAACGCCCCCATCGGCAGCTACCAGCCAGTAACCGGTGCCGTCCGGGGTGGCGGCCATGCCCACGATCGGCGCGGCTATCCCGTAGCCGGCCATGCCGCCGAAGTAGCGGGCATCCCCGAAGGCGAAAACGCCACCGTCGCCCGCCACCAGCCAGTAGCCCCGCCCGTCCGGGGTGGCGGCCATCCCGACCACCGGGGCCCGGAGGTGCCTGCCCGCCAGGGAACCCAGGAACGGTGCGGCGCCATAGGTGAAGATCCCCCCGTCGGCGGCGGCCAGCCAGTAGCCGGAGCCTTCGGGCACGGCGGCCATGGCCACTACGGGAGCGGAGATGGGATGCCCGCCCATCCCCCCCATGTAGCGGGCGTCCCCGAAGGCGAAGACTCCGCCGTCGCCGGCGGCCTCCCAGTAGCCCAGGCCGTCAGGAGTGGTGGCCAGGGCCACTACCGGGGCGGCCAGGCCGTAGTCGCCCATGCTGCCGAGGAAGCGGGCATTACCGAAGCTGAAGACACCCCCATCGGCGGCGGCCAGGCGGTAGCCCGGGCCCCAGAGCGGCCGGGAGTGCGCAATCACAGCGGGGCGGGCCGCTGAGTTACGCCGGCCCCGGCCGGCCCTGGCCGTCGAGCGGGAGCCGGCCCGGGGCGACGAGTGGGCGGCCGACTTGGTCCCCGACAGCCCCCACTTGGTCTGCGCCTCATGGCCCGCCGAGCCGGTGGCGATCCGCCGGCGGTTCCTCGGCCCGCTCATTTCGCCGGCCGGAGCGGCCCGGCGGCCGGACCCGCCTCCAATGGCCAAGGCCGTAGTCACCCGGTGGGCGGCCGTCGACCCGCCGGCGCCTCTCGATCCACCCAGGCTCAGCACAGCCATCAGGGCGGCCAGCAAGGAAAGGCATATGGCCACGACCAGGACCCCGACCGGGGATCGGTCCGGGCCAGCAGCGGGCGGGAGGGCGGTCGATGACAAGGGGGGAAGGGGCAACGGGACGCGCCGCGCCTGGGTCAAGCGACCGGCCGCCTCCGTCGGTGGTGTTGTTCGACCTCAGCCTGGCCGACCTGAGGCCCGGATGGGCTGATCCTCCGGCTGAATGACCCTCGATGCGACTCCAGCGGGGCGGTAAGAGCGGAAGCGGCGCTCATTCAACGGCGCTGACCTGGGCTTGTTGCTTATCGCGGCGCAGAACCCAGGTAGATGGCTCGGGGCCGGAACCGGAGCCGGTGCTGATATTCCTCCATGGCATGGGCCAGCCAGCCGGCCATTCGGGCGACGGCGAAGATGGCCTCCCCGGCCCCCGGGGCGAGCCCGAGACAGACGGCGGTGGCTCCCATGGCCATGTCGATGTTGGGCAGCGGCAGGTCCCGCTCCTCCAGGAGACCGAGCACCCCCTGGATGCCGGCCCAGGCGCCCTCCGGCGGTCTGGCCGACTCCAGGGCCTGGAGCAGAGCCCCGGCCCGGGGATCGGGGCCCTGGTACACGGCATGGCCCAGGCCCGGGACCCGGCCGGCCCTCAGAGCCTCGCCCACCGCCTCGGCCGGGGTCCCGTGGCCCTCGGCCACCGGGCGCAGGAACTCCCGAACCGCCTCAGTCGCCCCGCCGTGCAGCGGGCCGCCCAGCACCCCCAGGCCGGCCTGGACCACCAGATAGGGATCGGCCCAGGTGCTGGCGGCCACCCGCGCCCCCAGAGTGGAGGCGGCCAGCTCATGATCGGCCAGGAGGACCAGGGCGGTGTTCAGGACGCCGAGCTCGGCCCGGCTCGGGTGCCGCGGGGATAGCGCCGGCCAGAGCCTCTCGGCGATGCCTGGACCCCGGCCGCCAATCGGGCCGCCGGGGGCCGAGGCGCCATCCGGGCCGTCTCCGGAGCCGCCGGCGGGAGGCAGGCTGTCAACTAATGTGGACACCAGGGTACGGCCCACCGCCGCGACGGCCTGGGGCCGCAGATCATGGCGCATGGGGTCGGTGGTGGCGGCCACGGCGGTCCCGATGCGCATCCGGTCGACCAGAGTCGCCCCGGTGGGCAGATCTGTGGTCGCCCGCCTGACGGCGGCCACGGCCTCGGGGCGGGGCATCCAGGGGCCGGGCTCCCCATCGTCCCGCCCCATCCACAGCCACTCCGCCACCCGCTCGTAACTGGCCGTCCGAGCGGCGTCGATGACGTCCCAGCCCCGGTAATAGAGGTGGCCGGCCGGGTCGAGCAGGGTCAGGGCGGTGTCGACCACGATCTCGAGGGCGCCGGCGCGCTCCGGACGACCCCCGGAACGGGAGCGGGCGGCCAGTCGCTCCACCTCGGAGCGCGGGTAGCGGCTGGCCCGCCGGCCCGGGGTGGGGTGGCTGTGGAGCAGGCCCCGGCTCACGTAGGAGTACAGCGTCTGGGCCTGGACCCCCAGACGGGCGGCGGCTTCGGCGGCGCTGAGCCAGGTGTCCTCGGGAGGGGCCGGAGGGCCCGTGGCTCCTGTAGGCATGACTATCACCTTAACCCCCTCATCCCTAGATCAACATTGATTTGATCAACATTGACAATATGAGGAGCAGGGATGAGGATCGGGTCGGAAACCGACAACGACTCTCAGAGGAGCCCAGTGATGACAGCGACAGTGCCCATGCGCGACCTCATGGGGGTCGCCCAGCTCCGCCCGGTGGAGGGTGCCTTCAGCGATGTGCCCCGGGGCCTCAAGGGCGTGATCGTGGCCGACACGGAGATCGGGGAGGTCAGGGGCCTGGAGGGCTTCTACCACTACCGCCAGTACTCGGCCGTGGACGTATGCACCCACTACGGCTTCGAGGATGCCTGGGCCCTCCTGGTCGATGGCCGCCTGCCCGACGCCGATGAGGCTGCGGCCTTCCGGGCCGAGGTGGCCCCCCTACGTCGGCTGCCCGAATCCCTGGTCGAGGTCCTGCCCGCCATCGCCCGGGCCGGGCTGGCGGCGCCAGGAGGAGCGGGCTCACTCGATGCGCTCCGAACGGCCGTGTCCCTCCTGGCCCTGGCCGAGGGCTTCCGGCCCAGCCTGGACGTGACCCCGGAGCGACTCCGGGCCGACGGTCTCCGCCTGGGGGCGGCGGTGCCCACCCTGGTGGCGGCTCTGCACCGGCTCACCCACGACCAGGCGCCGGTCCAGCCCAGGGAGGACCTCGGCCACGTGGCCAACTACCTCTACATGCTCCACGGGAGCGAACCCGAGCCCATGGCCCTGCGGGCGGTGGAGGCCTACATGTCCTCGACCATCGAGCACGGTTTCAATGCCTCCACGTTCACCGCCCGGGTGGTGACATCCACGGGTGCTGACCTGGGCTCGGCCGTGGTGGCCGCCCTCGGCTCGCTGTCCGGACCGCTGCACGGGGGCGCCCCCAGCCGGGCCCTGGACACCCTCGACGCCATCGGACGCCCGGAGCGGACCGAGGAGTGGGTGCGGGGGGCCATCGCCCGGGGCGAGCGGATCATGGGCTTCGGCCATCCCGTCTACAAGACCTACGACCCCCGCTCGGCCATGCTGCGCGATATCGCCCGGGAGATGGGCGGACCGCTGGTCGACTTCGCCCAGCAGGTGGAGGCCACCATCCTCTCGACCCTGGCCGAGCTCAAGCCGGGCCAGGAGCTGCACACCAACGTCGAGTACTACGCCGGGGTGGTGATGGAGCTGGCCGGGCTGGACCGATCGCTATTCACGCCCACCTTCGCCGCCGCCCGGGTGGTCGGCTGGTGCGCCCACATCCTCGAACAGGCCCGGGACAACCGGATCATCCGGCCCAGCGCCCGCTACGTGGGGCCTCCCCCGCCCCAGCCCCTGCCGCGTTGATGGCGGCGGGCACCCGGGTGCTTCGCACTACGCCCGCCGCTCTGCCCGGGGGCCCAACCCCGGGCGGGCCCTCAATGGTTGCGTCTGCGCGTTCCCATCCTCCGCCCTGTTGATTGGCGGCGGGCACCCGGGTGCTTCGCACTACGCCCGCCGCTCTGCCCGGGGGCCCAACCCCGGGCGGGCCCTCAATGGTTGCATCTGTGCACCCCCACGGCCAGGCGCCGGCCCGGGTGATGGCAGGATGCCGCCGTGTCCGACCCCAGCCGCCCCGCTCCCGCCGCCCCCATGGACCCCGGGTCGGTCCGGGCCTGGACCGCACCCGAGCCGGGCCGGCTCATCGGCAGGGGCCATCCGGCCGGTGACTTCCTCGAGGCGTACCACTGGGATCTCCTGGAGGAGGGACCGGGCCTGATCCGGGTTGCGTGCCACCTGCCGGCCCAGGTCCGCAATCCCCGGGGCCAGCTATTCGGCGGCTTCACCCCGACCTACGTCGACATGGTGTCCCTCCTCACGGTGAGGGCGGGCCGGCGCAATGAATGGGCCTCCGGGCCCCGCCACTGGCTAGCCACCACCAACATGCGCATCGACTACTTCGAGCCGATCCTCGGGCCCCGCTTCGAGATCGAGAGCCGCCTGGAGAAGTCCCGGGGCCGCACCCGCTTCGTGGCCACCCGCTTTCTCCAGGACGGCGAAATGGCCGTCTACGCCCTAACCACCATGCGGGAGGTCGCCCTGAACCGTCCTCTGGGCGACGCCTGAGCGGCGTGGCGGCCGGTCGGCGGCGGGGGAACAGCCACGCGGGGACCCGGCCAATCCAACCACTAGCGCCCGGTCGTCTCCCAGCGCTCGGGGGAGCGGCCCTCCCGACGCAGGCGGCCGCGGGACTCGAGCACCATCATGTGGGCCAGAGCCTCGCCCAGGGCGGCCCGGCGCATCCATGACTCGATCTGGTCCCACGGCCGGCTCCAGGTCAGGGTGGGGGCCACCTCCCACGCCGTGCAGCCCGGGTTGGCCGACACGGTGGCCAGAATCTCTCTGAAGCGCTCCTCGTGGTGCTCGGTCAGCTGTGTCACCCGGGCGGCCAGGCCCCGGAATCGGTACTCGTGGGCAGGCAGGACCTCCTCGGTCTCGAGCAGGGCCACCTTGGCCAACGACTCGATGAAGTCGGCCAGCGGGCTGGCCGACTGCTGGGGGTGGAAGGAGATGTTGGGGGTGATACGAGGAAGGACGTGGTCCCCGGACATGAGCAGCTTGCGCTCCGGGGCGTAGAAGCACAGGTGCCCCGGGGAGTGTCCCGGCGTCCACACCGCCCGCAGGTCCCAGCCGGGGGTGTCGGGCTTGTCCCCGTCCTCCAACAGGACGTCGGGCTCGGCAAAGCTCACGAACGGGCGCACTCCCATAGACGCCCCCCGCATGTCATCGGTGGTCTGGGGGGGAACGCCGCAGTCGGCCAGGTGGGCGCGCATCTTGGCGAACAGGTCGTCCATGTCCACGTAGCGCTGGGACAGGGCGGCGGCATCGGCGGGATGCAGGGCGATCCAGGCCCCGGAGGCCTCCCGGACCCGGCCGGCCAGGCCGTAGTGATCGGGGTGGATGTGGGTGATGAGGGCGGCCTTGACGTCGGTCATGGCGTAGCCGGCCGCGCCCAGCCCGTCGTTGAGGGCCGACCAGGCCGCGTCGGTGTCCCAGCCGGCGTCGATGATGGCCACCCCGTCGGTCAGCTCCAGGGCGTAGACGATGACGTAGCGCAGCGAGCTCTGGGGCATTGGGACGGGGATCGACCAGAGCCCACCGCCCAGGTTCTCGACCGGGGGCATGATGCCGTCCTCCCAGGCCTGCTTCTGGACGGTGCCCGATATGACGAAGGGCTCTGTGGTGGTCATCGCCTCACCCTCTCACGCCGGGGCTCATGCCGTCCCGCCCTGGCATTTCATGCCGTGTCGTCCTGGCATTTCATGCCGTATCGGCTCTGGCATTTCATGCCGTATCGGCTCTGGCATTTCATGCCGTCTTGACCGCCGCCACCAGGGCGCTGAGGCTGTCCTTGGCGTCCCCGAACAGCAGGGTCGTCTTGGGGTTGTAGAGCAGCTCGTTGTCGATGCCGGCGAAGCCCGGACGCATGGAGCGCTTGAGGAAGATGATGTTGGCGGCCTCGTCCACGTTGATGATCGGCATCCCGTATATGGGGCTGCCCGGGGAGTCCCGGGCGGCTGGGTTGACCACGTCGTTGGCTCCCACCACCAGGGCGACATCGGTGTTGGGCATGAGCGGGTTGGCCTCGTCCATCTCCTTCAACTGCTCGTAGGGGACGTCGGCTTCGGCCAGGAGCACGTTCATGTGCCCCGGCATGCGCCCCGCCACCGGGTGGACGGCGTAGATGACCTCGACGCCCCGGGACTCCAGCAGATCAGCCAGCTCCCGAATGGTGTGCTGGGCCTGGGCCACGGCCAGGCCGTAGCCGGGGACCACGATGACCCGGTTGGAGTAGGCCAGCAGGGTGCCGATGTCTTCGGCCGTGCCCGACCGGACGGAGCGGTCTCCTCCGGCACCCTCGGCCCCGGCTACAGCGGTCGCCGACCCGAAGGCGCCGAAGATGATGTTGGCCAGGGAGCGACCCATCGCCTGGCTCATCATCCGGGTGAGCAGGGTGCCCGACGCGCCCACCAGGGTGCCGGCCACGATCAGCACCACGTTGTGAAGGACGAATCCGGAGGCGGCCACAGCCAGGCCGGTGAGCGCGTTGAGCAGCGAGATGACGACCGGTACGTCCGCCCCGCCGATGGGCATGACCACCGCCACGCCCAGGCCCAGGGCGATGAGCCCGACCATGGCCACCAGGCCCACGTGAGGCGCGGCGATGGCGGTGACCGTGAGGGCGAGGGCGGCCAGACCCATGATGCCGTTGACCACCTGCTGGCCGGGATAGACGATGGGCCGGCCGGTGATCAGTTCCTGCAGCTTGGCGAAGGCCACCACCGACCCCGCAAAGGAAATGCAGCCGATGACCACCCCAAGCATCACGGCCAGCCGGTTGCCGGTGGAGAGGGCCGCGCCGTTGCTGCTGCGGATGTAGTCGGCCAGGGCCACCAGGGCGGCCGCCCCTCCGCCGACGCCGTTGAAGGCCGCCACCATCTGGGGCATGGCCGTCATTCGCACCATCCGGGCCACGGGTGCCCCAATGGCGACTCCCACCGCCATGGCCACGACCAGCAACACGACGTTGGACAGATGGGTCGCTGACAGCGTGAGAGCCAGGGCCAGGGCCATGCCGAAGGCCCCGATGAGGTTGCCGGGTCGGGCCGTGCGGGGTCCGGATAGGCCGCGCAGGGCGAGGATGAAGCACACGGCGGCGGCCAGATAGGACCAGTGGAGGGCAGAGGTCACAGTCGGGTCCCCAAGCTCACTGGGCCGGCTCAGCCGGCGGGGCCGGGGCGGCGGGGGCGGCGGCGTTCTGGCCTCGGCGGGCGTTCTGGCCTCGGCGGGCGTTCTGGCCTCGGCCCTTGAACATCTCCAGCATCCGGTCGGTGACCACGAAGCCGCCGATGACGTTGAGGGTGGCCAGCACCACGGCCAGGAAGCCGATGACCCGCAGGGTGGTGGTGTCGGCCGAAGCCAGGATGGCGATCGCCCCCACCAGGATGATCCCGTGGATGGCGTTGGTGCCCGACATGAGCGGGGTGTGCAGGATGCTCGGCACCTTGGAGATGACCTCGATGCCTAGGAAGATGGACAGCACGAAGATGGTGAAGAGGGTGAGGAAGTCGGTCACAACGGGGCTCCGGTCAGTTCCCGGGTCGGGCCGTGCACGACCTCCCCGTCCCGGGTGACACAGGTGGCGGCCACGATGTCGTCCTCGTAGTCGGGCACGAAGGCTCCGTCCTTGGTCATGAGGGCCAGGAGATTGGCCACGTTGCGGGCGTAGAGCTGGCTGGCGTGGGTGGGCAGGGCGGAGGCCGGGTTGGAGACGCCGATGACGGCCACCCCGTCGTGGTCGATCTCCTCCCCCGGTCGGGACACCTCGACGTTTCCCCCGGTGTCCGAGGCCAGGTCGATCACAACCGAACCGGCCCGCATGCCCTGCATCATCTCTGCCGTCACCAGGACCGGAGCCGGCCGGCCGGGGATCTGGGCGGTGGTGATGACCACGTCGGACGCGGCAACGAAGGGGGCGAGCGCCTCCCGCTGGCGGCGCTGGGCCTCCTCGGCCTGCTCGGCGGCGTAGCCCCCGGTCCCCTCGGCGGTGTCCAACTGAAGATCGACGAACTTGGCCCCCAAGCTCTCGACCTCCTCCTTGGATGCGGCCCGGACGTCGAAGGCCGAAACCACCGCCCCCAATCTCCTGGCTGTGGAGATGGCCTGTAGGCCGGCCACCCCGGCGCCCAGGATCAGGAACTTGGCCGGGGGCACCGTGCCCGCCGCCGTCATGAACATGGGCAGGAAGCGGGGCAGGCGGTTGGCGGCTATGAGCACGCCCCGGTAGCCGGCCACGGTGGACTGGGAGGACAGGGCGTCCATGCTCTGGGCCCGGGTG
>Ga0307373_10004045_pt1 | contig 24948 bp, 30 predicted proteins | sample OX2MG_FD_202534 | JGI IMG/M metagenome (GOLD analysis project Ga0307373, IMG submission 202534) | Soil microbial communities from Risofladan, Vaasa, Finland - OX-2 | ecosystem: Environmental > Terrestrial > Soil > Coastal area > Acid sulfate soil | place: Finland: Risofladan, Vaasa | collected...
GGTCGAGGTGCCGCTCGTCCTTAACCAGCGTCGTGCGCGACAGATAATAAAAATCCTCGATGTCGAACACGGCGACGCGCTTCTGCATCGCCTCCAACAGGGTCAGAAACTCGCGCAGTGACGCCGGAGGTGATGAACTTGATCAGATCAAGCTTGGTGGAGATAGGGGAAACACGGGCGGGGCAGACGGTCGTGCGGGAGCAAATCTCGGCCGGCGGTTCTACCTTGATCGGCTCGGCTCGGGCGTTATGGAAGTCAGCGTTTGGGGGAAGTATCGCGCTGTGCCACGCGCAGAGTCTCGCGCACCGCGTCGTGCACGGAGGAATCGTGCTCGCCGAATTTCTCGACGCGCGACGGTGTGCGCCCAGCCGCGAGGGCGCGGGCGAACACCGCATCGGCCGACTGGATGCGCTGCTCGGCTTCCAGCAGCTTGAGAAAATCCATGGTGCCAATCTCGATGATCTTCTCGCGCTCGCGCACGATGACGCGCCGGGTGACGGCCGTTTCCTCACACAACAGGATCGCCTTTTCCTCACCCTGAAGCCGAGCCGGCTCCTCGATCACCTCAACCGCCGCACGCTCGCCAAGGTTCGGTTCGTAGACATGCGGATTGGTGACGCGCGCCGCCTCGAAATTCACATAGGCGTTGGTGACCGCGATCTCGACTTGCGTGTGGTGCGCCTTCACCCAATCGATGATCGACTGCGCCCCCAGTTTCGAGCTGTCCTGCGTCGCTTCGTAGAACACCGCGTCGGGGATCACGACCGGGACGTTGGGATAAAGCAGGTAGTCGAGGCATTCCGCCGCCGCTAGCGTGATCAGCGGCCCGGTGTCGAGCACGTAGATCGCGGCGCGCGGCGCGGTCATGCCGCCTTGGGAAACAGCAAGGCGCGCGCCGCCGCGATGCGTTGCTCGCGGCCGGCTTCCGGGGCGCGCGGCAAGGGCAGATCGCGCTTCGCCAGCTCGATCAGCACGTCGCCGAAGGTGATGCCGCCCAGCGCCCGGCGCAGCTCAATCGCGGAAATCCGCGCTTCCGAATAGCGCCTCAGCCATTCCGCCCGTTCAGTCTCCGTCATGATAAATCTCCATGTTCAATTCGTATAATAGCACAGCCGTCGTGAGAATGCGACGGCTCGGAGGAAGGGAGGACGGCCGCAGCCGCCCTCCCCGGCCCGGCTACACCGCCTCCTTTTCCTTCGGCTCGGTGCACACGATCCGGCCGGTGACGCTGATCTGGTCGTCGATCACCACGACAAACCCGTTACCGTTCTGGTGCGGCCAAACGGCCCCGACCCGACGCCACACGGATTTCTTGTCGGTGCCCTCCTTCGGCTCGGTCACGACATAGGCGATGTGCGATGGCTTGCTCATAGGTTCTTCTCCTTCGGTTGTGAAGCCGCCGGAATAGTGGCTTCCATGCGAGCGTGCAAAACCCGGACGCCACGCGGTCAACAAGTCTTGGCGCGCTTGCGCGCTTCACCGAAAAGCAACGCGATCTGCGCTTTTGCGCAATCGCGTTTGTCTTTTCGGCAAGACTGTTGATCCGCATTAGTGGCGGAACGGGTTTAAACCTCGCATTATTTGGAAGCCACTGTGCGGCTTCACCGAAGTGGAAGCAATATGAGCGAAATCCGCATCATGCCGGGTCACCGCGGCGGGGCGGCGTAGAAATCGACGAGCTCGTCGCGTTCGCGGCCGCAGCCGCAACAGCACGGGTAAAGCGGCTGCTCGCGCTCACCCGGCGCGGCAGCGGCCGTAAACACATCCGCTGAACCGCAGGCCGGGCACGGAGTCCAGGCCAGCTCCGGGGCGCCAAACGGCGGTGGCGGTCCTCCCCTGCCGCTATCCGGTCGCATCGGATTTTTTCCGGCGACCGCTGGTTACCTCGGCACGGGTTACCTTGCCGTATCTGGAAAAGACCATGTTGAGGGCCTCTGCCAGAATTTCCTGGATGTCGCGATCCTGCTCGACCGCGATTAGCCGCAACATTTGCGCCACTTCCGCCTTGAAATGCCCCGACACTTGCCGCGTGTCAGCACGGGTGCGCGCTGTCCGGTACTGCGGGCGAGACGCTTCCAGCGGCGCCGGTGCCGGCTCGGGCGCAACGGTTGCAGAAGAATTGGCCCCGCCAACAAGGCTCTTGAGGGATGCTCTCATGCGACGGCCTTTTTGTCACGTTGTGTCGTTGTAGACAACCCAAGTTGTCTAGCAATCCACAAATACAGCGATTCGATCTCACCTGCCGCAACACTGCCCGGTTCGGTTTCCTGCGCAGTCTTTGCCGTGATGCTGGCGGCTCGGTACGCGGCACGCTCGTGCACCACCACGGGAGCAATCTCGCAGGGGTGTGCCGCGAGTGCCTCGCGCGCGTCCGCCTGTGCACGAACAGCGCCAGGCCGCAGCCCGTTCAGCACAAGGCTCGGCCGTTTGTCGGCCAGGCGGCAGAGATCAAGCGTCCGTGCGAGCGCACGGAAATCGAACCCCCCTCCTTTGCAGGGGATCAGCACAAAATCCGCGGCGCGCGCCGCGGTATAGCCGGCGTTGTTGCTGTCGCGGCCCGTATCGACAATGACAAGATCGACGCCATTCTCTCGCAAATCGGGTAGCAGCTTTTCGAGCCGCACCGGCGGGATCGCGACAGCCTCCGGCGCACTGCCCCGCCGATCACTCCAATCCGCGGCGCTGCCCTGCGGGTCGAGGTCGATGATCGCCACGTCAAGGCCGGCGAGCTGCGCCGCAACGGCGAGATGCACCGCGAGGGTCGTCTTGCCGGCACCGCCTTTTTCGCTCAAGACCGCCAAAATCTTCATATCGTCACGTCCTATAATTGTCGACAACACCACATGTCATATTGTCCCTTTACCTACCATGCTACGATATAACACGTCAATTTGTGGTTTATTCCACAACTACAGCATCATTTCGGATCGATACCCCGCCGCCGGGCAACCGCGGCGGCGGCATTGCGCACGGTCATCTCGGCATAGTCTTTCCCAGCCGCCCGCGCCTTGCTGCTTTCTTCCAACAGCCGTTCTGTGGTCGCTTCGGTGCCAAACCCCCACGTGATCGCGGTCATGCACCACACAAAATCCGCCCGGCTGCGATCGGGGCCTTGGCCTTCGCTGTCCGCCGGAGCCCCGTCGAGCGCCACGGAATAGCTCGGCCAGGTACGGCCAACCGAAACACGGGCGGGGGGCAGGGGCCTAAATTCTTCCGGCGGCGCAACGAGGCCGAGGCATTCCAGCTCTGCCGCGGTCGTCCCGTGACCCGGATGTTTCATGTGGATCACGACGCGCGGATAGGCGGGCGCATACTTCTCTTTGAAATTCAGGCTCCCGGCGACCCGCGTTGCGCCGCTCGCGGTCGCATCGGCGCCGGTGCCGCGGCGCAGCCGCCGCGCTAATTCCTTGTCCTCACGGCCTGATATCGCGAGCCACGCCTGAAAATTACCGGGTGAGGTCTCAAGGATCAGAAACACGGCCGGGGCGAGGCGGGCGAGACGATCCAATCCGAGGTCGTCGAGCTGGATGAAGCTGACGCCGGGTCCGTGCGGGCGCACGATCACATTGCGCTCGGCGGCGGTCGCGGCGTCGAGCATGGCGGGCAGGGTGCGCGCCAGCTCCGCGAGCGGCACGCTGCGCCGAAACCAATCCTTTTCGCCGGCGCGGGTCGTGCGGGTAACGTCAAAGCGGGTGGCTCCGACACTGGCGAACGTGTCGAGCATGGTCTGCGCCTCGCTCTGCGCCGCTATGGTGCCGGCATCTCCCATCCGCCCCGCCCGTGTTTCATATCTAGTTGAAAACTTTGCGCGCCGTTAGGCGCGCTCCGCTGTGGGCGCGCCGCTTAGCAGCGCGCCGGGTTCTGCGCGGGAGCGCAGTCCGCATAGGGTGTTAAGGTGGGATAGGGGTTCTTAGCAGCATGTGCACTCGCGTTATTTCCTAGGCATTGGACCCGAAAACGACCCGCCCAAGGTTCGCAAGGGCGCCGGCAAGACCGTCGCCGCCATACTCCCCAGCGGTGCTCAAGAGCCCGATAGCCGACAGGGGTGCCCCGGCCCGGCTCTCAGCGGCGGCGGCAGCAATGATGTCGAGCGGCGGGTGATCGCCCCATGTGCCGGGCTCCGGCGGTGGGGCAGGGGGCGCCTCGTAGTAGCCGCGCCATTGCGAGGGCGACAGGCTGGCGTAGGCATTGGTTTCCTGCACGAGGCGGAAACCTCCGCCCGCCTCCGGCTCGGGACGGGCCCGGCGCTGCCAATGCAACATGCCGAGGTCTCTGAGGCGCCGCAACGCGTCGGCGGCGGCGCGGCGGCATACCCCGGCCTTGGCCGCTATCGCGTCGTAGGACGGCTCCAGACGGCCCGTAGCATGGTCAAGGAAGTCGAACAGCAGCACGTAGAGAACGGCGAGCCCGGTGCGCCCGAGGGCGCCGCCATGCTTGCCGCGCACATGGGTCATCCGGTCGAATCGCCTTGCCTTGTGCCAGCGGCGCGCGGCTTCGCTTTTGGAGAGCTTCTGAAACTTGACCTCGGCCGTGGTGCTGTCGCGCCACACCGGCCAGGCGGCATAGGTCTTCGGCCCAGCAAAGCCGGGCAGGGCGGGAAGGGCATAAGCGATTGAACGCATGGGGCTTCCTTTCAGGTTGCAGCGCAACCCGCCCGGAAGCGGTAGGTTTAGGCAGACCTTCCCCGTGGCAAGAATCTGCTTGCAAAATTCGGCGATGTAGGGGAAGTTCAGTCCTGCCACAGACTTGAATTTCCCCGGTTCGCCGGTATGCAGGCCCCCCGCTTCGGGGGGTTTTGCTTTGATGGTTAGGGTTTCCGCTCCATGACGATTACGGAACACGCGCGAATCACTTCGCGCGCGAAGTGAGCGTGCCCAAAATACAGTGGGGTTGCAAGGAAGCGGACGCAAAACCTAGCGACTCGTGGCACTTACGCGACACGCCTCGGCCCCGCCGGCTAACTCATTGGTGAGACTCGCATCTTGCCGCGGCTGCGAGCGAAACCCGCCGGGTGGCCGCCCGTGCGGGACAAGGCAATGGCGCGCCGGCGCCGGCCCGGCCGTCAGCGCTCCAACAGCGTCAACAGCGACGGCTCTTGGTAACGCCCGGCGGCAGTGCGGGCCGGCGCCGGCCGGCGATCCTCGCGCAGCGCGAACAAGGCCGGCTGTTCGGGCCGGGCGAGAGCGTTGCGCTGCTCGCGCCGCCGCCGGACAAGGTCGCGCCACAGATAGCGGCGTCCGTCGATTTCGATGAAGCACGGGGGGCGGCTCATAGGTGATCCCCTTGCGCCTTGGCGAGGGCGGCACGGGCCTCGCCGAGGGTCGCGGCAAGGGCGCGCACAGCGCCGGCCAGGTCGCCGCGTTCCCAATGGTCGATCACCGCTTGCGCCGCCTCGGTCTCGGCGGCGAGGGCATCGCGCAGCGCGCCGGCGGCGAGCTGCAGGCGGTAACCCGCGCTTTCCCATTCGGCGAGGATGCCGCGCTCGCCATCCCAAATCTGCACGCGGTCGAGCGGCTCTATCGCGTCGTAGCTGCGAAAATCGAGATCGGCGAGGTTGTCGTCATAGAATCGGCGGGCTTTCTCCAACGCCTCGGCCGGCGTCGCCGCCGCGATGTCGTGGTGCGCCCAATCGGCGCTCGTAAAAAATTCGGCGCGGTAGGTCTTGCTCATGGTTGGCTCCATTCGGTTTCTGGTTGGACGGGGAGGGAGCCGCACCGTGCGGCTCCCCTTGCCGTTCAATGCTCGCTCGGCAGGTAAATCGTGTTGTTGGCAAACCACAGCGTGATTTCGGGGGCCGGGAAGTCGGTGAACGGGATCGCCTTCTCGAACACCACATGCCCGTTGCCGTCTTCGCAGGTGAGCGTCGCCGTGCGGTCGTCCTTGACCCGGAGCGTCCACGCCTGAAATTCCTCGGCGGCCACGGCCTTCTCGCCGCGTTGCGCCAAGGCAATCTCGTCGAGCAACCAATAGGCGCCGCCTTCGTCGGCGACGTATTTGGCGCCGTCGGTGAAGAGGATCGAGCGCACCAGCCCGTGCCGATACCACTGCTCGCTGCCGGTGAAGTGCCGCAAATCGGCTTCGGTCAATTTCGCTGTGCTCATGGTCTGCCGCCTTTCTCGTTGGGTTTGGGGTTGCAGCTGCTGCTGCAACCCCTGGCTTCGCCGAGAACGGGGGGTGCAAGGCGCCAGCGGATTGTTCGGCACCGTGGAATAAATGGGGGGACCCGTAGGATGACCGGCGCGCCCTTGGGCGCGCCCCGCAACGGGGGGAACCGTTTATGCCGCGAAAGGCCGAAGAATCTGCTTGCGCCGCGCTCGGGGCAGAGCCCCAAGGGGGGCCGCGTCGGCGGCCCGAGAGAGGCTTGACCGCCGGCAGGCGGGCGATAGGCGCGTGATGGGATGGAAGCCCGGAAGGGCGGAAACGCTCCGCGGTTCCGTTGACGACAGCCCGGCCCCACGAAGGGCACGCCCACGACAATTTGCTTTTCACATCCCATCCTGATATGATGTTATATGAGCGAGGATTACGAGCTTGACGTGCTCCTGAGCCTCGATGGCTTCGAGTTTCAGTTCGCTCGCGGCTTTCGGGTCAAGATCGCGGCGCAGCGGATCGAGGCAACGCCAGGCCGCCCGCACGGGGTCAAGTACAGCCTCACGCTGCACGATGCCGCGGGGCGGCGGATATACGGGCTCGATAATGCTCACCGCGCGCGCCGGGCGCGGGCGGAATTCGATCATCGGCACGTTTACGGCGGCCGGCGGATGCTCCCCTACGCCTACCGGGGGCCGGCCGGGCTGCTCGAAGATTTCTACCGCGAGGTCGAGCGGATCGTGAAAGAGCGAGGTGCAATATGACGCGCAGGACCGGGACGTTTCAGGAATTCAAGGATCACACGCTGGCAATCGCGCGCGGGGAGCGCCGGATCGAGCCCGGCGAGCCCAAGGTGTGGGTGGAACGAATCGAGGCCCCTGAAGGCGAAGGAGAGGGCGTGCAATTCGCCTCGCTCGAAGCCGGCGCCAAGCTGTTGTCCGCCAAAAACCGAACGCTTCTGCGCACGATTGCCGAGCGGCACCCGAAATCGGTGACCGAGCTGGCCGCGATGACCGGGCGCGCCGAGCAAAACGTCTTGCGCACCCTCAACAAGCTGGCCGCCGCCGGCGTCGTGCGCCTCGACAAGGGCGAGGGGCGGGCGCGCCGGCCGGTGCTCGCCGCCCGCAAGGTGCACTTCGAGATCGATCTCCTCGCCCCGCAAGCCTGATCGCGCGCTTACAGCCGCGTGTCACGGTATCGGCCACCTTGGCAAACCGCACGACCCTGCCCCGCCTGGTTGAAATCGACCGGCAGTCAGGCAAGCTGCGGGCATGGCTGAGACGGGCGATCAACCAGAAAAGAGCACGGTCAATATTACCGTGCTCTCGGTCACGCCGGCGCGTGGCGGCCGGCTTTTCGCCCTAGCGTCGGTCGAAATCGACATCGGCGGCGTGGTGATCGTGTTGCACGGCATTCGCGCCTTGCGCGTCGAGCCGGCCGGCACCCGGATCGAATTGCCAAAAATTCGGAACGCGGCCGGGCTCCTGCGCCCCGCCGTCACCTTGCCGCCCGAGGTTTACGGCCCGATCGGTGACGCGGTGCTCGATGCGTTGATGAGGGCATAGCGTCGGTTGTTAGATAAACAACGCTAAGCTGGGACGGATAGCGAACCCTTTTGATTGCGCGACGATCCTGGGGCGGTCGAGGTCGAGCGATCGCCGCGCCTCGGTCGCCCGCGGATTTTTTTACAGATCGCCGTCGTACAAGCCTTGACCCGTGAGCGCGCGTCACAATTTTATTGTACGGATCGACGCTGTTTAAAAGAACGTGCATGCCCGACCCGAAAACTCCACGCGCCTCTCGAGAACCGCTGCTCACGGCGACCGCGGTTGCCGAGCGGCTGAACATCAGCCTGCGCTCGGTGCGCCGGATGATCGCCGACGGGAGGCTGCCCTTTGTTCGTATCGGTCGCTCGGTGCGCGTTCGTCTTGAAGCATTAGAAGCCCTGATCGAGGGAAGTGACATGAGATGACAGGATGCGGCAGTGGATGCCAATGGTCTTGTAGGATCAATGGGATGATGGCGACTCATTATTACATGCAGAGGGGGATTTCGCTGCTTCACAGGTTGACGTTATAACGAAAATATACCTATAATCACCTCCTGTCATCATGAGGCATCTCGTGGCAACCATACCCTCATCACGAAACCCTTTCGCCGATCCAACCCTGCCAACGTTTGCCGACCTGATCGGCCGTGTCCAAGCGGATGAAGTGCTGCCGCTGCGAACGCGGCAGAACTGGTGCTGGGCATTGCGCACCGTCGCCCGCGCAGTGGGCAAGGATCCCGCCGTGGTGCCTGCCCACCCGGAATTTCTGCGCAAGCTGCTCGACCGAGCCGCCCCGGCCGCAATGCGTATGGGGCGCCCCGCCTGGAACAACGCCAGATCCCTCATGGGGAAGGTGCTCGAATGGGCGGGCCTCGCCTCGATGCCGGGTCATTATCAGGCGCCGTTCACGCCGGCTTGGGACGAACTGTGGGCGAAGCTCCCGACCGGCACCGCGCTAAGCTTTCAGCTGTCGCGGCTCTTCCACTGGGCTTCTGCCCAGGTCGTCGAACCGGCCGATATGAATGACGCGGCGCTCGACAGGTTCCACCAGGATCTGGTGGCCGAGAGCATCGTGCGCGACCCCTACGAGATCTATCGGGGTGCCGCAAGAAGCTGGAACAACGCTCGCGAGCGCATTCCCGGGTGGCCGCAACAGAGCCTCGCGGTCCCATCACGGCAAAAGACCTTCTCATTGCCCTGGGACGCCTTCCCGCCCGGGCTGGAGGCGGACCTCGAGGCCTATCTTCGCCGAGCGGCGGGGCTCGATCTTAGCGACGATCACTTCACCCGCGCGCAGCGTCCGGCCACGATCGAGACACGAAGGTGGCAATTGCGGCTCTTCGCGACGGCAATCGTGAAAAGCGGCATCGCTCCGGACGTTCTGGTCGATCTCCGGGCTATCCTGGCACCCGAGGTGGCCGCGCAGGGCTTGCAATACCTCTTCGATCGCAACGCCGGCACGTCGAGCGTGCAGATCTCCAATCTCGCCGATTTTCTGCCAACTCTGGCATCCCGGCTCGACATGCCGGAAGCCATGATCGCCAGGCTCCGCACCATGAAAAAGAAGCTCAAGGTTACCCAGCACGGCATGACGGCGCGCAATCGGGAAGCGCTTCGCGCCTTCGACGACCCTGCTGCGGTCGAGACACTGCTGCGGTTGCCGCAGCGGATCCTCCGCGAGGTCCGCGCAACTGGCCGGGCGGGATATCGCGAAGCGAAGATGATCCAGACCGCGCTGGCCATCGAGCTGCTGCTCAACGCACCGGTGCGTATCCAGAACCTCGCCTCGATCGATCTCAACCGGCATCTGCTGGAGGTCGGCGGTCGCGGCAACCGAGCGGTTCATCTGCGTTTCCCGGCGCCAGAGGTGAAAAATGCGAACGATCTCGAATTCCCGCTGATGCAGGAAGCGGTCGAGCTCCTGGAGAGTTATCTCGCCGACTGGCGGCCTTTGCTGATTGCCGGGCCGAGTTCTCTCTTGTTCCCGGGCAAACTGGCCCATCAACCCAAAGGCAACGGAGCGCTCAGCAGCCAAATCAAAGAGCTGGTCCATGCCTACACACGCCTCGACATGCCGGCGCACCGGTTCCGCCATGCTGTTGGGAAGATTTTTCTCGACCGCAATCCCGGGCAATACGAGGTGGTACGGCAGCTCCTCGGCCACAAAGACATCAAGACAACAATCGCCTTCTACGCCGGAGCCGAGAGCGCATCGGCAGGCCGACATTACGCGCAAACAATCCTCGGAATCCGAGCCGGCCGCCCTGGTGTGGAGCTCCGGCATGGCTGAGATCAAAGACGGCACCGTTCGGCGCTGCTTGCCGGTGGCAGAGTGGCCGTCGCCGGATCGCGCCGCCTGGACGGCAGCGCATCGCCGCGGCGGTCTCCTCGATGATGACGGCCTCGCGGCATCCTGGGCGACGGCGACCAGTGCCATAATCGCTGGCGGATACGGGCGCTTTCTGTCGTTTCTGGCCCAGGCAGGAGATTTAGATCCGGACCAATCGCCGGCAACAAGGATCAGTCGCGCTCGCGTAGAGGCCTACGTCGCCGAACTGCGCGAGCACAACCACTCGAGTACCGTGGCCGCCCGCCTTCTCCAACTTGTTCGCGCGGCAGCCGTGATGGCTCCGAATGCCGATTGGGCGTGGTCGCGTCGGATCCGGGCTCGGCTGCGCCGCATGGCCACGCCGGCACGCGACGATCGCGCCCGGCTCATGCCGGCCGTGACCCTGCTCGATCTCGCCAACACCCTGATGCAGCGCGCCGAGAGCGCGGCCGCCCTATCGCCTCGCCGTCAAGCTCTGCTGTTTCGTGACGGCTTGATGATCGCGATGCTCTGCGCCTGGGCGCCACGCGCCCGCAATATCGCAGAGACCGCGATCGGCACCAGTTTGCAACGCCGCGGGCAGACATGGTGGGCTGCCTTCGGACCCGAGGAGACCAAGAATGGCCGTCCGATCGAGGTTCCTCTGCCCGACGACTTCACCGGCCGGATCGAACGATACCTCACCCATCACCGGCCACAGCTGATACGCCGTTCACCGATCCCGGTCGCCGGCGACGCGTTCTGGATCAGCGATGGCGGCCGACCGCTTACCGCAAAAGAAGTCGGCCAGAGGATCAGCGCGGTCACGAAACGCGAGCTTGGCCACGCCCTCAACCCACACCTCTTTCGAAAAATCATTCCGACGGAGCTGGCGATTCGCGATCCCGCCCATGTCGGCATTGCACAGCCCCTCCTCGGTCATGCCGACTATCGGACGACGCAGCAAGCCTACAATCTCGGTCGCGCCCTCGACGCCGCCGGTCGACACCACGCGGTTGTGCAATCGATCCGCGCCGAGGGGCATAGCGTCGGTTGTCACGAGGATCAGGTGGATTGCGGGGTCCGTTCAATGCCGGCCCGGCCGACCTCGCGATAGACGGTTGATCGCCCGAGCCCAAGCTGTTTTGCAGCGGCGGTCGGCGACAGCCCCGCGTTCACCAGCTTGAGCGCGGCGGCGATTTTGTCGGCGTCGAGGGGCCGGCGGCCCGGATGCTTGCCGCGAGCGCGGGCAGCCGCAATTCCGTCCTTTGTCCGCTCGGCGATCAGCCGCCGCTCGAAATGCGCGATCGCCCCAAATACATGGAAGATCAGCTCGCCGGCGGCCGAAGCGGTGTCGATCTTCTCCTCGAGACTGACCAGCGCGATGCCGCGCTCCTTGAGCATGGCGACGGTTGCGAGCAGCTCGCCGAGCGAGCGCCCCAGGCGGTCAAGGCGAACAACCGCCAGCGCGTCTCCGTCCCGGGCGTAAGCGAGCAGCGCGTCCAGCCCGGGCCGGTCCATCGACCGGCCGGAGCGGACATCGGTGAACACTTTGATAGCGCCGGCCTGGGTCAGCCGCAGGGTTTGGCCGGCGACATCCTGATCGCCGGTCGACACCCGCGCATAGCCGAGGATGCCGCCCATAGCGTCTCCCAAACGACCGTTCTATGGACAGGCTGCAGAGCCGTCTTTTAACCCCAGCAGTCCGTCCACAAAATACGTCCAGTAAACCTCTGGTGTCCACAATCCTGAGGAACATTTTCGGGACAAGGGAGAGGCTTTCATCCATGGCGCGCCGATCGCTGCTCACGGACGAAGAACGCCGGCTGCTTTTCGGCATCCCGAATGACTCGGATGCGCTGGCCCGGCATTACACCTTCACGCGGTCCGATCACGATCGCGTAACAGGCCGTCGCGCCGCCGCCAACCGGCTGGGTTTCGCCGTGCAGCTGGCGTTGCTGCGCCATCCCGGCATGGGCTTGGCACAAATGGAGGAGCCGGTTGGCGCTCTTGTCGCGTGGTTGGCGGCGCAGCTGAGAATCCCTGCCGCCGTCTTCGCCGATTACGCCGGCCGGCCGCAGACGATGACGGACCACGCGCTTGTGCTCGCCACGACCCTGGGGTTGCGGCCATCCGGCAACGCCGATCTACTCTTCATGATCGAGGCGGCGGCCCAATCCGCCTGGGGCACCGATCGCGGCTCGCCGATCGTCGCCGGGGTCATCGCAGCGCTGCGTGCCGCGAAGATCATTCTTCCGGCATCGACGGTGATCGAACGCACCGCCATCGCGGGGCGCGCCCGGGCCCGCAAGCGGGCGGCGGATGCTCTGCTCGCGGGTCTCTCGCCGGGGCAACTCGCCAAACTCGACGCACTGCTCCTCCCCGACCCGGCGCTCGACGCGACGCCGCTCGCCTGGCTGCGGAATGCTCCGGCCGCAGCCAAGCCGGACCATGTGCGGGCGCTGCTCGATCGGCTCCGCCGCGTGCGTGAGATCGGCGTTCCGCCCGAGGCTGGCGGGCGGATCCATGACGACCGCTTGCAACAGCTGATCCGTGAGGGCCGCATAACCGACGCGCATCAGATCGGCCGCTATGCCCTGCAGCGGCGGCGCGCGATCCTTGTCGCCTCGGTCATCGATCTCGAAGCTCGCCTCACCGACGCGGTGCTCGACATGGCGGACAAGCTGATCGGCGGCTTGTTCGCGCGCGCCCGAAAGGCCCGTGAACGACGCTATGTTGCCGGGACGCGGAATGTCGGCCGCCTGATGCGCCTGTTCCATGACACGATCGAAGCACTCGCCACAGCACAGAGCAGCGAGCGTGACGCGTTCACCGTTGTCGACGAAACCGTCGGCTGGGCCAGGCTGCTGCGCGTCCAGGGCGAGGTCGGAGAACTGGCCGATCTTGCCGGCGAAGATCCGCTGCAAGGCGCCGCGGATCGCTACCTGACGCTGCGCAAATTCGCGCCTGCGCTGCTCGAAGCACTGGAATTCAAGGCCTCGCGCACTTGCGACCCGACACTCGCGGCGATCAGCCTGTTGCGCGACCTCAACCATTCCGGCAAGCGCGAGATCCCGGTTGATGCGCCGATGCCCTTCCGCAAAGACTGGAAGCGGCTGATTTCCGAGCAGGGCCGGCCAAACCGGCGGCTCTATGAGACCGCTGTTTTTGCGACGCTGCGCGACAAGTTGCGCTCCGGCGACGTCTGGGTCGAGGGATCGTCCAACTATCGCCGGTTCGACAGTTATCTATTGTCACCGGCGGCCGTACCGGCGATCGCGGGCGGGTTGGGTCTGCCGGCAACGGCCGACGAATGGCTGGCCAGGCGCGGCACCGGCCTCGACCGGCGGCTGAAACGCTTCGCCCGCCAACTGCGGCGCGGCGAGATCGAAGGCGTCGAGCTGCGCGACGGCCGCCTGCACGTCGCCCCAGTAAAGGCGGCCACCCCGCCCGAAGCCGAAGCATTGGCTGGCGCGATCGACGCGTTGTTGCCGCCGGCGCGCATCACCGAGGTGCTGCTCGAAGTCAGCCGCCGAACCGGTTTCTCCGCCGCCTTCACCAACCTGCGCACCGGCGAGGCCTGCGACAGCGAGAACGCGTTGCTCGCGACTATCCTGGCCGACGCGACCAATCTCGGGCTGACGCGCATGGCGGCGGCCAGCCCGGGTGTCACCCGCGATCAGCTGATCTGGATCGCCGACGCCTATATCCGACCAGAGACCTACAAGGCGGCGCTCGCACGAATCATCAACGCGCATCACGCCCTGCCGATCGCCGCAATCTGGGGCGACGGGACAACCTCCTCATCTGACGGGCAATTCTTTCGCTCGGCCAAGCGCGGCGATGCCGCCGGCGACATCAACGCCCGCTACGGGCGCGATCCCGGTCTCAGTTTCTATACCCATCTCTCCGATCAGCATGATCCCTACAGTATCAAGGTCATGTCGGCGACCAGTCACGAGGCGCCGTACGTCCTCGACGGCCTGCTGCACCACGGCACGCTGCTGAAGATCGACACGCACTACACTGATACCGGCGGCGCCTCGGATCACGTCTTCATCCTCTGCGCGCTCCTCGGCTTCCGCTTCTGCCCGCGGTTGCGCGACCTGTCCGAACGCAAGCTCGCCTGCATCGCGCCGGTTTCGACCTATCCAGATTTGCAGCCGCTCCTCGGTCAGCGCATCAAGACCGACGTTATTCGCGAGCATTGGAGCGAGACAATTCGCCTGGTCGCCTCGCTGCAGGCCGGCATCGTGGCGCCGTCTGCCATGCTGCGGAAACTTGCGGCCTACCGCCGGCAGAACCAGCTCGACCTGGCGCTCCAGGAGCTGGGGCGGATCGAACGCACGCTCTTCATGCTCGACTGGCTCGAAAGCCCGGAATTGCGCCGGCTCTGCCACGCCGGCCTCAACAAGAGCGAGCAGCGTCATTCGCTCGCGCAAGTCATCTGCACCTTCAAGCAGGGCCGGATCGCCGACCGCGGCGCCGAGGCGCAGCAGTTTCGTGCTTCCGGCCTCAACCTCGTCATCGCCGCGATCGTCTTCTGGAATTCCACCTACATTGCCGATGCCATCGCCCACCTCCGCGCCGCAGGAAAACCGGCACCCGATGCGTCGCTCGCCCATACATCACCGCTCAGCTGGGAGCACATCAGCCTGTCCGGCGACTTTCTGTGGGATCGCGCCGCCGCGACTGCAGACAAGCGCCGGCCACTTAATCTCGGTCGGCTACAGGCCGCCGCATGATCGCGATCGTGTTCTGGCTCCGTTCGAGCTTAGCGTTGTTTAAATAACAACCGACGCTATGCCCTCTTGATCGAGCGCGGGTTGGCAAAGCGGCGGTTTGCCGCCGCGTCGTCAGAGTCGGATCAATGCCGGGCCGCACCTTCGTCCTGATCGTCGTCGATCGCGACGCGGGAGAATTTACCGTCGAAGGGCCGATGACCGATGATCGCCCCTGGAACAAGGCGGTCGTCGACGCTCAGAAGATCGGTCGTAACATCCGCTGCTTCAGCATGGGGGACATGACACCCGACGCCGCGGCGGCCGAATGGCAAAACGGGCACGGCGGCCGGCGGGTCGTCGCCGGATCGATCGTTACCGCGAGCTGACCTGACGAAGCTTCGATATCGGGTCTTGTGCCTAGGAAAATTTCCATTGCTACTCGCTTGATAATAGGCCGTGCTCGCGACCCCATGCGAGCCAATCGACTTCCTCGGTGTTAATGACCTTCAGCTCGTCCTGCTGAACATCGTGATGGTCATGGAAAATCACCAGATGGTCGCACTCCCAACGTACCGAAGGGACAATGAGCCCGTCGCATTCGAGGAAAGCCACGGCGGCACCGATAGCCTGCGTCTGGCTGTAATTGATGCCCGCGTAGTCGGCCGCTGCCACGCCCAAGGCTTCAAGGTCGGTACGAATCAGCCGAAGCGTTTTTCGGGTGGTGACGTGAAGGTGGTGCAGCGTCGCAGGCTTGGAGGGCAGGGGAGAGAGCTGCCCCCAATGAAACGCTATTTCGGCGAGGGCGCCCTCGCGCATGAGGCTGGTGTAAAGCACCGCCGTTTCGTCGGGCGGCGCCCAACGGCCTCCGCGGGTCGAAGGCGCAAGAGGATCAAGGCTTAAGGGAGTTGCGCGGAAACAATCGCCTTCAAATTTCTCTCTCGGCAACCCGCCAAGCCGCTCCAGCAGCCCAGGATCATGGATCAAATTCGGCCACCCCTAAATGAAGACCCCTTCCCGTAGCTGGTCGATAACGGCAATAACTTCGGCCGCGCGGCCCTGCTGTATCAGGTTCGCCGGGATTTCCCCATTAAGCAGCTTCTGGCGCGAGAACATCCAGAGGCGAGCTTCCTTAGGTTGATAAAAATCAGAGAGCTGGTCAACGATATATTCTAAATCCAAAAGCAGCTTTTGAGCGCTTGGCCGCGGAAATGCCTTTCCTTGGTTCCAACGTGAAACAGTCTCCGGCCGCGCGCCAAGTACATTGGCCACGTCAACAGAGCGCATGGCGCTTTTCTTTTCAATGGAGTCTAATCTTCGAGCGATTGCATTAGACATTTTAGCACCCACACTTCTCGATATTCTGCCTCTCTCTTTGTTTCAGGTGGTCGAAGCGGTCACCATCCCTCACGTGCTACCCTCGTCTTGGGGAGCTGTGCAAACGACTCCGGCGGCGTCGCTTCAGCGTGGTTGCCAAGCGCGATTCGCAAGTTGTCGAGCCGCTTGCGGTTGTCCTGCATTTTTTTCGCCATCGCCGCCGCCATCGGTTCCTCCCCCCAGTTGATGGTAGCGGCTGTTAAGGCCTTATCCGTCGCTGCACGCAAGTGCTGATCGAGAAAACGCTGGGGCCGCAACCGCTCCGGAATTTGGCTTAGGCCGGTGATCTCCTTGATCCGCTGATAAAGGAAGTGCCGACCGGGTTTCTCCACCATGTCGAGCCCGCCGCGCGGACAACACCGGCTATCATTGCAGGCAAACAAACCCCGGGTGCGCGCGGAGATTTCGATCAGCGCGCGCGCCTCCTTCGGCTTAAGCATCGCGTCGATCGCAGGAACATAAACGCGCCGATGCGGGCCGAAGCCAGAGGATTCCTCCGGTGCAGGCCGGCGCCAAGCGCTGGTGTCGAACCGCTCGCCAAGGGTAATGCCGTGCGCGATACCACCTACCGCGCCAAAGGCCAGCAACGAGAGCCCAACCACGCCGCCTACCTGGTCGGCGACGATAGGAATCCCGAGCTCGTGAAACTCGGCGGCGGCGGCGATATAAGTACGCGCCGCTGTTGGCGATGCAGCAGCGCCAAAGCCGTCCACCTTGAGCCACAGCTCCGTGATGGGCAGAGTGCGCAGCACATCAATGAGCTGCCGGCGCTGATCGCTGGCGCGGAACATCGCGTTTGAGACCGCCAGCGAATAGATGATCGGAACTTGCCCGCCGCCTGAACAATCGAGATGGCCCCGTAGCTGGCAAGTAGCAGCGGCGTCGATCGCCAGCCACGGATCATCAGCACCCCGCAAGACATGGGTCGGCGCCATCACTTGGGTGAAATCATTGGCCAGCACGAAATCGCCAAGCTCCGCGATGAGCCTCCTGCCGGCGATGCCTTGGAAGTCAGCCGCCACGTGCGGGCGCCCCCGACCCCAGGGAAGGCCGCCGAGAGCTGGCGTATAGCCGCCAGGAGTTGCCGCTGGCTGTGTTTTGGGATCAAGGATCGCATCAAGCTTGTGCGCGGTGATTTGCTCACGCAGAACCGCGTGCCGATCCGAAAAAGTCGGATCAAACACGGCGCCAAAGCAGCCCGCATCTCCCGAGGCAATCAGGTTCAGCATCTCACCGTGGTCGTTCCTGCCCGGCCGGAGATATAGCCCCAGCGGATCGGGCGCCGGCCGAACAGCGCGCGGGAAAAGCGGAGTCACATTTCTCATCGCACACAGCCTTCCAATATCCTCTTGACAATAGCATTGATTCTATAATTGCGCAAGTCATTGACAAATTAATTGACTAATCCGTTGATATGTCGAGAAAACCAGCCGGGGCCGAAAGCCGGGACCGCGAGATCAACCCGCGGCGTGCCATCTGCGTCCGGCTTGGCGCCGCAGCGAATTCGATGAAGCGAATCGAATTTAACATTGGTGACTGCCCCAATGGGGCATTAAATCCCTTGACCTACCCCAATGGGGCAGCTACATACAGCATCAGGCGTGATTGCTAGCCGGGCTGGCCGAAAACCTGAAGCCGAGGTCCAAAACCCAGTTCGAATAGCCGTCATACCTGTCGCCGCTCTTGCCAGCGCAAGAGCTTTGTTCAACCGTATCAAGGAGTTATGACAATGATACAGTACCAAGGATTGGAGATCTAAGGTGGTCCCGCAGAAACCACGAAATGTTTCTGTGCGCTTCACGGAAATGTTTTTGCGGGACTTCGATGCGAAGGGTTCGCTGGCCGACGAGCTAAAGCTGCTAGCTCTCACAATTGCCGAGAACCCGCATTCTGGGGAAGCCAGTGAGGAGATCGAGCATCTCCGCTCTTTGGCGTGGCCCCACGCGGCAGCCCAATTGCGCGTCTGGTACCTCTATTACCCCGAGGCGAATCATATCGAAGTCGTGGCGGTAACGAGGCCGGATGATGTCGTAGCCGACGCAAGAAGCGTGCGTCAGGCCCTGTGGTGGGTGATGCGGATCGGATTGGCTTTGCGGTTGGCTTACCGCGCCTATCGGTTCACTGAGGACCATATATGGCCCGCTCTCCACTCGCTGATGTAATATGAACATGCGGCGGCATCCCTTGGAAAAGGATGCCGCCCCTCACCAGCTGGCTGGTAAAACTAGAAAGCTGGTTTGAAACAGAGGAACAAACCCGATGGCAGTACCGAAAAAAGTTTTGGCGGCGATCAAGGAGTCGTTTCAGCACCACACCGCAGGTGGGACCGGCGGTAAGTCTTTTCTCGTGACCCCGCGATCAGACCAAAGCCTTGCGCAGCCAGTACGGCAATTGCGCGAGCGGTTGAGCATGACACAACAAGAATTCGCGCTGCAATTCGGCATCCCCATCCGGACCCTTCAGAAATGGGAGCAGGATGAGCGCTGCCCGGAAGGGCCAGCGCGCGCCTATCTTGCCGTCATCGCGCATATGCCAGAGGCCGTGCTGGCCGCCCTGCGCGCGGAGCGCGACGGGATCGTAGCGGAGGCATAACACCAGACCCGAGGAAAGGTCGCCAAGTTGGCGGCCTTTCTCATCGTGATATATATGTGATAATACCTTTTATCGGATATGCCAGACGAAGAATAATATTTAGTCGGTTAGGTACTCCGTCTTCCACTTCTAATTTTCGTATTAGGTAATTTTACAATGTTATTGTTTTCACGAACATTGAACGCCACAATCGGCCGTGTCAGACCTTTGAGTGAGAACGGACCGATTTCTTCTAGTAGTGCGATCTCCTCCACCGCGACGGCAACGCGCTGGGCGAGCAAGATCTGGCCGTTCTTGGCCTCGGCGCAGAGCCGAGCGGCGAGATTGCAAACCGTTCCGATTGCGGTATAGCCAGAGCGCTCAGCAAAGCCGATCTGGCCCAGTGTCGCGTAACCCTGGGCAATACCGACGCCGAACCCCAGCTCGCGCCCGCGCCGCCGCCACGCAGCGGTCAATCTTTGCGCGGCCTCACGCTTTGCCATTGCCATCTTGACAGCGCGCTCCGCCGGGTCGGCGATCTGTACCGGATCGTTGAAGAACACCATAATTCCATCGCCAGAAAACTGGTCGAGTGTGCCTTCGTATTCGGCGACGAGCGGGCCGAGTGCGCCGTGATATTCCTGCAGGAAGTCGAGCACTTCCTCGGGCTCGGCCGTCTCCGTGAAGGCGGTGTAGCCGCGTAGGTCGCAGAAAACGACCACGATCTCGCGGCGGTGAGGCTCAAGGATTTTTTCGTCGCCCTTCGAGACGATGAGTTCCGCAAGTTGCGGCGCAAGAAAACGCTTCAATCGCCCAACCCGGCCCAACTCCTCGACCTGCTCGGCGACGCGCCCCTCCAGATCGCGGTTCAACGCCGCTACTTCATCGGTGCGCTGGCGCAACGCACCCAGGAGCCGGGCGTTTTCTATCGCAATCACTGCCTGCGCTCCGAAGTTCTGAAGGAGGGCAATCTGCCTGTCGATGAACGGCCGCACTTCGTGGCGGTAGATGCGTATTGCACCCAGTAAGTTTTCCCCGTTTCTCAGCGGTACTATCAGGGCGGTGCGTGCGCCGCCGAGATCGACAAAAGCGCGGCGAACGGGGTCACCGACCCTATAGACGTCGTCGTCTGCGGCGTCGATCAGGTGGCGGAAAGCCTCGCCATGCTGAATGCCTTGCAGGCTGGCGGTGCTACCCTGCCCCCGCAAGAACTCGGCGAAGGGCGGCGGTATACCGTGCAGCGCCGCAGCCTGAAAGCGCTCTCCGTCGAAGGCCCACAGGATGGCGCACGGCGCGTCGCAAAGGCGCGTCGCCTTATCCAAGATCGCCTCGAAAACAGACGCGAGGTTCTTTGAACACTATGTGGCGCCGGCCCCGCCGGCAGGGCATGCTGTTCCGCTTACCCGTCCGAAATCATGTTGTCTAGCGTCCGGATTTCCCGGGTCACCTCTTCCTCGTAATAGAGTTGATTGGTTTGCCGATTTCTGGCTTGTTGCGGTGCAACAACGGGAGCGCTTTTAACCCATTTGTGTGGAGAAAGTCATGAGTAATGAGCTCAAACATCAGTCTGCGGAACATAGCCGACGCGCGGTGCTACGGAGTGTCGTCACCGCCGCCGGCGGCATCGCCGTGCTCGCTACGGCCGTAGGCGAAACTCGCACAGCCGAGGCGCAAGCCAAGATGACCCAGCAGGTGGTCGCCTATCAGCCCAGTCCGAAGAACGGAGAGGCCTGCAGCACGTGCACTCAATTCGAGCCGCCCAATGCGTGCAAGATCGTCGAAGGCGTAATCTCGCCGGCGGGCTGGTGCAAACTTTATGTGAAGAAAACAGCCTGACATCCTCGGCTGGCGCCGGCGAGGAGCCGCTGCATTGTGGCGTCCCTTCCTCGTCGGCACCGCTGGCGTCCTCCCGGCAGGTTCAGAGCGAAAGGCGCAATCCGGACAAGCCTAAGGGGAACAAGCCTAAGGGGAACAAGCCTAAGGGGAACAAGCCTAAAAGGGGAAAAAGATGCGAAGCGGCTGGGGTCTTTATAATCCGGCATTGAACCGCGCTTTGGTCACGTGCCTGTTGTTCGTCGCCGGAACCGTTGCTCTATGCATCGGCGGCGCGCCACGGGCGCATGCGCTGCCGGCCTACGCCCGCCAGACCGGGCAGCAATGCGCCGCTTGCCACAACGGTTTTCCCGAGCTGACCCCCTATGGCCGCCTGTTCAAAATGAACGGGTACACATTCGGCGGAGGCAGTTCGAAATATTGGCCGTTTGCGGTGATGACCATTGGCTCGGCCACCCATACTCAGGCCCCTCAGGCGGGCGGTGCCGCACCGCATTTCGGCGTCAACAACAATTTCGCGGTCGATCAAACCAGCCTGTTTTACGGCGGCGAAATCGCCCCCCATCTCGGTGCCTTCGCCCAGTTGACCTATGATGGGATCAATCGCGGTTTCCAATGGGACAATACCGATATCCGTTATGCACGGACCGCCAACCTTTTCAAGGCCGAGACTGTGTGGGGCGTCAGCCTCAACAACAACCCGACAGTGCAAGATGTCTGGAACACGACGCCGGCCTGGGGCTTTCCCTATGTCGCATCGGGCCTCGCGCCGGGACCGGCGGCTGCGACAATGATTGAAGGCGGCTTCGCGCAGCAGGTCTTGGGGGTGACCACCTATGCCCTGTGGAACCGGCTGATTTATCTTGAGGCGGGCGGCTACGGCAACCTGTCGCCGAAACTGCAGACGATGCTCGGGGTCGGTTCGCCGACCAATAACGTCATCGATGGCATCGCCCCTTATTGGCGGCTCGCGCTTCAGCACGATTGGTCGCGAAATTCGATCGAGGCCGGCACGTTCGGAATGGCCGCGAACGTAAGGCCGCAGCGCGTGTCCGGTTTTGGCGCCGACCACCTGACGGATATCGGCCTCGATACGCAGTACCAATATCTCGGCGATCGCAACAGCTTCTCGCTGCAGGCCAGCGCAATCTTCGAGAACCAGAATCTCGACGCGAGCGCGAATCCTGCGGTGGGCTTTGCATCAAATGGGCACAACAGGCTGCGCAGCTATCACGCCAAGGCGACCTACTATTACAAGCAGACTTACGGCGCGACGCTTGGCATGTTCCGCATCGAAGGCTCCCCTGACGCGACGCTCTATGCCAACGCGTCGGGCAATAACAGCCCGAACACCACCGGCCTGATCGCCGAACTCGATTATCTGCCGTTCAATTACGGCGGTCCGAAATTCTGGCCCTGGCTCAATCTCAAGCTTGGGCTCCAATATACCTACTACCCGGAATTCAATGGCGTGACCGGTTCGGCGGCGACCGACAACAACACCCTTTATGCCTTTGCCTGGCTGGCCTTTTAGCGGTTGGAGGGGGAGCCGTGTCAATTCATTCGCCGATCACGCCCGAACGGGGCGGCCGCGCCGGCCTAGCGAGTTTCATGGCCATGAAGATCCGCATGGCGACGGCTATCGTCGCAGTCGTCGCCGTCACGGCTTGCGTCGCCAATCAGCCGCCCGCCGGGAAGCCGGGCCCCGCGGCGCAATCCGCCCCGGCGACCCAGGAGGCGGTCGAAGGCACGGTTCACGTGTGCTCTTCCTGCCATGGATTCCAAGGCCGGAGCATATCGCCGACCTTTCCACGGCTGGCCGGCCAGCAAAAAGACTACCTTGTCGCGCAGCTCAAGGCATTTCGTGACAAGACCCGCGCCGATCCCCATGCAAAGACCTATATGTGGGGCATGGCCGCGCATTTGAGCGACGCCACAATCGAGGGGATCGCGGCCTACTATTCCGCTCAGACCCCGGTCGCCGGCGAACCCAACTCGTCGTCCCAAGTAGCTGCCGGGGCAACGATCTTCGCCAAGGGAATTCCGTCCGAAAAAGTGCCCGCCTGCGCGGGCTGCCACGGCCCCAAGGCAGCTGGCATGGGCCCGATCCCGCGCCTTGCGGGACAGCATTCGGCCTATATCGCGCGCCAGCTCGCCGCGTTCGCATCGAATGCGCGGGCCAATCCGATTATGCACGCGAACTCGATAGGCTTGACCCCGGAACAGATCACAGACCTCAGCGCATTTATCGCAACTCAGTGAACCCCACGCCGGTGTCGTGTTCTACGCATCTCTCACGGTCGCAATTGTTGTTGAGATCGCATTCCGCCGTGCCGGCGGCTGTCCTCGTGCTGCGCGAGAAGGTCGTCTATAGGCGGGATTGCAGGCCCTCGCCAATACGCACGCCAACGGCGAGGTAGCGCCGTGAACCGACCTTCATGACCGCTTCGCCGGGCGAGCCGCACCGGTCATGCGCCGATGGCATCGAGGAAGCAAACCCCGATCGGAGGGCTGAGCGGATAGCCGAGCGAAATCCCGCGCTCGTGATGTTTTGCAGCGGACCTATTCGCCTGCTGAATAAGGATTATTGATTCAAATCAAGGACGACCGGCGGCGTGTTCGTAATCTTCTCAAGGAGACCAGGAGGGTGGCCATGAAAGTCGCCGACGTGATGACCCGTGGGGTGATCTCGCTCGCTCCCACTGACACTATGCACAGAGCCGCAAAGCTAATGCTGCAATACGAGGTTAGCGGATTTCCGGTGGTAGAACAGGGTAAGCTGGTCGGAATCATCTCCGAGGGGGATTTCCTTCGGCGGGTTGAGCTCGGGACAGAGCGCCCTGATACATGGTCGTTTGCCTTCTTTGCCGGCGCCGGTTCTTTGGCCGAAGAATATACGCATGCGCATGGACGCATCGTTGGCGAGGTGATGACCCGAGATGTTGTGACCGTGACCGCGGACACTCCGCTTGAGGAAGCGGTGCAGCTCATGGAGACCCGTCGTGTCAAGCGGCTCCCGGTAGTCGATGGCGATGCCATCGTTGGCCTGATCAGCCGCGGTAATTTGTTACGCGCGTTTGTCATGGGCGGCCGAGCAACGACCGATGATGCTCCGGTCGGCGATGAGGCCATACGCAAACAGTTGGTGGCCGAACTGGAGAGGCAGCGCTGGGCACCTCACGGTCTGGTCTTCCCTGTTGTCGAAAACGGCGTTGTGGATTTGCGGGGCACCTTCTCCGACGAACGGCAGCGAACGGCTCTCCTCATCGCGGCGGAAAACATCCCCGGGGTCAAACAAGTCCACGATCATTTGCGGCAACTCTGACTCGTCGACTGATCCTCACCGGATACCGCAGACGAAAAAATAACCACAAGATCGCCGAACGAGCCCCTGAAGGTCGGGAATCGGCGCACTGCCTGCCGTCGCCCACCGCTCGGCGAAATCCCTCTTGGAGCGTCCGGTCTTCGGGATAGAAGGGCCTTCGGGATAGAAGGCCATTGTCAAACGCCTGGGGTATTCGCGGTTCGCGCGGCCGGTATGTATCGATAGAGCGTCGCCGGCGAGATGCCGAGCCGTTGCGCGATCTGGGTCACAGCGATGTCGGGATTGGCCAGCATCGCTTTAGCGGCCTCGATGTCGTCGTCGGTGAGTTTTGGCGGGCGTCCTCCGGTGCGGCCCGCGCGCCGCGCGGCGGCCAGGCCCGCTTGGGTGCGCTCCCGGATCAGGCTGCGCTCGAATTCCGCCAGCGCGCCAAACATGTGAAAAACCAGCCGCCCCTGCGCCGTCGTCGTGTCGAGGGCTTCGGTCAGGCTGCGAAACCCGATACCCCTCACCCGCAGGGCTTCGACGGTTTCGATCAGCTGCTTCATCGACCGCGCCAGCCGGTCGAGCTTCCACACGATCAGCGTGTCGCCGCTGCGCGCGAATTCGAGCGCGTCATGCAAGGCCGGGCGGTCTGTAACCGCACCCGACATCTGCTCGGTGAAAATCTTGGCGCACCCGGCGTCGGTCAGGGCGTCGCGCTGCAAGGCAAGGTTCTGGTCTACGGTCGACACGCGGGCGTAGCCGATCAGCATCGGTTTCGCCGTGATGTCGCCGGCATCGGATGATCGCGCTCGCGCGACCTTCGGGGCGGCCGGCCGAAGTCGCCGCTTCGCCCGTGCCGCAGTGTAAGCGGTCTTTGTCCGTTTGATCGTCATGATCCCTCTCGAAACTCAACCGCACTCTTGCCTTTTGCGAGGTTAGAATCAAGAATGAGTTGTGAGAGACGTTTAAGCCGTTTTGCACAGAGAGGTTTCCGGCTAGCCTGCGTCTCTCAAAAACCCTCGTTTTCGAGAGGCAAACCCGCTGAGCAGATTGCATGATTTCTGCACCGACCGCTTCGCGGGGGTCTGCGGACCGCTGCCGTGACTCCACCGCCGGCAGGGTTGCGCCGTGAGCGGTCATCCGCAGGATATGCTGAGCTTAGTTTAACCGGGGTGACTGAAATGCCACGCTA
>Ga0307373_10004046_pt1 | contig 24948 bp, 25 predicted proteins | sample OX2MG_FD_202534 | JGI IMG/M metagenome (GOLD analysis project Ga0307373, IMG submission 202534) | Soil microbial communities from Risofladan, Vaasa, Finland - OX-2 | ecosystem: Environmental > Terrestrial > Soil > Coastal area > Acid sulfate soil | place: Finland: Risofladan, Vaasa | collected...
ATCCTCACGATCGAATGGCAGCCGCTGGGCGCCGCCCTGGGCTACGACGTCCCCGAGGTGGTCGACGAGGCCGGCCTCACCGACCGCTACACGGCGTCGCTCGAACGGTCCCGCGAGCTGTACGAGGTCCTGCGCCCGGAGTTCGCGGAGCAGGCGTCCTACGCCGTGGCCCTGGCCTTCCGGATCCGCTACTCGATGCAGATGAACGCGCGGGAGGCCATGCACCTGCTCGAGCTGCGGTCCGGTCCCCAGGGCCATCCGAGCTACCGCTGGGTGGCCCAGGAGATGCACCGCCAGATCGCCCAGCGGGCCGGACACCGGCTCCTGGCCGAGGCGATGTCCCACGTCGACTACGGCGCCGAGGACCTCGAGCGGCTCGAATCGGAGCGTCGGGCCGAGCAGCGGAGGAATTCCGTTTCGGCGACGACAGAACCTGCAACGTCCTGAACTGGGACGATCTGGAAACGCCCAGTTCAGGGCCTAACAAACGCACTTGACGCACCACCGTCGCCGTGGCGTATGGTGCGGCCAGTCCCAGTCGCCCCGAGAGCTGCGATCGACGGTCTCGACCGTCGTCGTGGTCCGAGGGGGGGATGCTGTGAGAGGCGGAGGAAGGCCCAGGGGGTCGAGTAGAAAACACCTCCCCGAGGCCGTCGGCGTGAGCCGGGGGTGGCGGGTTGGTGGTGCCAAAGATCCCTTGGGCCCTACCGCCTGGCCCGTTCCACCGGGGCCGGGCGTCCCGCCGAGCGTGGGATCCAGCGTCTCCCCCGGCGGGGTCGACGCCTCCTCGGCGGGCGGGTCCCCGCGGCACGGGCCGGCGGTCCGTGCGGACGGCCTGCGCCGGCCCGAAGCCCGACATGCACCACCAGGGGGTGGATTCCTGGCATGATCCCCACCCAACGGCGGCGCGACAGGCCAGCACCGCCCACGACGGCCCTCGGCGGAGGGCGACGAACGAACGGAAGCCCGGGCCGTCTATGCTCCCGGCCAACTCACCACCGAAAGACCGGCACCAACGCACATGGCAGAAGACATCGACGAAGTCGAAGCACCCGACGAGCTGATCGAGGACGACCTCGACGAGCTGGCGGAGGACGACGATCTGATCGCGGAGGACCCCCTCCTCGACGAGGACGACGATGACGTCGTCGCCGTCATCGAGGTCGAGGAGGTGGAGCCCGACGTGCCGACCGGCACCGCAAAGGCGGTGGCCAAGGCCGCGGGCGAGGAGACCGACGAGGAGGAGGAGGAGGAGCCCGACGACGAGGACGTCGAGGCCAGCCTCGACACCATCCTCAAGGAGCGGCTCGTCGTCGAGGAGGTCGAGGACGACGAGGAGGCCCCCGAGCCCGAGGACCGCAGTGGCGACGGTGTGGAGCGTGTGCTCCCCAAGCAGCCCGGCGAGTTCGTCTGCCGGTCGTGCTTCCTGGTGAAGCACGGCAACCAGTTGGCGGACAAGAAGAAGATGCTCTGCCGCGACTGCGTCTGACCGGAGGCAGCATGGCCGACACCCCTGACGAGCACGACGACCCGCCGTTGAGCGAACGGTTCCTCGACCTGTTCGTGTTCCTGCCGACCGGACTGGCGGTCACCCTGGCCGAGGAGTTGCCCCGGCTGGCCGAGCGCGGTCGCGAACGACTGGGCGTCCAGGTCAACTCGGCACGGGCCGTGGGCAAGTTCGCGGTCCGGGCCGGAGGCCACGAGATCCGGAAGCGGACCGAGGGCCGCAAGGGCCCCTCGGGGTCGCCGGGCGCGGGAACCGCCCCGCCCGCTCCCGCTGCGGGCGGGTCCCCTCGTGCGGCGAGCCCGTCCACGTCGGCGCAGGAGCCGTCGTCACCCCCTCGGCTCCGGTCGATCCCGCGCCCGCCGACGACCGGGCCACCGACCCCCGCACCGACCCCCGCACCCGTGTCGCAGACCCCGGGTCCGTCGGCGCCCACGCCGGACGCGGCGCCGACTCCTGCGGCCTCACCCCGACCCGCCGGTGGCCACGTTCCCGACGTGGGGTCGCTGGCGATCCCGGGCTTCGACACCCTGTCGGCCTCCCAGGTGGTCCAGCGGCTCGACGGGCTCAGCCGGTCGGAGCTCGTGGAGGTGCGGGCCTACGAGACCTCGACGCGGGGACGCCGGACGATCCTCAACCGGGTCGACCAGCTGCTCGACGAGCGGTCCTGAGCCGGGTGACCGGCGGCGGACGGACGGCGGTCACGGTGGAGCAGGTCCGATCGGCCGGTGGGAGCGACGTCGAGCGGCTCGTGGAACTGACGGCGGCCTTCCGGTCGGCCGTCGCCACGAAGCGAGGGGGCACCGACACCCGTGCCGCCGACGAGGGAGGACAGCCGCCGGAGGCGTCGCACGAGGCCCTGGCGGCCTACGTGGCCGGTCCCGGGACCACGGCGCTGGTGGGCCTGCTCGACGCCTGGACGGCCGGTATGGCCCTCTGCCGGGTCGACGACGGCGGCCGGAGCCGCCGCGGCGTACTCGACGTCTGCTACGTGGAGCCCGGAGCGCGCGAGGTGGGGCTGGGCCAGCTCCTGCTCGAGCGATCCGTCGCGTGGTTCCGTGCGCAGGGGTGTACCGGGGTCGACGGCACCGCGTTCCCCGGTGACCGCGGGGCGAAGCAGTTCTACGAGTCGGCGGGCTTCAAGGCCCGTCTCCTCGTGATGCACCTGCCCCTCGGCTGAGGTCGGGGCACCCCCACCGACGGCCGGGTCCGGACGGGTGGGGGAGGGTCGGCCTGCCGGAGTCGGCTACGAGGCGCGGCGACCGGCCGGACGGGGGGTCGCCGGACGGCGGGGTCCCGGCGGCGGCGGGATCGGGATCCCGAGGAGCCGGGCCAGCTCCGGCACCAGACCGGCGGCCTTGCGCGCCTCGGACAGCAGTGTCTCGTCCGCGTCGGTCGGCAGACCGACGGGCTTGACCGTCCGGCGGACCGGACACTCCACGACGACCTCGAGCAGCGCCAGCCAGTCGGTCGGTGGCGTCTCCGGCGACATGGCCTGCCCGGCGGCGTCCGACAGACGGACGGCCAGCTCGGCCGAGAGCCGGGCGGACGGCTCGGGAGGCCGGATGGACGCCCGCACGGCGTCGGCCACGCGTCCCTCGTCGAGGGCCGTGGTGATGCGCTCCACCCAGCGCTCGCGCAGGGCGGTGATGCGCTCGGTCAGGCTGGCCCGGAGCGCCTTGACCATCTCGGTGCCCTCCTCGTCGAGGGTGACCGTCGAAGCCGACGCCACGATCGACCGCAGCTCGCGCAACGGGGTGTCCTTGCCGGCGGTACGGGCGACGGAGGCGCGGTCCTTCCACGTCGCCAGGTTGATGACCGGGCGGAGCTCCTCGGCCAGGGCCATGAGGGGTGCCTCGGTGACCTCGGGGCGTCCCTCGGCGCGTGCCCGGGCGTTCTGTTCCTGGATGGCCTGGCGTACCGAGGGGATGCCGCCGCGCAGGAGCTGCTCGGCGACGGGCAGCTGCTCGGGCCGCAGCCCCGCCAGCGCAGCGTTGCGGTAGACGGTGGACGCCGCAGGTCGACGGTCCCCGCGCTCGCGGCTCCCGCCCTCACGTCCACCGGGACGCGCCGGACCCGTGCGGCGGGCACCCCCGGCACCTCCGGCGCCGGCACCCTCGCGGCTACGACCGTCGCCGCGGGGCCCGCGTGCATCGCCGCGACCCTCGCCGCGGGGCCCGCGTGCATCGCCGCGACCCTCGCCGCGTGGTCCGCGGTCCCCGTCCGGCCGTGGCCCGCGACCCGACGGCCGGCGGGAGCCGTCGCGGTCACCGTCCCCGTGGTCGTCGCGACGGCGCTTCCCCTTGCCGGCCAGGACGACGTTGACGTCGGGCCCCTTCTGGGGGGTCCCGAGGATCTCGATGCGCTCGACCGGCTTCGGCTCCGACTTGCCCTTCGGGGCCAGCAGCGCGGTCACGGTGGTGCCGTCGAGCGTCGTCTCCACCTCGGCCCGCAGGACGGTCCCGACGGACGTGCCGGGGGGGACGAGGTCGGACGAGACGGTGCCCCGGGGCAGCTTGGCCCCCGCGGCGCGCCACGTCCACGTGGACTCGTCCGACTGACTGGTGAGTTCGACTTCGATGCGATGGCCCATACCGGGCGACAGGCTACTGCCGAAGCCACCCCCTCGCGGACGGGTGCCCCGGGGCCCGGCGACCGATGGGTCCCTCGTGCCCGGCCGCCGGGGATTCTCCCTGTTCGCAAACGGGGCCGTGGTGGCGCGTCCCGTCCGGTCACCCCCTACGCTGCCGGGCATGGAGGGACCCGAACACCTGCCCCCGCTGGTCGAGGAGGAGGCCCCGGCGGCCGATCCGGGCTACGTGGCGCGTCTGGCCGCCCTGCGCCCCGAGCCCCTGCCCGACGGGGATCCGCCCACGGACGGCGACCTGCGGGCGATCCTCGCCACGGCCGCGACCGTCCCCGACCACGGCGACCTGACCCCGTGGCGCTTCGCGGTCTGCACGGGGACGGGACGCGACCGGTTCGCCCGTGCCCTGGTGGACGGCCTCCACGAGCTGCGGGGCGACGACCTGCCGGAGCCGGTCGTGACCAAGATGGCCGCCAAGGCCCGTGCTGCCCCCTGCTCGGTGATGGTGATCGCATCGCCGGACACCGGGTCGAACGTCGCGGTGTGGGAGCAGGTGGTCTCGGCGTCGTGCACCGGGTACGCCATCGTGCTGGCCGCCACCGGCCTGGGCTACGGCGCGGTCTGGAAGAGCGCCGGGGTCCTCGGCACCGGACCGGTACGGGCGCTGTTCGGCTGCACCCCGGACGAGACGCTGCTCGGCTGGGTCAACCTCGGCACACCGGCGCCGCTCGGGCGCAAGGGCCTGGTGGGCCGGGGTGGGGACGTCGACCCGGACACCCGGGTGCTCCGCCTGGACGCCTGACCGGGGCCCGGGCGTCGGGGGAGGCCCGGCGGTCCCGCTACCAGCCGAACCGGGCCATGGGCGGTCCGATGCCGGCCTCGTCCGCGCAGGTGCCACACAGGTCCATGCGACGGGCCCCGGGCCGATCGGACGCCGCCACCCGCCGCCAGCCGTAGCGGCGGGCCTCCTCGAGGCAGGCGGACTCGGACCAGCGGGGCTGTGTGCGCGCCCCGCACCTCCCGCACGTGCGGTAGTGGACGTCGTCGTCGTCGTAGAGGTCCTCGAGGGAGAACTCGTCGGGGTCGTAGTCCATGGCGTTCGCTCCGCGTCGAGGATACCGGCAGTGCCGCCGCGTTCGGCATCCGGTGCCGCAGCCGCCGGCGCCTCCGCCTATCCTCGGGACGAGTCGTCGATACCGGACCCGAGGGGCCGTGAGGAGGCCACATGGCGGACAGGAACGAGTTCAACGCGCAGGTGATCGCCGAGTTCCGTGCCAACGGAGGAGCGGTCGGCGGGGCGTTCGAGGGCGCGACGATCGTGCTGCTCACCACGACCGGCGCGAGGTCCGGCCTCGAGCGGGTCACCCCCGTCGTGTGCCGTGTCGACGGCGACGACGTGTACGTCTTCGCCTCCAAGGCCGGGGCGCCGACGGATCCGGACTGGTTCCACAACCTGGTGGCGAACCCCGAGGTCGGGGTCGAACTCGGCACCGACACCTTCCGGGCCCGCGCCGTCGTGCTCGAAGGGACGACCCGCGACGAGGTCTACGCGGCCCACGCCGCCGAGTACCCGAACTTCGCCGAGTACGAGGCCGCGACCGACCGGGTCATCCCGGTGGTCCGGCTCGACCGGATCTGACGTCCGCGACGGTGCGGCCCGGCCTGCCGTCGACCCCGTGACGCCCCCGACCCCGACCGAGCGCTGCGGCTGGTGCCACCGACCGCTGCCGCCCCGGCCGGGTGCCGGCCGCCCCCGGCGCTTCTGCAGCCCGTCCCACCGCCAGCGGGCCTACGAGGCCCGGAGGCGGGCCGACGAGCTCCGGGTGCCGCCCGACCAGTGCATCGTGTCGGTCGCCGACCTGGGCCGGCTCCACGACCGGCTGTACCGGCTCGAGGCCGCCGTCGAGGACGTGGCCGCCGACCTGGCCGCGTCCCGAGGTGCCGCCGCCTACCGGCACGCCTACGAACACCTGTTGGATGCGGCGGCCGACCTGGTGGGCACGGTCGTCGAACCGGTCGTGCGCTGACCCCTCCGTCCGACCGTCGGCGGGGGAGGGGTCCGTACCACGGCCCGGGCGGCACACGGTCACCGGCGCGGAGTTCGAGGAGTATGGACCGGCTCCTTGTGTATCTACCGAATACAATCTCTGCGGCACCGGCCGAGTCCGTCACCTGCGACGACGCCCGGAAGCACCTGGCGTGACCCTCCGGCTCGACGGAACGTCGACCGTGAGAAGGAGTCCGAGGAGCGGGCGGAGGTCGCACACCGGCGCCACGTGCGAGAATGCGGGACCCGCGACCAACCGACCGAAGCGACCACCGTGCACCGATCCCGCAACCAAGGCGACCTCCGACGTCCGGTCCTCCTGGCGATCTCCGTCGCCACGGGCCTCCTCGTCCTCGTCCTCGCACTGGTCCTGACCGGGTCCGGCACGTCTGCAGCCCACCGGTGTGGCACCCGGCCGGGCGTCGGACTGCATGCGGTCCAGGCCGGCGGTGGCCCGTCGACCACGTTGCCACCGTCCCACGACAACGACACCGGTGGAGCACATCTGGTCGACCGAACACCCGACGCCGACGTCGATGCCAATCAGCGCACCCCGCGCTGTCCCACCTGACCGGGCCCGTGGTGGCGGCCGACCGGACCTGGTCGGCGGGAAGGCCGGGACCAAGTCGGGGCCGCTCGTCGCGACAGGTTCCGTCACTGTGACGAAATAGAGGGCGACACGGGTACCGGGGGGATCGTGGCGCATCCGAAGCCGGACGGCGCTCGACGGCCGGGAGCGGGTTCCGGCGCGTCGTCGCCGAACCACAGGGCGATGACGTCGTCGGAACGAGCTCGTCGGAGGCGGACAGGATCCGACAAGACCCGGCGCTGCGAATGCCGTTCGGTGCGGTCGGACCTGGATGCGGTCGGGGCCGACCGATCCCGAGAGGGCGGACGGACGGATCGGCCGGTGTCGCCGGGCCAGTTCCCGTGCATACGCCGATAATGTATATTATGTCAGGTAACGAGTTGGGTCGTCCCAGGTCGGGACGCGGGAGGGTCCCCCCGTTGTGGTGAGGCCGACCTCCGGGGGCAGCCGATCGTGGCATCGTCCGGGGTGTCGCCGCGAGCCGTCGAACGGTTCTGGTGGAGAATGGGCGACATGAGGGTCCAGCTCCTGTACTTCGACGGGTGCCCGCACCGGACGCTGCTGGAGGAGCGGCTGAAGGAGGCCCTCGACCTGCTCGACGATCCCTCGACGATCGAGCACCTCCCGGTGGAGAGCCAGGAGGAGGCGGAGCGGCTGCGGTTCGCCGGATCGCCCTCGATCCTGGTCGACGGGACCGATCCGTTCGGGTCACCCACCAGTGCCGCCGGCCTCACCTGTCGTGTCTATCCCACTCCGGAGGGGCCTTCAGGCTCCCCGACCCTGGACCAGCTCGTCGCGGTGCTGAGGGCTGCGTCGCGATAGACGGAGCACCCGGATGGGGCCGGAACGCACGGGCCGGCCCCCGGCTACGCGTGGTGGTGCCCTACGTGGCGGCGGGTCCCCTCTCCCCCGCTGTTCTCGCACCGCACGTCCGCAGTCGGGACCGGCGTGCCCGGTGATGCGACGGATCCGTCATCCCCGAGGCGTCTGCGGGTACCGCCCTACTGGTTGGACCGGACCGGGGCCCGAAGCTGGGACGGCGAGGTCACCTGGGGGATGATCGTCACCGTCGTCGCTCGCCTCACTCCCGAGGGCTGCACTTCGAGGTAGATGCTCGCCCCCGGGGCCAGCGCTGTCGCCGACGTGAGGATCGTCGTGGAATTGGCCGACAGGGTTCCGCCGATCTGGGTCGCTGTGCCGCCGGGGCACGTCGAGGCCACCCAGGCGACCGAGCAGCGGTAGATGTTGAACGTCGGAGCTCTGCCCTTCGGCTTGGAGATGGTGACGGAGTACGAATGGGCGGACAGGGCAACCGTCCCGGTGTTGGTGACGGTCGAGGTCTGGGCGGTGTTCGTGGTGAAGGTCATGGAGGTGACCGATGCGGCAACTCCCCAGTTCCCGGCGGTCACCGAGGAGGTCCCCGTGGCCCGGGCCCTCAGTCCTGCGGCACCTGCGACCGTGGGGAGGGCCAACGTGGCGAGCAGTGCGACGGCAGCGACCGCGGCCTTCCGTCCGGCCCGACCGCGACCGATGTGGCTGTTGGAGGTGTGCGACCGGTGTGTCACCCCTAGTTCAACGGCGCGGTGCGCCCATCCCTTTAGGTGGCACCGGGATCCTCCTGGAGGTCCGGCGGGAGGCGGGGATCCTCCTGTGGCCGCTGTCCGTCAGGCACACTGTCCTCCTGTGGATGGGGGTCGCACGGCCGGACCGGCGGGGCACCACCTGTGGCTGCGTCGATCGTCGATGGGAGACGGAACGGATGGACCGGGGCACCGCGGGAGACCGATGGCGGCTCGCCTGGTCGATCGCGTGAACGGGGTGTCTGCGGACGGGTCGACCTCTTCTCGGGTGCGTGGGCCGCTGGGGCTCCTCCACCGCTTCGAGTCGGTCGGCCGGTCGTACGTGGAGGAACGGCCACGGCTGGACTCCCCCTGGTTGCCGGCCGGGGTCCTCCTGATCCTGGCGGCGGCGTTCGTGCTCGTCCGACTTGCCGTCGCGGCCCATGGCGACGTCAGCACCTTCGTCCAGGCCGGGACCCAATTCGTCGACCCGACGAAGGCGCCCCACGGTTTGGCGATCCGGTCGGGTGCGGGCTTCGACGGGCAGTTCTACTACCGGCTCGCGCTGCAGCCCTGGAACATGGCGTGGAGCGCCCACGGGATCACCTTCGACTTCGCCTACCGGCGCCAGCGGATCACGTATTCGTGGTTCGCCTGGGTCTTCTCCGGCGGACAGTCGGCCGCCGTTCCCTATGTCCTGGTCGGGATCAACATCGCGATGTTGGGACTGATGGGGTTCGTCTGCGGGACATGGGCGAAGTCCCTCGGACGCCATGCGCTCTGGGGCCTCCTGCCTGCCGGCTACTTCGGCATGGTGTGGAGCCTGGACCGGGACCTCACGGAGATCACGGCGATCACCCTGGTCGTGGCCGGGATCGTGGCGTGGCGGCACCGTCGCTTCCTCGTCGCCGGCCTGGCGCTCTCGGGCGCCGTGCTCGCTCGCGAGACCGCACTGCTGGTGGTGGCCGCGTTGTTCGTGACCAGGCTCGTGGAGATCGTGCGCCGACGCGATCGCGTCGGCGCTCAGGACGTCACGTGGGCGGCTCCCGCGATCGCCTTCGTCGGTTGGCAGGCGCTCTGCTTCGCCGTCTACGGGACGCTCCCGCTGACCTCGGACACGGGGAACGCGGCGACCCCCTTCTCCGGTGCCGTGCACGCAGTGGTGGGGTGGATCGGACATCCGAAGCTGACCAACCTCCTGGAACTCATCCAGTTGGTCGTTCTCGTCGTCGTCATCGTGCTGGGGCTCCTCCATCTGCGCGACTCCCGGTCGTCGTCGTTCGAGAAGCTGGCGTTCCTCTTCGCCGTCCTCCTCCTGGCGGTCCTGTCGCCGACGGTGTGGAACAACGACCCTCGCGAATTCCGGACGATGGTGGATGTCTTCGTGCTCGGCTCCGGCGTGCTCCTCGGCAGCAGGTCGTTCCGGCCGCTCGTACTCACCGGCCTGACCTGGGGCGTCTGGTTGCTCGTCGCCGGCGTCAGTGTCAAGTACATCTAGGGCGTATCGACCGGTGGCGGATCCCGACGGGCCACTCAAGGTCGCCGGTCATCGGTCCGATAGGGACAGGGACGGCCTGGCGCGCCAACGATGAGTCCCGGGCGAACCCAACTCCCCTGGAGTGCGAATGCACCCGACGAACGGCGGACAATGAGGAAGCCTCCCCCGACCACTGCCGACATCTTCATCGCCAAGAAGCGCTCGCGGGCACGGATCGTGCGGCGGGTGCAGATGCCGTCCGGGCCGTCGGGCTCGGCGATCCACCCGTCCAAGCGCGAGCGGCGCGAGGCCGAGCAGGTCCTCGAGGAGCGGAACCTGCTGATACGACGGACGATCGCCAACCGATCCCTGGAGACCCATTTCCAGCCGATCGTCAATCTCCGCAGCGGCACGATGATCGGAACCGAAGCACTCTCCCGATTTCCCGACGGTCCGCGCCGGACTCCCGACGTGTGGTTCGCGGAGGCCGCCTCGGTCGGCCTCGGCGTGGACCTGGAGGTCACCGCCGTGGAGATGGCGCTGGCGGAGATCCGCAGCCTCCCGTCCGAGCTCTACCTCTCCCTCAATGCGTCGGTCGAGACGATCGTGTCCGAGGACTTCCGGGCGATACTGGACGGCGCGCCGGCGGAACGGATCGTCCTCGAGCTGACGGAGCACACGCCCGTGGCCAACTACCGGGAGTTCGCCCAGGAGATCGAATGGCTGCGCTCGGCCGGGGTGCGACTGGCCGTGGACGATGCCGGCTCCGGCTTCTCCAGCTTCAACCACATCCTCAATCTGAAGCCGGACATCATCAAGCTCGACATCTCCCTGACGCGGGGAATCGACAAGGACCCCGCCCGCCAGGCGCTCGGTCGGGCACTCCTCAACTTCGGCCTCGAGGCGTACCGGACCACCATCGTGGCCGAGGGCATCGAGACGGCGGGTGAGCTCGAGACGCTCCGGTCCCTCGGCTGTCCGAGCGGCCAGGGCTTCATCCTCGGTCGACCCAGCCGGCGGGTCAGCCCGCCGCAGCTCCTCCCGGCTATGGCACCCCCCGGCACCTCTGCTCCGGCGGGCGTCGGCGTCTGAGGGCTGCCGACCGCCTCGTCCGCGCCGCCCCGACGGGCCACCTCGACGGGCCTAGGATCGGGCTCAGCACCGCCACGGGCGACCCGTGGACGGCCGAGGAGGAGGACACCGTGCCGGAAGTCATGCAGCTCCCGCCCCAGATGACGTTCGACGACCCCGGGGACGAGCGACTGCACCGCAAGCAGCGCCTGGCCGCCTCGTTCCGGCTCTTCTCGAAGTTCGGCTTCGACGAGGGCGTGGCCGGGCACATCACCGCCCGCGACCCCGAGCACCCCGACCAGTTCTGGGTCAACCCGTTCGGCATGCACTTCGGCCACATCACCGTGTCCGACCTCATCCTGGTGAACCACCGCGGCGAGGTGGTCGAGGGTGACCGGCCGGTCAACGTGGCCGCCTTCGCCATCCACTCCCAGGTGCACGCGGCGCGCCCCGACGTGGTCGCCGCCGCCCACGCCCACTCGGTCTACGGCAAGTCGTGGTCGTCCCTCGGCCGTACCCTCGACCCCATCACCCAGGACGTGTGTGCCTTCTACGAGGACCACGCGGTCTTCGACGACTACACGGGCGTGGTCGTCGACGCACAGGAGGGGAAGCGGATCGCCCACGCCCTGGGCGCGCACAAGGCCGCCATCCTCCGCAACCACGGCCTGATGACGGTCGGACAGTCGGTGGACGAGGCGGCCTGGTGGTTCATCACCATGGAACGGTCCTGTCAGGCCCAGCTGCTGGCCGAGGCGGCCGGCACGCCGGTGCTGATCGACCCGGAGATGGCCCGGCTCACCGCAGGCCAGGTCGGGAGCCACATGGCCGGATGGTTCAGCTTCCAGCCCCTCTTCGACCGGATCGTGCGCGAGCAGCCCGACCTGCTCGACTGAGCGTTCCCCGGGGTGCTCCCCGGTCCGATGCCTCCCCGCCGGGGGCGGAAAGTCGCCGGTGCCGTCGTGACCCGTCGCGGATGGATCCTCTTCCTCGCCATGTCGGTGATCTGGGGCTGCCCGTACCTGCTGATCCGCATCGCCGTGCGCGAGATCTCCCCCGCCACACTGATCTTCCTGCGCACGGCGCCGGCCGCACTGATCCTGCTGCCCCTCGCCCTGCACCGTCGCGCCCTGTCCGGGCTCCTCGTGCGGTGGCGGTGGCTCGTGGCGTTCACCCTGGCCGAGCTGGCGGTGCCCTGGTTCTTCGTGGGCCGGGCGGAGATCCACCTGACCAGCTCGGTGACCGGGTTGCTCGTCGCCTCGGTCCCGCTCGTCGGCGCCGTCCTCTACCGCGCCCTCGGCGACGACGACTTCTCGCGACGGCGCATCGCCGGACTGCTCATCGGGTTCGCCGGGGTCGCCGCGCTCGTCGGGGTCGACCTGCGGGGCGCCGACGTCGGTCCGGTGCTCGAGGTGCTGGTGCCGGCCGTCGGCTATGCGATCGGCCCCCTCATCGTCGCCCGCAAGCTCGACGACCTGGCCGGCATCGGGGTCATCACCGCCTCGCTGTGCATCGCTTCGGTGCTCTACGCCCCGTACGCCGCCACCCACCTGCCCGGATCGGTCTCGCCCGAGGTGGTGGCCGCGGTCGCCGGGCTGGCCCTGGTGTGCACGGCCCTCGCCTTCGTGCTGTTCTTCGAACTCATCGTCGAAGTGGGCCCGGCCCGCAGCACGGTGATCACCTACGTCAACCCGGCGGTCGCCATCCTGCTCGGCGTCGTCGTCCTGGGCGAGCCGCTCACCGGGGGACTCGTGCTGGGGTTCCCGCTCATCCTGCTCGGGTCGTGGCTCGCCACCGCCCCCCCGTCACCGTCACCCGCGTCGAACCCGCTGGCCGCCGAGCCGCCGTCCGCCTGACGGGTGTCCGGTCGGTGGCCCGGCCACGGGGCGTTCGGGCGAGATGATCACCACCGGGATGTGCCGGGACGTGTGGCGCTGGTACACGTCGTAGCGACCGGTCACGCCCGGGTGGAAGATCCGGGACATCCCCCGGTTCCTCCGGTTGACGAGCGGCCACAACTGGGCCTGCTCCTCGTCGGTGGCGACCCGGGCGGTTGCACCGAGGACGGCGCGTCCCACCCGGACGGTCACCCTCGGGTCGGCCTGGATGTTGAGGAGCCAGGCCGGGGGCCGGTCACTGCCACCATTGGATGCCACCACGATGAGATCGCCGCGGTCGCGGCAGTAGGTGAGGCCGTTGGTCCGGGCCAGACCCGACCGTCGGCCCGTGGTGGTGAGCAGCAGCGCCGGCACCCGTCCCGAGTGCTTTCCGATCCGTCCGTCCGAGCGCTCGTAGACGTACTTGTGGAGCCGGAGGTACGGTCCCACGAAGCGGGTGGTGAAGATGCCGTCCACCGGACCTCCTCGATCAGGGCCGGGCGTCGAAGGTCGGGATGAGCGACCGGGCCGCCCGTGCCTCGTCGACGCGACGGACGGGCGTTCCGTGCGGGAATTCGGCCATCGGGCCCTCCCCCGCCTCGCGTCCCTCGGCGGCGATCGCCTCGAGGGAGGCGGCCAGCGCCTCGAGCGTCTGGGGGCTCTCGGTCTCGGTGGGTTCGATCATGAGTGCCTCCTCGACGATGAGGGGGAAGTAGACGGTCGGTGCGTGGAAGCCCTCCTCGAGGAGGCGCTTGGCCACGTCGAGCGCCCGCACCCCGTGCTCCGCCTTGAGCGTCCGGGTGGAGAGCACCACCTCGTGCATGCAGGGCCGATCGAAGGGGATGTCGTAGGCGCCGTGCAGCCGTCGACGGATCCAGTTGGCGTTCAGCACGGCGACCTGGGCGATGCGCTTCAGCCCGTCGCCCCCGTTGGCGAGGATGTAGGCGAGTGCACGGGCCAGGACCAGCGTGTTGCCGTGCCACGTGTGGACCCGACCGATCGACTGCGGCGGGGTGGCCCATCCGAACTCGCCGCCCGACGTGCGCACCGGACGTGGTCCCGGCAGGAACGGCACGAGGCGCTCCGACACGGCCACCGGGCCGGCGCCGGGTCCACCCCCGCCGTGGGGCGTGGCGAACGTCTTGTGGAGGTTCATGTGGACGATGTCGAAGCCCATGTCGCCCGGCCGGACCATGCCGAGGATGGCGTTCAGGTTCGCACCGTCGTAGTACAAGAGGCCGCCCACCTGATGCACGGCGGCGGCGATCTCCGCGATGTCCTCTTCGAACAGGCCGAGGGTGTTCGGATTGGTCAGCATGATGCCGGCCACGTCCTCGTCGAGCACCGACCGCAGGGCGGCCATGTCGACACAGCCGCGGTCGTCGCTCGGGACGGTCACGACCTGGTAGCCGCCGAGTGTGACCGAGGCCGGGTTGGTGCCGTGGGCCGAGTCCGGGATGATGACCTTGGAGCGGGGGTGCCCGTGGGCGGCGTGCCATGCCCGCATCAGGAGGAGGCCGGTGAGCTCGCCGGCGGCTCCGGCGGCGGGCTGCAGCGTGGCCGCCGCCATGCCGGTCACCTCGCACAGGGTCTCCTCGAGCGCGACCATCAGCTCCAGCCAGCCCTGCGTCAACGAGGCCGGCGCCGACGGGTGCACGCCGGCCAGTCCGGGCAGGCCGGCCACGGTGTCGCACATCTTCGGGTTGTACTTCATGGTGCACGATCCGAGCGGGTAGGCGCCGAGGTCGACACTGAACTGGCGGTGCGACAGGCGGGTGTAGTGCCCGACCAGGTCGCGCTCGGACACCTCGGCCAGCTCGACCGGCGCCTCGCGCCGGTGTCCGACCGGCACGAGCTCGTCCACCGGGACCTCGGGGATCCCGGTCGTACGGAACGACCACGACCGGCGGCCGGGGTGGGACAGTTCGAAGATCGTGGGCTCGGTGTCCCGGCCGAGGAGCGGCGCCGACGACGCCTTTCCGCCCGGCGCCCCTTCGGTCGTGCCGTGGCCGTTCATGCGACCGCCTTGGCCAGTGCCGCTGCGTAGGCATCGATCTGTGCCGCCGTGCGCCGCTCGGTGGCGGCGATCAGGAGGCCGTGGGCACCGTCGGGGACGGCACCTTCGAGCGGGATCCCGGCCAGGAAGCCGGCGTCCGCCATCCGTTCGACGACGGTGTCGGCGGGCACGGGCAGTCGGACGGCGAACTCGCGGAGCACCGGGGCGTCGGCCCACGGGGTGATCCCGTCGACGGCCAGCACCGCGTCGCGGGCGTACCGGGTGGCGCGGGCGCAGCGCGAAGCCACCTCGACCAGTCCCGAGTCGCCCAGCCAGGCGAGCTGGATGGCCGCCGTCACCGCCATGAGGGTCTGGTTGGTGCACACGTTCGACGTCGCCTTCTCCCGCCGGATGTCCTGCTCCCGGGCCCGCAGCGTGGTCACGTAGGCCGTGCGGCCCTCGACGTCCACCGTCTCGCCGACCAGGCGCCCGGGCAGGCGCCGGACGTGGGTCGAGCTGCAGGCGAAGAGCCCGAGGTAGGGACCGCCGAATCCGAGGGGGGTGCCGAACATCTGCCCCTCCCCCACCATGACGTCGGCGCCCCACGAACCCGCGGACCGCAGCAGTCCGGTGGCGAGCGGGTCGGCGCCCACCACCATCAGCGCGCCGGTGGCGTCGCACAGCGAGCGCACGGTGGCGAGGTCCTCGATGCAGCCCAGGTAGTTGGGGTAGCCGACCAGGACCACGCCGGGCGCCTCGTCGCCGGCGGACGGCTCCGGCCAGGCCGTCACACCGTCCACCAGCGGGATCGTCCGGATGACGTGTCCCGTGCCGGCGGCGAAGGTGACCAGCATCTGGCGCCAGTGCGGGTGGATCCCCTCGGACACCCACACGGTCTGTCGCCCCGTGGCGGCGACGCCGAGGTTGGCGGCCTCGACGGCGGCACTGCCGCCGTCGTACAGGGAGGCATTGGCCACGGGCAGCCCGGCGATCCGGGCCACCATGGTCTGGAACTCGAAGACGGCCTGGAGGACGCCCTGGGCCACCTCGGGCTGGTAGGGGGTGTAGGAGGTCACGAACTCGCTGCGTCCGGCCAGGGCACCGGTGACCGACGGGATCTCGTGGTCGTAGGCCCCGCCTCCGGCGAAGCAGACCATGCGGTCGCCACGCGCCCGGTTCCGGTCGGCGAGCTCCTCCATGCGGTCGAGGACGTCCGGTTCGCCGACGCCGTCGGCCAGCTCGAGCGCCCGCTGCAGCTTGACGGCCTCGGGTACCACGGCGAACAGCTCGTCGAGGGACGCCAGACCCAGGAACGCCAGCATGGCCTCGATCTCGTCGTCCGTGTGGGGGATGTACGTGCCCAACATGCTCCTTCAGCGGTGGTCGGCCGGTGAACGGTACTGCAGGGGCCGGACCCGGCGCGCCGTCATGCCGGGTCCGCCCACTCCCCCGCCGTGACGAAGGGCGTCGAGGTGACGGCGGCCTCCCGTGACCGGCCCCGGTGGTCGAGGCCGAGGACGCGGCCCGGCGTCGCGTCGACGGTGGAATCGACCAGGGCCAACGCGATCCCGTGCTCGAGCATGGGCGAGAAGTTTCCGCTCGTGACCGTGCCGACCACCGAACCGTCGGCCACGACGTCGGCGCCCTGGCGCGGGGGCTGCCGACCCTCGGTGGTCAGGCCGACGAGCCGGCGGGCGACGCCCCGATCCCGTTCCGCCGCCAGCGCAGCCCGGCCGCGGAAGTCGCCCTTCTCCCACCCGACGACCCACCCGAGGCCGGCCTGGAGCGGGGTGATCCCGGGCCCGAGCTCGTGTCCGTGGAGCGGCAGCGCCGCCTCGAGGCGCAGGGTGTCGCGGGCGCCGAGCCCGGCGGGGACGACGCCGGTGCCCGTCACGGCCTCCCACAGTTCGGCGGCAGCGCCGGACGGAACGGCCACCTCGAAGCCGTCCTCGCCCGTGTAGCCGGTGCCCGCCGCCACGCACACCGCGCCCCGCCACGCGAACCGTTCCACCCCGAACCGGGGGACGGCGGCGGCCTCGGGCAGCACCGACGACACCCGGGCGCGGGCGTGGGGGCCCTGGACGGCGATCACGGCGCGGGTGGCCGTGGTGTCCTCCCCACCGATGGCGGCCAGGACCCGGTCGGTGTTGGAGGCGTTGGGCATGACGTCGAACACGTCGGTGTCGACCCACCAGACGATGATGTCGTCGAGCACCGAGGCGTCGGACTCGTCGAGGAGGTGCGTGTACTGGGCCCGCCCGGGTCCCACCTTGGCCAGGTCGTTGGTGAAGGCGGCCTGGAGGCGGTCGTGGGCGCCCGGTCCGGCGACCCGCACCGTGCCGAGATGGCTGACGTCGAAGGCCACGGCATCGTGCCGGCAGGCACGGTGCTCGGCGATCGTGCCCGGTCCGTAGGCCAGGGGCATCTCCCACCCTCCGAAGCCGACGAGCTTCGCCCCCAGGGCCCGGTGGACGTCGATCAGGGCGGTGTGCCGGAGCGCGCCGTCGGCACCGGTCTCGGAGGGAGAAGTGGTTGCCACCCCGGCAGGCTACCGCCGGTGTGGATCAGGCGGAACGGGCGACGGGCGCGCTGCGCCCGCGGTCGCCGGCGAGGCCGTACTTGGCGAGGAGCGCCAGGGTGTCCCGTTGGTACAGGAGGGTGATCCGCACGTCGGGATAGAGCTCGGCCATCCGGCGGACCTTGCCGTTCTTCTTCGTGACCAGGCGTTGATTCAGCGTGGTCACCTCCACGAACAGGCCCGGACGGGGCAGCCAGAAATCCGGTCGGAAGGCGGAGGTCGGGCGGAGGTCGGGACCCCACCCGAGTGCGAACTCGACGGGCTCGTACTCCCATGCCACCCCGTAGAAGTCGAGGATGCGGGCGAACCGCTGCTCGGACTCGTGCGCGAAGCGCACCCCGGCCCGTCCGTCGACGGTCTCGAGCCGGGTGACGTCCGGGGTCAACTGCCGGCGGGCCCGCCTGCCGCCAGGTACGCGCCGGCCGGATGCCGCTCGTCGCGAGCACCGTCCGCCGGTGCGCGGTCGGTCGCGGTCAGCTCCACGATGGCGGCCTCGAGTTCGGAGACGACGCCCGAGAGCGGCAGCACGTTGAAGACGCCCTGGCCCCCGGCGAGCAGATCGACCAGTTCGCCGCCCGACGTGGCCAGGATGGACCGGCCGTCGGCCAGGACGAGCTGTGCCGACGCGAGGTCGACACCGAGGTCACCTCGCAGGCACTCCACGGCCTGGCGGGCCTGCTGGAGCTTCAGCCCCGCGTCGAGCAGGCGCTTGATGACCTTCAGCTCGACCACGTCGTTGTAGGAGTAGCGGCGCTTCGAGCCGGAGCCCGACGCGTCGGTGATCGACGGCCGCAGCAGACCGGTCCTGGCCCAGTAGTCGAGCTGGCGGTAGGTGATGCCGACGACGGCGCACACCTGCGCACCCCGGAAGCCGTCGGCCGGCCCGGCGGCGATCCGGTCCGTGTCTGCTCCGGTCGTCTCCTCGGTGCGTCGCTCCATGGTGATCCTCCACCTCGATCAAAGCTTCATGGTGACCTCAACCTCAAGGTCGACCTGGGCTTTAACGATATCACACCGCCGTAATTACGTGCGTGTGACCGTCAACTTCTCCCGGGGATTTGGCCGGGACGCCACCTCGGGCCATGATCGTCCGATGCGCCCGATCCGCGAGCCCGTCCGGACCCGACCGTCGTGACCGCGGTCCCCCGGCCCGAGGCCGGCGCGGTCCCGGTCCACCGACGCTCCATCGACTTCGAGGTGTTCGACGCCGGGGACGACCTCGTCGTGGCGGGTCGCCTGCGCGATACCCGGCCGTGGGCCGCCGAGAGTACCGCGGTGGCGACCGTGCACGACATGGAGCTGCGCGTCCGCGTCCGGTCGACGGACCTGACCATCGTCGGGGCGAGCGCCGAGATGCACGCCTTCCCCCATGCGGAGTGCCCGGTCATCGAGGAGGCCTTCGCCGGCCTGGTCGGCCTCAGCGTGGCGCGTGGCTACACCCGGGCCGTGCAGGCCCGGTTCGGCGGGCCGAAGGGCTGCACGCACCTGGAGCAGCTCGCCCGGTCCCTGGGGCCCGTGGTGATCCAGGCGGTCACCTCGCGGCGGGCGCTGTCGGTCCTCCGGGGCGAGTCGGAGGACCTGCTCGCCGGTGCCGGGCAGTCGGGCAGCCCGTGGGCGCGGGACTCCTGCCACATCTGGGCCGAGGGTGGACCGGCCGACCAGAAGCTGGCCGCCGGGTGGCGGCCCGGGGTCGGCCCCTACCCCGCGCCCGCCGTGGTCACCTTCGTCGGCCGGCGCGAACCGTCGTGAGGCGGGCCGTCCGGTCGTTGGCGGCTGTGGCGGCGCTCGTCGCCGCCGGCGGGGCTGCGGCCTCGTGCTCGAACGGCACGTCGGTCACCACCCCGTTCGTGACCACGGCGCCGGTGCTCCGACACGGCCCGGAGTACGAGGTCGCGACCGGCGCCGTCGCCGGGCTCGGGACCGTGCTCGTCGACGGCAAGGGCATCACGCTCTACATGTACGCCACCGATGTTCGCGGCCAGCCCTCGCGCTGCTACGACATCTGCGCCGTCCAGTGGCCGCCGGTGGTCCTCCCCCCGGGGGTCGACGCGCCCGTGGCCGGCCCGGGCGCGGACGCCGCGCTGCTCGGCACCGCGCCACGCCGGGACGGCACCGACCAGGTCACCTACAACGGCTGGCCGCTCTACCTGTGGCCCCCCGATCGGGCCCCGGGGATGGCCACCGGGCAGGCCCTGACCAATGCCGGCGGCCTGTGGTACGTGCTCACCCCGGCCGGCAAGCCTGTCGTCACGCCCGCCGCCTAGGGCCGGATGAACGTGCCGGCCACGGTGCCACCCTCGGCCCGGCGAGGTGGACGGCTCGCCTACCGGTCGTCGAGCCGGCGGAGGGTCGTCCGGTAGCGGTGGCCGTTGGCGACGTACTGCTCGGCCGACAACTGGATCATCCGCAGGCTGGACTTCCCCTCGCGGATCTGTGCCGGGACGCCGACGGCCAGGGCCCCGGCCGGGACCTGCATGCGGTTGGGCACCACGGCGTTGGCGCCGACGGTCGCACCGGTGCCGACCACGGCGTGGTGGAGGACGACCGATCCCGATCCCACCAGGGACTCGTCCTCCATCGTGCACCCCTCGAGGTGGGCCAGGTGCCCGATCACGCAGCCGTCGCCGACCGTGGTCGGGAACCCGGGCCCGGCGTGGATGACCGTGCCGTCCTGGACGGACGTCCGGGCCCCGACGACGATGGTCCCGTAGTCGCCACGCAGCACGGCCCCGGGCCACACGGTGGACTCCGATCCGACGGTGACGTCCCCGATGAGGACGGCTTCCGGATGGATGAAGGCTTCCGGATGGATGTCGGGGACGAGGTCGCCCAATTGGTAGATCGGCATGGGCGGATCGTATGGGGTCCGCGGGAGCCGCGCCGCGCCGCCGCCCGGACGCGTCGTGGCACGGGGCCGACGTAGTGTGGACCACGCCCGCCCGGGCCCGCCACGAGGAGACCGTCCATGAGCGATCACGAAGCACTCGGCCACCCGGTGTTCGACGCCGACAACCACTACTACGAGGCACTCGATGCCTTCACCCGGCACCTCGACCCCGCCCTCGGGCCGCGCGTCATCCAGTGGTCCGAGATCGACGGCCGCAGGTACCACGTGATCGGCGGTCGGGTGAGCCGTGCGGTGACCAACCCGACCTTCGACCCCATCGCCATGCCCGGCGCCATGTACGACTACTTCCGCGGCAATCCGGACCACCGCAACCCGATGGAGTTCCTGTCCCGGCGCGAGGCCATCCGTCCCGCGTACCGGGACCCCGCCGCCCGCATCGAGACCCTGGACGCCCAGGGTCTCGCCGGCTGCCTGCTCTTCCCCACGCTCGGCATGATCTACGAGGAGCCCCTCTCCCACGACCCCGAGGCCGTGTGTCACCTGTTCCGGGCCTTCAACCGGTGGCTGGTGGAGGACTGGGGCTTCGCCTACCGGGACCGGATCTACGCGGCCCCCTACCTGACGCTGGCCGACCCGGCCTGGGCCGTCGAGGAACTCACCTGGGCGCTCGACAACGGCGCACGGACCGTCGTGATGCGACCGGCGGCCCCGGTCACGTCCCTCGGCCGACGGTCCCCGTTCGACACCATGTTCGACGGGTTCTGGCAGTTGGCCAATGACGCCGGCATCACCGTGGTCGTCCATGCTGGCGACAGCGGGATCTCGTCCAACGGCTTCGCCGTCGACGGCTTCGCCGCCACCTTCAGCGGCGGGTGGAAGCCGTCGATCAAGTCGTTCGCCATCGAGCAGGCGATCCGGGACTACCTGCTCTCGATCGTGTTCGAGAACATGTTCGAACGCTTCCCCAATCTGCGGGTCGCCTCGATCGAGAACGGCGCGCAGTACCTGCCGGACCTCATCGCCAAGATCCGGTCGACCTCCAACAAGATGCCCGGCTACTGGAAGGACGATCCGATCGAGACCCTGCGTCGGCACGTCTGGATCAACCCGTTCTGGGAGGACGACGTCAACCAGGTGGCCGACTGCATGGGGCCGGACCGGGTGATCTTCGGGTCCGACTGGCCCCACATCGAGGCGCTGCCCGAGCCGGTGGACTACGTGCGGGAGCTCAAGGAGTTCGACCCCGGCGAACGGCGCCGGATCCTGTTCGACAACGTGCAGGAGCTCCTGACCCTCCGACCGACCTGAGCCGGGACCGCCGTCGGGCCCCGGACGGTGGCGCGACGGCGTACCGTTCCCCGTGACCCGTGCTCCGTGACCCGTGCTCCGTGCCCCTGCCACGCGAATTGCGGGCGCCGCGGCCATGGTGGGTCCTGGGATGGCCGGCATTACGGGCGTCCCGGGCCGACCGGCGGGCCCGGCGGCTGCGCTCGGCGAAACCGCCGGCCACGATGACCACCAGCCCGATCGCCATCAGTATCCAGATGAGCATCGCCGTGCGCGCTCCACTCCCTCGTTCATCGTGCGCGTGCGTGGCCGGGCGGCCGGTGCGGACCACCGGCCGGCTGATGCCCACCGCGGGACGCGGAGCCGGCAGGCCCGGTCGTGGCACGCGGGATCTCGCCACCCTCCAGGGGGCGCCACCCTTCAGAGGGCGGCGGTTGTCGGGACGCCCTCGTCGTCACGCCAGATGTGCCACGCATACGAGACAATCGGCGACAGGACGACGATCCCGACGATCACCCATCCCCACCAGTAGAGAGACACCACCTCATGGAGGATCAGCGGCTGGTGGCCGATCGGTGCACCCGCCGGTCGCGCCAGTGCGGCGGAGCTGACGTGCGAGGCGCCACGGCCGCTGGCGACGTCGAACGAAGCCGGCAGGATCCCGGTGTTGACCACGGTCATCCGCAGCCAGTGGCTGTGCGACGGGTCCGTGGTGGTGGCGACGACGGAGGCGCTCACCAAAGGGTGGAGGACCCAGACGGGGAGCACGGCGACACCGACCACGCAGACCCTGTCCCACGCCCGCCGCGCCCCCGGTTGGATCCACGTCCGGAGCACGACCCACGCCAGGACCCCCACGGAAAGGAGGGGCAGGGCCCGCAGGAGCCAGCCCAGTCCCCACACGCTGAACACGCCGACGCCCACGATGTCGCTCCGGGTTAGGAGCCACGGATCATGGGTGGGGTTGCCGACCCCGCGCGTCTGGATCATCCCGTTCGCGAAGATGTGGGAGATCTCGTGCGTATAGGTCTGGCCGTGGGAGTGCGGCGGGTGGAAGGTGACCAGCTGGCCCACGTGGGGCGGCCCCTCGAGTGGCCGTTCGCCGACGAGGGAGCCCACGCAGACCGACGGGCACATGGAGGAGGTCTCCATGACCTGCAACTGCCCTCCCGACAGGTTCCAGCCCGCGACGAAGAGGACGGCGAGGGTGACGGCGCCCACGATGATCAGCGACAGGCGGCCGTCGGCGACGCGTCGTACCGGTGGCGCGGTCGCCGACGCCGCTGCCCCCGGTGGTGCCTCGGGTGCCTGGTCGGCCGTCGGGGCGGACGGATCCCTCACAGCTGGACCTCCGCTGACGGATAGGAGATCTGCGCCGACCACAGGGTGGACGACTGGGCGGCCCCGAACGCGATGCCCGTCAGTTCGTGCAGGCCGGCCAGGCCGGAACCCGCCGGAGCGGACAGGCGCATGGTCAGGGTGACCGTCACCGGGGCACCCGGGGACGGCGCGGTGAGCGAGCGAGTACCGAGCCCGGTGACCGGGTATGCCGGCGCCGGTGCCGGGCAGGCGCCCGGTCCCGCGGGGTAGACGCAGTCGACCGTGGTCCCGACGGCCTGCTGGACGGTCAGCTCGGTGCTGCCGCAGCTCCCGGACGCCGCGTCCTGGACCGGCCAGTACGACGTGGGTGCGAGGCCGCCGACGTCGGTCGCCAGTGACGTCGTGCTGGCGGCCGCGACGAGGGTGGACACCTGGCCCGCGGTCAGCTGACCGGCCAGTACCGCCACTTCGCTGAGGGACCCGTTCAGGTAACTGACCGAAGGGGCATCGGGCCACGAGGACTCGACGCCCCAGCCCACGTGCCAGTAACCGGTGTAGTTCTGGGCCGTGGTGAACGCGGCGTTGGCCGCGACCTCGGACCCGTCCACCCACAGTTGCTGGCCCGCCGGACCGACCTCGGCCACGACCTGGTGCCACAGTCCGTCGTTGTACGTCCCCGGCGACGTCACCTCCTGGGTGGCGCCGTTGTACGTCCCATAGACCAGGTGCCCGGCATCGTCGAGCCACACGGTGCGGTCCCACATGCTCGGGGCGGCCGTGGACTGCTGGTCGGTGAACCCGAGCACGGTGCCACCCGAGGCGCCGGTCGCCTTGAACCAGGCGACCTCCGACATGCCCTGCGGGTCCGCGATCGGGCTCGCCGTCTGGACGCTTCCCGTCGAGCCGTCGAAGGCGGCGGCCTGCGCCCCGGTACCGAGGGTCGGCGGACCGCTGACGCCCAGCGTCACCCCTCCGGTGACGGTACCCGTGTCGCCGTTGCCCGAGGCATCGACCAGGGAGGCCGCTGGTCCGCCGGGTACGGCTCCCGTATAGGGCACTGTCCCGGGGTCGTCGAGCGCCCAGTCGTCCGCCGGGGTCAGCGAGGCCACAGCGGAGGCGTATGCCGCCAGGGTCGGTGCGGCGGAGAGCGAGGACACCTGCGTCGCGGTCAGCTGCGCGGGGATCACGGCCACCTGGGCGAGCGAGCCGTTGAAGTATGCGCCGGTCGGCGGGTCGGGCCATCCCCCGTGGAGGACCCCGGACAGGCCGATGCTCCACCAGCCGGTGAACCCGGACTGTGCGGTCTTCGTCGTCGTCGACCCCACCAGGGACCCGTCGACGAACAGCTTCTGGCCCCGGCTGCCGATCGAGGCCGCCACCAGGTGCCAGGCGCCGTCCGCGTAGGTGGAGCTGCTGATGGCCTCGTGGGTGCTCCCGTTGTAGACGCCCCACACCACGTGCCCGGTGCGATCGATCCAGAGCATCCGGTCGTAGTCGCCGGCCGAGGGTGGCACTGTCTGGTCGTTGGAGAAGCCGAGGATGCTGCCGGACGCCGAGGTCGTCCGGAACCAGGCCAGGACGGTGAAGGTCTGCGGGTCCGTGTACGCCGTGGTCGTCTCCGCCCAACCGGTCGATCCGTCGGTGGTGACGGCCCCGCCGCCCAGTGGACCCGCCGCCTGGTAGGTGACGCCGTAGAGCGGCAGGGCCGTGTCCGGGCCGGTCCCCGACCAGGCCGTGGCCGAGCGGGAGTCCACGAGCTGCGCCACGCCGCACGTCGGCGAGGAGACGCTCGCGGAGGTCGCCGTCGTCGTCCCCGTCGACCGGAGGACCGTGGCCGCCGATGTCGCACTCGTGGCCGAGAGCGTCCCCGACGGGACCGGCGATCCACCGCTGCAGACCGTCGCGTTGGTGGAGACCGTCCCGCCCGAGCCCGTCCCGGTCGAGTAGCAGCTGGTGGTGCCCGTGGTCCCCTCGAGCTGCAGCGTGCCGGCGGCGAAGTTCGTCCCGGCGGACATCAGGCCGCCGCTGAACGCCGCGGCTCCGGCGGTCGCCCCGATCGTGACGAGCGCCGTCCCCACGACCAACCCGGCCGCCAGCCCACGGCCCGCCCGAGGCGTCCTGGTCGATCGGCGGACTCGCATCGTCGTGGGGCGAGGGGTCGTCCGGTCCGGTGGGACCAAGGCGCCGTGCGTCCTGGTCCCACCGGGA
>Ga0307373_10004047_pt1 | contig 24947 bp, 25 predicted proteins | sample OX2MG_FD_202534 | JGI IMG/M metagenome (GOLD analysis project Ga0307373, IMG submission 202534) | Soil microbial communities from Risofladan, Vaasa, Finland - OX-2 | ecosystem: Environmental > Terrestrial > Soil > Coastal area > Acid sulfate soil | place: Finland: Risofladan, Vaasa | collected...
GGCTGCGGGCTCGCATCGCCAGCCGCTTCCTGGCCCTTGCCGCCGCCGTCGCGCTCAACCACCAGCTCGGGCGGGCGTCACGGGCCTTGGTCGACTACGTGGCCTAACCGTGGAACTATTCATCTAGGTAGGGGAGGCACTCGTCGCGCTCCGCCGGGTCCGGCCTGTTGGCGGGCGGCGCGCATCGCACGACAGCCGTCACGTAGGCATCGCGCAGGCGCAGCTGGTCTCCGCGCCGCTCGGAGCTCGGGCGGTTGGCGTACCCGGCTCGGTGTAGGGCGGCGTAGAGCCATTCGCCGGAGCGGTCGCCGGTGAACATGCGGCCCGTGCGGTTGGCGCCGTGGGCGGCCGGCGCGAGCCCGACGATCGCCACCCGAGCGCCCGGGTCGCCGAATCCCTCCAGCGGCCGGGCCCAATAGCTCTCACTGCGGAAGCGCCGGGGTGGGTCGGCGGCGCAGGCCTCTCGCCAGGCGACCAGCCGCGGGCAGCGGCGGCAGGCGTGGACCTCGGCCGCGAGCTCAGCCAACGCGCGCTCCTGGCCTGAACTCATAGGCTTCGCCGCCTCTCCATGACAGGGAACCGAATCACGTTCTTCCTCGTGGCGGCAGCGACCCTTGCGCTCGCCGGTTGCGGCGGCGGGGGCGGCGTGGACACGACTCGCCAGGGGGAAAGGGAAGCGGCTGTCGCTTTTGTCGACACCGCTTTCGCGCGCGAAATGGCGACAGTTGACGCCTACGACCGTGTCCTCTCGCTGCAAGAGAGGACGGACGCCCCCATGTTGCGCCTGTTCCGCGCCCAAGACCAGGAACACCTGGACGCATTGCTGAAGGCGATCCGCGGCCTCGGCGGGCGGGTCGACCCGGTAAAGGTGGCCGGCGAAAGGAGGGCCCTCGACTACAAGGGCCTCAAAAGCCGCGCCGACTCCCTGGCCCTCGCATATGAACGGGAAGGCCGGGGGGTGGCCGGTGACCTCGACGAGGTTTCACAGCTGACTATCTCCTGGCCGCGGTCGGTGCTCGCCTCGATCGCGACCAACCAGGCACAGCACCTGGTGCTGCTGCGTCGCGCGCTCGGCGCGGGTCCGCTCGCCACTATTCCAGCTCCCTTTGAGACTGGCGCCACGCCCGCGCCGTAGGCGATGATGCGCGCATGACCGCACCCCTCTATGCGATTGGGCGCTTCTGCTCGCGCCACCACTGGCCCGTCATCGGCCTCTGGGTCGCCGCGGCGATCGCCCTGCTGGCGGTCGGCCAGGCGTCGGGCAGCAAGACGAGCGAAAACCTGACCCTTCCGGGCACCGATTCGACCAAGGCGACCGAACTGTTGGAAGACAACCTGCCCGAACAGGCCTACGGCAGCAACCCGCTGGTGCAGTGAGCGGGATGTTCCCGCTGAACCTCCCCAACGCGCTGACCCTGCTGCGGATCCTCGCGGTGCCGGTGGTGGTCGTGGCGCTGCTGGGAGAGACGCCGAACGGTGACGCGCTCGCGGCGGCGGTCTTCGCGCTCGCGGCGGCGACCGACGGCCTCGACGGCTACTTCGCCCGCTCCCGCGACGCCGTCACCACCTTCGGCAAGCTGATGGACCCGCTGGCCGACAAGTTGCTGATCGTCGCCGCGCTGGTCTCGCTCGTCTCCCTGCACCGGCTGGAACCTTGGGTGGCGATGGTGATCATCGCCCGCGAGATCGCGGTCACCGGCTTGCGTGCGATTGCCGCCGAGCGCGACGTCGTGATCGCAGCCAGCTGGCTCGGCAAGGTGAAGACGGTGCTCCAGATCGCCGCCGTCATCGCCCTGATCGCCGAGAACCCGGCGCCGCTGTGGGTCGACCTGCTCCTCTACGCTGCGGTCGCCGCGACCGTGATCAGCGGGGCCGACTACTTCTTCGGCCTGCGTCGAAGGTTGGAAGAGCCCAAGCCAAACCCCCCAATGGCCAAGGTCGCGGGCCGCAGCCAGGGGCGGGACTGACCTGCCCCTCAGCTGGCGCCGTTCGCAGTCCGGTTGTTGCCGCTGTCGGCTGCGGGCTGCTCGAGCCATCTGCGCATCGTCAGGTGGTGGCGCTGGTGGTCGCCGCACGCCAGCTCCTCTCGCAGATCGCCGAGCAAGCCATAGCGCTCGGCGACGACGTTGTGGCGGTGGATCGTCTCCATGTTCTCCTGCCGGGCCATGACGAACGCCTCGTCCGGCATGGCGGGGTAGCCCTCGACAACCTGGCGCACCATCTCCCGCACGCAGTCCTCGACAAAGCGCGGTTGAGAGTGGGCCTTGGTGACGACGGCGAGCTCATCCGGACGCTTCATCAGCTCATAGATCTCCGAGCTCATCGAGCTCTCGACGATCCGCAGCAGCTCGGGCGCGTCGACCCAGGCTTCACCGCCCTCAGGGCAGCCTAGGTACAGCGTGCCGAGGCCGCGTTGGTTGTGGGTGGCTATCGGCACCGCCTCGATCGCCCGCTCGACCTCCTCCGCGTTGAAACCCTGCTCGGCGAGTCGCTGCCGGGCCAGCCCGGCGACCATCTCCTGCGCGCAGGGGCAGGCGGTCATCCCCTGAGCCTGGACGCCGGTGAGCGTCCGCGTCCCCTGCTCGGAGGAGACCGCCGTCCCGTAGAGGACGTAGATCTCCTGCGTGCGCTGCCCGGTTGCCGGGGTGGAGACGGTCTCGGGGTAGCGGGCAGTGACCGACACCTCGGCGCGCAACCCCCCCTGGCGCTCACGCACCCGCTCGGCGATGTGGGCGGCGAGGACCTCGGCTCGGAAGGCCTCGCTCAGCACCACCTCGTCGATCGCCTCGCCGACGATCTCCTCGAAGCGCGACATGTGGACGCCTGCCTGGCGTGGGTTGAGGTCGACAAAGCACTCGAAGCCGGCGTAGAAGAGGCTCTCGCCGCCGTTGGCGTTTACCCGGATCACCTTCTCGACCCCGGTTACGCCGACCCGCGAGAGGCTGACCTGAGTTGCGGGAATCGAGGCCTGCACGTCGGGCGGTGCTGGTGTGGTGCTCGGCTGAGTGGCCATCACTTATGAAGGGTAAGCAACAGCACAGCCCAGCGTCTCCCCGGGTCGAACGCGGAGACTCGCCGCCTATACTTGCCGCGGCCGGAGCATCAGGGCCGGCTCCCCGGGAATGGGGGAGATGGGTTTCACCGGAGGCAGTAGAGATCGAACCGATAGGGACGGTCCCTCAGGGGCTGGATCAAGATTCGGCAGAGCAGCCCTTTGCGGACTCAGAAGAGCTTCGCGGGCTGATCGCCCTCGGGCGAGAGCGCGGCTACCTGACCCTCGAGCAGATAGCGAGCACCCTGGAGGAGGTCGAGGTGACCAAGGAGCAGGTCACCACCCTTCATGCCCACCTGGTCGACCATGGGGTCGACGTGATCGCCGAGGACGGTGTCAGCGCGTACAAGGAGCAGCGTGGGGGGGAGGCGAGCAACGGCCAGCCAAAGAAACCGGAGCTGGACCTGACGGTGGAGCCCAGCCTGGACTCGCTGCGCCTCTACCTGCGCTCGATCGGCCAGGTCGACCTGCTGAGCGCCGCCCAGGAGATCGAACTGGCGAAACGGATCGAGCGGGGCGACATGCTGGCCAAGCGACAGATGGTGGAGGCGAACCTACGCCTCGTCGTCTCGATCGCCAAAGGCTATCTGGGACGGGGACTTAGCTTCCTCGACCTGATCCAGGAGGGCTCGCTGGGGCTGATCCGCGCCGTGGAGAAGTTCGACTACCGCCGCGGCTACAAGTTCTCCACCTATGCGACCTGGTGGATTCGCCAGGCCGTGACTCGCTCGATCGCCGACAAGGCGAGGACGATCCGTATCCCCGTCCACATGGTGGAGAAGCTGAACCGGGTCGCCCACGTCGAACGGCAGCTGGTGCAGAAGCTGGGGCGGGAGCCCGAGCCCGCCGAGATCGCCGAGGAGTTGCGCTGGCCGGTGCGCGACGTGCGAGACATCCTGCGGGTGGCGCAGCTTCCGGTCTCCTTGGAGAAACCGGTCGGTGACGAGGACGAATCCGAGTTGGGCGACTTCGTCGCCGACGACGCGGCCGCGGAGCCCTTCGAGGAAGCGAGCGAGCATCTGCAGAAGGAAGGGGTGCGCAAGGCGCTGGACGCTTTGCCCGAGCGCGAGCGCCAGGTGATCGAGCTGCGTTATGGCCTCTCCGGCCTGGAGCCGCTGACCCTCGAGGAGGTGGGTCGCACCTTCGGCGTGACCCGCGAGCGCATCCGCCAGATCGAGAACAACACCTTGAAGAAGCTGAAGCGTCTTCCGGAGGCGCAGATGCTGCGCGAAGCGGGCTGAGCTCCTACCCTTAGAATCGCCGGCGTAGGCTCGGGGGAGTGTCCGAGTGGTTAAAGGAGACGGGCTGTAAACCCGTTGGCTCTGCCTACGCAGGTTCGAATCCTGCCTCCCCCATGCGCGTGCGCCCCCCTGGGTCGCGCCATTGCGAACCGACGAGCTTCGCGCTTACGATTGATTGATGGGCAAGCTGGCTGACACCCGGGCAAAGCCGCCCGAGGGCAAGATGACGATCGGGGAGCTGGCGCGGCGGACGGGGATGACGGTGCGCAACATCCGCGCCCACCAGACGCGCGGTTTGCTGCCGCCGCCAGAGGTGCAGGGTCGCACCGGCTATTACGGCGAGGAGCATGTCGCCCGCGTCGCCCTCACCCGCGAGATGCAGGCCGATGGCCTCAACCTGGAGGCGATTCGTCGCCTGCTGGAGGGTGTCGACGGCAGTGGCAATGAGATTCTCGACTTCACCCGCGAGTTGCGCGTCCCCTTCGAGGACGAGACACCGGAAATCGTCGAGGCGGAAGAGCTAGCGAGGGGCTGGGGGGGCGTTGGACGGCCCGAGCTCGGTCTGATTAGGCGGGCGGAGAAGCTCGGCATCCTGCGCGAGCTGCCGGATGAGCGCGTCGAGGTGATCAGCCCACGCCTGCAGCGAGCCGGCGCGGAGCTGGTCGAGCTTGGGGTCAGCCCCGATGCGGCGCTGGCGACGGCGGAGAAGCTGCGTCGCCATGCCGAGGGCGCGGCGCGCGTCTTCGTCGACCTCTTCGTCAAGGAGATCTGGGAGCCGTTCGAGGCGGCCGGCCGCCTCGAACAGGACTGGCCGAAGGTCCGCGAGGCGCTGGACCGGATGCGCCCGCTTGCCTCCAGCGCCCTGCTGGCGATCTTCCAGCTGACGATGAGTGAGGCGACAGAGAAAGCGAGCGAACGCACGCTCCAGGTCGCCGCCGGCAAGTCGCCGAAGCGCAAGAAGCGCCGCCGGCGCTGAGCGCCGCCTGAGAGATTGCGGAATTTGCGCGCTTCCCGCGCGCGGGCGCGCCGGGCGCGCCGCGTAGTCTCCAGCAGATGAGCGAGGCGGCGACAGCGAGCGAGAGCGAGGTCGCCGCAGCGGGGGGTATGGCGGCGCTTGGCGTTATGCCCTCCCAGGAGCTGAGCCGCGCGATCGAGGCGCAGTGGGTCAGCTCCGGTGACTACCGGATCCTCCCCGAGGCTATCCAGCCGGCGAGCATCGACCTGCGTCTCGGCGACTTCGCCTGGGCCCTGCGCTGCTCCTTTCTTCCAGACGTGGACTCTACGGTCGAAGAGAAGATCGAGGGGCTCGCCTTCCAGAGGATCGACCTTCGCGATGGCGCGGTCCTGGAGCGAGACCGTCCCTACCTGGTGCCGTTGATCGAGGAGCTGGCGCTGCCCGACGACGTGAGGGCCAAGGCCAATCCCAAGAGCTCGACCGGTCGCCTCGACGTCTTCACCCGCCTGATCACCGATCGGCATCACCGCTTCGACCAGATCCGCCCGGGGTACCGCGGCAAGCTCTATCTGGAGATCGTGCCGCGATCCTTCGCGATCCAGGTCAAAACCGGGCTCTCGCTCAACCAGGTGCGCCTCGCCCGCGGTGACGTCCGCCTGGGGGACGAGGACATCCGTCGCCTTCAGGTCGAGTTCCCCCTGCTCTATCTCGATTCCCACGCCCTGCGCGAGTCCGAGCTGGCCCTCGCTGACGGCCTCTTCCTCAGCGTCGACCTCTCCGGGCCGGGAGACCGGGTCGTCGGCTACCGGGCAAAGAAGAACAGCCTCCCGGTCGATCTCTCCCGCATCCGCGCCTACCGCTGGACCGATTACTGGGACCCGGTCTTCCCCGAGCCGGGCGGGCGGATCGTGCTGGAGCCGGAGATCTTCTACCTACTGCTCTCCGCCGAGGGCGTCTGCATTCCCCCTCAAATCGCCGCCGAGATGATGGCCTATGACCCGACCGCGGGCGAGCTGCGCACGCACTATGCCGGCTTCTTCGATCCCGGCTTCGGCTACGACCCGGCCGGCGACCGCCACGGCAGCCGCGCTGCGCTGGAGGTGCGCGCCCGCGACGTCCCCTTCATGATCGAGCACCGCCAGCCGGTCTGCAAGCTCGGGCTGGAGCGGATGTCCGCCCCCGCCGAGCGCATCTACGGCCAGGCACTAGGGTCCAGCTACCAGGGCCAGGTGACGATGCTCAGCAAGCACTTCGAGGAGCAGACGGCGGGCGGCCAGCCAGCCGCCGCCGAGCGCCCCGAGCCGGCTGCGCCCTAGCTCACCCTCTGGAAGCCCTGACGCTCACAGGGTCGTCCTGGGGTAAGCCCGGGTGGCGGCGATGACCATCGCCACGAAGAAGCCGACGACGACGAGGAAGTCGATCCAAAGGAGCCCACCCCCTCCCACTCCGACCAGCATCTGCCGCAGCCCCTGCACCTCGTAGGTGAGCGGATTGAGGAGCGCCACCGCGCGCAGTCATCCTGGCAGGAGCAACCAGCGCACGGCCGCCGTCGGGGCGTAGCAGAGTCGTGATCACGCGCAGCGTGGGGGTCTTGCCGGCGCCGTTGGGACCGAGCCGAGCAGCCCGAACACCTCACCGCGACCGACCGAGAAGGAGACTCCGTCCACCGCGCACAGGTCACCGAAGGCGACGACGAGGTCCTCCACCTCGCCGGTGGGGACCCTGAGCTCCGGTGCCGTCATCGGACTGGTGGCGAAGGTGGCGGATCGCTCACCGTCCGACCCCGCCAGCGGTCCTCTCCTGCCCTGCCAGTTCCCGCAGCCGCCCCCGTACGCGCTTGCGCTTTGTCACCAGCTCCGCCTCCAGTTTGGTGATCTCGTCGCGGCGTCGGCGGACCAGCTCAAGCTGGCGGGATATGTGGCCGAGCGACTCGTCAAGGATCTGGCGGCGGCGGACGGGGTCATCCACGCCGCTCTGCCACTCGCGGCGCAGGGCGGCGCGGGCGTCCTCGGCCTCGATCAGCTCCCTCAGCTCCTCCAGCGAGACCCCCAGGAGTTCCTTCAGGCGCAGCAGGTCGGTGAGGCGCCCGACGTCGGCCTCGGCGTAGGTGCGGTGGGCGCCGGGCTCCCGGCCGCTGGGGACCGGCAGCAGGCCGATCTCCTCGTAGTAGCGGATCGTGCGCGGCGTGGTGCCCGCCAGCTTGGCGACGTCGCCGATCCGCAGCTCCCTTCCCCTGGCCGGGGGCCTGGCGCTCATGGGAGTGCCTCGACCTCCTCACGCACCGCCCTCTTGGCTCGGCGCGGTTGCTCTTCCCCGTCCTCCGCCGCGGCGGGGACATGGCTCGGTCGCAGCAGGGAGACGCCGGCGCCGATGACCGAGGTGGCCGCCAGCACCCACAGCGCCGTGTGCATGTTCTGGATGAAGGGCGCGAGCTGAGCGTTGGAGAGCCCCGAGGCCAGGCCAGAGAAGATCTTGAACAGGACCGGTTTCGGCACGGCGGCGGTGACGATAGCCAGGACGAAGGCAATCGAGATCACCGCGCCGGTGTTCTGAAGCATCGTCCTCGCCCCGGCGGCGATGCCACGGCGGTGGACGGACACCGTCCCCATCATTGCCGCCGTGTTGGGCGAGTTGAACATCCCCGACCCGATTCCGACCAGGGCCAGCCAGAGCATGCCCTGCCAGTAGGGGCTGTGAGCCTGAAGGGTGGTCATCAGCGCCAGCGCCACGGCAGTGACGAGCATTCCGAGCGCCGCCAGCATGCGTGATCCGTGGCGATCGGCGTAGATGCCGGCGAGGGGGGAGGCGACGAGCATCCCCAGTGCCATCGGGGCGAGCTTGATCCCGGCGGTGATCGGGTCATCTCCCTGGGCGCCCTGGTAGTAGAAGACGAAGAGGAAGAGCAGGGCGAAGCGGGAGAGGCCGTTGATGAAGGCGGCGCCGGTGGCGGCTGCGAACATCCGGTTGCGAAAGATGTCGAGGTCAAGCATCGGCGAGCGGCCACGGTGCTCGATCAGGACGAAGAGCGGCAGCAGGATCGCGGCGAGGAGGAGGCTGCCGATGACCAGCGCGTTGTCCCAGCCGGAGAGGCCACCGCGCGAGATCCCGTAGACCAGACCGGTCAGCCCGATGACAAAGCTGAGGGTGCCGAGGAGGTCGAAGCCGCGCTCGGCATCACGACCGGCGAGCTCGCGCAGGACCAGGGCGGACCACAGGGCTCCGGCCAGTGCCAGCGGCACGTTGAACCAGAAGACCCAGTGCCAGGAGATCGAGACGAGTGCGCCACCGAGCACCGGCCCGAGCACCAGCCCGATCGCGGCGACCATCGTGTTGGTTCCCATCGCCAGGCCGAGCTGCTCCCTTGGGAAAGCGTCGGTGACCATCGCTGGGCCGTTGGCGAAGATGAAGGCACCGCCGATTCCCTGCAGGATGCGCCAGAGGATCAGCTGCGTGCCGTTGGCAGAGAAGCCGGCGCCGAGCGAGGCGGCGGCGAAGATGACGAAGGCGGCGACGAAGGCCTGCTTGCGGCCGAAGAGGTCGGAGAGGCGACCGGCGGTGAGGACCAGCACGGTCGAAGCGATCATGTAGGCGAGAATCACCCAGACCAGTTCCAGCAGGTTGGTGCCGAGCGCCCGCTCGAGGTCCGGCAGTGCGATGATCAGCGTCCCCGAGTTCGTTGCCACCAGGAGCATCCCCAGGCTGGTGCAGGAGAGCGCCCACCACTTGTAGTGCTCATGATCGGCGGCGACCCCGGGACCGGAACGGAATCTCTTTCTTACGTTCACGTTAGGTAGGATAGCATTCGACCCAGCGCTCATCCACCCGCATATCTGCTGGGAGAAGGCGCGAGCCGAAGCTAAGATCGACCCAATGGCCGAGCGGATTTGGCATGTATACCTCTCCGGCGAGATCCACTCCGATTGGCGCCAGAGCATCGAGGAAGGGGCGCGGGGGGCTGGATTGCCGGTAGCTTTCCCGGCCCCGGTCACCGATCATGCTGCCTCCGACGACGCGGGCACTGGCACTCTGGGGGAGGAGCGCGAGCCCTTCTGGCGCGACCACATGGGAGCGGGCGTCAACGCGATCCGCACCCAGACGCTGATCCGCGCCGCCGACGTCGTCGTCGTTCGGTTCGACGACAAATACCGCCAATGGAACGCGGCCTTCGACGCCGGCTACGCAGCCGCCCTGGGCAAACCGCTCATCACCCTCCACGGTTCCGAGTTTGACCACGCTCTGAAGGAGGTCGACCGCGCCGCTCAGGCAACGGCCCGTACCGCGGAGCAGGTGGTCGCCGTTCTCCACTACGTGATCACCGGCAAGTTGAGGTAGACCGTCCGACTCGGATGCGAACGTTTGTTCGTATGCGCTGGGACGAGCAGAAGGTCGGAAGGGACATGCGGTTGCCAGGAGTGGGCGACGGGACTGTGGTGCGGACCTTCGACGCCCCGCAAGCTATGGGCATCAACTTCCACGAGGTGCGGGCCAAGTCGGCACTGAACCGGGTAGCCGGCGGGCGCTACGGGTTCGGGTGGACGATCAATCCCTATCGAGGTTGCACCCATGCCTGCGTGTTTTGCTTTGCTCGAAGGTCCCACACCTATCTCGACCTCGACGCGGGACGGGACTTCGAGCGGGAGATCGTAGTCAAGGTGAACCTGCCCGAGGTGCTGCGAGCGGAGCTGGCCCGGCCGAGCTGGAGGGGTGAGCTGGTCGCGCTTGGGACCAACACCGACCCCTACCAGTGGGTCGAGAGTCGCTACCGCATGATGCCGGAGATCCTGGCTGCGCTTGAGCAGGCGGACACCCCCGTCTCGGTGTTGACCAAGTCGCCGTTGGCGTTGCGAGACATCGACATCTACGAGCAGATGGCGAAGCGGCTGCCGGTCTCGGTCAACCTCTCCGTCCCGACGCTCGACGAGAAGGCCTGGCGGGCGACCGAGCCGCACACGCCCAGCCCCGGGGCCCGCCTCGACGCGGTCGCCGAGCTGCGCCGCCGCGGCATCGACTCCGGCGTGCTGATAGCGCCGTTGATGCCCGGCATCAATGACACCCCCGAGCAGGTGCAACCAATCATCGAGCGTGCCCGTGAGGCGGGCGCGACCTTCCTCGGCGGCGTCGCCCTACACCTCCGCGGGGAGGTTCGCGACGTCTTTTTTGCCTGGCTCCAGGCCAAACGCCCCGACCTGATCCCTCGCTACGAGCAGCTCTACCCCATCGGCCGGGCCTATATGCGGACCCCAGATCGCAACCGCCTCAGCGGCGTAGTCAGGGGCTGGGGTCGTCCCCGCGACGGTGGGAGGGGAGCCCAGAACGCCACTCCGGAGGATGGGGCGGCGGATGTGGGGGTCGGGGACGCCTCGGCCCGCAGTGCCTCACCCGCGACAGGCCCCGCCGGCCGCCGGCATCAATCCCGACTGTTCTGACTAACCCTCGTCCAGATCCTCGAACCGGCACTCCTCCGGCGCCTTGTCGTCCCGGAATCGGTGGAACCGTGCCCCGTGGCGAATCCGTCCCGCGGCGGCGTGGTCGTACCCGACCTCGATCACCAGCTCCGGCCGCAGCGCCACCCACTCGAGATCGCGCCCGCCGGTCCAGCGGCTCGGCTCGGCGCCACCCCGCTCGCCCGTCTCCAGCGGCGCGAGCATCGCCCGCATGCCCCGTTTGGCCGCGGAGCTGAAGCCGGAGATGTGACCGACCGACCGCAGCTCGCCGCCGTCGTAGAGGCCGAGGATCAGAGAGCCGACCGTGTTCTCCTCTTTGCCGGGTCGCCAGCCCATCACCACGCACTCGATCGTCCGCTCGCGCTTCACCTTGGCCATGCCCTGGCGTTTGCCCGGCAGGTAGGGGGCGTCGAGCTGCTTGGCCATCGTGCCCTCGGTGGTGCGCAGCCACACCTGGGCCCGCTTGGGGTCGCGGGTCTGCGGCGAAAGCTCCAGCCCGGTTCGCTCGGCCAGGGCTTCAAGCCGGGCGCGACGCTCCGCCAGCGGTCGCTCCAGCAGCGGCTCGTCCCCATCGGCGAGCAGGTCGAAGACGACGCAGGAGGCAGGGAGCTCCTTCGCCAGCAGATTGATCCGCGACTCGGCCGGGTGGATGCGGCTCTGCAGGGCGTCGAACTCGAGCTCGCCCTCGGCGTCGCGGATCACCAGCTCGCCGTCGAGGACGTATCGCCCGGGGGTGAATCTCAGCTCGGGGAAGTAGCGGGACAGTGCTTTGCCGCCGCGCGACTGGATGTAGGAGTCCTCGCCGTCGACGAAGACGATCGCCCGGAAGCCGTCGAGCTTCTGCTCATAGGCCCACTCCTCCCCGAGCGGCAGCTCCTTGCGCGCCAGCGCCAGCTGCGGTTTCAGCGGGGGGGCGAGGGGCAGGGTCACAGGCCTAAGTCTGGCCGAACCGGAGGCGACGGACCAGTTCGTGACCTATGGGCCGCTCGGCGGGGATTTGGTCCGACGGGCCCTGCTCTCGCGCGGGTCGGGGATCGGCACCGCCGAGAGCAGCTTCTTGGTGTAGGGGTCGACCGGGCGCTCGCAGACCTGGTCGGCGCTGCCCTCCTCGACGATCTTGCCGTCGTGCATAACCGCGATCCGGTCCGACACATGGCGAACAACGCCGATGTCGTGGGCGACGAAGAGGTAGGTGAGCCCGAGTTCATCCTGGAGGTCATTGAGCAGGTTGACGATCTGGGCCTGGATCGAGACGTCGAGCGCCGAGACCGGCTCGTCGGCGATCACAAGCTTGGGCGCCAGCGACAGCGCCCGCGCGATCCCGATCCTCTGACGCTGCCCGCCGGAGAACTCATGCGGGAAGCGGTTGTAGTGCTCGGCCGAGAGCCCGACCCGCTCCAGCAGTTCCTGGACCCTGCGCCGCAGCTCCGAGCCGGAGGCGACACGCTGACGTCTCAGCGGGTCGCCGACGATCTGGCCGATCCGTTTGCGCGGGTTCAGCGAGGCATAGGGGTCTTGGAAGATCATCTGCATCTGGCGGCGCAGAGGCCGCATCTGGCGGCGCGAGAGTCCGGCGATCTCGCGGCCCTCGAAGCGGACTGAGCCCGCCGTCGGCGCGATCAGCTGCAGCACCGCCCGGCAGGCGGTCGACTTGCCGCTACCCGACTCGCCGACCAGGCCGAGCGTCTTGCCGCGGGGGATGCTGAAGCTGATTCGGTCGACCGCCCGCACCTGATCGACCTCGCGGTCGATCAGGATTCCCCGCTTGACAGGGAAATACTTGACGAGGTCGGTGACCTCCAGCAGCTGGTCTCCGCTGCTCTTCAAGCTGGTGCCTCCAGGCCGATCTGCCCGGCGACCTGGCGCTTCTCCCTCTTGTGCTCCGGGGTCAGCCAGCAGCGATCGCAGTGTCGGGGCGCCTCGGCAAGGCGGCCCTGTAGGTCCGGCATCTCCGTGCAGCCGTCGAACTCATGCGGGCAGCGGGGACGGAACGAGCAGCCGGCTGGCAGCGCCAGCAGCGAGGGCGGAGCGCCGCTGATCTGCGGCAATCGCTTCAGCCGCGGCCGGTCGAGCCGGGTGAGCGAGCCGAGCAGGCCCCAGGTATATGGGTGCTGGGGGTCGTAGAAGATCTCGTCGAGGGTGCCCTGCTCGACGATCCGCCCCGCGTACATCACCAACACCCGGTTGGCTATTTCGGCGACGACGCCGAGGTCGTGGGTGATCAGGATCGTTGCCAGCTGGTGCTCGCGATTGAGCCGCTCCAGTAGGCCCAGGATCTGCGCCTGGATCGTCACATCGAGCGCGGTCGTAGGCTCGTCGGCGATCAACAGCTCCGGCTCCAGCGCGAGCGCCATCGCGATCATCGCCCGCTGTCGCATCCCGCCTGAGAACTCGTGTGGGTAATCCTCGACGCGGCGCTCGGCGTTGGGGATACCCACGGCGTCGAGGAGCTCGACTGCCTGTCTGAGCGCCTGCCCCCGGCTGACTTTGCCACGGTGAGCGCGGATCGCCTCGGCGATCTGGGCCCCCACTCGGTAGACGGGGTTAAACGAGGTCATCGGGTCCTGGAAGATCATCGCCACCTTGTCGCCTCGCAGCCGCCGCATCTCGGAATCACTGGCCGCTACGAGCTCGACGCCGTCGAGTTCAGCCGTGCCCTCGATGCGGGCATTTTTGGAGCGCGTCAGGCCGATGATCGTCTGGGCTGTGACGCTCTTGCCCGAGCCCGACTCGCCGACGATCGCCAGAACTTCTCCTGCCTGAAGGTCGAAGGACACGCCGTCCACCGCCTGCAGCAGCCCGCCCTCGGTTGCGAAACCAACGCGCAGGCCCTTGACCGAGAGGAGGGGCGGCGTGCTCATCCGGTGGTGTCCCCCAGCCGTACACGCGGATCGAGGTAGGCATAGGCAATGTCGACCGCGGCGTTGACGAAGACGATGAAGAAGGCTCCATATAGGGTGACACCGATGATCGGCGGCAGTTCGAATTTCGCAACGGCTTCAGCTGCGTAGTTGCCGACACCGTTGATGTTGTAGATATGTTCGGTGATGATCGCCGTGCCGGCGATGGTCGCCCCGAAGTCGAGCCCGAACAGAGTTACGATCGGTATCAGCGAGTTGCGCAGGACGTGGCGGGTCATCACCCTGCGCTCGCCCAGTCCCTTTGCCCGGGCGGTCCGCACGTAATCCTCGCTCATCACGTCGAGCATGTTGGAACGCAAGACGCGGCTGTAGAAGCCAACCGAGAGGATGGCCAGCGTTATCCAGGGCAGGATCAGATGACTCAACCACGCCTGCGGGTTTTCGGTCAGCGGCACATACCCCGCGTTGGGGAAGAGTTCGATCTTGTAGGTGAAGAGGTAGATGAGGACGGGGGCAATCAGGAAGACAGGAATCGAGATGCCGGCAACAGAGACGGCGGTCAACAGCTTGTCGAGCAGCCCCCCCGCCTTGATTGCAGACAGGTAGCCGAGCAGAAGGCCAAAGAAGAGCCATATCGCCGCGGCGCCGACACTGAGCGAAACGGTGGCGGGGATGCCGTTGATGATTTCTTCGTCGACCGGAACCCGCGGCTCGTAGGCGGTCAGTTCACCGGTGAAGACCTTCTTCATCATTGTCACATATTGGACCGGAAGCGAATCGTTGAAGCCCCATTCCTTTTCGATGTTCTTGACCAGGAATGGTCGCGCGTTCTTCCCGGCGAGCCGCTGCGCCGGGTTGGAGTTTGGGACCACGTTGAAGATCAGGAAGACGATCAATGAAACTGCGAAGAGGACTGCGACCATTCCCACCAGTCGTCTGGCAATGAATCTCGCCATTCAGACCGCCTCACCCTCTGGCGCGACCATCCCTGCGTGTACCTCCAACCGGACCTTTGCTCGTGGGTCGAGGGCGTCGCGAAGCCCATCCCCGACGATGTTCAGCGAGAGCACCGTCAGAAGGATCATCACCCCTGGGATGATCGCCAGCAGTGGCTGCGTGTTGAGAAGTTCCTCTCCCACCGTGATCATCGTTCCCCAGGAAGAATTCGGCGGCTGAACGCCGGCGCCGAGGAAGGAGAGCCCTGCCTCGAAGAGCATGTTGTTGGCAATGGTCAGGGTGGAGAAGACGATGATCGTCGAGGCCAAGTTGGGAAGGATCTCGCCAAACATCACCCGCAGCGGGCTCGCGCCCTGAGCGATCGCGGCTTCAACGAACTCCTTCTCGCTCAGAGCAAGCACTTCGCCCCTGATCGGACGCGCCACGTAGGGCACCGTGAAGATTGTGATCACCAAGACCGGGATCCAGAGTGAGCCACCGGAAAGTTCGATTGGACCAAGCTTCAGCCCCCCGATTGCCAAGGAGACGCCAAGCGCCAGGCCGACGAGGAAGACCGGCAACGACCAGAGCACGTCGAGAGTTCGGGCAATCACCGTGTCGATCCACCCGCGGAAGTAACCGGCGAGCAGGCCGAGGACGATCCCGACGACCATCGTCACCAGGGCTGAGCCGATTCCGATGAGCAGCGAGGTGCGCCCGCCGTACATCAACCGCACCATCTCATCCCGTCCGAGACGGCTGTCAGCACCGAGGAAAAATTTGCCCCCGGCGCCGAACCACTGCGGCCCGATCGGTTCACCTTCGGGGGTCACGACTTCCCGCTTCTTGCCGTTGACCGTGATCTTCTCCAGGGTGTGGGTCTGGTTGGGGCCGGATTGGGCGACGTGTTCGGCCCAGAGCGGAGCCGCTAGGACGAAAATGACGATCAGGACGAAGACGCCGAGGAAGGCGACCGCGACCCGGTTGCGGAGGAAGCGCCGGTAGGCGAGAAACCAGGGGCCCCGTCCCTCCGACGACACCCCCCGCGGGTCCGGCGGAAACCCGGGGTCGGGAATCCCGGCCGAAAGCTGCGCTTCAGCCTGGGGGTCGAAATCCACGCTCGTGTCGCCCTCGACTCCTGCGGCCTACTTAAATTCGAAGCTGGTCAGGTACTGATTGAAGGTCGGGTTGAAGATCACGCCTTCGAGGTTGATCGCGCTGGATACGAAGGTGTCGAGAGTGCGCGTCCCGTACGGGGCCCAGGGTGCCAGCTTCATGAATTTCTTATCCAGGGCCGCGTAGGCGGTTTTCTGCTTGGGACCGAGCTGTTCCTCGCCGAGCTGGGCGATTTCCTTGTTCAGCGCCGGTTCGTCGATGTTCGCGAAGTTGCCGTTGTTCGTGCGCAGGATGCTTTCCCCGGCCAGCATCGGCTGGAAGAAGTCGTTCGGATGCGGATAGTCCTCGAACCAGTCCGACCAACCCGTGTCCAGTTCCGGCGTCGATTTGTTGCCGATCACGGTGAAGTAGTTATCGGGGTTGATTACTTTCAACTTCGTGTTAAAACCGAGTTCCTTGAGCACGCCTTCGTAGTATTCGCCGGCTTCTTTATTTTCGGTTTCGCTGTCGGTCCAGACCGTGATGCTCGTATGAGAGGGATGCACTTCTTTGATCATCGCCTTGGCCTTGGCGATGTTGTGCGGGTACAGTTCGAATTTCTGGTAGCCGGGCATCCCGGGCGGCAGGATCTGCTGGGTGCCTTTGATCTGGCCGGCGTAGATGCGTTCGAGGGCCGCTGAATCGAGCGCGTAGTTGACCGCTTGGCGTACCTTGAGGTTGTTGAAGGGTGGGATTGTTGTGTTCATCCAGAAGTAATAGGTGCTTATCGTGGACTCGACACGGAACTGACGGCCCTCATATTTGTCTTTCACCTGATGGTAGCTGCCGGGCGGAATCGGATTCTGCATCCAGTCATATTTGCCCTGTTCGACATCGTTGATCTGCGTTTGTTTGTTGCGGACGACAGTTACCTTGGCCTTGTCAACGTGACCGCTTGGGTATTCGGGCATTGCCTTAGCGTTGTCTTTGGCCCAGTAGGGATTGCGTTCATATTCCCAGCCGCGGCCCGGTTGGGACTTGGTGATCATGTACGGGCCGGTGCCGGGCGGAGGGTGGGCCGAGAGATCTTCGTTGGGAGTTCCGGCCGGAACCGGGGCAACGAACATCAGCCCGAGCTCATTGGTGAAGGTACCGCGCGGCTTGGTCAGTGTGATCGCGATTTCTCCGGTCTTGTCATTCGTCTTGATCCCGGGAATTCCGCCCTTCTTCGTCGTGGCAAACTTTTCAGCGCCGACGATTGTGGTGTAGAAGGGCGAGCCGCCGGAGTTGGTTTTGAAGAGGCGTTCGACCGCGTAGGTGAAGTCCGATGCCTTCACCGGCTTGCCGTTGGAGTATTTGAGGCCGGGTCGCAGGAAGAGGGTGTAGGTCTTGGCGCCGTTGCTGATCTTGGGCATTTCTTTTGCCAGACCCGGGACGACTTCGCTGCCTTCCGTTCCTGAGGCGTGCTTGTAGGTCAACAACGGGATGTAGACCTCCCCCATCGCCGTCCAGCCTTCCGCCGTGTAGGAGAGCTGGGGGTCCATGTAGTCGGGGGATGAGCCGTAGGTGATGTTGAGGGTCCCACCTTCCTTGCCTCCTCCTGCGGAGCTCGCGCCTCCGCCGCAGGCGACCAATGCAAGAGATGAGACCGCTGCTAGTCCAATTACGGTCGCCGCTAGCAAGAACTTCTTCAAGGTCAGACCTCCGGATCGAACTGCGTGGGCGCGCGTCCCGCGATCAACTCCACCACAATCTCATCGCTCTCGTCAAGGTCGTCGCGGTTTGCTCTATACAGACGTTCAGACCATTGTCCACCAAGGACCGGCGTCGCCACCGCGACTATCGCGAGGATGCCGATGCCGGCGAGGAGGAAGGTGGTGCGAGGCTGCCCGGCGGTGGCGACCAGCCCGCCAACGACAAAGCCGATTCCGGGCATGGCCGCGCCGATCGACTCAAGCACGCTGATCACCCGTGCCCGCATGCCCTGGACGGTCAGCTCCTGCACCGCGCTGATGACCGCCACCCACTGGACGCCATTGCCGGCTCCGCCTACAACGGAGGCCGCGCAGGCGAGCGTCAGGGTGGGTGCCACGGCAAGTCCCAGGTAGCCGGCCCCCACCGCCGTGGTGCTGAGGAGGAGCAGCAAGGGCAGCGGGGCGCGGCGAACAGCGGCGAAGACGACGCTGCCCACGACCATGCCGACGCCCCAGCTGGCGAGCAGCAGTCCGTACCCCGAGTCGCCGACGCCGAGGGTCTGCTTGGCGTAGATCACCTCGATTGGGATCACCGCGGCGAAGAAGACGAAAGCGGCGCCCTGGGCGATCAGCAGGCGACGCAGTTTTGTTCGCTCGCGGATGTAGGCGAGCCCCGCGCCAACTCGTTCGCGCAGCACCCCGGGTTCAGGCTCGACCTGGGGGAGCGGCCCGGCGGTGAGCAGGATCCAGGCAACCAGGTAGAAGGAGGACGCGTCGAGCAGCAGCGCCGATTGGACGCCGAGTCCGGCAACGACCAGGCCGGCCAGGGCGGGGCCGATCGCGGCGCCCCCCGTGAAGGCGACGTTGAGGATGGCGTTGCCGGCACGCAGTTCGTCTGCCGACTCCAGCAGCGTTCCCACAACGGCGCGGGTCAGGGAGCGGCCGGCCAGGGCAAGGGTTCCGTCGATCGTCGCTAGCGCGATCACTCCGGCGACGGAGAAGTGGGTGGCCAGCAGCGCCAGGCCGCCGAAAGCTGCCGTCTCGCCGCAGTAGATCAGCGGCAGGGCGATCCGCGGCGGCGGCTGCTCGGCACGAGCGACGAGGATTGGAGCGAGCAGGGCGGGGAGGAAGCGGGTTCCAAGGAACAGCCCGGCAGTGGCCAGCGCACTGCCCGTGCGATCGAAGACGAGGATCGAGAGGGCGACGATCCCCATCCAGTCGCCCAGCTCGTTGACCGCGTAGGTCGACGCTAGCCGGCGAAAGAGAGGTCGCCGAAGGGGGTCGCTCAGGCGTTGCCTACGCATAGATGGCGGCCTGACCTACCCGATTTATGCACAAGATTTGCTGCAGATGCACAAGTTTCCGCCAACCTGTGCTACAACCTTGCCAAGGCTGTTGACAAGTTTCAGATCTTAGTGCGCAATCTAAGGGCTTCATCGAAAAAAAGGAGATAGGCACATGGGCTACCGTCACTAAGTCTTCCAGCGAGCGCGACCCAGCGCTCGCCCCAGTTGCATAGGGCGTCCCATTGGGGCGCCCTTGTGCTTTTTCGGGGCAGGGCGCCGCGGCCCTTTGCCGGTCGCGGCTTCCTCGGAGAGCCTTTTGCACGACGCCGATCATCCGGCCACGAGCCGTTGTAGCAGGCGCTAAGGGCGAGTAGTTTCAATGTTCCGCATGGCATTCGCATCGAGGCCCAAAGCCTTGGCGCAGGGAACGGCGGCCAGCCGGGGAATCTCTACGCCACGGCCGGAGGCAGATGCCGGCACAGTCAACCATGGGTAGCAACCGCCCAACCAAGGCAGTGATCGCCGCACAGAGCGCCGCTCTCGCGATGATTGTGGCGGCTGCGGTTTGGCGCGGGCCGACGGCCAACTGGGACCCAGCGCTGTTCGGCATCCTCCTCGGCTTCTCCGTCTTCAGCGACTTGACGGCGATCTCCACCACGTCGAAAGTGAAGATCTCCGGGAGCTTCCTGGCGCTGGTGCTGGCGATGGTCTTCCTTGGCGGGACGCCGGCGGCGGCGATCGGGGTGATGACGATCTTTGTCGGCTGGCTGCGCTGGCGCGACGAGTGGCATTACCTGCTCAATAACGTCCTCACCTACGCGACGTTCCCCCTGGTCACCGGGATCGCCTTCCACTCGGTGGTCTCGGGCCGCGGGGTCACCGACACGCAGCCGATCTTCTACGCGCTGGTCTTCGCCGTCTTCCTGATCGCTCTGGCGATCAACTTCGCGATGATCGCCAGCTACGCCTGCTACCTGGAACGCAGCTCCTTCTTCCAAAAGGTGCGCACCGCCTTGTTCCCGCTGCTGCCGTCCGAGCTGGCGGCGGCGCTGATGACGGTCGGTGTCGCCTACCTCTACGCCCAGGTGGGCCTTGGCGGGGTTGCACTGTTCGGCGTCGTCCTCGTCACCTTCCAGTACCTACTGGGCGCTCTGCTCATCTCCCAGCAGAGAGCCGAGGAGCTGGAGATGCGCAGCAAGCAGCTGGCCAGCTTCCAGGTTGGGATGCTGAGCGCGATGCTGCGCACGCTCGACCTGCGAGATCAGATGACCGCCCGACACAGCGCCGCCGTGGCGCGCTACTCGCGGGCGATCGCGCAGCGGGCCGGCTACTCGCGCCGGGAGGAGGAGCTGGTCCACATCGCCGCGCTGCTGCACGACATCGGCAAGTTCATCCTCCCCGACCGCATCCTCAAGGCCAACGTGCCGCTGACGGACGAGGACTGGATGCTGATCAAGCGCCATCCCCAACAGGGTGCCCGAGTCGTCTCCTCCCTCGACGGCTATGGGCCGGTCGCGGAGGTCATCATCGCCCACCACGAGCGGATCGACGGCAAGGGCTACCCACGCGGCCTTGCCGGCGACGAGATCCCCGAGCTGGCGCGCATCATCTCCGTCGCCGACACCTACGACGTGATGACGGCTCGCGACTCCTACCGCGCGCCGACGTCCTCCCATGACGCGATCCAGGAGCTGCGCCGGGTCGCCGGCGCGCAGCTCGACGCCCGCTTCGTCGAGGTCTTCATCGAGCTCCTCGAGGGTGACGACGTCTCCTTCCAGCACGGAGAGGCTGCCGACTTCGAGAAGGAGCTGGCGCTGGAGGCGAGGATCGCCGAGACCGCGAGTCCGGCCACCGACGCCGGCCGCTTCCAGGTCCCGGCGTAAGCGGCGGCCGGACAGATACGGTTGCGGCGCGATGCGCGCAGTCACCTACCAGGCACCGGGCGAGGTACGGGTTGAAGAGAAGCCCGATCCTGAGGTGGGTGCCCCCGATGAGGCCCTGGTCCAGGTCGAGGCGACTGGCATCTGCGGCTCCGATCTCCACATCTACCACGGTCGGGTGCCGGTCGAGCCGGGCTTCACGATCGGCCACGAGTTCGTCGGCACCGTGCTGGCGGTGGGGGACGAGGTCGAGCGCGTGGCGGCCGGCGACCGCGTCCTCGGTTGCTTCCACACCGCTTGCGGCACCTGCTCGGCCTGCCTGCGCGGCGACTATCACCGTTGCCGGCGTGGACGCACCTTCGGCCATGGCGCAAAGCTCGGCGACCTGCAGGGCGCCCAGGCTGAGAAGCTGCTGGTGCCGCGCGCCGAGCTGACGCTGCGCCGAGTTCCGGACGGGATGTCCGCCGACATCGCCCTGTTCGCCGGAGATGTGATGGGGACCGGCTACCACGCCGTCGCCCATGCGGGGATCCACGCCGGCGATACCGTGGCGGTTCTGGGTCTTGGCCCGGTCGGCCTCTGCGCCGTGCAGGCGGCGCGGGCGGCGGGCGCCGCCGGGGTGTTTGCGATTGACACGGTCGAGCAGCGTCTGGCGATGGCGGCTCAATTCGGCGCCAAGCCGATTCACCTCACCGAGCAGGACCCCAAGCGGGCGGTGCGGTCGGCCACCGACGGCGGCGTCGACATCGTCGTCGACGCGGTCGGCGACCCGGGCCCGTTGGCGATGGCGGTCAGCCTGGCGCGGGATGCCGGCACGGTCTCTGGGATCGGTGCCTACGCCGGCCACGGCGAGGTGCCGCTTGGGCTCGCCTGGCTGAAGGGGCTGACCCTGCGGCTGGGGCTGGCCAACGTGATTGCCCACGTCGACCGGGTGCTGGCCCTGATCGAGGCCGGAGCGCTCGACCCGGCGCCGATCGTCACTCACCACATGACGCTCGACCAGGCGCCCGAAGCTTACGAGCTCTACGACCGGCACGAAGCGCTGAAGATCGTGCTCAATCCCTGAAGGCGTTGAGGCTCTTCTGAGGCCTCGACTTATGTATGAGTGCCCAATGCTCGGACTATCCGACTGACATCGGGCTGCCGATGAAGGTAGGCGACTCCTGTCCCCTACCTCGCGCACCCCTTGAAACCGAGACAACTGCTCACAAACCCACGAGGAGGCCCAGCCCGGCGGGTCGCCATCGCCGCGCTTGCGCTGGCGCTTGCGCTGGCGGCGCCGATCGTCGGCCAAGCCGCCCAATACAACGACTATCGAACGCTGCTTGTCGGCCACGCGGCGGATCTACATGGATTCTCCCCAGTTCAGGAAAGCTCCAAGCCCTCGATCTCTCTGGATGGCGAATACGTCGGATACGTCTCCGGCGGCGGGGCGGGTAGCGCTGTCTACCTCTGGAGTGCCGCCCGCAGCAGCTCCGAGCTGATCTCGCGCTCCTCCAGCGGCGCGCCGGCCAACGGCGAAAGCTTCGAACCGGCGGTCTCCGGCGGCGGCTGGAACGTCGCCTTCGCGTCCAGAGCCAGCAATCTGGGCGGCAAGGGGGGAGAGTCGAACGTCTATCTGCGTCTTTCGCGCAAGGGGGAGACGACCCTGGTGTCCCGTGCCTCCGGTGCGAACGGGGCCAAGGGTAACGGCGACAGCTTCTCGCCGGCGATTTCCTCCGACGGTGAGAAGGTCGTCTTCGCGTCGACGGCGACCAACCTTGCCCCGGGAGCCGCACACGGGGAGACCAATGTCTACCTGCGGGACCTGCGGACCAACAGGACGACGATGATATCGCGCGGGGCCAACGGCGATTCGACCAACCCCCAGATCTCCTCGACGGGCAACGCCGTGGTCTTCGAGAGCACCGCCACCAACCTCAGCCCACTTGCCAACAGCGGCGAACCGCAGATCTATGAGCGCAAGCTCTCCAGCGGCAACACCCTCCTCGTGTCGGTGGCGGAAAGCGGCAGAGTCGCCAACCGCGCGGCGATCAACCCCTCGGTCGACGGTGACGGTGGCCGGGTGGCTTTTGAGAGCACCGCCACCAACCTCAGCAACCTCGCCAACCGGGTGGACAACATCTACGTGCGCGACCTCGGTAACGGTCAGGTTTTCCTTGCCTCCCGCAGCGGAGGTGGAAGCAAAGCGATCGCCAATGGCGACTCCTCGGATGCCGACATCCCCCGCGATGGCCGTTTCGTCTGCTTCCAGAGCGTGGCCACCAACCTCGGCAATCCCTACGACGGCTTCGGCGTCGACCCAAAGGTCAGCAACGTCTACGTTCACGACCTCCTTCATCACGGGACCTTCCTGATCTCCCGCCAGTCGGGCCGCTATTCCTCGGGCGGGAACGGCAACTCCACAAACGTTTCCTGCTCGGCCGGGGCGTCGCTTGCCGCCTACCAGTCGGCCTCAACCAACCTCAACGGTGGCATCCGCGCCGGGGCGGCGGGCGTTTTCCGACGGACGATCTTCGGCGGACGCTGACCCAGGCGCGCGACGGCCGCGCTGGTGTTGGCCAGCATCGCTTCTAGGTCTAGGCTGCGGGGCGCGCCAAGCCTGCGTTCGAGTCAATGCTCACCGTGGGCCTCGGCGGGCATCCGATTGTGGCGCTCACCCCATTCAACGCGCCTCCCTGAGGATCTGGGCCACGACCCGCCGGCTGCTCAAAGCCCCTCGAAGATCGCGGTTACGTCACGCGGGAGCGCCTGGTCGCTGCGGCCAGTCAGAGTCAAGTCGGCGGTAGTGGTGTAACCGCTCGTCAGTCCCTTCACGCGGCTTGTAGTTCTCCGACCACCTCCCTTCCCTCATCGCCCTGGTCCTTAAGGACCAGGGCGAGCGACTCCTCTGAGAGGTAGCGGCGGGTAACCAGCCACTCGTCGTTTTGCTCGATCAGCAGCGCACCGACGAGGCGAATCACCGAGTCATCGTCGGGGAAGATCCCGACCACGTCGGAGCGTCTGCCGACCTCGCGGTTGACCCGCTCCAGGGGGTTGGTGCTCCGCAGTTTTGACCAGTGGGCCGCGGGGAAGCGGTAGAAGGCGAGCAGGTCCTCCTCGGCGTCCTCGAGCAGCTCGGCGACCTTGGGCACGGTTGAGGCCAAGCGCTCGATCACCGCGGTGGCGCGCTCGCGTGCCTGCTCATCGCCCTCGGCGGCAAAGACCTCGCGCAGGGCTGCGGAGACCATCCCACGCTGGGCCGGGCGGCAGTGCTGGTGCATATCCCTGACGAAATGGACTGTGCAGCGCTGCCAGGGACAGCCCAGCACCCGCGCGATCGCCCCCTTCAGTCCCTCGTGCGCGTCGGAGGCGCAGAGGCGGACACCGCTGAGGCCGCGGGCGCGAAGGGAGCGAAGGAACTCGACCCAGAAGGCGCCTGACTCGACCTCGCCGACGTCGAGGTCGATCACCTCGCGACGCCCTGACTCGTGCACGCCGTAGGCGATCACAACGGCCTTGGAGCGCACGTGGCCCCCTGAGCGGACCTTGACCTGCTTGGCATCGAGCCAGAGGTAGGGGTAGGTGCCTTCCAGCGGGCGCTCACGGAAGGCGCTGACCCGCTCATCCAGTGCCCGGCAGATCGCCGAGACCCGGTCCTTGCTCATCCCCGAGATGCCGAGCTGAGAGACGAGGCGGTCGACCTTGCGAGTGGAGACCCCGTTGACGTAGGCCTCCATCACCACCGCCAGAAGGGCCTGCTCGGCGGGCCGGCGCGGCTCCAGGAAGGAGGGGAAGTAGGCGCTGCCCTCGCGCTTTTTCGGGATCAGGAGCTCGATCTCCCCGACCCTGGTCTCCCAGCCGCGGGACCGGTAGCCGTTGCGGTGCGTTAGGCGCTCCGGGCTGACCTCGCCCCGCTCGGCGCCGATCTCACCCGAGATCTCTGCCTCCATCAGCTCGCGGGCGACCAGCGCGACTGCGTCGCGCAGGAAGTCGGCGTGCTCGGTGATCAGGGTCTTTGCTACGACCTCGGCGGTCGTCATTCTCTGGCTCTCGGCCATCGTGGTGTTCCTTTCGTCGTTGACTTGCTGGTCAACCGACGAGTCTGGGGCCCGCGGTGGCCGGAACTTCGTTCCGGCCCCTACGTGCCAGTTACACCACTTCTACCGACGTGACCCCAGTCAGGTCCGGCGGTGATGACTGTGGGCCTTGCGGAGATATCTTGCCTTGATACAGCCGTCCTTTCCCCCTGCACTTCGGCCGCCGCGCTAGTCGGTGACCAACGGCAAGCTGGCCCTCTACGGCACGGTGGGCTCGGGCAACCTGGAAAAGACGGTCGTCGTCGACGGAGTCGGGCCTCCCTATGAATTCGACGCCAACGGCGAATCGGCCTACTACTGCGTCTACCCCCTGGTGCGCTAAAGCGCGAGCCCTTGTTAAGGTCCCGCCCCAGAGGACCCTCTGGGGCGGGACCGAAGCTTTGGGCAGCTGGGCGGGTTCCCTAACCGGGGTTGCAAACAAGGA
>Ga0307373_10004049_pt1 | contig 24937 bp, 22 predicted proteins | sample OX2MG_FD_202534 | JGI IMG/M metagenome (GOLD analysis project Ga0307373, IMG submission 202534) | Soil microbial communities from Risofladan, Vaasa, Finland - OX-2 | ecosystem: Environmental > Terrestrial > Soil > Coastal area > Acid sulfate soil | place: Finland: Risofladan, Vaasa | collected...
CCATACGTCCACCAAGATTCGCCAACGTTCGCTGGAGTCCGCTGCTGTGGCTGTCATCTTGGCTGTCACGACTGCCGAAATTGGCGGGGATGGATGGGAATCGAACCCACCCAGGACGAATCAACAGCGCCCCGCAAACGGTTTTGAAGACCCTTGTGGTCGTGTTGAATACAGAACCGGCCCAAATGGGCCCTTAACCCAACGGTCCATTAACCGTTTGGGAGTCCGCCGGATCGTCTTCCTGCGAACCCTTGGACATGTTACACACGGCAGCAGGCAACAGAGTCGATAAGCCACCGATTGATCGCCTGCGGGCTGACATGGATCTGAGACGCCGCTAACAGACACTTTGCGTCTGATGATCTAGCCAACAGCAAGGCCAGCGTAAAGGCTGCATCGATGCCGTCGTCTGGAGCCTTTCTATGAGGTCCGCTGCATCACCCGTAGAAGTCAGCAGTGAAGACCGTTTGGCAGCAATTCGGCGGCCCTAATATCTGCTCGTGACCAAGCTTTGTTAGACCGCAGCCTCGCTGCCCTCCGCCTTGGAACCATTCCCGTCGAAAAGCCCGGTGCCGGGGCGAATGAACATGTCCAGAACTGGACAATGAGTTGAACATCCCGCCACGCGGTCTCTCCAGGAAGTCACTGGCATTGTTCGCGAATGTGCTGGCAGCCTATACGCACAGCCAACTCAACAACCTTTTCATGCTGTTCGGTATCGAGGAGCGGGCCGGTTCAGGCTCGAATAAGCTGGCGCGCGCCATGGCTGTGGTGACCGATGCTGACAAAGATCCAACGGCGCAGACACAGGTGCTCGATCTCCTTTGGCACGTTTTGGACGAGAGAGGCATGCTACCGAGAACTCGGATCGACCTCGATCACGATGAGTCGGCCCTCCTTGGAAGTCTTCAGAAGGATGCCTTGATCCCGACTACCTCTCATGACGCCGCTGCAACCGACGGAGGTACTAAGACGGAATCAGATCCGCGAGCCGGAGTTGCACACGAACCGCGACACCAGTCCGACTCGGACCACAGTGACGCCGGCACAAAGACGACGTATGACTATGACTTCTTCATAAGCCATGCCACTGAGGACAAAAGCGCATTCGTGCGTCCACTTGCCGAGGAGCTAGTCCAACGCGGCTTACGTGTTTGGTACGACGAATTCAGCCTGGACATTGGCGACTCGCTTCGCGAGTCAATTGACTTTGGTCTCCGCGCGTCGGAGTACGGCGTCGTCATCCTGAGTAAGGCCTTTTTCGACAAGGAGTGGCCGAACAAAGAGCTGAATGGCCTGAACGCGTTGGAGAGGGATGGCCGAAAAGTGATTCTCCCGGTCTGGCACGGCGTAAACGAATCAGACGTTCGGGCATTCTCGCCTTTGCTCGCAGATCGAGTGGCTGCTAAGTCTGCTCGCGGCGTCAAGAGCGTTGCAAACGACCTTCAACGCATCCTTGGCCGACCAACCCCTAGCGGGCCGGCGACCATGCGTGTCGCCCCAAGTGAGCCTGGCAAGCACTTTCATGCCCACCTTCGAGCCCCTAATTCGCAGGCCTGGGCAGTCGTCGTAGTTGGCGCTGTGCCGGAACGCCAAGCACCTCTCGACGACGAAGCCCATGACGTAATTCAAGCCTCGTTCCTCTCATTGGCGCCCGACGCTCACTGTGAACGTCAGACCGATGACTATGCGTCGTGGGTGCGGCGAGGGAGTGACAGCGCGCAGGCACTCTGGATAGGCGAGGCCTTCCCGGGTCCAGTGGTGGTAATGATGCGCGCCATGGAAGTGACCATAACGCCCGAGGGGGGACAGATTGTGATGTCCGATCTTGTCGAGTGGTGGATCGACGCTCTTTCGGCGACGCGCCCGATCTTCGCTGCATCCGGGCTCAGCGACGTGGCCGTCGGACTTGCGTTCAATCCATATCCTGTCGACGGCCCTTCCATTAACGGGGTAGCCTTCGGCAATCTACCGCCCGCCCAACGAATTGCCGAAGCACACATGATTCCGCCTTGGCAATTCCAGAGCCCAGTCACGACCACAGATCGGATCACAGAGGATTTAACGGCAGCTGCAGCCTCGCTTCTGAAGGTGTACAGCTACCGCCGCCTCGATGCGACCCTAGCATCAGTTCGCGCACGGGTTGCCGGCGAACCACGTACCGAAGGGGCGGCAGTGGCGCCCCGTCCGGAAGGCCCTCTGGATCCCACGGCGTCCCAAACCAACCAAGAACCACGTAGCCAACAGGTTGCGGAGGCAATAAGCCTCATCCGGGTGGTAACGGAGGAGGTAACCGCGCCACGGCTCGATGGAACCAGGGGTAGTGGGCTTTACCGGGTGCCAATTCAGTTGTCTCGCCAACCGGGGGCCAGGTGGACTCAACTCTTCGTCGAAGCATGGAACCATCCGTCGTCATTCACGACCATGCATCGACCGGGCATAGCTTCCGTCGTGGCCGATCGGATCGTGCTCGATGGGACTACTCTCGAGGAGGTGAAGATTTACCACCGAGACACCTTGAGACTCGCGGTGGAAGTGGCTAATAGACAGAGCGCCGCAGACGAAGAGGCGGAGCGGCTTGCGGCGGACCGCCGAGCCGAGCGCCAGCGGCAGCACGCAGAAGAAGTCCGTCGCGCCGCGGACGACATCAAGTTCGATTAACCCAGATTCGGCGGGCATTTAGCCATGCGGCGACGGAACTAGCGAGACAGGCGGCTTACGAGGCTTCTCTCCGCTCCCCCTCGCTTCCGTTATTGTGGCCGGCCGTCTCTCTCCCCAAGGTCTTTCGGGTCTGGCAGCGTGGACGGCCTTCTCTTGCCATACCGCAAGAGTGTCGGTCGGCTCACCAGGCTCGAGAACGTCCGTCGGGGGATAGGGGCGGCGCGCCCGGCACCGACTTCGAGGAATCGGTGCGAAAACCCTGAACCTGAACGGCCTCAGATTGCGGTGGCGGCTGCCCCGTTTATAGCGAGCCACTCTTTGCGTGCGGCAAAGTCAGGCATCGCGCGTTCGAGCTTCTCCCAGAACTCTGGGGTGTGATGGGCCGCACGAATGTGCACTAGTTCGTGGGCGACGACGTACTCCGCCATCCGTGGCGGCAGCAAGACGGTCTTCCAGTGGAAGTTGAGCCTCTCACCCCTGCCGCACGAACCCCATCGATAGCCCAGATCCTGTACGAGAATCCCCGATGGTGTCACGCCGACGCGCGCGGCGATCCGTTTTGCCCGCTCGCTAAGCCACCACTGACCGTGCGCCGTGTACCAGTCGACCATATGCGCTCGACCGTCGGCCGCTGCCGATCTAGGCATCTTTAACCGTCCCGCCTCAAGCTTCACGGGTACCGGCTGCTCATCGACGAGCAGCAGTCTGTAGCTTCGCCCGAGGTACGGGAACCCTTCTCCGCTCACGTATTCCTTCATAACTACAGGGGGTCGGAGCGCCTCTTTCTCTGCGAGCTTCTTATAGATCCAGAGCCGTTTCTCGCGTACGAACCGCCGCACGACAGACGCGTCGTAATCGGCCGGCGCGAACACGATGAGCTCGCCGCCCCGATCGATCGTCACCTGCATAGTGGTCCGCCGATTGCTTGCCCGGACCTCCAAGCGCAGGTCGCCAACGGTCACCGATGTCATACCTTCACCAGTTTGTGTCTGTTGGCCTTCGCGAGCTCCATTAGGCGGTCGGCGACGCCGTCCGCGCGATCGAAGTCCACGATTTCGTAGTCATCGAGGAACGTGAAAATCTGCCCACGAAGTACCTCTTGGGCGTGCGCGTTCGACCAAAAACCCACAACAGCGGTCTCGGCACTAATACGGTCGACGAGTTGGACCGTCAGGCCGACCAGCCACGTAACGTCAGAGTCGGATACCGGCCCCTCTTTCGCGCGCTCCTCCTGCAGAACCGCAAGGAATGGTGATTGGGTCTGAACATCGAGCCCGAAATCGCTCTTCTGCCTCCCAGACTGAACCTCGTCGACAAAGTCCTTCAGAGTAAGGGCCAGCTGAGTCCAGTTCTTGCCGAACTCTCGCAGGATCTCCGCGAGGCGTTCGGAGAGCTTTGTGTAATGGACCGGGTCCTCGCCCAGATGCTGCTTGATGTGGTGCCGAATGGCATGCTCCATCTCGGACGCCTTCGCGCGGGGTGATACCTGCTTCCCAATGTGCTCGGCGAACTTGGCGTCCGTGATCGAGATAGGAGGAATCTTCGGGTCAATGCCAAGCGAGATGACATGCTCGTCGATGAGCTCGCGCACCTTGCCCCCGACCGCCTTGCCCAGCATTGGCATTCCCTCGCGGTAGCGGTTTCGAGCACGCGCATAGATGAACGCCAGAGTCTTGGCGTCCTTTGCAAACGGGAGACCTTCAGGGCGAGGCAGAACGAGGTCCAAGCTGTCAAGAAAATGCTTGAGCTTTACCGTGAAGTCGGCGCGCAAACGCTCGTCTTCGAGTAGATCGACGCAGGCCTCCGTGTCGCTCAGTTTCTTTACGCCACGGTCTATGAAAATAGCGGCACAGCGATCACGGCGATCGCGGAGCTTGGGGATCTCATCCTTCATGCTCCTGAGCGCCCCTTCGATGTCCTCCACGCTGTACGCCGCCAAGGCTTCTTTCAAGTGCCTCGCGACTCCGTAGTAGTCGACGACAATGCCGGCCGCCTTCCCGTGCTCAGGGCGGTTCACTCGAGCGATGGCTTGCAGGAGCTCAGCCTCTTTGATGGGGCGGTCCAGGTATATGACCCCTTCGACCGGCGCATCGAACCCGGTGATGAGCATCGACTTCACAATCAGGAACGCGAGTGGATCAGCCTTCTTGGGGTCCGTATCGACGAGCGGCTTCTTGAACCGTGCGATGCGGGCTTCGATTTTCGCGGCGTCGGTCCATCCGCTCCATCCTGGGTCATCGTTGTTGTCGGGGGAGATTACCGGCGCAAATTCGATCGTCCTGAGGAGCTCTAAGCTTCGCCAGGCGCGAACCGCCGTGGCGAGCTTGCGGGGTTTGCTCTGGAGCTCCACGTCGCCTAGCTTCCTGGTGTTTTCGTCGAGCTCAATCGCTTCTTGGACCAGCTCGTTGCGCGCCTTCGTGAGGGCTTCACGGTACCTAACCGCTGCGAGCCGACTGTATGCGACCACCTGCGCCTTCAGACCGTTAGGGAGAATGAACTCCACGTAATGCCGGAGGATGTCGCGGGCCTTTGCCTCAATGAGTTTGGGTGCCTCCAGGACATTGCCCTTCGTGGCGTACTTCCGCTTGATCGCTTCTAGCTCAGCGGGACTCTTTTCGTGGAACATGTCTTCGAACAGTTGGTCCAGGTCGCGCCCATCGCTGACAGCCCCCTCCGCGGTTCGCCCTTCGTAAAGGATTGGGACCGTCGCGCCGTCGGCTTCGGACTGCTTCAGCGTGTAGCGGTCGATGAAGTCGCCGAAGATCTCGTGAGTCCGCTTCTTCGCCCCCATGATGATTGGGGTGCCAGTGAAGCCGATGCGGGCGGCGTTTGGCAACGCCTTTAACAGGTTGGCGTGCAGCGACGTCGCGTGGGACCGGTGCGCCTCATCAACGAGAACGACGATCGCTTCGTCCTCGTTAAGTAGCGGGAAGACCTCTCGACTCGACGGACCCGACCCAGGTGCCGAGTCGTACCCCGAATACTTCTGCAGCATCGCGAAGACTAGCCCCGACCCCTTTTGTGCGAGGAGTGACTTCAGGCCCCGAACGCTTCGCGCAACCTGGACGGTTTCGCCCGACACCGTGGCCGTGTCGGACAGCTGTTTCTGAAGGTCCTTCCGATCGGTAACAACCACGACCTTGAATCGGCGGAGCTCGGGCATCGAGCGCATCTTGCGAACGAGGAACACCATTGAGAGGCTCTTCCCGGATCCCTGCGTGTGCCAGATGATCCCACCGCGAAGGTCGTGTTCACCGTCTTCCTTGCGCGTCTTGCCATGCAGGAGCCTTTCGACCGCGAACTGAACCGCGCGGAATTGCTGGTAGCGACAGACGATCTTGACCGTGCGTCCCGACACCTGCTGGTAGATGCAGAAGTGCCTGATGATGTCGAGCAGGAGAGCCGGCCGCAACGCCCCTGCGATGAGCGTGTTTTGGCTGGCGAGATGCTCTTTGCCTAGTTCAACCCGAACATCGGCGATCGCAACCGGCGCGGTGTCCTTCCATTCGAGGTAGTGCTCGACATCGGCCCCAATGGTGCCTATACGCGCTTGGTCGAAACTTGTAGCCACCAGAAACTGGTTCGTATAGAAGAGGCGTTCGTTTCCTTCATCCTCTTCAACTTCGCCGGCCACTTTGCGCTGGTTCGAGTAACGACGCAGTTGATCGACTGCGGCAGAAATCGGCTCCGATGTGCCAGGGCTCTTGCACTCGACGACCACGACTGGGATGCCGTTGATGAACAGCACGATGTCTGGAACGACAAAACCTTTTGCGAACCCGCCGGGGCAGTCAACGCGGAACTGGTTGATGGCCAGGAATACGTTGTTCTCCGGATGGTTCCAGTCGACGTATTGGACGGTGCGCGACCGCCCCTGATCCCAGTCCGGCGTGCCCTCGACTGCGATGCCGCTCAACAGGAGGCCCGTCGCTTCTTGGTTTCCTTCCATGAGCCGGCTCGACCCGATGCGCTCCAGAGCGCTAACAGCCTGAGATATGCGTGGTTCATCGAGCCAGGGCTCTCCGTCTCGCAAGTTGATTCGTCGGAGAGCCTGGCGGAGGTCATTTCTGAGGAAGACCTCGCGGAACGTCGTCCGTCCCGATACTGAGGGAAAGTCGGGGCTACCAGTCACTACTTTCCAACCCATCAACGCCAGCTGATCGAGGAAGCGCTCCTCCACTTCAACAGACTCGGGTCCGCCGCTCATGCAACGTCACCATTGCGGAGCGGGCTTACGCGGACGCGACCTGCGAGAACGTCGTTGCTCAAGCCGAGTCTTAAGTAACGAAGTTTCTCCACCTCATACATCTCACATCGAAGTCGCTCTACAGAGGCTTGCACTCTTGCGAGGATCGCGTCTTGCTCCGGGACTGGAGGAACCGCGATTTGTAGCTTTCGGAAATCGGCGAGAGTCACCTTCGGTCTTGTAACTCCTGCCGTTATTGACCGGACCTGAACTCGCACCGGTTCGCTGTTGAGAAATGCAGTGATCCAGTCAGCACGAATCTCTGTGGGGTGGGGCCTCAACCGTATGACGTCCGCGGTGACGATTCCCAACGGCATCCATGAGGGATAGACTGCCGCCACGCAGGGTGGAAGGCCCATCTTCGTAATAACCACATCGCCGGGCACAACAGCATGTGCCGAAAGGGACCCTGCCTTCGTAGCGCTTACGTAGACTCCGCTCGTCCAAGCGAACCCATCTTCGCGAATGTCGCGAACAAAGACCACCGGTACACCCTCTCGACGGTAGTCGGAAGCAAGGAGGTTGCTGCCAAAAGGACCAATCGTCGTGCTGCCCGCGCTTCGAGCCGCTGCATCGACGGTTGAACGTACCTCCCAGACCCTCGGAATCCTGCCAATAGCTGTGTTTTGGAACTGCCCTGGATGCCGGAGGGGATCGCGCAGTTCGCCGTTGTCATCGATTCCGCGGGTTAGCATGTCGTGGAGCAATCCCTGCTCCATCTGTTGGAGCTTGGTGATTAGGTGCTCGGTGTCGCGGATGGCCTCGTCGAGCGTGCGCAGGATTTCGATGATGCGGTCCTGTTCTCCGCGAAGGGGGAGGACGATTGGAAGGTTACCAAGGGTCGCATTCGAAAGCCCGTACCTGGTTGACCCGGTCGCTCGGGCTGCCAAATACCGCTGTACCCGGGTGGTGCCGAACTGCTTTGCCAGCCACACCGGATTGAGCTGAGGGGTCGGTCTGACTATCGCGAGGTGATATCCGCAGACTAGGTCGTCTGGTGCCGCTTCGATCACTGTGGCAACGCCAATGTCGTCAGGGGTCTCGGAATCCTTGGTCACAAGGACGTCGCCGGCGCGCAGGCCGAACCTTGTGACCTCCGAGGGAGTCGCAGTGGCAACCATGTAGAGGTGCGACTCGTCAAGATAGTCTTCTCGGTAAACGTCGAGGTAATTGCACAGCCGCACGGGAAGCTCAAACGGTCGTGATTTCTTGTCAACATTGCTGACGCGGACTTCAGCAACCTCACCGAGTGGTTCCTCGCGCCAGCTCAAGGGGAGTTCAGGCATATCCGAGCTCAGTCATGTACGCCCTTAGGCGATCCGCAGCTGAATCCCGGCGGTGCTCGATTGCTGAGAACGTGATCCGGTACTTGTCCCACCACGTCTCGAACGCCGACACGACCAGTCCGCGCTGACCAGCGACATATCCGTCGAGGATCAGTCGAAGCTCGGCCGCCAGGATCCCTAGAACGAGTTCCTGCGCCGATTTCTCGTCTAGCGCCGACCGGGCCTTCTGCAACTGAGTCACGAACTGCTTCTGGAGCCTCTTCAGCTTCGCATTGACTGCCGCGACATCCTTCCTTGCAGCCTTGATCTCCTGCTCGGAGAGCTCCTCTGCGCTCTCGTTTCCGTCCTCCTCGTCCTCGACGCTCCCACCGGCCGCGGCCTTCACGGTCGCCTGAAGATCAGCCTTTTTGGCCCGCAGCTCCTCAATGTCCGCGAGGTAGTCAGGAACAAGGCGCTTCACGAGCTTGTGATCAAGCCCATTGCCATTCGACGCCTTGTCCTCTAGTGCGTTGACTATGCTCGCCTCCCAGGACTCGACCAGACCAATGAATCCGCGGGCGGCGATGGTCTTCAGGTCGTTCTGCGTGTCGCCCCACCAGCTCGCTATTACGCCGGCGACTTGGAACCGATCGAGGAGACCCACCGGTCGAACCGCGGCCTGGAAGCTGGAAAGCAAATCGGCGCGCAGTGGCATTAGATGTTGGTCCTTGCCGATATGGCTGATGCCCGTTCGGTGCCCGCGCCACCAGGTATCGACCACAGCTTCGAGAGCCTGCTCCTGCGCAACCACTCCGCCGTCGGTTCCGACGAGCCGCCTCAAATCCAAGCGCGCAGTCACAAGAGGGCGGAACTCGAAGTAGCCATCGCCGCGATCAACCAGCAGGTGCAGCGGATCCAAGCCATGCGTTGAGAACAGGCTCTCCTTGGCCTCCACTTCCGACTTGGGGATTCCGCCGTGCAGGTGCGCCCGAACGTCCTGCGGCTCCGGGGCAGAGACATTGTCGGCGTAGCGACGGATATTCAGGTTGTCGTCGTTCTTCCGGAGCTCCTCCCGCCCAACTACCGTCGCGAATCCGGGGATCGGCTCGAACGCCTCATAGGCACTCACGACCTTCTCGATGTGTTCGGGAAGAAGCTCGTTCTTGGCCCGACCCTCGCGGTACTCCCGATCGGCGTTGATGAAGAGCACTTTCCCGCGCCGTTCGTCGGGCTTTGTCCCGGGAGCGCGAAGCACCAGAATGCAGGCCGGGATGCCCGTGCCATAGAAGAGATTCGGTCCGAGGCCGATCACCGTGTCGAGGATGTCCTCGTCGAGGAAGCCAGACCGGATACGTTTCTCCTCTCCGCCGCGAAACAGCACCCCGTGAGGCATCACGGTGACCACCATGCCGCCGGAGCGCAGGACCGACAGCATGTGTTGGACGAACATGAGGTCTGCCTTCTTGCCGGACTCAGGGCAGAAGCCGAAGCGGAAGCGTTCAGGGAAAGGGATACCGGCGCGACTGTAGTTCTGACTGAACGGGGGGTTCGTGATAACCCTGTCGAACCGCATGAGCTCGCCGGACTCGATGTGCTCTGGGCTTGCCAGCGTGTCTTCATTTCTGATGTCCGCGTCGGCGATTCCATGCAGCAGCATGTTCATCTTGGAGATGGCCCACACGCCACCGTTCGACTCCTGACCGTACAGGCGAAGGTTCCTTGAATTGCGCTGATGCTCGTCGAGGTACTCCTTCGAGAGGATGAGCATTCCGCCTGATCCGGAACAGGGGTCGTAGATACTCATCCCCTCTCCGGGTTTGGCAATGCGCACCATCAGTCGAACGACGGCTCGCGGTGTGTAAAACTCCCCACCCTTCTTGCCGGCGGAGTCGGCGAAGTCCCGAATCAGATACTCGTAGGCGGCTCCAAGAAGATCCGGAAACTCGAAATCTTCGTTGCGCAACGGATACGTCGAGAAATGGGTGATTAGGTCACGTAACTTCTTGTCCGGAATCGTCGACTGTCCGACTTTGCGGTTGAAGTCGATGTGAGTTAAGACGCCCTCAAGACTCGTATTGGTCTCCTCGAGGGAGGCAAGCGCTTTGTTCAGCCCATCTCCCAGGTTGTGGTGCAACTCATCGCGGAGATAGTCCCACCGAGCCAACTCTGGGACGAAGAACGTCTCGGCGTAGAAGCTCGGGTGGTTGGCGCGCTTCTCCGCCTCCTGACGAGAACGTCCCTTGCCGAGCTCGCGATCGGCGATCTCCTGCCAGCGCTCCTCGAAGACGTCGGAGCAGCGCTTCAGGAAGAGCATCCCGAAGATGTACTCCTTGAACTCCGAAGCATCCATCTTGCCGCGGAGAATGTCGGCGGCCGCGAAGAGATGGCGCTCGAGTTGGGGCAGGGTCAGCGGCACAGGCACATCCAGGCTTCAGACACCGAATGTCGCGCTTCCCGCCAACTCACGGTCGAATTCTCGCCGACGACGTCCTAATAGTCTCCGATCGCTTCCTAGAACCCGCCCGACTCGTTCTGGCGGCGCTTACTCGTTTGGCCGGTAAGCTCGGCCGGCGTTAATCGTTCCGACCTGTGCCGAGCCGGTATCGAGGCCCTCCTCCCGACCCATAGTCCGCCTCTCAACGGCACTGTTAGGCGGCGACCCGGCACCCGTGGCCGACTTGCAGTGCTCGCTACCTGCCGGGCGGAGTCTGACCCCGCCGGCCAGGGGTCAGCAGACGGTCAGCGTGCGCTCAGCGTGCGCACAGCGTGCGCTCAGCGTGCGTTTTGAGATCGAGGCCAAGTTTCGGACTAGGTCTCCAGGGCCTCCCCAGCGTGCGGTCAGCGTGCGCCTCGTTTCTACGCTGCTCCCATGAAGACTCTCGCGCAACCACGCTGGAACCTGTGGGCAACCTCACCGCGGCGCTTTGCCGCGTGGACATCCCGAAGGCAGCCGATCTCAGCGGGTTTTCAGCGGGTGATCAGCGGGTGGTCAGCGGGTGCACCCGACCGTTACTTTTGCCTCCGCCGCGGGGGATTGATTAGGTATGAAGACTTTCGCGCAGACACGCTGGAGCCTCCTCGCACCCATCACCTCGGTGTCGCTCGGCCAACAACGCGAAGCCAGCCGGCGGTCAAAAGGCGCACAGCGTGCGCACAGCGTGCGGTCAGCGTGCGGTGAGCGGACACGCTGAGATCGAGACAGAACGTAGGTTTGGCCTTTTAGGGTGGCTTATCGGGCGGTCAGCGTGCGCTCAGCGTGCGCCTCGTTTCTAGGCTGCTCGCATGAAGACTCTCGCGCACCCTAGCTCGAAACCTCTCCGAGACTTTCTTCGCAGGTTCGTTCGTCCCGATGCCACTGTCCCCGGAAGGAGCGGGTGCACAGCGGGTGCTCAGCGGGTTGTCAGCGGGTTGCCAGCGGGTGCACAGCGGGAGGACCCGACCGTCACTTTCGGCTCCGTCATGGGGGATTGATTAGGTATGAAGACTTTCGCTCAGACACGTTGGAACCTCCTGGCGGCCCTCACCTCCTTGGCGTTCGCCCCGCCGCGACTCGACGCCGGCGGCGACTCGCTGCAGCGCGCCCAGCAGCGGGTGGACCAGCTGATGAGGCTCGTCAGCGCAATCCATGCGGCGCTTGACGGCCTGGTATTCGTCCTTGGACACGCTGTTGTCGTGGTAGCGCACGTTGCCTTGGTCGCTGCCATTCCGACCGCCGTCGTCTGGCTGGTAGGTAAGACCGTCGTACCTCTGCTCCATCGCCAGCTCGGTCAGTCTCGCGTCTCCGCGGTGCGAATCGTGCCGCCCATCGACGGCGCCTACGACTCGGCGAGCTGGGTGGCTTTCTTCCGGATGCTCCATGCGATCGCGGCGCCATCGTGGAAGCGCGCTCTATTCGGCCAGGCCTGGCTTGTGTTTGAACTCGAGGCCCGTGAGGGACACGTCATCGCCCGCTGCTGGTTCCCGACCGAGGCCGAAAAGCTCGTGGCGGCCGCGATCCGCAGCGCACTCCCCGGCGCCAACATCGTGCTGACCGAAGATGGCACGGCTCTAGCTCGACCCCAGGCCGCTAGGGCTCGGCTCCGCCTGTGGCGCGAAGATCTCTACTCGCTTGGTGCTTCCCACACCGATGCCATTGCGACTGCCGCTGAGGCGCTCGCTGAGGCTGGCGATGGATTGATCCAGATCGCGATGGCGCCGGACACCGGATGGGAAATCCGTGCAGGCAAGCGCCTCGATCAATTGTCGGGCTTCGACTCGCACGAGAGCATCTTGTTGAAGCTCCTACGCCTCCCGCTGGATTTTCTCTTCGAGTTCTGGTTCTCCTATCCGGAGCCCGCCTCGAAGCCACCGTCGCAGCGGCGCGCCGCGGCTCCTCTCCCGCCGACGGACAAAGCCGGCCAGGCGTGCTGGCGGGTCGAGGTGCGTCTCTGTTGCTGGGCACCGCGTCGGGCGTTGGCGGTCGGCTCCTTGCGCCCGATCGTGTCGGCTTTCCAGGCGCTCGACGGCGAGAACCGGCTTCGCGTCGCGAAAGTGTGGTGGCCGCTCGGTTTCGACAGCGCGCTAACAAAGCGCCTCGGACCCGGGCACACCTCGATGGTGCTGTCACCCGCCGAAGCGGCACAGCTCTTCCACCTCCCGCTGGCCGGCGTCCCGATGGACTCGGCGCGCGTCCGCGTGATGCCGCGACGCCCGTCCTTAGTCGCGGGCGAGGGCAGCGTGCTGTGCCGGCTTGACGACGATCGTGGGCCGGCAGTGAAGATCAGCCAGACCGACCGGCGCCACCACCTGCACGCTGTCGGACCGACCGGTGCGGGCAAGAGCACGCTGCTCCTCAATCTCGCTCTTCAGGACATCGAGGCTGGCATCGGAGTCGGTGTCATCGATCCCAAGGGCGACCTCATCCGCGACCTGCTCGAGCGCATCCCGGGCCAGCACGCGAATCGCGTCATCCTGCTTGATCCTTCGACGCGCGAGCGCCCGGTCGGGCTCAACGTCCTCGAGTGCGACGATCCGAGTCAGCGCGAGCTCGTCACCGACGGCGTGGTCACGATCTTTCGCAAGAACTTCGAGCGCTTCTGGGGGCCGCGGACTGACGACGTGCTCCGTGCGGCTCTCCTTACGCTCCTTCGCCACCCTGGCGCGACTCTGACGGAGGTACCGCTGCTGCTGCTCAACCAACGCGTGCGGGCTCGCCTGACCAAGAACCTCGGCGACCCGGTCGGGCTCAAGCCGTTCTGGCAGGAGTACGAGGCACAGACGGAGGGGCAGCGACTGCAGATGGTCGGCCCGGTTCTAAACAAGCTACGGACCTTCCTGATGCGGCCGACCGTGCGCAACGTCCTCGGCCAGAGCCGGTCGACCATTGACCTGCGCGAGGTAATCGACGGCGGCGGCATCTTGCTCGTCAACCTCGCCAAAGGCGCGATCGGCGAGGAGACGAGCCGCCTCGTGGGTTCTTTTGTGATGTCGCGCCTCTGGCAGGCGGCCCTCGCGCGCGCAAGCCGCCCGGAAGCTTGGCGCCCCGACTTCAACCTCTATCTCGACGAGTTCCACAACTATCTCCACTTGCCCCAGTCCATCGATGATGTGCTCGCCGAGGCGCGGGCCTACCGGCTCAACCTGATGCTAGCCAACCAGCACCTGGCTCAGCTGCACGAGTCCACCCGGCAGGCGGTCGCCTCCAACGCGCGAACGCGCATCGTTTTCCAGTGCGGGCCGGATGACGCGCGCCAGGTGGCACGCGACTTCGAGCCGCTGACTGTCCATCAACTCCAATCCCTCGATCGCTTCCAGATCGCGGTCCGGCTCAGCGTGGACGGCCACACCCAGCCGCCATTCACCGGTACGACGCTGCCGGCGCCGGCGGGTTTGGGTGAGGAACACGCGGCCACGGTCGCGGCTGCCAGCTTGGATCGCTATGGGCGGCCGGTGGCTGAGGTTGAGGCCGAGATCATTGGGCGCCTTGGCCGGTTCGGAGCCGCCGGCGGCTTCAAGGAGATCGCATGACGTTGTCCGCGCTCTCTGCGCGCAACCCTTCGCGCCCCGAACTCCAGCCGGCTTCGCGCTCCCATTCGCGCCTTGGCGCGAACCCCCTGCCAAGTTCCAGCTGGCCGATTTCGTCCCCGGGACTGTCTTCTCAATCTGAATCGTCTGCGAGAACCATTCGAACCGTCGAGCTGCAACTTGCTGAGGCTCCATCGAAGTCGACATCCGACTACACGCCGACGCCGCGCGACACGGCCATGCTGATGGCTCTCGATTCCTACCGCTACCTCGACCGCGGCCAACTCCAGGCGCTGTTCTTCTCAGGTCCGCGGAGCTGCCAGTACCGACTCCGCTGGCTGGTCGACCACGGACTCGTGCGTACGTGGCGCGTCGTCATGCGGCCCGGACGCGTGTGCCGATCGTCCATCTACCTGCTCTCCCGGCGGGGGGCGGCCGCACTGGCAGAGTGGCTTGACGAGGACCCGCGGCCGTACCTGCGACGAGCGGAGCACGCACTCGAGCGTCGCTTTCACCTGGTCCACCAGCTCGAGGCCAACCAGTTCTTCGTCGAGCTTGCCTTCGCGGCACGCAACCTTCCAGGCCATGGCCTCTATCACTGGGTCGGCGAGCACGGTGTTCAGGACGCCTACGCCGAAGGCGACGAACTCGGACCAATCCCGGACGGATGGGGCCGACTGCTCGCGCCCGACCGCGAGGTGCTCATTCACCTCGAGTGGGATCGCGGCACTGAGCAGCCTCGACGCCTTCGAGCCAAGCTCCATGCGTATACGGCCTACTTCGCCGATCGCGCCGGCGCCTCCGCTAACCAAGTCCTGTTCGTTGCTCCGACCGAGCAGCGGGAGCGCCAGATCGCTTGCTTGTTGCCGGACCATGCCGACGCCGAACGTGAAAGCTGCAGATTCTGGACGACCACGATCGCCTTCATCGCTCCCACGGGGCCGCTCGGAGCTGTGTGGGCCGGCGATGGCTCTGGGCGGCGGGTCTCCATGCTGGACATGTCTGGCCTTCCTCGGTCGGACCGGCACGTTGAAGACGCTGTCGGCAAGCCGGCGTGGTGGCTCCGACGCGCGGGCGGAGGGAGCGGCTCATGAGGCGGCAGGGGTCAGACTCCGACCCCCTGACGCGAGCAGTTGACATGCAAGCCGAGCGAGAGGACCTGCCGGGCCAGACTTACGCGCTGGGGGCTTTGCGTTACCCCCGTCCGCTCAGCCGAGATGAGGCCGGCCAGATCCGTGACAACCTGACCGCCTTCGAAAGCTCCTCATCGAGTGCGCCTGGTCGGAGGTCGCTCGCCGATCACCGGAGGGGGCCGGAGTCCGGCCCCCTCCCGGCGCCGCCGGCCGAGGACCGAAGGGCACCCGGAGTGGCTAATCCGATCGCCTTCGAGGTTGGGCGTGCAGGACTTGTCGTCGTGCTGTCATCGCACGCAGTCAAGGAGGCGTGTGCCGAACGAGGGTGGAGCCTATCGGAGCTTGCTCGCCGCGCCGGGATCTCACGACCAACATTGGCGAGCGCCTTGCGCGGCCAGCCAGTGCGGTCGCGGACAGCCTGGAAGGTTGCGAGGGCGCTTGAGCAAGGCGCTCCGACCCAACTCGCTCGACTGCTGAAGGTGGCCTGAAGATGGAGGACGGACGCACCATCGGCGCCCGGGATCTGATCCTCGCGGTCTTCCGGCTCGCCGTTGCTGACTACCTGGGTCTGTGGTACGGCCACGACGAACCAGCGCCCGTGAAGCGGACGAGGGGAGGCTTCCATTCCGAGGCTGAGGAATTCCTTCGCAGCTCTTGGGGGGCATATTTGGCCGACCTCGTCGGCATCCAGGCCAAGGCCATCTGGCGTGACACCGAGCGACTGCATCTTCGCGACCGGCAAATGGTCCGGGCGGCATAGCTGCAGACCAGCCGACTGGTCGCGAGCGCCAGCGTCACGCGAGCGCGGCGTCGCGGCGGCGATTTCCCGCGGCAGTCCGGCTACCTTAGCCTTCATTCCCCTTCCCAACTCATATGCAGGAGCCTTGACTTTATGGAGTGTTTTGCATATGATTTGGGCATGACTCTCCTCGGACAATTCGTCGATGACCGACTTGCTCGCGGCCGCGCCTACTTCTCCCGCGAAGAGGCGCTGGCGGTACTCGACCTCAAGCCTGAAGCTCTGACCGCCGCCATCACCCGGTTGATCAAGAAGCGGCGCCTGGCAAACCCCCGCCACGGCTTCTATCTCATCCTGCGTCCCGAGGACCAGGTGTCAGGTGCGCCCGATCCCGTGCGCTGGATCGATCCTTTGATGAAGCATCAGGGACTCGACTACCGCGTCTCGCTGCTGCGCGCGGCGGCTTTCCACGGCTCGTCGCACCAGGCGGCCATGGTCTTCCAAGTGGTCGCGCCCAAGCAGTTGCGTGACTTGCAGATCGGTCGCCACCGCCTCCAGTTCCTCTACCAGACCCCCAAGGCCTTCGCGCAGGTTAACCAGCCCGATCTGCTTGACCAGATGAAGAGTGATGCCGGCTTCTCCAAGGTGGCCGGCGTCGAGCTGACGCTGCTGGATTGCGCCCGCTACTTTCACAAGGCGGCCGGCATCAATGGCGTCGCACAGGTCGCCAAGGACATCGGCGCAAAGGCCGATCCACGCAAACTGGCAAAGGCCGCCGCTGCCTACGAGAACTCGTCCGTGCGCCGGCTCGGCTACCTGCTCGACCATGCGGGTCATGTGCGTCAAGCTCACGCTCTGGAGCCATTCGTCAAAAAAGCCAAGACGGTGGCGCCGCTCGACCCCGCCGTCAAACCTCTCATCGAGTCTCCGGCCGACCTTCACGAGAAAGATGCCAAGTGGAAGCTCGTCATCAATGAACCCGTGGAGATCGACTTTTGATTCCCAGGGACTACATCCTGGCCTGGAGCGCGAAGGCGCCTTGGCCCGATTTGCGGCAGGTCGAACAGGACCTGATCATCTGCCGCGCGCTGTGCGACCTCTTCAATGCGCCGGCGTTGAACGGCAAGATCGCCTTCCGCGGTGGCACAGCCATCCACAAGCTGCTGTTCAAGCAGCCGCTGCGCTATTCGGAAGACATCGACTTGGTGCAGACACAGGTCGAATCCGTCGGCAGCACTGTAGATGCGATCCGTGATGCCTTGTCATGGCTCGGCAAGTGCCACCGAGAGCAGGCCGAGCACTCGATGCATCTGGTGTTCAAATTCATGCCCGAGGCCGATGCACAGGCGACGCTGAAACTCAAGGTCGAGATCAACACCCGCGAGCACGAGAGCCTGTTCGCTGTCAAACCGTATCCCTTTGCGGTGGAGAACGACTGGTATCAGGGCAAGACCGAGATCGCATCCTTCGAGCCAGAAGAACTGTTCGGCACCAAGCTGCGGGCACTGCTGCAGCGGCGCATGAATCGCGACCTGTTCGATCTGCATCACGGACTCGAACAGCTCGCGCTGGACTCGGACAAGCTCATTGCGTGCTTCGATCATTACTTGGCGCTCGAAGGCAAGTCCATCTCCCGCGCCGTGGCCGAGCAACGCATGCTGGAAAAGCTCTCACGCAGCCTGACCGAGGACATCGCACCACTGCTTCCGGTCGGAGTCCGCTTCAACGATAACGATGCATTGCAGGCCTTCGAGCAAGTCTGGATGGAACTAATTGCCTGCATCAAGGGCGATGCATGGAAGCTGACGGACAAAGCAATCGAGGACTTGCGCCAGAACAAGTATCCGGGGCTGCTGCGCGGTAGCTAGCGTGACCAAACCCATGCCAAAGACACGCGAGAGGCCCCCTGATGCAGCCTGAACCCACCACTACCCGGCTTGTGGATTAACTGAGGCGATGGCTCCCTTAGACCCCGGCCGACCGCGACCGCATCTTGGAAGACTGGGCCGCCCGGGCGCTCACGGTGCCGGACGAGCTTCTCGACATCGGGCTTGACCTGCGCCTGGTCCAAAAAGAGCTAGAGAGGATCGCCGGCCGATTCGAGGCCACCGCAATGCAAGCGGCTGCGGAGGGACGGCCAACGGTCCAGATTCAGCATCTGCGAGGTGAAGTCGAAACGCTCGCCAAGATCATCGACGAAACGATCCTCGAGCTCATCCGAAAAGTCGCCGAGGTCGAGGCCAAAAGCGAAGGGTGATCACTGTGCCATCGAGCGCCACAGGTAGGTCTTGCAGGCAGGGACGGAATACTCAGACTCCTTCAGGCCCGAGTTGGCACGAAGCTCGTCGGCTGAGTCCCAGAGCCTGCGCTCGATCTCTTGGAGGTCAACTGCGGACTTACCGTCTGTCACGGGCCCACAACCTCGTATCGGGTTCGGGGGCCGATCACCGCGTCGCTTTGGCCCAGGAGCCGTGGCCTTCAACCGTTCCCGCAGGATTTACTGGCAATACCCAGCAGCCAAACATTCTGGAGCTGGGTCGCATGGTCCGCATAGCCGGGACTCGGCTCGAGCTGTCAGTGTGGGAACTTGCTAGCGAACTCACTGAAGATGAGGTGGATGAACCGCTCTACTCGCCGGAGCGCAGGAGCGGCTTGGTCTCCGGTGCTAAAAGTTACCTGAGGTCGACAGCTTCCTGCCGGATTGATTTCCGGCCGGGGCGAACCGGTGAGCCGCGCACGCATTACTTCGAGGCCGAGTTCCAGAGACTTACCAATCCCAGTAACAATCCAATCCTTGGTCCCGTCCCGTCGCTCAACGAAGTGGAACTTAGCGAAGTCGAACTGTTGAGGCAGGAGAAAGACGGGCTGCGAAACGCGGTGTTTGTCGTCGTCGGTCAAGTCGCGGAGAAAGGCCAGCGGGTGGACGTAATTGCCCTGCCAACTGTCAGCCCACCCATCTACTCCGCGATAAGGCTGGAAGTGCTCAATGAAGTCCCAGTGCTCTGGTCGGAATTGAACTCCGGTCCGCTGCGCCGCCTTTTTCCACTTGCTGGGGGAGTCGGCAATCGGAAACTTGACCGCTTTCGGGTCGCGTGGGGTTCCCGAGGACGCAAAGTCGCATGCAAGCTGCCAGGCCATCTGATCCAGCGCCGGGTGCAAATTCTTAGCGATGTCGGCAACCGTGTGGGTGAAGTTTGCGGCGAACTCCCTGACGGCAGGAACGCTGGTAATGCTGAACACGTGATATCCCGACTCCCCGTCGAGATCGGCACGGATTACTGCCTGATTCGCTCGATCGCTGAAGGTCTCACTGAGATTTTGTTCGAGTGCGGCAAGTTGACGATCGGCCCAGCGCAACTTTCCAACCGCGGGAGCAAGCAGGGGGTGCTCACCGAGGTCGTCCAGAGGCACCAGTTCCGGCGCGATCCCGCCAGAGATGGTTTGGCTGATCACGGAGAAGGCGACACTCGAACCCCACTCAAACATGCCGACTAACCGTAGGCTGTTACCTGCCTCTGACCCACCCGGCCAGATGGTCTGCCCAAACGTCGGCGGCCCGAAACAGTAGGTTGACCGGAGCCAGCACCACCAGCGCCCCGGCGACCCACCAACCAAACGGCCGAAAGAAGTTGCTGTCGAATAACGACCCGTAGTTGATGCCGGATGGCGAGGGCTGCGCCGAGTTGCCGACTGCAGGGATCACCACCTCGCATGCAAGTAACACGAATGCAGCTAGGCCAAAATGGAGTACGGAGATCGCGACCACCAAGCGGCCCCAGTTGATCGGCCGGGGAGCGCGTCGAGACACTCTGCGCGACATCGAGCCGTACCATCTCATCTGGCCTGCCTGAAAGCAAGGCAGATAAGTGCTAACGCGGGCTGGTTTGTCACACAAACTCTGTCTGTAACGTTCGCTCAGAGTGCGCGCAGGCGCTACCCTTCTGGCTCATGTCCCCGATTCGTCCCAGAGGTAGCTCGATACGGCTTTATCTGGTCGAAGACGACCCCGAAGGTTTCCGTTGGGTGGAGAAGTCGAACTGGACTGGCCAAGGCCTGATATGTCCCCGCTCCAGCTATGCGACGGCAAAGAGGCGCGAGCAGTTCAGCAAACCGGGCGTTTACCTCCTAAGCGGGCCGAATGAGGCGGGCGACGCCACTCGCCTCTACGTGGGTGAGGGAGACGAACTAAAAGAAAGAATTGATGTTCACGTCGTTAACAAAGACTTCTGGACCTTATTGATCGCATTTGTCAGCAAAGACCAGAATCTCAACAAAGCTCACGTCAAGTATCTGGAGTCACGTCTGTGCCAGATAGCCAAAGATGCGGGCCGCGCCGTGCTCGACAACGGAAATGTGCCCGCTGAGCCAAAGCTGTCTGAGCCAGACCAAGCGGAAATGGAGGTATTCCTCGATCAGGTTTTGATGATCCTGCCTTTGGTTGGAATCGACGCCTTTCGGCTCGGGCAGGCAAGGGCGACGTCGGCAGCCGATAGATTCACCCTCAGTCAGGACAACGTTAAGGCCCTCGGCGCGCCAGATGGTGACGGCTTCGCTGTGTTCAAGGATTCGCTCGCGAAGAAAGTCGCGACTCCTGCCATTCCGCAGACCTACTCACTACTTAGAAGCAAGCTCTTGGAACAGGGTGTCCTCGTCGAGAACGGCGACACTCTGCGTTTCGCCAAAACTTACGTTTTTAACTCGCCTTCGGCAGCCGCTGCCGTCAGTCTCGGACGGAGCGCAAATGGACTCTTGGAGTGGAAGGCTCCGTCAGGAAAGACGCTGAAGCAGGTAGAGACGGAGAAGGTCGCGAGTGGCACAAAGGAACTCGCCAGGGAAGTTGCCGAACTCTCGGCTGAAAGTTATCCCGGCGAAGGTATTCCTAAGGCCAAGCTGGACTAGGGCGGGGCCACTAAGCGGCTCCGATCGCTAGGTGAGCGCCTCAGCCTGAGCAGCCGCTGCCATAGCGAGCCTCGTGCACGCGAAGGCGGACCCAGGTGGCGTCGGCCGCCTCGGGCATCGGGGCGTCGGTGATCACGTGTGCGCTCCAGAGGCACGCGCCACCGTCCGGACCATCTACGCCGAGGCTGCTGCCGCCGACGACGCCAAGGAGCGTGAGCGCCTCGCCAGGTGGGCTGTCGCGTCCGAGTCCCGGTCGACGTTGAGGGTGTTGAACAGCCAGGGATCGGAGTCCAGTTCGGCTGGCGTGACCGGGATACCTGGCTCGGATGAGGCCAGGGCCAAGACGCTGCCCAGCGGCGGCGACAGTTACGAGGCGGCCAGAGAGCGCGACCACGACGACATCGTTCTCGCCGTAGCGCTGGCCTGCTGGGCTCGCCACGTGTTCACCGAGCCGCGCCTCATCGACGGTCGGGACCACAACGGGATGGGAGGGGTTGAATCGTGACGCCTGGACGTGCGCACCAGCGGCTTTTTCGCCTTGCCGACGAGCAGCGTCCGGGACTCGAGGACCTGCTCGACAAGCTGGACGAGATCGAGATCGCGGGTAACGGCCTGCCCGAGGAAGCGCTGGGGCTGCAGCGCTCGGTGCGTGAGTTCCTGGCGCAGTACCTGCACCCACGCCGCGAGGATCGGCCCGAGCCCGAGGTCTGAGCGGGCGAGCCGCCGTGTGGGGGTCAGGGCCCCCCACTTGGGCAGTTAGTGCTAACTGAGACTGACTGACACGGCAGTCCCCGCTCTGATAAGATTCGGACTGCAATGACACTCGACTACGTTCAGCCAGTTGCGAAAGCCTATGGCGATGGCAGTCCGGAGTTGCGCTCGATCGCCAAGCGGCAACAGGAAGAGATCGAAGCGGAAATAGGGCGGCTTCGGAACCAGGCATACACAATCCGGCAACTTGTAGGGCTCGCGCCCCCGCCGCCCCCGCCGCCGGTCGTGGTTGAGGCGGAGGACACGGCCCAAGCTGCTGACGCCGCCACCGTGGAGGTCGTCGCTGAGCCCAATGGTCAACAGATGCAGCCGTGGCTGACGGAAGAGCAGAAGAAACTCGCGCGCGAGCTCTGGGATGCTGAGCGGCAATCCGGCCACGATCTCACGTCCCAACAGGTCGTTGATCTGATGCGGGGCCGCGGCATTGTGTTCGGAGTGCAGCAGCCCGCCGCTGCCATCGGTATGACGTTGGCCGCCGCTCGCCGGGGGTGGAAGAACACTCACCGCGACGAGGTGAGCCAGTAAGGCCAGTGCGCAAAATGGAGATGCCTACTGAGAAGTGAAGCTAGATCGCAGCCCGAGGCCCTTTAGATAGCGAGTGGGCGGAGGGCAAGCCGTGGGGCGGAGAAGACCCCCGGCGAAGCTCGCCGCCGGGGGCACATTCTCCGTTCGTCGGGCCTGAGGGACCGGTGTCCCGGGAGCGCCTTAGAAGTTCTCCCCGGGGGTTCAACACCCCCCAGGTCCACCCCGGATGATACATGTCGGGCCTCCGCTGTCGATCTACGGGGCCATCCCTCGCCAGCGCGTTCGAATCCCGATTCGAGCGGTCAGCGCGGATCCTATCGGGGCCAACCTATCCCCAGGAGCTGCTCGCCTGGGTGACGGCACGCCGCGATGTTAGGGTGCCTTGATACTTATCGAGTTTCGGTGTTCGGGTGCGGCTGTCGCGGGGGCGGAACAGGAGCGCCCTTACCGATGAAGAATGTGCCACCTGGAACAGGGGGCCTCGGTACGTAGACCGGCGGGGATGACGGCTGAGGACGTGGCGCCGGCTGGTCTGGTCGTCTGGGTGGTGGCATCTGTCTGGATTAATCCTACCGCGCTGGCAAGAGTCCGCTGACCTTGACCACAACTGCCCCGATCGCGATTAAGGCGCCGATACCCACCGCAACGTTCAGGTAGAAGCCTTTGCGAGCCGCGCGCTCGCGATTCACAACAGCAGCTTCCAGCACGTTCCCCAAGAAGGCCTCCATCATGTACTCCGGATCAAACATAGCCGCTGAGGCGAACCTTTCTGGATCAGGCGCGTACTCGTACTTTCGAACTAAGAAGGCCAGCGTGGCGAAGACGAGGGCGAGAACGAGGGCGACTCCGACAAGCACCTGTGCCACACCGCGAGCGGTGGAGTTGAGCAGCAGCCCCCCGGCCACAGCCAGAGCGCCGATTACGACCCCCGCCTTGGTGTCTAGCTGATCGATCTCGCGAAGTTCAACGTCGACGATCGCCCTAGCCACATCCCACGCCAGCGGGATCCCAGGCGGGGCCGGGCCCGTAGGCGCTGGTATCGGAGGAAGTGGCGCCGCGTCTGCAACGGGGCGGATCAGCCAGCGCCGAACACCAACAAGCGCGGTCAACGCATCGTCAACAAGGATCACGCCGAGGCGGCGCAGGACCTCGTTCACTCGGCGCCAGGCTGCCTTCAGCCACCCCTCCAGCTCAGGCCATCGCACCCGCGCAGTCTACAAACGGTCCCGCGTTCAGGCGATTCTCACTCGGTACAGCCAATCAACGGATGCAACCCCTCCCTTCCCGCCATCACGCAAGTTGCGTACCGCAAGGTGCGGTCCATCTGCTCCTGCGTCATCCAGTCTTCTCCTCACCTCGATTTGGTGCCGCCGGTTAGAACGGCGATCGCAAGTCCACGTCCTGGGCCAGGTCGCCCTTGTCCAGGTGGACGTAGCGCATGACCATCACGTAGGTCGTGTGGCCGAGGATTCGGCGGAGTCGCTCGATCTCCCCACCATGGCGGAGGTACTCAGTCGCGTAGGTGTGCCGGAACTTGTGAGCCCGGACACCAAAGCCGACGCGGTGGCGGATCCGGCGGAAGAGCTCCGACAGCGTGAGCGCACTCACCGGCCGAGCATCGGAAAGGACGAGCAGGGTACGGTCGTGACTCTCGGGGCGCCAGCGGTTCAGGTAGCGGACCAGCTCCCGGCGCAGCCGGCTGCTGATGGGTACGCGGCGGAACTTGGCGCCCTTGCCGGTGCGGATCTTGAGGAAGGTGACCTCGCCCTCGTCCTCGACGTCATCGATCGAGAGAGCGCAGAGCTCGGCCAGGCGCATGCCGGTGCCGAGCAGGATCTGTATGGCCACGGTGGCCCAGCCCGGTGGCGTGGCGGAGAAGATGGCGTTCAGCTGCTCAGAGCTGTAGGTCTCCATCTCCTTCTCGGGCACCTTGGGGGCGCGCATCCGGAGCAGGGCTGCGTCGACCGAGTAGTGCTCGCGCTGAGCCCAGCTGACGAGCGCCTTGAGCGTCTCGAAGAAACCGTGGATCGTGTTCGGCGCCAGCCCCCGATCACGGAGTTCGCCGAGGAAACGCTTGAGCTCGAAGGCGGTCAGCTCAGAGAGCCTGGTTGCATTGCTAGCGGCGAGGTAGGAGCGCATCTTCTGCGCGTACCACTCGATGGTCCGCGGGCTCCGGCCCATGACCTTGAGTTCGAGCAGCCACTCGCGGACCAGAGCCTGGAGGGCAACATCACCGCCCTGCTCCGCCGCCGGTTCGAGTCGAGACTCCGCGAGCGGCCGCGGAATCGACGCCGGCAACACGTTTCGCGGCCGGCCACGCACTCCCTCCGGCTCCCGGGTCAGGCTTCCGAAAGCGCGTACGGTTTTTGAAAAACCCAACGGTTTCGGGGTAGTTATTCGCGCAACTGCCACTGGTCTGCCTCCTCCTGGACCCTGGTTTTACAGGTGCCCTAAACGACGAAAAACCGGCCCCGAGGACCGGTTTCCGTATTCAACTTACCTTGGAAGAGGGCTTCAAGAAAGTCTGGCGGGGATGGATGGGAATCGAACCCACCCAGGACGCCTCAGCAGCGCCCCGCAAACGGTTTTGAAGACCGCGGGTCTGCCGTCCAGGCAGGTCCGTAGCGGTCCACCAGAGTTCGGCAGCGCGCCATCAGATTTCAGGATCGTCCGCCTCTGTGTGTCGGCGTGCACT
>Ga0307373_10004051_pt1 | contig 24933 bp, 20 predicted proteins | sample OX2MG_FD_202534 | JGI IMG/M metagenome (GOLD analysis project Ga0307373, IMG submission 202534) | Soil microbial communities from Risofladan, Vaasa, Finland - OX-2 | ecosystem: Environmental > Terrestrial > Soil > Coastal area > Acid sulfate soil | place: Finland: Risofladan, Vaasa | collected...
GACCAGCACGGGTATCGGATGCGCGCCGAACGCGCCGCGCACCATCAGGCGGTTGAGCCACGCTTGCATCGGGGATTAGCGATCGATCTCCGGCGCAATCACGTCGAGGCTCGCGATCAGGACGACCAGGTCGGCGATCATCAGGCCGCGGCTGAGTTTCTGAATCATGCCCATCGCGGCGAACGATCCGGTGCGGACGTGCACGCGCCACGGATACGAAGTGCCGTCGCTGACCACGTACCAGCCCTGATCGCCCCGCGCACTCTCGACCCGCACCTGGCATTCTCCCGCCGCCGGCTTGAAGTTGCGCACGACCTTGGCGAGCACGGGCCCGTCAGGGATTTGCATGAGTGCCTGGCGCAGGATGCGCGCCGATTGCGTCAGCTCGCGAATGCGCATCATGTAGCGATCCATCGCGTCGCCGATCGCGCCCCATTCGCCGCTGCCCAGCGGAATCTCGAAATCGAAATCACGATAGACCGAATACGGGAGGTCGCGGCGCACGTCCCAATTGACGCCCGAGGCGCGCAGGTTGGGCCCGACCAGGTTGTAGTCGATCGCTTCGGCCGGCCCGATCGCGGCGACTTTGGCCAGCCGTTCGATGCAGATTTTGTTGTAGGAAAAGAGCGCGTTGAACTCGTTTACGATCGGCTCGAGGTGCTCGAGGTAGGCGAGCGCCTTGTCGCGCCATCCCGGCGGCAGGTCCCACGCGACGCCGCCGATGCGCATGTAGTTGAAGGTCAGGCGCGCGCCGCACAGCTCCTCGATCAGATCGTTGATCATCTCGCGCTCGCGCAGCGCATGCACGAACGGCGTCATCGCGCCGATATCCATCCCCATCAGGCCGACCGTCAGCAGATGCGACGCGATGCGGTTGAACTCGGCCGCGATCACCCGGCAGTACTCGCCGCGACGCGGCACTTCGACGCCAGCGAGCTTCTCGCAGGCCATGCCCCAGGCCTGGTTGGTGAACATCGCGCAGACGTAGTCGACGCGATCGGTGTAAGGCATGAAGCCGTGATAGCCGACCTTCTCGGCGATTTTTTCGATCGAGCGATGCAGGTAGCCGACGTCGGGAATCGCCTCGCGCATCACTTCGCCGTCGGTGCGAATCACGAAGCGCAGCACGCCGTGGGTCGAGGGATGCTGCGGACCCATGTTCAGGGTCATCTCTTCGGTGCGCAGCGTGCTCATTTCTTTTTCTCGTCGAGCCGGATAATCGGGCTTTCGCGCACGGTCGAGATGCCGTGGTATTCGAGCGGTTCGACGAAGTCCTTGCGCAAAGGCCATCCGGGCCAATCCTCGGGCATCAGGATACGCCGCATGTCGCTATGGCCGTGGAAGGTCACGCCGAGCAGATCGAAGATCTCGCGCTCCATCCAGTTGGCGGAATTCCACACCGGCTCGACGCTCGCAAGCGACGGATTGTCGCGCGGCAGGCGCACTTTGAGCACCGCGCTGTGCCGATGGCTGTACGAGAACAGGTGGTAGACGACCTCGATGCGGTCCTTGTAATCGACGCCGCTTTGATTGTTGAGGCAGTCCATCGCCAGGGCCGCGTCGTCGCGCAGGAAGCCGCAAATCGCGGCGATCGCATGGGGATCGACCACCGCGTACGGGTCCGCCCGCTTCTCGACGATCTCGACCACCTGATCCGGGAACCGCGCCCGCACCAGCGCGTAGATTTCCGCCGCCTCCATCTCAGGCCCGCACCGCGCCGTCGACCCGCGGCGCACGCGCCAGCCAGCGTTCGGCCATGATCTTCTCTTGCAGCTTGAGCAGGCCCTCGGTCAGGGCCTCGGGACGCGGCGGGCATCCGGGCACATAAACATCGACCGGCAGTATCTTATCGACGCCGTCGCAGACCGAGTAGGCAAGCTGGAACAGGCCGCCGCAATTCGCGCAACTGCCCATCGAGATGACGTACTTGGGGTCGGGCATCTGGTCGTATAGCAGGCGCGTGCGCAGCGCCATCTTGAGGGTCAGCGTACCCGCGATGATCATCAGGTCGGACTGGCGGGCCGAGGCGCGCGGCGTCGCCCCGAAGCGTTCGATATCGGCGCGCGGGCCGCCGGTATGCATCAATTCGATTGCGCAGCAGGCGAGGCCGAAGAGCATGTACCAGATGCTCGACTTGCGCATCCAGTTGATCATCTCGTCGGTCCGGGTGGTCAGGACATAGTCGGGGAGCGTGTTCAGCAGCGGCATGAGGAAACCTCAGCGACGACTACTCAGGCACGTTTTTGATCCATTCCAGGTCGCGTTTGGCCCACACGTAGATCAGGCCGATGAACAGTATCAGCAGGAAGATCAGAATCTCGCTGAGCGCGTAGAGCCGGCGGCCGGATCGCACCCAGTCGAGATAGACCGCGGCGATCGGATAGACGAAGGCGACCTCGACCTCGAAAATCACGAAGACCAGCGCGATCAGATAAAAGCGGACGTTGAAATTGATCCAGGCCTGACCGGTCGGCGGCTCGCCGCATTCGTACGGCATCAGCTTGCGCGCGAACGGGTTGCGCGGCGCGAGCAGTTTCTGCAAACCGATCAGCCCCGCCATCATCAGCAGCGCGATGATCGTCAGGGCGAGGGGTACGGCAAAGTTGAAATACATCGGACAGGCTCGTCCCTGATGTAATTTGCGCTAATAGAACTGTCAACCGTAGCTTCTATTGCTCATCGGGGGCCGCGACGCTCCGGCCGACGCAATTGCGCTCCGCACGCGCTCAAATTCCGTATGCCCGCACGGCACCGGCGTTACTTATGCGCCAGATTATCCATGATTTTCACGACCGTATCCCAATCGAACCACACGCCATGGCGCTCCGGACAGGCCATCCCACCGGGCGCCCCGGCATGGTCGGCAGTCAGCGCCGTGCCGCATTCCGGACAGGCGACGGTCTTGGCGCGCTTCTCGCGCAGTTTCGCCAGTAATTGTTCGTCGTTCCGATGCGCCCATTCGTTCTCGCGCGCCGCTTCGACGTCATGCAGTTTATCGCCGAATTTATCTTTCTCTCCGCTGCTCATAACATTCCTTCCGCCGCGCCTTGCGCCATTCGCGGGCTCCGGCGCGCCGCACGCGCGCGCTCAGATCATGTCCTTGATTAGTTTGCCGGTGCGCGCCTTTTCGACCGTTTCATCGAACTTCGGCCCCAGGTTCACGCCCATTTGCTGGGCGCGCTTTTTGGCCCACATGCCGACGTTGCGCGAATCGCTGTAATACGAGTCGTCACGCGGCGCCGCCGTGTCGAAGTTCGCCAGCCGCGACGCTTCGCTCGCCACCACCGCAAACGACGACATGACGCGCCGCGTACGTCCCGATCCGCACGCCGGGCAGGCCGGCCGCGCCTTGCGCCGAACGCCCAGCATCACATGCGACGCCACCCGGCCGCACGCGGCGCATTCGTATTCGTAGATTGGCATACCTGATTTGAGGATAGTCGAGCGGTCCGGAATCGGCAATTCATTGATCGCGCCGCCCGCGCCCCGTCGCTACGCCTCCCGCGCAGCGATTCGGGCCAACGCCGGTTAACGCTCCGGCTCAGGAAAAGCGCCGGCCGCCGAGCAATGGCGAGACGATCGAACTGCCGGCGAAAAAGACCACGCCAATGGCGAGCACGGCGACTCCGGTGACGATCCACCAGCCCATCGCCCACTTCACGCCGAGCACGATCATCACCAGGCCCCACAGCGGCAGAAGTAGCGAGACCACCAGGCGCAGTACAAAACTGACGCCGCGTTCAATTGGGCTGAAGCCTTCGTTGGCCATTGAATCCTCAAGCCTCGCGTCCCGGCGCGCGCCGCGCGCTTCGAGGTCCGGGATCATCGATGCGATGGGTCTATTTAGCCAACGGCGCGGGCGCGGGCAAACCGTCGAGCGCGGGCGCCGGCGCCGCCAGCGCCGGAATCAGGTAGAGGGTCGGCGCTGCGCCGCCTATCGCGGACGACGAGAACTCGGCAAACGCGGCGCTGCGTACCGGCGGGGCCAGCCGGACCAGTTCGCTCGGCCGCGCAACCAGATAGACCTCGCGACCTGCCGGGGCACCGTGCCGCGCGATCTCGCGGGGCAGCGCGGGCACCCTCGCGCCGTAGTCCCAGGCGAACTCCGGATCGTCATAGGCAACGTACACGGGCGCATCGCCCACGTGCTCCTTGACCGCTTGCGCGAACGGACGGAGGCTCCGCGTCCGCGCCTCGGCCGGGCGCAGCACCGCCGTCCACAGGGTAACGACGGCCAGACACAGCAGCGCGAGGCCGGCCCCCGTCGCGAGCGGACGGCGCCGCGCGAGACCGGCAAACACGACCACCGATCCGGCGACCACCGCGACGACCATCAACGCAAACGGCGGCGCCATCCGGGCCACGCCAGCGGCAAAGAGCGTCGCGAAGGTCGCGTCGCTGGACTGCAAATGTGCCGCGATCGACTTCGGCAGCGCGCCACCGGCACCGATCGCAAAGACCACGGCGACCGCGACGCATGCGCCGGCCGCAATTCCGCCGCTCGCCCAGTCGCGCAGCCGGGCGACCCTCGCGGCGTGCGGGCGTTCGCCATCGATCGCGCCGCAGAATAGCGCCGCGAACAGGATCGCCAGCGGCGGAATCGCCGGCAGAATATAGTCGTCGCGCTTGGCGCTGGCCGCCGAAAACAGCAGCACCACCGCGAGCACCAGCGCCAGTTGATAGACCATCGCGGCGCGTGCGCGGGCCGTAAACGAGCGCCCGGCAAACGCCGTCGCAAGCGCCGGCACCAGCAGGGCGAGCGGCATGATCGCGCCAATCAGTCGTGCCACGATGTAATAGATCGGGCGCGCCGCCTCACCCGTGCCGCCCATGCTGGCGGGCATGAAATGGCCGAAATTTTCGTCCACGAACACGCCGCCGATCGCACTCGCACGGCCCGCGATGAAGGCCGGCACGTACCACGCCGCCGCGATCGCAAGCGCGATCGCGAGGGCGATCCACGGCCACGCGCGCGTCGCCAGCCGGATCGGGTTGACCCCCTCCATCAAGCGGTAGAGGATCGCCGCGAGCGCGATCAGCACGGCGACCACCGGACCCTTGGTCAGCAGGCCAAGACCGATCAGCACACCGGCCAGCAGCGTGCGCCGCCGCGCCGCCGCGCCGTCGAGCAGCGGACGCATCGTCCGCCACGCGCCCATCAGGATCAGCGTCATGAGCATGTCGGTCAGCGCGACCGTCGCGCGCGCGGCGAAGCCGTACAGCCCGAGCAGAATCGCCAGCGCGAGCCATCCGCCGGCCGCGCCGAGATCGGCCGCCGCCCAGTCCATCACGATCGCCGCGACCGCCGCCCCCGCAATCAGCGACGGCGTCCGTGCCCCGATCTCGTCGATCGGTGCGCCGCGCAGCTCCACGCCGATCGCGCCGAGCCAATAAAACAGCGGCGGCTTGCGCTCGACGAAGCCGTAGTAATCGAGCGGCAACAGCCAGTTGCCGTGCTGCACGATATCGACCACCCACTGCGCCGATTGGGTTTCGGCATCTTTCGTAAACGGTGCGGCGATGCCCGGTGCGAGAATCGCAAGCGCGATCGCGAAGGCCGCGGCAAATGCGGCGGCGCGCCGCCCGGCGCTCCGTGCGGCGGGCGCCTTCGCGCCACGGTCAGCCGTCGTCATTGCCGCGGGAGAGGCCATCGCAGAGCGGATACGCGCCGGGCCGCCGGCGCTACTTGCCACGCCGCGCCCCGCTCGCGGCGTCGCCGATAGCGATCGGGTCGGGCAGGCGATGGCGCACGCCGCCGGCCGAATCGAACAGCGCGGTATCCATCGCCGCCGCATTATGCGCATAGCCGAAATGGCCAAAGGCATCGACAATGATCACGCCGGCCTGTGCCCCGGTCGCCACATGGATCTCGGCGATCGCGCGCTCGGCCGCCGCCTGCACCGGTAGCCGCGAAACCGCCGCGACGGCCTCGCGGCACAGCGCCAGACGCATGATCGCCTCGCCCGCGCCGGTCGCCGAGGCTGCGCCGCGGGTCGTCGCAAAGAGCCCCGCGCCGATCAAAGCCGAGTCACCGATCCGCCCCGGCAGCTTGCCGGGATAGCCGCCGGTCGAGGTCGCCGCGGCGATTTCGCCATGCGCGTCGACCGCGACGGCACCGACCGTGCCATGACGATCCGGCGCGCGGCCGGCGCCCGGCGGCGCCTCGTCCGCGGCCGCCGGCGATTGCTCGCGCGTCGCCAGCCAACGCTCGCGCGCCCGCTGGCTGACGAGGCTTTCGGCGCGGCACAGCGGGATTCCCGCCAGCCGCGCCAGACGCTCGGCGCCGGCCCCGCCCATCAGCAGATGCGGCGTGTGTTCCATCACCGCGCGCGCGAGCAGGATCGGATTGCGCACGCGGCTGACCAGCACCACGCCGCCCGCACGCACCTCGCCCGCGGCCATCCGCTCGGCCGCGTCATGCTCCGCCGCGGTCCGCGATCGCGCGCCGTTGGACGCGAACGCAACACCCTTTGCACGCACCGCCGACATCACCGCAGCGTCCATCTCGACGCGCCCGGCGGTGGTCAGCAGCGAGCCGTACCCGGCGTTGAAGAGCGGATCGTCCTCGAGCGCCACGATCGTCGCGACTACCGCGTCGAGCGCCGATCCGCCGCCGCGCAGGATTGCCGCGCCGCGCGCCACCGCCGCGAGCATTCCGCGCCGGCGCGCCACGCGCTCGGCCGCGGGCGCGCGGCCACCCGCTCCGCCATGAGCGATCAGCGCCGGAGAGATCGGAGCGCGCCGCGCCGGATTCATTGCGGAGGGCGGCTCGCCCACAGAAACAGCCGGCGGAAATTAAATGTCAGGGCGCCCCGCGTGCCGTAGGCGGCTTCGAGGCGCGCCGTCAGTTGGGCCACAAACTCGTCCTCATGCGCCGGCCCGACGCGATCGAGATACGGCCGCAACGCCGTCGCGCGGCTCCATTCGACGATCTCGGCCGGACTCGCCATCGGATGGTGAAACGTATGGTAATGGCAATCGACGCCGACGAAGCCAATCTCGCTGAGCATCGCGCTATATCCCTCGGGCGTGCGCACGCGATGCCGCGACGGCGTCTCGATCGCGCCCAGTGCCGCGCGCCAATCCGCTTCGGCAGCCAACGCATGAATCGCTACCTGCGCCGTCTCATTGTCGTTGGCCGGCATCTGGACGACCAGCCGGCCGCCCGGCCGCAGCGCGCGCCAGCACGCCGCGAGCACCCCGCGATGGCCCGCGACCCATTGCAGCGCGGCGTTGGAGAAGACGATCGTGTAGGCGCCGTCGGCCTCGAACGCGCCAATATCGCCAAGCTCGAAACTGACCCGCGCAATCAAATCGGCGGCGAGCGTGGCGCGCAGCTTGATCGCCCGGTCGATCATCGCGCGCGACGAATCCATCCCCACCACCCGGCCGCCCGCGCTCGCCCGGGCCAGATCGACCGTGTTCTCGCCGGTGCCGCAGCCGAGGTCGATCATCCGTTCGTCCGGCCCCGGCGCCAGACGCGCCAGAATCATCGCGAAGGGCTCCGCGCGGTAGCGGCGAAAGCGGTTGTATAGTTCGGGATCCCAGTCAGCCATCGCGTCACTCGGAAGTTCGCGGACCTCTGCGAGCATAGGGCGCGCGTGATGCGCGGACAAGCCGCGCCGGCCATTGATCGCGGCGCGACGCCTCAAGCGCAACGCGCACGGGCCGCGCGACCTTGACAGGGCATGCTCGTTTGGCGGATTTTTTGACTGCACTTTAACTTTTATGCGCGCGGCGCATTTTCACCCGCAGCGCGCCCATCACCCCCGTAGCACGGCGCGATCGGCGCTTTGATGCGCGGCGCGCACGGCGCCGAATTGGAGCATTCATGCAATATACGAAGCTCGGCAAAACCGGAATCACCGTCTCGCGCCTGTGCCTGGGATGCATGACCTATGGGGGCGGCGAGCAGCCGCCGTGGGCGATGCGCCGCGACTGGGCGCTCGGCGCCGACGAGGCGCGCGGCCATTTCGGCGCCGCGCTCGAGGCCGGCGTCAACTTCTTCGACACCGCCGACGTCTATTCGGTCGGCGCGAGCGAAGAGATCACCGGCCGCTGGCTCAACGAGATGGCCTCGCGCGACGATATCGTCGTCGCCACCAAGGTCCACGGCGCGATGGGCAAGGGACCCAACCGCCGCGGACTTAGCCGCAAGCACATTATCGAGGCCTGCGAAAATTCGCTGCGCCGCCTGCGCATGGACTACATCGACCTCTACCAGATCCATCGCTGGGACTTCTCGACCCCGATCGAGGAGACGCTCGAAGCGCTCGACTCGCTGGTGCGCAGCGGCAAGGTCCGCTACCTCGGCGCGAGCAGCATGGCCGCCTGGCAATTCTCCAAGGCCCTGTTCACCGCCCGCGAGCACGGCTGGCAGCGCTTCATTTCGATGCAAAATCACTACAATCTGATCTATCGCGAGGAAGAGCGCGAGATGATCCCGCTGTGCGTCGACCAGGGCGTGGCGCTCATTCCATGGAGTCCGCTGGCGCGCGGCTTCCTTGCCAGCAAGCGCAAGCGCGAAGGCGGCGACGCCGCCACGCTGCGCTCGCGCACCGACGAATTCGGCAAGAGCCTCTATCGCGACGAATCCGACTTCGCCGTCGCCGACGCGCTCGAGCAGGTCGCCCAGGCGCGCGGCGTCTCGCCGACCCAGGTCGCCTGCGCCTGGATCCTGCAGGCGCCCGGCGTGACCTCGCCGATCATCGGCGCGACCAAGCTCGCCCAGCTCGAGGAGTTGTTCGCGTCGGTCGATCTCAAGCTCAGCGCCGAGGAAGTCGCCTTGATGGAAAAGCCCTACCGCCCCCATCCGATACTCGGGCACGAACAGCCCAGGGCCGGACGCATGGCCGGATGAGCGGCGCGCGTCGAGCTGAAACGACCCCCGGAAGAACTTAAAGTAACACTTGATATCGTGACGGGAGGCGGCGGCATGCCGCCGCCTCCCGCGAGACTTGCCCGAGGGCGGCCGCCTAGCCCTTGAGCGCCGCCTGGAGCCCCGCGCCCTCACGCTTGCGAAAGGCCGCCGCCACGCCCAGGCGCTCGAGATGCTGGTCGATCAGCTTGCCGCCCAGGCGCATCTTGTGCCGGGCGAAGAACTCCTCCACTTCGCGCTGCCGATCGAGCAGCCCGTTGATCGCCTCGCACATCCGCGGCAGCGCGCTGTCGGGAAAGCGCGCGATCATAGTCTCCCAGTGAAGCTTCACGAAGTCCCACGCCGCGTAGCGCGAGGTGCTGTTGTAGATCAGCGAATGCATCAGGAAGGGCGCGTTCTGCGTGCGCACTTCGCCGTTGAGCGTCATCTCCATGGTCTGCGCGAGCAGCGCCGGGTCGCGGAAATTGGCCAGCGAAAACAAAAAGCGCTGTTCCTCCTGCGGCGTCCGCGCGGACTTAAAGTTCTGCTTGAACTCGGTATAGCGCGCGGCGTCGCCGCAATGCGCCAGGATACCGACCAGCGCGGGCTGCAAATCGCGATCGGCCGCCGCCGGATCGCGGCTCCACGCCGCGTAAAGTTCACGCGCGCGCGCCTGCACCGCCGGGTCGTCGCCGAGCGTGCCGAGCGCGCCGATCAGCGTCGCGCGCAACTGCCCGCGCAATTCGTCTTCGCCGGCCGCCGCCGTCCATCCCAACTGCGCCGCCGCGCCCGCAATCAGCTCGCGCACGGCCGCCGCCACCGCGGCACGCTGCGTGTCGGTCGCGATCATATCGAGGTAGCTGAACGCGCCGATCAGCGCGCGCCAGACGTTGAGATTGGTTTCGCCGCGCAGCAGCCGGGCCATCCGCAGGAACTCGGCCAGCGGCGTCAGTCCCGCGACGGTCGCCGCCCAGGTATCGCTGACCAGTCCGAAGCGTTCAATCGGTGCGAGCGCGCCCAGATTGGCCGTCAGCGACGCGAGCATCTCGGGCGCGTAGCGCACGCGGTAAAAGCCGTGCCCGCCTTCATTGAGCAGCGCCCATTGCAGGCGCCCCGGCAATTCGAGCGTGGTCTCGGCTTCGGTCAGCAGCAACTTATGCGTGGCGACGCCATGCTCGGTCTGCGCGCGCACCATGATCGGCACGTGCCATAGCTGCGGCGCCGGATTGTCCGGCGGGGCCAGGAAAAATCGCCGCTGGCTCACCTTCAGCCCGCGCCCGTCGGCGGTCGGCGCCGCGCTGACCACCGGAAAGCCCTGCTGGAAAATCCACGTGTCCATCATCTTGCGCACCGGCTGCCCGCTCGATTGTTCGAGCGCGTCCCACAGGTCGCCGGTCTCGGTGTTGGCGTACTGATGCTGCTTCAGGTAGCGCCCGATACCTTTGCGGAACTCCTCGGCGCCCAAAAATTGCTCGAGCATGCGCAGCACCGCCGCGCCCTTTTCGTAGGTCAGGACGTCGAACATCGATCGGCAATCTTCGGGGCTGAGCACCGTGTACTCGATCGATCGCGTGCTCTTGAGCGCATCGATCGCCATCGCCGACCCGCGCGATACGCCGAAACTCTCCCAGCGCTTCCATTGCGGCTTCCACGCATCGACCGCAAGCATCTCCATAAAGGTGGCGAAGGCTTCGTTCAGCCAGATGCCGTTCCACCAGCGCATCGTCACCAGGTCGCCGAACCACATGTGCGCGTTCTCGTGCGAGACCACGTCGGCGATCCGCTCGAGCTCGGCGCGCGAGGCGCTGCGCTCGTCGGCCAGCAGCGCCGTCTCGCGGAACGTGATCGCGCCCAGGTTCTCCATCGCGCCCGCCGCGAAGTCGGGTATCGCGATCAGGTCGAGCTTGTCGCCCGGATACGGGATGCCGTAGTAGCCGGCGAAAAATTTGAGCGAGAACGCCCCGATCTGCTGCGCCCACGGCGTCAGCCCGCGCTTGCCCGGCACATGCACGATACGCAAAGGTGTGCCCGCGTCGACCGCCGCCGTCGCCTCGAACTCGCCCACGATAAAGGCGAGCAGGTAAGTCGACATGCGGATCGTGTCCTTGAACACCATCTCCTTCTTGCCGTCGCCCAGGGTGCGCTCGCCCTTGAGACCGCCGTTGGACAGCGCCGTCAGGTGCTCGTCGATCACCAGCGTCACGCCGAAGACCGCTTTGAGCGCCGGCTCGTCCCAGCACGGGATCGCGCGCCGCGCGTCGGTCGCCTCGAACTGCGTGGTCGCAACCGTATGGCTCTTGCCGGCCGCGTCGGTGTACTGGCTGCGATAGAAGCCGTGGAGCTTGTCATTCAGGATGCCGCGGAATTTGATCCGCAACTTCCACTCGCCCGGCTCGAGCGTTTCGCCAAAACGCAGCCGCGCACGCTCGCGGGCCGCCTCCAGCTCGATCGTCGCGGTGATCGATTTGCCGGCGCGCTCGGCAACCGCGCTGTCGATTTGCAACTCGAGCGCGTTGAGCACGACCTCGGCCGTCGCCTCGTGCACCATAATCGCGACGGTCTCGTCGCCGTCAAACGTAAAGGCGATCAGATCGGGCGTCAGCCGCAGGTCGTATCGTTCGGGCGTGACGCTGGCCGGCAGCCGGTATTCCTGCGCCTGGGCCGCGCTGAGCGACGTCTCCTGATCAAACATCGGTTATCCTTTTTGCGGGCCTGATTTGCTCCGTGCCTGATTGCCCGGGAGCGGCGGGGCGGCATCCCCAAGGGGCTCATTGTAGTCGTAAACCGCCGCCTGAGGCGAGTTCGCCGCATCTGGCGGCGGCGCCCGTCGCGCCGGGCCGCCGCGCGCTCGATTCATCCGCCGCGGGCGAGTTCGGCAAAGCTGGTCAGCCGCGCACCTTGCGCCGAGATCGCCTCGCGCATCCGCCGCCCCGTCAGGATCTCGACCTCGCGCTGCGCCTCGACCGCGGGCGGCGTCGCGCCGATATCGGCCGCCGGATGGAAATAGATCTCGGTCAGCCCGGGCCGCAGCCGCGCAATCACGCCGGTAACGTAATCCTCGCTCAGATGGCCGCTCTGATGCAGTCCGAAGAGCCATTCGCTGCTGCGGATACCACGCGCGTCGAGCCGGCGGCGCGCGCGGTGCGAGAGTATGCGGAAGATCGCCGCCTCGATTAGTTTGCGCGCCGCGTGGTCACGCGCCAGATCGATCGTCGTGAGCACCGGCTCGCGCGGAAGGCGCATCGCCGGCACGCGATATTCCGCGCACAGGTCGATCAGCATGTCGGCAATCGCCGGATGCACGTGAAAATTCAGATGCCCGTCGATATGGTCCAGGCGCCCGACCAGCTTCAGATGCAGTTCGATCTGCGCGCGGATTTCGTCGCGCAAGGCGCCGCGCGCGGCGCGATCGAAGAAGTAGCGCATCCCGGCGCCCACCGGATGGTTGCCAAAATTGCCCGCCGCGTCGACGATTCCGCCCAGCCGCGCGGCGTCGAGCACGCTGCGCCCGCGACAGACCACCAGATGCAGTCCGACGTCGAGCCGCGGATTCTCCCGCGCGAGCGCCGCCGCTTCGTCGCGCGCCGCCGCCGCCACCATCAGGCTGGTCGCCGTCAGCACGCCCTCGCGATATGCCCGGATCACGCCGGCGTTGACCTCGCGCGAGAAGCCGAAGTCGTCGGCCGTCACGATCACTTCGATCGGCTTACTCATCGGGTTCGGCGTGAGCGCGGATCCGCGGGCGAACCGCGTCCGCCGCGTCCTCTGCTTGACGCATCTTGCGCATCCGCGCATTTTTGCTTGGCCGCGCGCGCATACTCAAGCCGCATCCGCCGCATCCGCGAGCCTCAAACGTTCGCGCGGCCCCGCGACCGCCGGCGCGCATGGCGAAGGAAGTCGCTTCGTGATCCTCATATTCTGTGCCTTCGGCGCCGAGCTGGCACCGCTTCGCGCGCGCCTGTCGGCCGAGAAAAAGCTCGACCTCAAGGAAGTCACCGGCTCCCACGGCCGCATGGGCGATACCCCGGTCGCCCTCGTCGCCAGCGGTATCGGGATGCGCCGCGCGCGCGAAACCGCCCGGCGGGTCTTCGACGGTCTGCGCGACATCGACCTCGTGATCATCACCGGCGTGGCCGGCGCGCTGGCCGACCACCTCGGTATCGGCGGCCTGGTCGTCGCCGATCGCCTGCTCACGCGCCCGGGCGACGCCGCGCAGCCCCATCAAGTCGTCGAAATCTCACCCGATTGGCTTGCGGCGGTCTCCGCGGCACTGACCGCCGCGGCACTTCCGTTTACTGTCGGCGCGATCTTAACGGTCAAATTTCCACTCACCACCGCGTCCGACAAGCGCCGCGCCGGCCAAGCTAGCGGCGCGGCCGCGGTTGATATGGAGAGCGCCGTGATCGCTCTTGAAGCCACCGCGCGCGGCGTGCCCTGCGTCTGCCTGCGCACCATCATGGACACCGCCGAGCACGAACTCGCCGGCGCCGGCCTGGCCGACGAAGAGGGCAATGTCCGGATGCTCGCCGCAGCCTCCGCGCTCATCCGCAATCCCCGGATGGTCGGCGGGGTGATCCGTCTCGTGCGCAATCTGCGCCAGGCGACCACCGCGATGGCGATAGCGGTCGAAGCGGTCGTGCCCCGCCTTAGGCCACCAGTATCAATGCATACAACTGATCACGATTCATGACATTCTGGAAGAGAAGAGAACATTTCAACCATTAGTAAACTTGGAATCAACAACTCCGCTGGACAGCAAACGTTGCCGTTACGACCCGTCAGGCAGAGGCTCAACAAATGCCTCGGTAAACAGTAACGCTACGGCGACTGACTGTTGATCAGAACGTGCGATGCGAGCGGATCATCCCGGTCGAGGACTCTATAAACACGCCTTGTCCCGCTAGACACTCGAAGCATTGGAAAGGGAACACGATTACGCTTCAACCAACCAAGGAACAAGCCGTCCAATTAGCAAGGGTTCTGCTCGCGGCGACTCAGGAATGGAACGAAATCAGCATTACAGCGTGGCGCTATCAAAAGCGACACGATGGAACATACCCAGTGACGGTTACGAGCGAGATTGACAACTCCGAAGACGAAGTGTCGGTGGACAAAGCCGCGCACTCCGCAACGTTGCCAAAAGGTTGGCCGGACATGCACGTGCGTCTACTACTCACCGACAACCCAAAACGCGGCGCTAGCAAAGAGGCGTATGCGCTGTATAGAGACGGCATGTCTGTGGCGTAACCAGCCGCGGCGCTTGGGACGCGCATAAACGGTCGTAAGTTTAGCGTCCCCGGTACGCTGAAATGGGATATTGAGCGCCAGTTTATAGAGCTTGTGCCCGCCAGTTCTGCTGGCCGCGTCCGGACGCGCTAACGGAACAGTCCACCACCGTACACTACTGATATCTCATCCTCCGACCAAGAGTTGTGGCGCGCGACACTGAGGCGGGCTGCAAAAGCGTAGTGTTCGATGCGGCGCCCGGCATTGTACTATTCGCCCAATCGCAAATGGAAATAGTATAGCTATAGCGTCGTAGAAGCAATCGGCCAGATGACGCGCGATCGCCGCGGCTTCGATGTTCATGCACATCGCCATAATTAGTCGATCCGCCGAATCCGTCTGTGCGGTTGAACTTCCTATCAGAAGAAATCCCAACAGACCCACACCCAACACCAGTAATTTATTTCTCATTCTCCGCTCTCTCCATAATGCGGTAATATACTCCAGTACTGTAAGGCCGATAAAGGTTTGCTTCCGATGGTACAGATTTTCTTGTCCGTCATACGATCGAGATTACATTCTGGCTGCCAAGTGGATTGCGCAACCGTGCTCTCAGGCCAACTGCTAACCTGCGACGGCTCTTGACTACCGCTATTCTCACTGGCGCAGGCTGAAATCAGCAGAGCGCTTGCAATCATCGCCAAACTTCCACGGATCATCTCGCTCTCCGCTTCGATTCATGAAGACCATTTGGTAAACATTCACTGACCCCTTCATCGCATACGATCAAAGAGTGTTCGGATTAAACATGCCAACTGGCTGAGCAATTGTTTAGCGCGACGTACAGGTGGTGGTAATGCCGATACTAGTGCATCGTGTGGTTATCGTGCCTGCATCAGCTTCCGATGAAGCCGCAGCGGCGGCAGCTACTACGATGACACCGACAAGCAGTGTCACTAATATAATTGTGCCGACCAGTTTAAGAGTTTCGCCCTTGTGCTCATAGGCTTGCGCCTCTGCCATTGTCTTAAAACAAGCAGAATCGGTACCGGTCCTCGATACCATGTACCCCACTACACTACGATCGTTTGGATCACGTATCATTGCAGTCTTAGGATCATCCGTTCGAATAACCTGATAGGTTCCGTCGGGAATTACCTCACTTCCATTAATCTGTCCGAAAAGGTTAAGACATTTATCGTCCATGCAGGTTAGATCTTGCGAGGCGCCGCTATCTTCACGCATCACGATTCTATGAGGGGCACTTCGGTTTGGATAAATGTCTATGGTGGCGTGCGGGTATATGAGTTCGTCGTGGGCTTGCTCCGTCGGATTGTCATCCATGTGTGCGATCGTAGGCGTCGCCTGAGTAGCACATGAGGTGATAAGAACACATGATAAAGCGCTCACTGCAATTCTGCGCGCAGCGCTTGATCGGCTGATCATCTAATTTCGCTCACTATCATGCATCAAACCGAGTGTCCTTTGTCCTGAGGTAGTGGCACGTTTTTTAAGATATGTCTATACCTTTTAGAGGAGCATAAATGTTCGTGTCTCTTTTTTTTGATTCGCTAGGACAGTTAACAATTATGACGCGGCGATCGTTCAGTCTCTCTTGACTTGAACGGCTGCGGAGATGCGACCATATGTAAGCGCCGCAGCAGGCCACGCCGGATCGTCAGAATCACCCGCACAATTTGCTAGTCCACGAGTCACGTTGGTGATATTAGAGGGCGAATTGCTCGGCCCGAATTTCAGGCACGTGGAGCGTCACGTGCCGGCGAGCCGAGGAGGTTGATGGGAGGCCATCTTCCGGACTAAAACCACCGCGAGAGGAATCGAATGAAAGTAGATAATCTTCAGTACAAAGACGGCGACCTGAATCTGCACGGGCTGGTGGCCTATGACGAGGGCACTTCCGGCAAACGCCCCGGCGTTGTAATCATGCCAGACGCGTTTGGAATTGCCCCGTTCGTCAGGGAGCGCGCCGAGCGGCTGGCCAAGTTGGGCTATGTCGGATTCGGCGCTGATCCATATGGCAACGGTTTTACCGCGAAGGATCTGCAGGAAGGGATTAAAAACGCGATGGCGCTGCTGGAGAATCCAGCCGTCGTCCGCGGGCGCGTCCGGGCGGCGCTCGATAAGCTCGCATCGCTGCCTCAGGTCGATTCGAGTCGGTTGGCGGTAATGGGCTATTGTATGGGTGGAACCTGTTCACTCGAGATTGCGCGCTCCGGCGCCGCGGTTCGCGGTGTGGTCTCCTTCCATGGCGGACTGGCGACCAAACAACCGGCGCTGGCGGGCCAGGTAAAGGCGAAAGTTCTGGTGTGCAACGGTGCGGACGACCCGTTTGTGCCGGCTGCGCAAATCGCGGAATTCAATGAGGAGATGACCAAGGCCGGAGTCGACTGGCAGGTGATCAACTACGGCGGCACGGTCCATAGCTTTACCAACCCGGACGCGGCGTCGATTGGCGCGGCGGGTATCGCCTATAACAAATCGGCTGACGAGCGCTCATGGCATGCGATGGCGTCGTTCTTCGCCGAGGTTTTTGCCGCATAAGATGATCCCGGTCCGTTGCGCGGCCAGACAGTCACTGGGAGATGCGTCGCGGCGTGAAGGCGCCGCGGCGCGTCACTTGGCCTGCACATTACAATTGGCGCAATGGCTATGAAGGAAAGCGGCTTCGACTCACTACTTGCCGGCACATCCCGTCGCGCCCAAGCTGTGTTCCGCTCGGGCACGAAGTGGTAGTCGTGGTCGATTCTGTATTTTTCAACTCACTCCGGCAACACTGACCTCTCCAGGGTAACTCATTGACGTAAGGAAACACCCCGTGCGAGAGTCAGACTATGTCCATGTAGAACCAAAAAGAGATTTCTCAGCCGAGAGATTTTCAAATATCGAAGAGGCATCCGGCGGCTACGCGCGAGACCAGGGCGGGCTGCCACGCGCGCGAAGGAGGAGTCCACGATGCGTCTTTCGGGGAAGACCGCACTGGTGACGGGTTCGAGTTCGGGTATCGGCCGCGCGATCGCGCTGCGCTTTGCGCGCGAAGGCGCCGACGTGGCCATCAATGGGCGCGACGAAGGGAAAATCGCGAGCGTGGTGAAGGAAGCCGAGGCCTTCGGCCGCCGCGCACTCGGAATCCGCGCCAACGTCGGCAGCTTCGCCGAATCCAGGGCGATGGTCGAACGGGCGCAGTCCGAGTTCGGCCATCTCGACATCCTGGTATGCAGCGCCGGCGTATTCCATCACACACCATTTCTCAAATTGAGCGAAGAAGAGTGGGACGAGGTTCTGACTGTCGACCTCAAAGGGCTTTTCAATTGCACGCGGACGGCCATCGCGCAGATGGCCGAGCGCAAATGGGGCCGCATCGTTTACATCACGGCGACCTCGGGCATCAATCCGCCGCCCCAGATGGCGCATATCGCGGCAGCGAAGACCGGCGCGCACGGCTTCGCGCGATCGATCGCGGCGGAGTTCGCCGCCGCGGGGGTTACGGTAAATGTGATCGCGCCGGGGCTGGTCGATACGCCGATCCTGGGCAACTTCACCGAGGAGGCGCTCAAGGAGTTCAGCCGCAGAGTTCCGATTGGCCGGATTGGCCGTCCGGAGGAGATCGCTGAAGCCGCGCTCTATTTCGCTTCGGACGAATCGGCCTACGTCACCGGACAGATCCTCAACATGAGCGGTGGAACGGTTATCTAACAGGGTGTTGATTAATGCCAGTATGTGGCGAAATTAACCCTTACACGATTAACAAAGCATTGATTTACTTGGGGTTCTCGACTCTACAACTGGGTATTCGAGTAGTTTACCAACACCCTGCTAAGGCGTCCGATTCATAGCGATCCGCATCTGGCCATTACACAGATCGGCGACCTGTACTTAACGATTCCAAGTCTGGCTATACGGCCGGATGTGTTGAAGCCGTGCTGTCAGCGACGCACGCGCGGCGTGGCTCTATTCTTCCAGATGCGTCCCAGCTTCATTCAGATCATAGCATTGCCGAATAGATTTATTTTGATTCTCTGAGTAGATACTCGTCCAAATACGTTCCGTCGAGTCAATTTCGCCGCGCGGGCCGCGGCGGGTCAGGGATTGCGCGGCGCCAGCGCGAAGGCTTGCGCGAGCAGCTCATACGATCGCATCCGCGCACGATGGTCATGGACGATCGTGACGATCATCAACTCGTCGGCGTGGAGCACGCTTGCCATATCGATTAACTGGTCGCGCAGCCGCGCGGGCTCGCCGGTGAAATAGCGGGGCCATTCGCCGTCGCCCGGCGGGCTCGCCATGGCGCTGGACCCGAGTTCGATCCGCGCCTCCTCCGGCGTGGGAATCGTGCGCAGGTCGCCCTGCATGATGCGCCGGCGGAACAGGCGCGCGCTGCCCAGCAGCCACGCCGCCTCCTCATCGCTCGCCGCGCAGATCGCGCCCAACGACAGAATCACGCGCGGCCGGTCGCCGGCCTGGGCCGCCACGAAATGCGATCGGTAATGCTCGATCGCGGTGCGCGTCGATCGCTGATCGATAAAGTGCGCGAAAGCGTACGGCAGTCCGAGTTGCGCCGCCGCCGCCGCACTCCACGGGCTCGATCCGAGCAGCCACACGGCGGGTGCCCCGGGCATCGCGGGCGAAATCCGGATCCGGCTGAAGGCATGATCGGGCGGAAAGCCGCCGTGCAGCCAGGCCAGCAATTCGACCAGTTGCTGGCCGAAGTCGTCGGGCATCGCGCGGCTGCGATCGCGCCGCAGCGCCATCGCGTCGAGCTGCGTGCCGCCCGGCGCGCGGCCCAGGCCCAGGTCGATCCGATCGGGATAGAGCGCGTGCAGCACGCGAAAAGTCTCGGCCACCTTGAAGGGGCTGTAATGCGGCAGCAGCACCGCGCCGGAGCCGATCCTGATAGCCGAGGTTTCGGCGGCCACCCGCGCCATCAGGATTTCCGGCGCCGGGCTGGCCAGCGCCTCGATCCCGTGATGCTCGGCAATCCAGTAGCGCTCGTAGCCCAGCCGGTCGGCAAGGCGCGCCAACTCAATCGTGTTGCGCAGCGCGTCGGCCGGCGTAAAGCCTTCCGACACCGGCGATTGATCGATAATCGAGAGCTTCACGATGGTATCGTCACCGGGCGGCCACGGCGATCGCGCGCGTAGCGGCGCCGTCGATTAGTCATTCGAGCGACAGGGCGACCCGCGTGGTCGTGCCTTTATCCGTAATCCCCGCGGCGGTGAGTTTCGGCGCAGCGACCGCCAGCCGCGCGGGATCGATCCGCTTGCTCATATATTTGCGCACCGCCGCGGCGCGCGCGTCGGCCAGCGTCGCCAGGTCCTTGTCGCTCACCTGCATATTTTGAATCAGCAGCTTTTTCATCTCGTCGGGCGGCAGCGATTTGTCCATTCCGAGCACGTCGAGCGGCTTGTCAAACTTGGCCGCCTTGTAGACCCGCTTGAGGTACTTGTCGTAATCGTCGGGGCCGACCGTCACGGTGTCGGGATCGATGCCCGCCGCCGTGCCGCCCAGATCCTTAATCTTCGCCGCCTTGATCAGGTCGTAGAGCTTCGCGTCATGCAGCCCCGGCCGATCGAGTGCCGGGTCAACCACGCCCGCGATGCTCAGCTTGAGCGACGGCCGCTGCTTCAGCGCCGCGGCTACCGAATCGAGCTTTTGCCGGCTGGCCGGCAGCAGCGTCGCGAACCCCGGAGTGAATTCCACGTACGACAGATCCTCGCCGCTGTTCCCGCCGCCCGGCAAGGCCGACGCGAGCAGCCGGAACGGCGACGTCACCGCCTTGAGCACCAGGTTCAACACCGCGTGCCAGATGATCCCGCCGAGGCTGAATTGCGGATCCGAGAGCGATCCCGAGACCGGCAGATCCAGGTTAATCTGGCCCTTGGAATCTTTTAGAATCGCCACGGCCAGGCGCAGCGGCAGATTCATCGCGCCCGGCGTCGCGACCTTGTCGCCGAAGGTCAACTGGTCGAGCAGGATATGATTCTGCGCGGTCAACAGGTCGTGATCGAGCACGTAATGCACGTCGACCGAGAGCTTGCCCTTGATAATCGGATAGCCGGTGTACTTGCTCGAGTAGGCGGTCAGGTCGGTCAACTCGATCTGGGTCGCCTTGGCTTTGATGTCGACTGCGGCCATCGGCGCGAGCGGATTGATCGATCCCTGGATGCTGATCGGCGCGTTGCCATTGATCAGTCCGTCGAGGTTGACGTCGGCCGGCGCCGTCGAGCGTGTGCCGAACTCACCGACGTGCCCGGCAATCTCGGTCAGATCGGCGGTGTAGTTTGGCTTGATAAAATTGTCGGTGTAGTTGACGTGGCCGCCGCGCAGCCCAATCTGCCCAATCGCGATGTCGGCGGCGATCGGATGCGGTGTCGGCGGCGGTAGCGCGGCCGCCGGAATTGCCGTCGCCGACGCCTGCGCGGAGGGCGCCGTCGCCTCGGATGGCGCCGGCGTCGGTGCGCTTGATGCGGGTGGCGCGGGCAATGGCTTGGCCCCCGGACGAGTCAGCGAAGTCGGCGCCTGGCGTGCCGACGACGTAATATCGCTCACGTTCAGATGGCCGTCGGCGTTCAGAATCAGCCGCGTGTAGAAATCGTCGAGCGCAATCGATCCGATATGAATCCTGGGCTGACCCTCGCCCATCCGGAAATCGATTCGATTGACGTTCAGCGCGTTCCAGCGCAGGAACAGATCGCTGGTCAGCTTGTCGAGCACGCGCACGTTACTTACCGTCGCGTCGCCGCGATAGCTCACGTGCAGCTTGCCACCATGCTCGGCGAGCGCCACCGCCCCCTTCGTGGTCAGCGCGGCGCTGGTGATCGTCGCGTTTAGATTGCTTTGCGCATAGAGCGTGGCCGGCGCCACGTCGAGCCGCCGCGTGTTCACCCGCAGGTCGGCCTTGAGCGGCTCGATCGCGGCCGTACCGTCGATCGCGAAAGTGCCGGTCTTGTCCGCCGTACCGTCGATCTCAAGCGTAAACGGCTTGGCGAAATCGCTGGTGACATCCTTGAGCCGGATATTGAGCGGCGCGACGCCGATCTTCACCGGCCGCGCCACGGTCTGATCTTCAATCGCGATCGCGGATTTCTCCAGCGTGATCGCCGCAACCTTGTACTGCCATCCACCCAGCGGCGGCGTGGGCGAGACCACCGGTGCGGCCGGCTTGGCCGCTACGCGGGTCCGGCCGTGCGTCCGCGCCGCAAGCCTGCGCTCCTCCCGCGCCCGATGCGCCGCGCGCTCCGCCGCCCGGCGCGCCCGCTCGGCCCGTGCCATTTCAGCGCGCGAACGCGCCTCACGCGCCGGCCGTCGCGTGATGTGTTTCTCCGGTGCGGAAGTGGTGGCCGGCGGCTCGCCCGGCTTGCGGATTAACGATGCGAGCGACAATTCGCCCTTGCGATCGCGCAGCACCGACAGATGGATACTGTCGGAGCGCAGATCTTTGACGGTCGCCTGATGCGACGCGAGATCGACCTGGCCGATCGTCGCGGCGATCGTCTTCCAGGTGATCGGCGGCTGATGCGCGCCTGGCGGCCGGATGTCGAAATCGTCGAGTGCGAGCGTCGCCGGCTCAACGTGAACATTGAACTTGCCGGCCGCGAATTGCGTCGCGACGCTGGCCTGCACGTTCAGCTTGCCGGTCGCAATTTTTGCCGCGAGAAAAGTCTGCGCAAAGCCCTGCAAGGCCGGCACATCGACCTGCGCCAACGTGATGTCGGTGGTGACCTGCGCTTGCAGCAAGTTCAGCGCACCCTTGATCGCGACGTTGCCGCCACCGCTCAGCGTGCCGGCGACCGCGAACGGGGCCGGTGGCGATTGCGGCGCCGTGCGCAAGTTGGTCAGCGTGACGCGGATCGCCTGCAGGTTGGCCGTGGTCGCGACCGCCGCGCTGTGGTCCGTCAGATGCACCGCGCCGTTGGTCAGCGCGAACGAATCGAGAATCAGATTGAAGGCACCGCTGGTTCCGGTAGTCGCCGTGCCACCGCTCTTCGTCTTTGGAGGAGCCGTCTCCATGATCGACGGTGCTAGGCTCGCCGCAGTTGTTGGCGCGGCGGCCGGGGTCGCCGACGCACTCGCTGACGCGCTGGGCGTCGCGGCGCTCGCCGTCGCGACGGGCGCGGCCGCACTGACCGTCGCGAATGGCACGGCCGCACTGACCGTGGCGATGGGCAACGGCGTCGCAATTGCTGGTGTCGCGGTCGCCGCCGGGTTCGCCGACGGGGCGGCGGGCGGATTGGCGGCGGTCAACGGCGTCAGGTTGGTGGTGCCGTCCGCATTGCGCACCACGTAGGTCTCGAGACCGTCGAGCGTGATCGATCCGACGTGGGCGAAGTTCTGGAACGTATCGACGTCGTCGAGATTCACGACCGCGCTTTTGAGCGCGAGCAGAGGTGCGTCGGCGGCGTCGCGCAGATCGATCTGATCGAGCGTCACCGAGCCGCCAATCCGAATCGCGGGTCCGGCGAACGCATTGATGAAATGGACCAGCAGGTGCGCCGAAAGCATCCCCTGCGGGAGCTTGATCGGGAGCTTGCGCGGCACATAGGCGAGATACTGCGAAAGTTCCAGGTCATGCAGATTTACCTGTACGATCGACTCGGGTTCGGCGTTGAACGGCCGCCCCTTGCCCGCCACCCGCAGCGGACTGCCGTCGATCACCATCGCGAGCAATGGCTGCACGTAGATATTGACGTCGGCCGGCAAGTTGGCCACGAACGGCACGTCGAGTTCGATTTTCTCAATCTTGTGCTGCTGGCCGGTGACCTGGTCGTCGAATAGCACCGACCCCCGGTGGAGTTGAATGTTTGAGACCGCAAAACGCGTCGGCTTGCTCGGCGGCGGCTTCGGCGTTGCCGATGGAACGATTAAATCGGAGAAATTGAAGCGGTTCTCCGCGACCCGCACGACATGCACCTGCGGACGCTCGATCTCGATTTCACCGATGACCGGGGCCAGCCGATACAGCGACGTCCACGAGACCTTGACGTCCAGATGCCCCAGGCCAGCGAATGCTTGCGCTCCCTCGCGCTCGCCCACGTGCAGTTCGTCTACCTGAAGCCGCAAGGTGTACGGGTTGAAGGCGATTTTGCCGACGCTCACCGGCCGGTGCAGGCTGGTCGCGACCTGCCCAGTCACGACGTGCCGCAGAATCATCGGCAAGGCGATAAATCCCAGCAAGCCATAGACCACGATCGTGATGGCCACGCCGATCGCGACGCGGCGCGTGCGGCGTGCGTGGGCGATGGCCGCGGCGCGCGCGTTAATGCGGTCGAGCCGCGCTCTGATCTTCAGGCGACTCATCAGGTGAGACGAACGGCGATGCGCGGCGACGCGTGAATGGAAGTGCTTCCCCTTGTTCTCTCGACCGATCGAACGAAAAGTCGCTCAGTCGATATCCGCGAGATGCGCATTGCTGCTGGCGCATCCTCGGTATAGCAGAACGAAACATCGTCAATCCATGCCGGAATCACCTCGGCTATAATTTGCGCTCCGGCCACCGCCCGGCGGCCCGCGATGCGCGCGTGCCGGGCCTGCAAACGATATATTTTTCCGCGCGCGCGAAGCGCCATCCGCGGCTGACGAATTTTTCGCATCCGCCAGCGATGAATAATTTTGCACGGCCTTCGTCGAATAGTATTGAACGCGAGAATCCAAGCCCACCCCGGATGCGTCCTCCTCCCAGCAGCCGGGGACCGTGCGTCGCAAGACGTACGGCTGAAGGCGGGCGTTAGGGAACTCCCCCTCCCTCAACGTCCCGCCTTCTTTTTTTACCCTCGACCGCCAAAAGTGCGCCGGCCGTTGCTTGACAGGGCGTCGATGCGCCGTCATAGGTCATTGCTTGATGAATTGGTGGCGACGATGCCTGGTGCTGGTGCCGGTGCTGTCCTTTCTGGCAGCGGCATTAATGTTGAGTTGCGGCGGCGGTGGTGGCTTTCCGGTGACCACCGTGCCCCAATTCTTTAACGGGATTATCGCGGTGGCGATTTGCTCCGGTTCACCGCCGGTGCCCACCCCTACGCCCACGCCGACCAATGTGCCGACACTCAAGCCGTCGCCGACCCCGCAATGCACTCCGGTCGCGGCTGCGGCGGTATGCGTGCCGGGTAGCACCAACGTCTTCTGCACAACCGTGATTCCATCGCCGGTGCCGACCACGGTGCCAAATACGCTGCAATTCAATGCGCAGGGCTCGTTTAGCAGGACGTCCAAGACTGTGGCGCAGACCTACCACGACGTGACCAATCACGGCAGCACCGGCTGGAATACCTTTCCGCCGAGCACCAACTTCACTGGCGTCATCAACTACCTGGGTAATGGCGAATTCGTCGCCGTAACGCCCGGATGCACCTGCTTGACGGTCACCGATGCCGGCCTCATCAGTCAAACGGTGGAGATCGGCGTCGATCAGGACCCGGCGACCTGTCCGGCGGCGTGTCCATAGCGATGGGCGCCGCGAACGCCCGATCGAGCGTCTGGTCGCGTTTGGCCGATCGGGAACTGTTGATTGACGGTTGATAATTTGTGGATAGCGGCGCATGGCAGGTTTGACTCCTGAACTTCTCGCCGCTACTGTCCGGCCACGCGGAGGACGCATGGAGCGACAGGCCCGGCGCGAGCAGGTTCTGCGCCACGCCAAGCGGCTGTTTGCCCGTAAGGGCTATCACCGCACCAATATCGCCGACATCATCTCGCAGGCGCGCATCGCCCGCGGCACGTTCTATCTTTACTTCCAGAACAAGCGCAACATCTTTGCGGAATTGCTTGAACAGGCCCTCGGCGAATTGCGCAGCCGCATCCGTCGGCTCAAGATCGGACCCGGCGAACCCGAGCCGGTC
>Ga0307373_10004053_pt1 | contig 24929 bp, 22 predicted proteins | sample OX2MG_FD_202534 | JGI IMG/M metagenome (GOLD analysis project Ga0307373, IMG submission 202534) | Soil microbial communities from Risofladan, Vaasa, Finland - OX-2 | ecosystem: Environmental > Terrestrial > Soil > Coastal area > Acid sulfate soil | place: Finland: Risofladan, Vaasa | collected...
CCTGATGAGGTTCAGCACGACCCGGGCCTTGGTCGCGGACATCCGGCAGTGACGCAGGACCGCACGCGTCCCGGGACGCTCGTTGGTCTTGAGACCCGGCATCTCAGCGCCTCCCCGCGCGCTCTTGGCCTGCGTGGTAGCGGAAGGTGCGCGTGGGCGCGAACTCACCGAGCTTGTGGCCCACCATCGCCTCGGTCACGTAGACCGGGACGTGCCGGCGGCCGTCGTGCACGGCGATCGTGTGGCCGACCATGTCGGGGATGATGGTGGACCGGCGCGACCAGGTCTTGATCACGCGCTTCTCACCCGTCGAGTTCAGGGCATCGACCTTCTTCAACAGGTGGTCGTCGACGAACGGCCCCTTCTTCAAGCTGCGCGGCACCGCGACCTCCCGCTATCGCCTGGCGCCGCGGGTGCGGCGACGGCGAACGATCAACTTGTCGGACTCCTTGTGGCGCGTACGGGTGCGCCCTTCGGGCTTGCCCCACGGGGAGACCGGGTGGCGGCCGCCCGACGATTTGCCCTCTCCACCGCCGAGCGGGTGGTCGACCGGGTTCATCGCGACACCGCGGGTCTGCGGGCGGACGCCCTTCCAGCGGTTTCGTCCCGCCTTGCCCACCTTGACGAGCTCGGCCTCGGCGTTCCCGACGACGCCCAGCGTCGCCCGGCACTCGATCGAGACCCGCCGCATCTCGGTCGACGGTAGCCGGAGGGTCGCAAAGGCGCCTTCCTTCGCGACGACCTGCACGCTCATGCCCGCGCCCCGGGCGAGCTTGCCTCCGCCGCCGGGGCGCAGCTCCACGCAGTGGACCACCGAGCCGACCGGGATGTAGCGGAGGGGCAGCGCGTTGCCCGGGCGGATCTCCGAGCCCTGGCCGTTCTGGAGGATGTCGCCGACCCGGACGTTGGCCGGGGCGAGGACGTAGCGCTTCTCGCCGTCGGCGAAGTGGAGGAGGGCGATGCGGGCGTTGCGGTTCGGGTCGTACTCGATCGCGGCGACCTTCGCCGGCACGCCGTCCTTGTCGCGACGGAAGTCGACGATCCGGTACTGGCGCTTGTGGCCGCCACCCCGGTGCCGGGCGGTCTTCCGGCCGTAGTTGTTGCGCCCGCCGGACTTGGAGTTCGACGCGAGCAGCGAGCGCTCGGGACGGTCCCTCGTGATCTCGGCGAAGTCGGAAACGGTCTGGAACCGCCGTCCGGCGCTGGTGGGCTTGCGTGAGCGAAGCGGCATGGCGTTCTCAGCTCTCGAAGAGGTCGATCTTGTCGCCCGGATGCAGCGTCACGAAGGCGCGCTTGGTGTCCGGACGCTGGCCGGTCTTGTTGGTCCGCCGGTTGCGGGTCGCCTTTCCCTTGCGGTTCAGGGTGTTCACCCGGTCGACGCGCACGTCGAACGCCTGCTCGACCGCATGGCGAACGTCGATCTTGGTGGCGTGCCGGTCGACGACGAAGACGTAGACGTTCCGGTTCATGAGCGCGTACGACTTCTCGGAGATGACCGGGCGCCGCAGCACCGACGTGGGCTCCTTCATCGCTCGGTCTCCTCCTCGTCGGCGACCGCAGGCGGCTCCTCGGCAGCCGAGGTCCGCTCGGCACCGGGGAGCGTGGCGTCGGTGAAGACGATCCAGTCGTTGCGCAGCACGTCGTAGGCGGAGAGCTCGGCGGCGAGCACGGTCTGGGCCTCGGGGATGTTGGCGAAGGACCGCTGCGCGGTCACGTCCTCGTCGCCGAGGACGACGAGCACGCGGCCGTCGAGCCCGAGCGCGTCGAGCGCACCGAGGGCGTCCTTGGTCTTGGGCACTTCGAAGCTCCAGGCGTCGACGAGCGCGACCTTCGACGCGGCGGCCCGGTCGGACAGCGCCGAGCACAGGGCGAGCCGCACCATCTTCTTGGGCGTGCGCTGCGCGTAGCTGCGCGGCTTCGGCCCGAGGGCGACGCCGCCTCCCGTCCAGATCGGCGAGCGGATCGACCCCTGTCGGGCACGCCCCGTGCCCTTCTGGCGCCACGGCTTCGATCCGCCCCCGCGCACCTCTGCCCGGGTCTTGGTCGATTGCGTCCCGGCACGGGCGGCCGCGAGCTGGGCGGTCACGACCTGGTGGAGGACCGCCTGGTTGGGCTGGATGCCGAAGACCTCCGGGGCGAGCTCGATCTCGCCGAGGGACTTGCCGGCCATGTCCCGGCGCTGGACCGAGCGCGCTGCGGGTGCGGGCCGCTCCTTGCGGACGGCGAGGCGGTGCGCGGTCTTGGTGGCGGTGGTGGTCGATCGCGCGGCCGGCGGGCTCACCTGGCGCTCCCGTTCTTCTGCGTCGGCGTCTTCACCGAGTCACGCAGCACCACGACGGCGCCGCGGGGCCCGGGGACTGCACCCTTGACGAGCACGAGCTCACGCTCGGGGTCGCTCGAGACGACCTCGAGATTGAGCGCGGTGACCTGGCGGCCACCCATCCGCCCAGCCATGCGGGTGCCCTTGAACACCTTGGACGGCGTCGCGCAGGCGCCGATCGAGCCCGGCGCACGGTGGTGCTTGTGGTTGCCGTGGGCGGCGCCCTGGCCCTTGAAGTTGTGCCGCTTCATGCCGCCGGCAAAGCCCTTTCCCTTGCTGACCGCGATGGCGTCGACCCGCTCGCCCGCGGTCCACAGCTCGGCGGTCAGCTCTTGGCCGACCTCGAAGGAGGCCGCGTCCTCGACCCGGAGCTCCACGAGGTCGCGGCCCGGGTCGACGCCCGCATGCTCGAAGTGGCCCCGCTCGGGCTTGGTCAGGGTCGACGCCCGGCGGAACCCCCAGGTGACCTGGAGGGCCGCGTACCCCTCACGTTCGGGCGTCTTCACCTGGACGACCCGCACGGGCGCGACGCGCAGCACCGTCACCGGTATGGCGCGGTTCTGCTCGTCCCATACCTGGGTCATGCCGACCTTCTCGCCGACGATCGCCTTCGTTGCCACGTCTCTCCTCGCGCTTCGTGCTCGCTGCCCGTGCGCATGCCAACGCTCCGCCGGGAGTGACCCGAGCGGAGCGCTCGTCCTGTGTCGGCCGGAGGTTCCCTCGCCCCAGAAGGGCGCGACGGGCGCTCCGGCACGTCTGCTGGCTCGGCGCGGTCTCCTGCGCCCGCTGCACCGCCCGCCCCCGGGGCGGCCGGCCTGCCATGTTACCGGACCGCAGACCGGACCGCCAAGGCGGCCCTGCGGTCCTCCCCCGCACGTACGCCCCGGCGGCCCGGCACGTCGCCGGGGCCGTCAGGTGTTCTGTATCTTGATCTCGATGTCGACGCCCGCGGGGAGGTCGAGCCGCTGGAGCGAGTCGACCGTCTTGGGCGTGTGCTCGAGGATGTCCACCAGCCGCTTGTGCACGCGCATCTCGAAGTGCTCCCGGCTGTCCTTGTACTTGTGCGGCGACCGGATCACCGTGTAGCGGTGCTTGTCGGTCGGCAGGGGCACCGGCCCCTGCACCTTCGCTTGGGTGCGGAGGACCGTCTGGACGATCTTCTCCGTCGACTGGTCGAGGATCTCGTGGTCGTAGGCCTTCAGCCTGATCCGGATCTTCTGTCGGCTGCCGTCGGCCATGGTTCCGCGTGCCCTCGTCGTTTCCGGACTACTTGAGGATCTTGATGACCCGGCCGGAGGCGACGGTGCGGCCACCCTCGCGGATGGCGAACCGGAGACCCTCGTCCATGGCGATGGGCTTGCCGAGCTCGACGGTGATCTCGGTGTTGTCACCGGGCATCACCATCTCCGTGCCCTCGGCGAGCGAGATGGAACCCGTCACGTCGGTGGTCCGGAAGTAGAACTGCGGGCGGTAGTTGGTGAAGAACGGCTTGTGCCGGCCACCCTCTTCCTTGGTGAGCACGTAGATCGCCGCCTGGAACTCGGCGTGGGGCGTGATGGAGCCCGGCTTGCACAGCACCTGGCCGCGCTCGACGTCCTCCTTCTTCGTGCCACGGAGCAGCGCTCCGATGTTGTCGCCGGCACGGCCCTCGTCGAGGAGCTTGCGGAACATCTCCACCCCGGTGACCGTCGTCTTCTGGGTGTCGCGCAGTCCGACGATCTCGCACTCGTCGCCCACGTGGACGACACCCTGCTCGACCTTGCCGGTCACGACGGTGCCGCGGCCGGTGATGGACATGACGTCCTCGACGGGCATGAGGAACGGCTTTGTGATGTCGCGCACGGGCTCGGGGATGTACTCGTCCACCGCGTCCATGAGCTCGAGGATCTTCGGCGTCCATTCGGCGTCGCCCTCGAGCGCCTTGAGGGCGCTCACTCGCACCACCGGGGCGTCGTCGCCGGGGAATGTGTACTCGCTCAGCAGCTCACGCACCTCGAGCTCCACGAGGTCGAGCAGCTCGGGGTCGTCCACCATGTCGGCCTTGTTGAGGGCGACGACGATGTAGGGAACGCCCACCTGGCGGGCGAGCAGCACGTGCTCGCGGGTCTGGGGCATCGGGCCGTCGGCGGCCGACACCACGAGGATGGCGCCGTCGACCTGGGCGGCACCCGTGATCATGTTCTTGATGTAGTCGGCGTGGCCCGGCATGTCGACGTGCGCGTAGTGGCGCTTGGACGTCTCGTACTCGACGTGGGCGATCGAGATCGTGATGCCGCGCTGCTTCTCCTCCGGCGCCTTGTCGATCTGGTCGAACGGGGTGAAGGCGACATTGGGGTTCTGCTCCGACAGCACCTTCGTGATGGCCGCCGTCAGCGTGGTCTTGCCATGGTCGATGTGCCCCATCGTCCCCACGTTCACGTGGGGCTTCGAGCGCTCGAACTTCTTCTTGGCCATCTCCTCGGACTACTCCCTGATCTCGGGCGACGCCCCTTCGGGCCCGCCGCCGGGCGGTCGCCCGCCCATGGTCGTATCTGTCTCCTGCGTGCCGCTTCTCCGCCGGCCCGTCGCCGGAGGAGCGTCTACTCCCCGCGTGCCCGGGCGATGATCTCCTTGGCGATCGAGTCGGGCACTTCGTTGTAGGCGTGGAACTGCATCGTGTACGTGGCGCGGCCCTGGGTGCGCGAACGCAGGTCGGTAGCGTAGCCGAACATGTCGGCGAGCGGTACCTGTGCCCGCACGACGTGGCTGTTCCCCCGCTGTTCCATGCCCTCGACCCGCCCCCGGCGGGAGGACAGGTCGCCGATCACGTCGCCCATGTACTCCTCGGGGGTGACGACCTCGACGGCCATCACCGGCTCGAGGAGGACGGGGTCCGCCATCCGCAGCGCCTTCTTCACGGCCATGGAGCCGGCGATCTTGAAGGCCATCTCGGACGAGTCGACGTCGTGGTACGAACCGTAGGTGAGGGTGACCCTGACGTCGACGGTCGCGTAGCCCGCCAGGACCCCGGACGTGAGGGCCTCCTGGATCCCGGCGTCGACCGCGGGGATGTACTCCTTGGGGATGACGCCGCCGGTGATCTTGTCGATGAACTCGTACCCGCCTCCGGGGCCGGTCGGGGCGACGTCGATCACGACGTGGCCGTACTGCCCGCGGCCGCCCGTCTGGCGGACGTAGCGCTCCTCGACCTTGTCCGCCGTCTTGCGGATGGTCTCCCGGTAGGCGACCTGGGGCTTTCCCACGTTCGCGTCGACGTTGAACTCGCGAAGCATCCGGTCGACGAGGACCTCGAGGTGCAGCTCGCCCATCCCCGAGATCACGGTCTGGGCCGTCTCCTCGTCGGTACGGACCCGGAACGTCGGGTCCTCCTCGCTCAGCGCGAAAAGGGCCCTGGAGAGCTTGTCCTGGTCGGCCTTGGTCTTGGGCTCGACGGCGACGTGGATGACCGGCTCGGGGAACTCGAGCGCCTCGAGCAGGATCGGGTGGCCGGGATCCGAGAGCGTGTCCCCCGTCGAGGTCTGCTTCAGGCCGACGGCAGCCACGATGTCGCCGGCGAAGATGGCGTCCTTGTCCTCGCGGTGGTTGGCGTGCATCTGCAGCAGGCGCCCGATGCGCTCCTTGCGGTCCTTCGTCGTGTTCGACACCGATGCGCCCTTACGCAACGAACCCGAGTAGACGCGGAGGTAGGTGAGCTTGCCGACGTAGGGGTCGGTCATGATCTTGAACGCCAGCGCGGCGAACGGGGCGGTGTCCTCGACCGGACGCTCCTCGGTCTGTTCGGAGGACCCGGGCTTCGTCCCCATGGTGGGTGGCAGGTCGAGAGGGCTCGGGAGGAAGTCGATGACCGCATCGAGCATGGGCTGGACGCCCTTGTTCTTGAACGCCGACCCGCAGAGGACCGGCACCACCTCGTTGGCGAGCGTGGCCGCGCGGAGCGCCGCGCGCAGGTCGTCTGCGGTGATCTCCTCGTCCGCGAGGTACTTCTCCATGATCGTGTCCGAGTAGTTCGACAGCACGTCTACGAGCTGGTGCCGCGCATCCTCGGTCTCCTGGACCATGTACTCGGGCACGTCGACCACGTCCCACTTCTCGCCCATGCCCTCTTCCCAGACGAGGGCGCGGCTGTTCAGCAGGTCGACGACCCCCCGGAACCCGCCTTCGCTGCCGATCGGCAGCTGGACCACGGCGGGGACGGCGTCGAGCCGGTCCTTGATCATCTGGACGGTCCGAGGGAAATCGGCACCCACGCGGTCCATCTTGTTGACGAAGCAGATCCTCGGGACGCGATACTTGTTCGCCTGGCGCCACACGGTCTCGGTCTGTGGCTCGACCCCGGCGACGGCGTCGAAGACCGCCACCGCTCCGTCGAGGACGCGCAACGACCGCTCCACCTCCACGGTGAAGTCCACGTGGCCCGGCGTGTCGATGATGTTGATCACGACGTCACGCCACCGGCAGGTGGTGGCCGCCGAGGTGATGGTGATCCCGCGTTCCTGCTCCTGGACCATCCAGTCCATGGTCGCCGAGCCTTCGTGGACCTCGCCGATCTTGTAGTTGCGACCGGTGTAGTAGAGGATCCGCTCGGTCGTGGTGGTCTTGCCCGCGTCGATGTGCGCCATGATCCCGATGTTGCGGGTCTTTGCGAGCGGGAATTCGCGCTGGGGCAGAGGGTCAGGCATGGGAACTCAATTCCAAGAAGAGACCGGCTACTACCAGCGGTAGTGCGCGAAGGCCTTGTTCGACTCGGCCATCTTGTGGAGGTCCTCGCGGCGCTTCACCGCAGCGCCGACACCGTTCGACGCGTCGAGGACCTCGTTCGCCAGGCGCTCGGCCATGGTCTTCTCGCGACGCTGGCGGGAGAAGCCCACGAGCCAGCGGATCGCGAGCGTGGTGGCACGGCGCGGCCGCACCTCGACCGGGACCTGGTAGGTCGCCCCGCCGACACGCCGGCTGCGCACCTCGAGCTCCGGCCGGGTGTTCTCGACGGCACGCTTGAGGACCGCCACCGGCTCGCCGCCGGCCCGCTCGGAGACGAGCGTGAGGGCCTCGTAGACGACCCGCTCGGCGAGGGTCCGCTTGCCCCGCGAGAGCACCTTGTTCACGACCTGGGTCACGAGCACCGAGCGGTAGACGGGGTCCGGCTGCAGGTCGCGCCGGGGGGCGGGTCCGTTACGCGGCATCTCAGGACTCCTTCTTCGCGCCGTAGCGGCTTCGGGCCTGGCTCCGCTCGCGCACGCCCGAGGTGTCGAGAGCGCCGCGGATGACCTTGTAGCGGACACCCGGGAGGTCCTTCACACGGCCGCCGCGCACCAGCACGATGGAGTGCTCCTGGAGGTTGTGGCCGACTCCGGGGATGTAGGCGGTGACCTCCACGCCACTCGTGAGCCGGACGCGGGCGACCTTCCGGAGGGCCGAGTTCGGCTTCTTGGGCGTCGTGGTGTAGACGCGCGTGCACACGCCCCGTCGCTGGGGCGCGCCCCGCAGGGCGGGCGTCTTGGTCTTCGACTGCTTGGCCTCACGTCCCTTGCGGACGAGCTGGGCGATGGTGGGCACGCGTGTGTCCTCTGTTCCGATGTGAGCGGTGTGCCGCACGGGCCGGCGCCGGGACGCCGTGCCGCCGTACAGCGGGTCAATGCTACGGCAGCGCCCTCACCCCGGCAAGGCGGAGCAGGCGCTCGACCAGTGTACCGGCCCCCCGGGTCCTTCGGTCCTCCGCCCGGGACCGCGTCGGCGAGCCGGGCGTGGGGCGGGCACGGCCGGCGGCTCCCGCCGCCGGCCGTCTGCCCACCCCTGCCGGGGTCGTGGCGGTCAGGCCCCCGCGCTGCCCGCGGTGTCGGTGCCGGCGTCGCCGTCGGCGGCCTGGCCGGCTCCGAGCCAACTGGCGTCGACGGCGCCGTGCTGCCCGTCGCCGTCGATCCCGTCACCCCCCATGTCGCGCAACCACGCGGCCAGGTCTTCGGTGCCGGTGTCGCCGCCCGCGCCGACCGCCCAGAAGGGCAGGACCTCTGCCCCGGGCAGCTCGAAGCGGATGTGCCGGTAGTGGTCCATGCCGGTACCCGCCGGGATCAGCTTGCCGATGATGATGTTCTCCTTCAGCCCGAAGAGCTGGTCGCTGCGGCCCTCGATGGCCGCCTCGGTCAGCACCCGGGTCGTCTCCTGGAAGGAGGCGGCCGAGAGCCAGCTGTCGGTGGCCAGCGACGCCTTGGTGATGCCCATGAGCTCGGGGCGGCCCTCGGCAGGACGCTTCCCCTCTTCCACGAGGTGCCGGTTGACCTCCGCGTAGACCTGGTTGTCGACGCGCTCGCCCGGCAGGAAGGGTGCGTCGCCCGGTTCGGCGACGAGGACCCGCCGGAGCATCTGGCGGACGATCAGCTCGATGTGCTTGTCGTGGATCGACACGCCCTGGTCCCGGTAGACCTTCTGGACCTCCTCGACGAGGTACTGCTGGGTCTCGCGGATCCCCCGGACCTCGAGGAGCTCCTTGGGGTCCTTCGGGCCTTCGACCAGCGCGTCGCCGGCGGTGACCTCCTGTCCGTCGGACACCTCCAGGTGGGCGCGGGCCGGCACCAAGGCCGATTCCTCGGTGCCGTCGTCGGCCACCACCGTGATGCGCCGGCCGGCCTCCTCCTCCTCCATGCGCACGACACCGGAGTGGCGGGCGAGGACCGCCGCGCCCTTCGGCGTGCGGGCCTCGAAGAGCTCGACCACCCGCGGGAGGCCGTGGGTGATGTCCTCACCGACGACGCCGCCGGTGTGGAAGGTGCGCATGGTGAGCTGCGTGCCCGGCTCGCCGATCGACTGCGCCGCGATGACGCCGACCGCCTCGCCGAGCTCGATCATCTTGCCGGTGGCGAGCGACTGCCCGTAGCACGCCGCGCACACGCCGTGGGTCGCCTCACAGGTGAGGACCGAACGGGTGCGCACCCTCGTCACGGCGGGGTCGTCACGAAGGGCGGCCACGAGCTCGTCCGAGAGCACCGTGCCCGTCGCGAGCGTCGAGCCGTCCGACATGCGAACGTCCTCGACGAGCAGCCGGCCGTAGGCGCGGGTCTCGAGGTAGCTCCGCTTCCCGGCGCTGTCGGGCTCGACGTTCTCGAGCCACACGCCCCGAGACGTGCCGCAGTCCTCCTCCCGGATGATGAGCTCCTGGGCCACGTCGACGAGCCGCCGCGTGAGGTAGCCGGAGTCGGCCGTGCGCAGCGCGGTGTCCGCCAGTCCCTTCCGGGCGCCGTGGGTCGAGATGAAGTACTCGAGGACCGACAGGCCCTCGCGGAACGAGGACTTGATCGGCCGGGGGATCATCTCGCCCCGCGGGTTGGACACGAGGCCCTTCATCCCGGCGATCTGGCGGATCTGCTGGGCGTTCCCTCGGGCGCCGGAGTCGACCATCATGTCGAGCGGGTTGAAGGCGAGGAGCGACAGTGACTGCTCCATCGCCCGGCCCACCTCGGAGTTGGCGGACGTCCAGATCTCGATCTCCTTCTGGCGCCGCTCGTCGTCGGTGATGATGCCCCGCTTGAACTGGGTCTCGGCCTTGTCGGCCTCCTTCTCGTAGCGGTCGAGGATCGCCTGCTTCTCCGGCGGCGTCCGGACGTCGTCGATGGAGATCGTGAGTCCCGACTGCGCCGCGTAGCGGAAGCCGAGCGCCTTGATCCGGTCGAGGCTCTGGGCGACCACGTGCTTGGGGTGCCCGGCCGAGAGCTCCTCGACGATGGAGCCGATCGGCGTGTTGCGCTTGCCGACGACGTCGTTCACGAACGGGAAGCCGTCCGGGAGCGCCTCGTTGAACAGCACGCGCCCGGGGGTCGTCTCGATCGACAGCCGCTCACCGGCGCCGTCGTCGGCCGCATCCGCCGCGCCACGGGCGCCCGCGGCGGTCGCCGCCTCGAGTCGGCGGGCGAGCGGTGTGCCCGGCGACGGCCGGAGGTGGATCTTGGCGTGAAGGGCGACGCTGCCCTCGTCCAGCGCGGCCTGGACCTCGTAGCTGTGGCGGAACGCCCGTCCCTCGCCGAGCGCGCCGTCGACCGTCAGGGTGAGGTAGTAGCCGCCGAAGACCATGTCCTGGGTCGGCACGGTGATGGGCCGTCCGGTGGCGGGCGACAGGATGTTGTTCGCCGAGAGCATGAGGACCCGGGCCTCGGCCTGTGCCTCGGCCGACAGCGGGAGGTGGACGGCCATCTGGTCGCCGTCGAAGTCCGCGTTGAAGGCGGTGCACACGAGTGGGTGGATCTGGATGGCCTTCCCCTCGACGAGCACTGGCTCGAACGCCTGGATGCCGAGACGGTGGAGCGTGGGGGCCCGGTTCAAGAGGACCGGGTGCTCCCTGATCACGCCCTCGAGCACGTCCCAGACCTGCGGGCGACGGCGCTCGACCATGCGCTTGGCGGACTTGATGTTCTGCGCGAGCTCGGCGTCGACGAGCCGCTTCATGACGAAGGGCTTGAAGAGCTCGAGCGCCATGAGCTTGGGCAGGCCGCACTGGTGGAGCTGCAGGGTCGGGCCGATGACGATGACCGAACGGCCCGAGTAGTCGACGCGCTTGCCGAGGAGGTTCTGGCGGAACCGCCCCTGCTTGCCCTTGAGCATGTCCGAGAGCGACTTGAGCGGGCGGTTGCCGGGTCCGGTCACGGGCCGGCCGCGCCGGCCGTTGTCGAACAGAGCGTCGACCGCCTCTTGGAGCATGCGCTTCTCGTTGTTGATGATGATCTCGGGCGCGCCGAGGTCGAGCAGCCGCTTCAGGCGGTTGTTGCGGTTGATGACCCGGCGGTAGAGGTCGTTCAGGTCGGACGTGGCGAAGCGACCACCGTCCAGCTGGACCATCGGGCGCAGGTCGGGCGGGATGACCGGCACCGCCTCGAGGATCATGGCGCGCGGGTCGTTGACCCGGCGGCCGTGCTCGTCGCGGCGGTTGAACGCGGTGACGATCTTCAGGCGCTTGATGACCTTCTGGCGCCGCTGTGCGGAGAGCGGCCGACGGCCGTCCGTGGCGTCGATCATCTCCCGGAGCTTCACCTCTTCGACGTCGAAGTCGATCCGGTCGATGAGGCGCTGGATCGCTTCGGCGCCCATGCCACCTTCGAAGTAGTCGGCGTAGCGCAACGACAGCTCCCGCCAGAGCAGCTCGTCCTCGATGATCTTGCGGGCGTGGAGGCTGCGCAGCTCGTCGAGCGCCCGCTTGGCCAGATCGATCTCGTCGTCCGCCCGCTCCCGCAGCGTGCCGATCTCCTTCTCGGCGGCGCGCTGGCGCGCCTTCACCTCGGCGTCACGCGCGCCCTGGCTCTCGAGCTCCTTCAGCTCCTCCTCGAGCCCCTTGAACCGGCGGTCGATCTCGAGGTCTCTGCGGCGCTCGATCTCGGAGATCTCCTCGGCGAGCTCCGCCTCGAGGTTGGGCAGCTCCCCATGACGCTTGTCCTCGTCGACCCAGGTGACCAGGTTGGCGGCGAAGTAGATGACCTTCTCGAGCTGCTTGGCCTTCAACTCCTCACGGGCCTCCGTGCCCATGAGGAGGTAGGCCAGCCAGCTGCGGGTGCCCCGCAGGTACCAGATGTGGACGACGGGAGCGGCGAGCTCGATGTGGCCCATGCGCTCGCGGCGCACCTTCGACCTCGTGACCTCGACCCCGCAACGCTCGCAGATGATCCCCTTGAAGCGCACGCGCTTGTACTTGCCGCAGTAGCACTCCCAGTCCTTGGTGGGACCGAAGATCTTCTCGCAGAAGAGCCCGTCCTTCTCCGGGCGCAGCGTGCGGTAGTTGATCGTCTCGGGCTTCTTCACCTCGCCGTTCGACCACGCGCGGATGGAATCGCCGGTCGCGAGACCGATCCGCAGTTGGTCGAAGGTGTTCACGTCCAGCGCCATTACGAGAAGCTCCTCTCAGCGGCGCGCCGCTCGTCCTCTTCGTCCGATCCTCGTTCGGGCCTGCTGATGTCGATGCCGAGCTCTTCGGCCGTGCGGAACACGTCCTCGTCGAGCTCGTGCATCTCGATCGCCGACCCGTCGTTCGCCAGCACCTCCACGTCGAGGCAGAGGGACTGCATCTCCTTGATGAGCACCTTGAAGCTCTCGGGGATCCCCGGCTCGGGGATGTTCTCGCCCTTCACGATCGCCTCGTAGACCTTCACCCGGCCGAGCACGTCGTCCGACTTGATGGTCAACAGCTCCTGGAGGGCGTACGCGGCGCCGAACGCCTCGAGCGCCCACACCTCCATCTCTCCGAACCGCTGCCCGCCGAACTGCGCCTTCCCGCCCAGGGGCTGCTGGGTGATCATGGAGTACGGCCCGGTCGAGCGGGCGTGGATCTTGTCGTCCACCAGGTGGGCCAGCTTCAGGATGTAGACGTAGCCGACCGAGATGGGGTTGTCGTACGCCTCGCCGGTCCGGCCGTTGTAGAGCACGGCCTTGCCCGTCGGCTGGATCTGCACGTCACCGGTCGCCGAGTCGGAGTGGAGCCGCTCGAAGAGCTGGCGGATGGTGGGGTGCTTGCCCGCCTCCTTCTCCTCGTCCCAGTGGGCGCCGTCGAAGACCGGGGTGGACACCCACGTCGCCGGGATGGTCCGCGGCCGGGTCTTTCGGCCCGCGCCCGGCCGACCGCACGTGCCGGCGCCGTCCTCGATCGTGGCGGCGCCGTCCCATCCGTGTCGCGCCGCGTAGCCGAGGTGGGACTCGAGCACCTGGCCGACGTTCATGCGGCTCGGCACGCCGAGGGGGTTCAAGATGATGTCGACCGGGGTCCCGTCCGCGAGGAAGGGCATGTCCTCCACGGGGAGGATCTTCGAGATGACCCCCTTGTTCCCGTGGCGGCCGGCGAGCTTGTCACCCTCGGAGATCTTCCGCTTCTGTGCGACGTACACCCGCACCAGCTGGTTCACGCCCGGCGGGAGCTCGTGCGAGTCCTCGCGCGAGAACACGCGGACGTCGATGACCTTGCCCTCCTCGCCGTGGGGCACCTTGAGGCTCGTGTCGCGCACCTCGCGCGCCTTCTCGCCGAAGATGGCCCGCAGCAGCCGCTCCTCGGGCGTCTGCTCGGTCTCCCCCTTCGGCGTCACCTTGCCGACCAGGACGTCGCCCGGGCCGACCTCCGCACCGATGCGGATGATGCCGCGCTCGTCGAGGTCGGCCAGGATCTCCTCGGAAAGGTTCGGGATGTCCCGGGTGATCTCCTCGGCGCCCAGCTTGGTGTCCCGGGCGTCGACCTCGTGCTCCTCGATATGGATCGACGTGAGCACGTCGTCGCGCACCAGCCGCTGGGACAGGATGATCGCGTCCTCGTAGTTGTAGCCCTCCCAGGGCATGAAGGCGACCAGCAGGTTCTTGCCCAGCGCGAGCTCCCCGTTGTGCGTCGAAGGGCCGTCGGCGAGCAGATCGCCCGTGTTCACCTTCTCGCCCTCGTCCACGAGCGGCTTCTGGTTGATGGAGGTGTTCTGGTTCGACCGGCGGAACTTCGCGAGCCTGTAGATCTTGCGACCGAGCGTCTGGCCCAGGCGGTCCCTCTGGCCCGAGCGGTACTCGACGACGATCTGGTCGCCGGACACCTCGGTGACGGTCCCCTCTCCCTCCGCGACGATGACGTCGCCCGCGTCGCGTGCGGCGCGGGCCTCGACGCCCGTCCCGATGTAGGGCGCCTCGGGCACGACGAGCGGCACCGCCTGCTTCTGCATGTTGGCGCCCATCAGCGCCCGGTTGGCGTCGTCGTGCTCGACGAAGGGGATGAGGGCCGTCGAGACCGAGACGATCTGCTTCGGCGAGACGTCCATGAGGTCGACCTCGTCGGGCGTCACGTAGTCGATCTCGCTGGTCGTGCCGTAGGACGCGGTCGACACGCCGATGCGCACCCCGGTCCCTTGCGGGCCGCGGCGGACGAGCACGCGGTCGCTGGTGAAGCGACCGTCGGGGCCGAGGGGCGCGTTCGCCTGCGCGATGACGTGCTCTTCCTCCTCGTCGGCCGCGAGGTAGACCACCTCGTCGGTGACCCGACCGTCGGCGACCTTGCGGTAGGGCGTCTCGATGAAGCCGTACTCGTTCACCCGCGCGTAGGTCGCGAGGGCGCCGATCAGGCCGATGTTCGGCCCTTCGGGCGTCTCGATGGGGCACATCCGGCCGTAGTGGGAGGTGTGCACGTCTCGCACCTCGAAGCCCGCCCGCTCACGCGAGAGACCACCCGGGCCGAGCGCGGAGAGACGGCGCTTGTGGGCCAGGCCCGAGAGCGGGTTGTTCTGGTCCATGAACTGACTCAGCTGCGAGGTCCCGAAGAACTCCTTCACCGCGGCCACCACGGGCCGGATGTTGATGAGCGTCTGCGGGGTGATCGCCTCGACGTCCTGGGTCGTCATCCGCTCGCGAACGACCCGCTCCATGCGCGAGAGGCCGACGCGAACCTGGTTCTGGATCAGCTCGCCGACCGACCGGATCCGGCGGTTGGCGAAGTGGTCCTGGTCGTCGATCCGGTACGTCGAGTCGCCGTCGGCCATGTGGAGCGCGAGGTGGAGCATGTAGGTCGCCGACGCGAGGATCTCCGACGGGCTGAGCACGCTCTGCCCGGGAGCCGGGCGCTCGAGGTCGAGCCCGAACAGCTCGGAGATCCGCTCGATCTCCGGACCGAGCTTGCGGTTCAGCTTGTACCGGCCGACCCGGGTGAGGTCGTAGCGCTTCGGGTTGAAGAAGGCGTTCTCGAAGTACTGCCGTGCGGCCTCCACCGAGAGCGGCTCTCCGGGGCGAGCGCGCTTGTAGATCTCGAGCAGCGCCTCCTCGCGGGTCGGGGCGAGCTCCTTCTCTTTCTCCCACTGTCCCTCGAGGAAGTCGAAGTGGCGCACGAAGCGCTCGAGGAACTCCGTGTCGCCGTAGCCGAGCGCGCGCAGGAGGACGAAGAGGGAAAGGCGCCGCTTGCGTGCGACGCGGGCGCCGGCGGTGACGTCCTTGGAGGGCTTGGCCTCAATGTCGAGCTCGATCCACTCGCCGCGGTAGGGGTGGACCGTGCCCGTGAAGATGGTCTTGACGTCGCGGCCCGGCTGGAAGATCACGCCGGGCGACCGGACGAGCTGGCTCACTACGACCCGCTCGGTCCCGTTGACGATGAACGTGCCGCGATCCGTCATCATCGGGAAGTCGCCCATGAAGACGGTCTGCTCCTTGATCTCGCCGGTGCTGGCGTTCAAGAAGCGCGCGCGCACGAAGACGGGCGCGGCGTAGGTCATGTCCTTTTCCTTGCACTCCTCCACCGAGAACTTCGGCGGCGGGCGCAGGTCGGGGTCGGACGGGTCGAACTCGAGCTCGAGGCTCAGCTGGCCCGTGAAGTCCTCGATCGGGCTGATATCGCTGAAGGCCTCGGCGAGGCCCTTGTCCAGGAACCACTGGAAGGAGTCGCGCTGGATCGCGATGAGGTCGGGCAGGGGCTGCGCTTCGTCGATGTTGGCGAAGGACACACGTTCGGGGCTACGGGACCGTGAAGGCAACGGTCACTCCTCCAGTTGCTCGGGATGCGGGGCAGAGGCAGAGGCGGGCGGGACGGGGACGACGGGACGGGGACGACGGGACGGGGACGACGGTGGCTCAAGAGGACCCTGGCGGGGTCCAGAACGGTGCCGTGGCGCGCGCCATTCAGACTGGAGGAATTGCGGTCGCAAGGCAGAGCTGCACGGCAACCCTGCAGCATACCCGGAGACGGGCAGATACACAACCCCTCGGACAGCTGACGCCAAGGGGTCGAACCACCGACAGGGTAAATGTCGGCGTCGCCCCAGTCAAGGGACCTCCGCACCCCCCGGGAGGCGCCCGTGGCGCCTCGTGCCGTGCTGCCGACCCCAGCGCAAGCCTCCCTGGGCAGTGGCCCGGGTGTGCCGCCGGCCTCCCGCAGCCGGCGGATGCCGGGACACGTCCTCGCCCGGGAGGGACCCGGCCGGCGGGCGTCCTGGGACACCCCCGACCGGCCTTCCGGGCCTGCTACTTGACCTCGACGGTCGCGCCCGCGCCCTCCAGGGCGGCGCGCGCCTTCTCGGCGTCGTCCTTGTTGACCCGCTCCAGGACCGGCTTCGGCGCACTGTCCACGAGGTCCTTCGCCTCCTTGAGCCCGAGGCTCGTGAGGGCGCGCACCTCCTTGATGACCTGGATCTTCTTGTCGCCGGCGGCAGTGAGGACGACGTCGAACTCCGTCTTCTCCTCTTCTGTGGCGCCGGCCTCTGCCGCTCCACCCGCCGCGGGCGCGGCGGCGACCGCCACCGGCGCTGCCGCCGTGACGCCGAACTTCTCCTCGAAGTCTTTCAGCAGCTCGCTCAGCTCGATCACCGTGAGCTCGGCGATACCGTCGAGGATCTGCTCCTTGGTCAGGGTCCCTGCCATCTGTCGTGTTCCTTTCTTCTTTGATCTTCGCGATCTGAACGCTCCCGCTCGCCCGTGCGGGCGGGCTACTCGCCCTCCGACGCCTCTTCTTCGAGCGTGCCGTCCGCGACTGGGGACTCGCCCTCGGGTACCGCTGCCTCGGCGGTGTCGGTTGCGGTGTCGGTTGCGGTGTCGGTTGCGGTGTCGGTTGCGGTGTCGGTTGCGGTGTCGGTTGCGGTGTCGGTTGCGGTGGGCTCGGTCTCGGTGGGCTCGGTCTCGGCGGGCTCGGTCTCGGCGGTCTCGGTCTCGGCGGTCTCGGTCTCGGCGGGTGCCGCCGCCTCGGCGGTCTCGGTCGCGGCGGTCTCGGTCGCGGCGGGCTCTGCCTCTTCGCCCGGTACGGGGGCGGCTTCGGCCGGGGCTCCACCGCGCTCGTCGACGAGGGCCTTGAGCCCGTACGCGAGATTGCGCGGGAGCGCCTGCAGGAGCGAGGCAAGCTGGACAAGGGGCGCCTGGAGGGCACCGGCGAACCGTGCGAGCAGGACGTCGCGCGAGGGCAGGTCGGCGAGAGCCGCGAGCTGCGCCGGGGAGAGCAACGCCCCGTCGAGCAACCCTCCCTTCACCACGAGGTGGGCGTCCGTCCGCGAAAAGTCCCGGAGCGCCTTTGCCACGGCGCTCACGTCACCGTGGACGAAGGCGATCGCCGTCGGTCCGACGAGCAGCTCATCCAAGGGGGCGTGCGGGCTGCCGTCGATCGCCCGCTTCACAAGGGTGTTCTTGAAGACCTTGTAGTCGCCCCCAGCAGCCGTGAGGCTCTTGCGCAGATTGGCAAGGGCGGCCACGGTGAGCCCGCGGTACTCGGTGATCACGGTCGCCTGCGCGTCGTCGAGGCGCGCGCGCACCTCGTCGATGACGGCGACCTTCTCGGGTCTCGGATTGTCCATCGTTCCTCCACCGGTCGGGATGGGTGCCGCGGTGCCCCGGTGTGCGACGGACCAGGCTGACGCCCGGAAATCGTCGCCTCGTCAGGCGGACCCGAAGGGTCCCTTCCGCGCCCGGGGGCGCACCGGAGGTCTACGGCGACCGGAATCTCGTTGCCCGCGCTCGGCGGGCTGTGCGCAAGAGGGTATCAGGCGGTGACCGCGAGCTCCTCTTCGACCTCGCGGGCCCGGGCGGGGTCGATGCGCACGCCGGGCCCCATGGTCGACGCGAGGGTCACCGCGAGCATGTAGCGGCCCTTGGCGGCGGCCGGCTTCGCCCGGACCAGCTCCTCGACGACCGCGTGCACGTTCGCCACGAGATCCGTCTTGGGGAAGGAGACCTTGCCAACGGGGAGGTGGATGTTGCCGACCTTGTCGGTCCGGTACTCGACCCGTCCCCCCTTGAACTCGGTGACCGCCCGGCCGACGTCGGTCGTGACGGTACCGGTCTTCGGGTTCGGCATGAGGCCGCGCGGTCCCAGGACCCGGCCGAGGGTTCCGACCTGTCCCATGAGATCCGGGGTCGCGATCGCGACGTCGAAGTCCAAGAAGCCCTCGTCACGGACGCGCGCGACCAGATCGTCGGCACCGACCTCGTCGGCGCCCGCGGCGCGGGCGTCCGCCGCCTGCTCACCGGCGGCGAAGACCGCAACCCGCACCGACTTGCCGGTGCCCGCCGGCAGGCTCAGGGTGCCGCGCACGATCTGGTCCGCCTTGCGGGGGTCGACCCCCAGACGCACCGCCAGCTCGATGGTCTCGTCGAACTTGGCGGACCCCATCGACTTGACGAGGTCGATCGCGTCGCTGACGCCGTAGAGCGCCTCGCGGTCGAACCGACCACTGAGCGACCGGTAGCGCTTGCCGTGCTGGCTCATCGATGTCCTCCGTCTTCCCTGCCGCTCACCGGACCGCGATGCCCATCGACCGGGCGGTGCCCGCGACCTGCTTCTTGGCCGCGTCGAGATCGTCGGTGTTGAGGTCCACCATCTTCACCTTGGCGATCTCGGCCAGCTGCGAGTTCGTAATGGTCCCGACCTGCGCCCGGCCAGTCGTCGCGGACCCCTTCTCGAGCCCGGCAGCCTGGCGCAGCAACACCGGCGTCGGCGTCGTCTTGAGCACGAAGCTGAACGACCGGTCCTCGTAGATCGTGATCTCGACCGGCACGACGGTGCCGCGCATGGACTCGGTGGCCGCGTTGTACTGCTTGCAGAACTCCATGGTCTGGACCCCGTGGGGGCCGAGGGCCGTGCCGACAGGGGGTGCGGGCGTGGCCTGACCGGCTTGCAGCTGGATCTTGACCACGGCGAGGACGCGCTTACGGGGGGGCATTCGGGGATCTCCTTCGGCGGACTAGAGCTTGGCGACCTGGCTGAACTCGAGCTCGACCGGCGTCTCCCGGCCGAAGATGTTCACGAGGACCTTCAGCTTGAGCTGGTCCTCGTTGATCTCCGCGATCTGGCCGGAGAAGTCCGCGAACGGGCCCTCCTTCACGCGCACAGTCTCGTTTACCTCGTACTCGAGCCTCGGGCGGCGTTGCTTGGACGGCGCCTGCACCCCCTCGGGCTTGACCTGGAGGATGCTCTCGACCTCGCGACGCGAGAGCGGCGTCGGCTTGGTGCCCGGGCCCACGAAGCCGGTGACCCCGGGCGTGTTGCGGATCGCCCCCCAGGTGTCGTCGTCCAGGTCGCTGCGGACGAGCAGGTAGCCGGGGAAGACCTTCTTCTGGACCGTGACGCGCTTTCCGTTCTTGACCTCGACCACGTCCTCCATCGGGACGACGACCTCGTATACCCGATCCTCCATCCCGCGCGAGACGACGACGCTCTTCAGGTTCGAGGTGACCTTGTTCTCGTAGCCCGAATACGTGTGCACCACGTACCAGCGACCTGGGCGGTCGTACGGGCTGGGGACGTACGGGACCTCCTCGTCCTCGTCCTCGTCCTCCCCATCGGTCGCCTCGGCATCGTCCGCCTCGAGGGCCGGTCGATCAGCGGCCTCGTCGTGCGCGGCCTCGTCGCGGGCGACATCGACGTCGGCGCCGGTGGCCCCGTCAGCGTCGGGAGCCCGCTCTTCGGTCTCGTCGGAAATCTCGGTGTCCATTGTCACGTGCGGCCCGCTCACTTCTGGAACATGAAGAACACGCCTTTACCGAAGGCGAAGTTCAAGAGGAAGATCAACGCGATCATGATGACGAGGGTGAAGAAGACGACCATCGAGTAGTTGACCATCTCGACCCGGGTCGGCCAGGCGACCTGACGGAGCTCGTCGCGGATCTCCCGCGCGAACTGCATGGGCGTCGTGCGGTTCCGCACCGGCTTTGCCTGGCGTCGGGGAGAGACGACGTCGCCGACCCCGAAGGCGTTGGTCTCGAACTCCGGGTCGTCGGTCATCGTCGGGCCTCGCCGATCCGTCATGCGCTTGGTCTCGCGGTTCACTGCCTCGCTCCGGCTTTCGATCGTCTTGCGGGAGCCACCCGCTCCTGGCACTCCCCGCAGGGCAGGAGGGACTCGAACCCCCAACCGCCGGTTTTGGAGACCGGTGCTCTACCAGTTGAGCTACTGCCCTCTGTCACCGCGGTCCTCGCCCGGGTCGGTCCCGGCCACCGGGGCCGGCGACTGTCGGACTCCGGGGGCAGCCCGCGACGTTACCACCGCTGGCCAGGGACGGATCAGCGGGTCTCCTTGTGGAGGGTGTGCTTGCGGTCCCAACGGCAGTACTTCTGCATCTCGATCCGCTCGCGGTCGTTCAGCTTGTTCTTCGTGGTGATGTAGTTCCGTCGCTTGCAGACCTCGCAGGCAAGGGTCACCTGGACCCGCTTCTCGTTCTTGGCCATTGGTACCTCTTTCGGTGCTCGACCCGGTCGACCCGGTCCGTAGCGGCGGCGGGACTCGAACCCGCGACAACACGATTATGAGCCGTGTGCTCTGACCAACTGAGCTACGCCGCCGGGGGAGCCCCCTGTCGGAATCGAACCGACGACACCAGCCTTACCATGGCTGTGCTCTGCCGACTGAGCTAAGGGGGCGCGGCCGTACGCCGCTGCAGCACGCCATGATAGCCAGGCGGGCCAGGTGCCGCCTCCCGGGCGTCGCTACCATCCGCCGATGCGGCTACGGCTGGTGCAGCACGAGGACGCCGAGGCGATCCGGGCCATCTACAACCACGAGGTGGCCTCGGGCACCAACACGTTCGACCTCGTCACCCGATCGCTGCGGGACCAGGAGACCTGGATCGAGCGCCACCGGGGGGCGCACCCGGCGATCGTCGCCGTGGAGCACGACGCCGAGGGGGGCGCCGAGGACGTCCTCGGCTTTGCGGTCGTCTCGCCGTTTCGCGACCGTGCCGCCTACGCGACGACCGTCGAGGACTCGGTCTACGTCCACACGGATCGCCGCGGCGCGGGCGTCGGCCGGATGCTCCTCGACGAACTGCTACACCTGGCTGCGGGCCACGGCTTCCACACGGTGATCGCCCGGATCTCCTCGGAGAACGAGGCCTCGGTCCGTCTCCACCGTGCCTGCGGGTTCGAGGTCGTGGGCGTCGAGCGGGAGGTCGGCCGCAAGCACGGCCGCTGGCTCGACGTCGTCGAGCTGCAGAAGATGCTCTGACCCGCCTACGCCGCCGAGCGGGCGAGCGCGACGCCCGAGGGGTCCGCCCACGAGCTCGACCATCTCCCGATGGGGGCGACGAGCACCACCAGCAGCACCATGAGCGCGGCGGCGACCGCTGCGGGGTTGTAGTGGATGAGCTCGTCGAGCAGGGTGCGGCCCCCGGGAAGCCCGATGAACGGGGAGAGGGCCGAGACCGCGACCAGGACGGCCCGCAACTTGCCGGCGGCAATCGGGGCGAGGAGCACCACGCCCCAGGTCAGGTACCACGGCTGGACGACCGGGCCGAGCACTACGAAGAGCAGCATGCTGATCCCCATCGCGCGCACCGCTCCGAACCGGTCGGTGCGGACGAGCAGGTAGACGGAGAGGCCGGCGGCGGCGGCGAGCCCGAGGACCCGGGTGACCGACAGGACGCTCGCCAGCGGCACGGCGGTGAGCCCGACCGTGTGGAGCGCCCCGGAGAGGAGCATGCCGACCCCGGTCGCCGGCGCGAGCCAGCTGCGCACCGTGCCGGGGGTGTCGAGGTTTCCGATCCAGCCGATGCCCAGCCCGCTCACCACCGACAGCCCGAGCACGACGGCCGTGGCGATGGCGCCGGCCTTCGCCAACGGACGGACGCGCTGTCGCCACGGCACCCCACGGCCGGCCCATTCCCAGCCGATGTAGACCACCCCGATCGCCGCGGGGACCTTGATCGCCGCGGCGAGCGCGCACAGGAGCACACCCCAGACCGGGTGTCCGGAGCGCGCGACGGTGACGCCCGCGACGAGGAGGCCGAGCATCAGGGCGTCGTTGTGCGCGGCTCCGACGAGCATGAGGATCGTGAGCGGGTTGAGGACGGCCATCACGTAGACCGACCCGTGGTCCTTGCCGAACGAGCGGGCGAGCGTCGGGATGCACGCCGCGATGAGCACGACGCCGGCGAGCGCCGAGAGGCGCAGGAGGACGACGGTGGCAAGCACGTGGTGGAAGGTCACGCTCGCGAAGAGCCCGTCCATGAGCAGGAACAGCGGCCCGTAGGGCGCGGGCGTGTTCAGCCAGAGCGGGTCGACGGGGTTCACGTAGGGGCCCGCGCCGAGCGTGTACGGCCCGTAGTTGTACGGGTTGATGTGGTGGCTCATCATCTCGCCCTGCGCGGCGTACGAGTAGACGTCTCGGCTGAAGATGGGCGCGATGACGAGCATGGGGATGATCCACAGGGCGAGCGTCCAACCCAGGTAGCGCACCGGCACCCCCGGGCGCCGGGCGAGGGCCTTCATGAGCCCGTACCAGACCCGTATGAGGAGGACCAAGCCGCCGTAGACCGCGACGAGCCCGAAGAGCATGAAGCTCTCCGAGGATCCGCCTGGAGGCGGCTCGCCGAAGAACCAGGTCCCCGCCATCTCCAGCTTGAACGGGGAGCTCGGCAGGGACGCGCCCACCGCGATCGAGCAGAGGGCGAGGAACCCGAGGAGCGCGGGGCGCCGGAGGAACTGCCAGCCCTCGGGCTCGCCGTCGCCGGGCTGCACCCGGTCCGCCAGCATCGACGCGGGCAGCACCCGGACCTTGACCATCTCGAGGCGCACCGCCAGGCGGTCCGCCGCCGCGCCCATGCGCGCCGTGCGGTCGAGCGCCTTGGAGCGCTGCTGCTCGAACGTGGTCCGAAGGCGACTCGTCGCGCCAGCCACTTCTTCGACGGGGGGGCCGTCGGTCACTCGACCGCTCTCGACCTCTCGCACGACGTCGCCGACCTCACCTGTTCATCGAGGCGGACCCGCCGCCGAAAGCTGGTTGGTTCTTCGATGCGATTCCGGACTGCGCGGCACCGTTGCAGCCCCGTTCGCCAGACCCTAGGCCATCGGGCGACGCCGACACCGTCGCCGGTGGCCGTGGAAGCACGCCTGGCGGGCCGAGAGCTTCGGCCGTTGCGTCACGGACATTGTAACCGGATACCGACAACCGGCAAATACCCAGCACACAATCCGGACAATCCACCCCGTCTCCCCCGGGCACCTCGACACCGGCGACCCTCTTCGCGTGCTCGACCACCGTCGCCGGGCCGCACGCCGGCGGCTGGGCGGGACCTTGGTCCCCTGGTTGCCGGACTTTCGACTCTGCGTTCCCAGCGAGGCCGCCTCAGACTCGGATGGTGAGTGCGCTACCCGTGGCGGCCCGAAGGTCGCGCGTCTCGTCCGGACCAGAGGTCGCGCACGGCGCTCGTGTCGCCCGCGAGCTGGGACCGGTGCTCTGCGCCGTGCTGGCACTTGCCCTGTCCTTCACCGGACTGGCGCCGGCGGCGGCGGGTGCGCCGTCGGCGGCCCTCGCCGCGAGGCCCGCCCCGGGAGGTCCCGGCGTTCCGCCGATTCCCGGAGCCACCGCCGAGGGGCCCTTCTACCTCGCCGTCGGTGCCTCGGAGTCCCTTGGTGTGCAGCCGCGCCGAGACGTGGCGGGTGATCACGGGGAGGAGGCACGCGGGGACTACTCCCACGCCGGCGCGCCGACCCGTCTCGGCTACGCCAACGACGTGGTCCGAGCCGAACGATCGCGCTGGCCCGGACTGCACCTGGTCCAACTGGGCTGCTCCGGCATCACCGCACAGGGCTCGGTCGACGGGGCGGGGCCGTGCGCCTACCCGGCGGGGTCGCAGGTCGCCACAGCTGTCCAATTCCTGCGCGCCCACAAGGGCGGGACCGTCCTTGCCTCCGTCGATCTCGGGTACAACGATCTGTGGCCCTGCCTGGTCCATCGCCGAGTGAACCGGGTGTGCGTGCACGCGACGTTCCGAGCGGTTCGTCAGGTCATCCCCGAGATCCTCCGGCGGCTCCGGGCCGCAGGGGGCCGCCGGACGGTGATCGTCGGGCTCGAGCACAACGATCCCGTCTTGGCCGACTGGCTGCATCGCGGTCCCGGACGCACGTTCGCCGAGCGCACGATCCCGATCCTTCGCAAGTTCAACCAGGAGCTTTCCAAGCTCTACCGGGCGGGCGGGGGCGAAGTCGCCAACGTCCCGAGGCTCTGGCGCGTCGGGAGCTCGCACATGGTGCCGCTGGCAGGGCATGGGCAGGTGCCGGCGGACGTCGCCACCGTGTGCAAGGACAGCTGGGCATGCTCGTTGGGCAACGTCCACCCCAACGCCGCCGGGTACCGGAAGATCGCCGCCGCGATCACCGCCGCCATCGCCAGTCGGCCGGCCGACCGTCGCCCACGCGCCGAGGGCTGAGTGCCGCATGGTCGAGGAGTCCGGGCCACGACGCCGGAGCGACGTCGGATGCGCCCGGGCTCCCGGCGTTTCCGCGGGAACGTCGGGTACGCTTGGCGTTCCCGGTGTTTCCGCGGGAACGTCGGGCTGGGCCCACCACATCCCGTCTGTCCGCCGTCCGCTCCAGATCCGACGACGCCTGAGGGCCGCCCGCCGAGTGAGCCGAGCGAGGAGGGATCCAGTCGGACGCCGGCGATTGCCGACAATTTTTGTGGTGGGCCGGGGAGGATTCGAACCCCCGTAGGCTTTCGCCGACAGGTTTACAGCCTGTTTCCTTTGGCCACTCGGACACCGACCCGCCAAGGAGAGGTTATCCCAAGCACGCGCGGGGCGACCTCGCCCACCCGCTCGACCTGCGGCTCTAGGGTGGAGTCATGCCGAGCTTCGACATCGTGTCCGAGGTGGACATGCAAGAGGTGCGCAACGCCGTCGACCAGGCGAACCGGGAGGCGTCGACGCGCTTCGACTTCAAG
>Ga0307373_10004054_pt1 | contig 24923 bp, 19 predicted proteins | sample OX2MG_FD_202534 | JGI IMG/M metagenome (GOLD analysis project Ga0307373, IMG submission 202534) | Soil microbial communities from Risofladan, Vaasa, Finland - OX-2 | ecosystem: Environmental > Terrestrial > Soil > Coastal area > Acid sulfate soil | place: Finland: Risofladan, Vaasa | collected...
GCGCGGGCGCCGGCGCCGGGTCGGGGTTCCGAGTACAGGCCTGCGCACAGCCGGTGCCGTCTCCCGCTCAGGCGAGGGGCCGCCGACGGTGATCGGGGACGACGCCGTCGTTCACACCGGCCCGGAGACCACCGGCCCGGAGACCACCGGCCCGGAGACCACCGGCCCGGCGACGACCCGACCGTCGGCCACGGTCACCGGCCCCGCCACGTGACCGCGCCCGTCATGGGTCGCCGATCCGGGGATGCCCCAGGGCGACCGGCCACTCCAGGTCGACTGGACCGTCCAGCGCGCCCCGGTGGCCACAGGCACGAGGGCGTCCATGGTGACCCTGGGCCGACCGGCTCGCCACCGGGCAGGGTGTCGTGAGCGGCCCGTCGCGCCGGGTGGCGCTCATCGGCGTGCTCGCTGCCGCCCTCGTCTGCGCGGGCGTCGTCGACCGGTTGGTGACGCGGCCCGCCCCGCCGAAGGCCCCGTCGTTCGGCGCGCTGTCGGCCACGCGGGTGGCGCCCAGCACCGGCACGGAGTCGACGGCCTGGTACTGCGCCGGTGGAACGGGCGCGCAGGGCGGCGCGCCGGCGACGATCGTGTTGACCAACGCCTCGACCCGAACCGTGACGGGCACCCTGACCGCGGTGCCCGCCCTGGCGCCGGGCGCGCCCACGTCCGGTCCCTGGGCACAGGCGCGCAGCGTCGCCGTGAGCGTCCCCGCCGACGGACAGGTCGCCGTGGGTGCCGACCAACTCGGCACCACGACGCTCGTGGCCGCCGCCGTCGTGTTCGACGGCGGCGGGGTGGGTGTGTCGGAGGCCGTCTCGAGCCCACTCGGGTGGAGCATGGCGCCGTGTGCGTCGTCGACGGCCCCCGACTGGTACTTCGCGCACGGCGCCACCGCGCAGGGCAGCGGCCTCACGCTGTCGCTGTTCAATCCCACCGCCACGGACGCCACCGTGGACGTCTCGCTCCTGTCGTCGACGGCGGGCTACCTCGCGCCGGCGGCGTACCAGGGGATCGACATCCCGCCCGGCTCCTACGTCACCGAGAACGTGGGCGACCACGCGCCCGACGACGCCGCCCTCGCCACCGAGGTCGACGCGCTGTCGGGCACGGTGGTGGCCACCGAGCTGGAGTCGCTCGGCGTGCCGGGCAGCGGGGGGATCTCGCTCATGGCGGGCAGCCCACGGCCGGCACGGCAGTGGGTGTTCGCCCAGAACACCGATCTCACGGGGGGCACCGTGGCGTTCCACGTCCTCAATCCCTCGGCGCGCCCGATCGTCGTTTCCGTGGCGATCGGGCTGCCGCAGGGCGCGGCGGCCGAGCCCCTCACCCTGCGGGTGGCGGCGAACTCCGTGGCGACGCTGGTGGCGGAGCACCAGACGCGCATCCCGACGAACGTCGCCTACTCGGCCGTCTTCACCAGTGCGGGTGGTGGCGTGGTCGTCTGCCGGCAGGTCACGTCACCTCAGGGTTCGCCGGCACCGGTCCCCGAGGACGGAGACGTCCCAGGTGTGGCCGGGGGGAAGACCCGGTGGATCCTTCCTGCCGTCGTGCCGCCGGGCACAGGGCCGTGGGCGCTCGCCCTGGTGGACCTCGGCCCGCGGGCCGCCGCTCTCAGGGTGACCACCCCGAACGGGCGGGCGGTCGCGGGTCAGACCACCAGGCACGTCAAGCCGGGGACCCCCCTCGTGATCGGGCCGAACCCGGGGGCGCCGTTCGGGACGTCCCCGTTGGGGATCTCGGCAGACCAGCCGGTGGCCGTCGAGCTCGACGCGCTGCCGGTGGCAGGGCCCGGGGTGGTCGTCGTGCCGTCGCTGGACGCGAGCCCTGCACGGTAAGACGGCAAGGGGGAGGGTGCTCGGTCCGGCCTGAACCGAGACCTGGGCGGCCGACGCCCGTCAGTCGACGGGTTTGACCGCAGCGCCGCCGGCGGGCGAGGCGTGGGCGGCGTCCTCGGTGCCGTTGCCGGCGGCCGGCTCTTCGGCACCGTTGGCGAGCGGCGCGTCCTCGGCGCTGAGGCCCGCACCGTTCGACGTGGTGAAGTGCGCGGAGAAGGCGGGGTCCCCTTCGTGGACGGGACGGCCGTAGGCGGCGTCCACGAGCTTGCCGACCTCGCTGCCGTCGAGGGTCTCGCGCTCGAGCAGCGAACGTGCCACGGCATCGAGACCGGCGCGGTGGCGGCTCAGCAGCTCGATGGCCCGCTCCTCCTGCTGGCGGAGGATGCGGGCGATCTCCGCGTCCACCACCCGGGCGGTGTCCTCCGAGTAGTCGCGCGAGTGCATGAGGTCCTCGCCGAGGAAGACCATCCCCTGCGATCCCCAGGCCATGGGGCCGAGCTCCTCGCTCATGCCCCATTCGCGCACCATCTTGCGCGCCAGCTCGGTGTTGCCCACCAGGTCGTTGCTGGCGCCCGTCGACAGGTCCCCGTAGACGAGCAGCTCCGCTGCCCGGCCACCCATCCGCACGGCCAGCGAGTCCTCGATGACCTCGCGGGGGTAGATGTGGCGCTCCTCGATGGGGAGCTGCTGGGTCACGCCGAGTGCGAGGCCCGTCGGCAGGATCGTGACCTTGTGGACGGGGTCAGCGTGCTCGAGCACGTAGGCGAGCACGGCGTGACCGCCCTCGTGGAACGCCACCCGCTCCTTCTCGGGTTCGGACAGCACGAGGCTCTCGCGCCGCTGGCCCATCAGCACCCGGTCGCGGGCAGCCTCGAAGTCCTGCATGTCGACCTGGTGCGCTCCCCGCCGCACGGCGTGCAGCGCCGCCTCGTTGACCAGGTTGGCGAGGTCGGCGCCGCTCATCCCCGGCGTCCCCCGGGCCACGAGCCCGAGGTCCACGTCCTGGCCGATGCGCTTGTCCTTGCAGTGCACCTTCAGGATGGGCAGGCGCTCCTCGAGGTCGGGGAGGGGCACCACCACCTGGCGGTCGAAGCGCCCGGGCCGGAGGAGGGCGGGGTCGAGGATGTCGGGGCGGTTCGTCGCCGCCATGATGACCACGCCCTCGGCCGGGTCGAACCCGTCCATCTCGGAGAGCATCTGGTTGAGTGTCTGCTCGCGCTCGTCGTGGCCGCCGCCGAGCCCGGCGCCGCGCTTGCGGCCGATCGAGTCGATCTCGTCCACGAAGATGATGGCGGGTGCCTGCTTGCGCGCCGTCTGGAACAGGTCCCGCACCCGGCTGGCGCCGACCCCCACGAACATCTCCATGAAGTCGGAGCCGCTGACCGACAGGAAGGGCACACCGGCCTCGCCGGCGACGGCGCGCGCGAGGAGCGTCTTGCCCGTGCCCGGTGGACCCACGAGCAGGATGCCCTTGGGGATCTTGGCGCCGATGTCGCGGAAGCGGTGGGGCGACTTCAGGAAGTCGACGACCTCACTGATCTCGATCTTCACGCCCTGGTAGCCGGCCACGTCGGCGAAGGTCGTCCGGGGCCGCTCGGTCGTGTAGAGCTTGGCCCGGGACCGCCCGATGGACATGATCCCGCTCATCTGTCCCTGGGCGCGCCGGCTTATCCAGAAGAAGATGCCGACGAACGCCACCAGGATCAGGATCGTCGGGAGCCATTGACCCAGAGCGCTCTGCTGGGGCGTGTTGAACTTGACGGTGGCGATGTCCTTCTTCATGGTCTGGACGTCGGCCTCGAGCGCGGGGTCCGGGCCGTTCACCGAGTACTGCTGGCCGTTCTTGAGCTGGCCGGTGATGATCCCGGTGTTGTTGTCGACCGTCGCCGACTTGACCAGGTGCGCCGCGACGTAGTCCTGCATGTAGGGCTTGTACTGGATCTGCTTCACCGCCGGCTTGGACAGCAGCGGCGGGATGATCACGACGGCGAAGACCGCCAGGATCAGGAGGGCGAAGACCCAGCGCCAGCTTTGGTCACCCCCGGTAGGCGACTGACCACCCGTTCCACCAGGCAGGGGACCGCCGGGCCCACCAGGAGAGGCGCGCCCCGACCGACGGTCGGGAAAGGAGGGGCTCATTGCTCCATGGTACGCGCCCAGGCACCCGACCATGCACGCATGGGTCGTCTTCGCGCCCGGACAGGCGGTCGCTAACCTTCGCGCCATGGCGAGCGGTGCGCCCGGCTCGGGTGACGGCGAGCCGGGGAACAGCGCGTCGAGCCCCTCGCACCACGCGCCCTCGGTTCCACCGCCTCCCGGCGCGCCCCCGCAGCCCGTTTCCCCGTCGGCACCTGCGGTCCCGGCTCACGGCGAGCGCCTGGGCTCCCCACCGGGCGTGGGCGCGCACCCGCCTCCTCCCGGGGTCCCGTGGTACCCGGGCGCCGGACCGGTCCCTGTCGGGGCACCGCGAGCCGGCCGGCACGGTGCGCCCGGGAGCCTGGCGCCCGGGCCGGACGACGACGGAACCGACGAGGCGGCGCCGCGCACGACGAGGGACGCGGTGGCGTGGTTGCTGATCGCCGCCATGGGCTTCCTGGCCGGACAGGTCGCCAGCGGCATCCTGCTGGTCGTGGTGGCCGCCGCCACCGGGCACCTGCCCGACGTGTCGAAGCTGGCGGCCAGGACGGAACCGCCGGCGTGGATCGTGGTGAGCGAGCTGGCGGGCTTGTGGGCCGGCTTCGTGGGCGCCGTGGTCCTCGCCAGTCGGATGCGGGGCTCGGGCAGCGTCCGACGGGACATGGGGCTCCGGGTGCGGGGCTGGGACGTGCTCACCGGCCCGGTCATCGGCCTCGCCGGGCAGCTCCTGCTCCTCCCGGTGCTCTACTACCCGCTGCGACGCGTCATCCCCCATCTCGACGACAGGTTGCAGCAGCCGGCGAAACACCTGACCGGTGGGTTCCCCGGCGCCGACCTCGCCGTCGTCGCCGTGCTCACCGTCGTGGTCGTGCCCGTTGTCGAAGAGCTGTTCTTCCGGGGGCTGGTCCAGCATGCCCTGGTCCGGGTCTTCCGGCGCGCCGGCCACGTCGTGGGCCCGGTGCTGGCGATCGTGGTCACCGGCGTCATCTTCGGGCTGGCGCACTTCGAGCCGCTCGAGCTGCTCGGGCTGGCGACCTTCGGCGCCGTCCTCGCCGCCATGGCCTACCGGTTCCGCCGCCTGGGCCCGTGCATCTTCGCCCACGCCACGTTCAACCTCATCGCCATCCTGTCGGTCGCATTCCCGACCGGCGCTGTACACGGGATCTGAGGACGGGTGGGCACGCCGATGGTCCGGGGGGGACCGCACCCGCTCCCGCCGAGCGGGAGCGGGTGCCATGGGGGGAGCCGGACCCGGCGCCCGACGGCGTCCGGGGGGCGTCCGGCGGGTGGCGTTTCGGGCCCTGTGCTGCCGCTTCGACACCTATTTCGGGCACGATGGATTTGATGCGCCGACCGTCCGGCCCCACGCTGGTGACCCTTGCCGCCGTCGGTGCGGTGATGGGCATCGTCATCTGGCAGGTCGATCCCGGCCTGCTCCTGGCCAACACGACGATCACTGGGGGCGACACCGGGGCCCATTTCGGCACGGCGGCCTTCCTGAAGTCGAACCTCATGCCCCACGGCCATCTCACGGGTTGGTTCCCGGGCGCCTACGACGGCCTGCCCCTCTACACCTTCTACTTCCCGCTGCCCGACACCCTGGCCGCTCTCGCCGGGGTCGTCATCCCCTTCAACATCGCCTTCAAGCTGATGACCATCCTCGGCTCGGTGACCCTCCCCGTGGCGGCCTGGGCCTTCGGTCGCCTGGCGGGGCTCGAGCGCCCCCGGCCGGCGGTGCTGGCCGTCGCCACGCTGCCGTTCCTCTTCGACCAGTCGTACACGATCTACGGGGGAAACCTCTACTCGACCATGGCGGGCGAGTACGCCTTCTCGCTCGGGCTGTCGGTGGCGCTCCTCTTCCTCGGGACCGTCGTGCGCGGCATGCGCACCGGCCGCATGCGGGTGCCCGCGGCGCTGCTCCTCGCCGCCTGCGTGCTGTGCCACCTCGTCACTTCGCTGTTCGCCGTCGTGGGCGTCGTCGTGATCGTCCTCCTTTCCGGCCCCACCAAGCGGCGCCTGTGGTGGGCGGCCTCGGTGGTCGGCACCAGCTTCCTCCTGGTGGCGTGGTGGGCAGTGCCGTTCGTCACGGAGCAGGCCTACAGCACCACCATGGGCTGGCAGAACGTGTCCACCTATGTCGGGCTGCTCGCGCCCGGCGGCAACATCTGGGCGCTCATCGTCGGTTTCGTGGGCTTCCTGATCGCGTGCGTGCGGTTCGAGCGGTCGGTGTTGGCGCTCGCGGTGGTGGGAATCATCGCCGCCCTCTTCGTCCGCTTCGCTCCGCAGACCGCCCTGTACAACGCGCGCGTCCTGCCGTTGTGGTGGATCGTCGTGTACCTGCTCGCCGGCTACGCCTTCGCCGAGCTCGGGATCCTCACGGCACGACTGTGGCGCAGCCTTCGCGACGCCTTGCGCTGGGCGCCGACCGACCTCCCCGGCATGGCTCCGTCGCCGGGGCCGACGCCGGCCTTTTCCGGCGGTGGGCCGACTCCCGCATTCGCCGGTGGGCCGGCGGGCTCGATGTCGACATTCGCCCCCCCGGTGCTGCGCGCCACCGACGTCACCGAGCCGGCCGCCGGCACGGCGCTCGGGACCGTGGGCACGCGCCCGGGCGACGTGGCCGGCACGGACACCGGCGCGCCCCCGTGGGGCCCGGCCCCGGCCACCGCCACGGCCGGCCCGTACGGGTACGCGCCCCGGCGACCCCGGCGGGCGTGGGCGCCGGGGGCCGTCGTCGTGCCCCTGGTGGCGTTGGCCGCTGCCGCCCTCGTCGTCCTGCCCCCGCTGCTCGTCACCCCGGGCTCGGTCTTCCGGCTCGGACCCGTTTCGGTCCGGACCAACAACGTGCCGTCATGGGCGCAGTGGAACTACTCGGGGGTGCAGCGCAAGGCGGCGTGGCCCGAGCTGCACAACGGGATCGTGGCCACCATGGACAGGGTGTCGGCCACCCACGGGTGCGGCCGGGCCATGTGGGAGTACAACTCGGACCTGAACCGGTTCGGCACGCCGATGGCGCTCATGATGCTGCCCACCTTCACCGGCGGGTGCATCGACTCCATGGAGGGCCTGCTGTTCGAGTCCTCCTCGTCGACACCGTGGCACTTCATCAACCAGGCCGAGCTGTCGGTGCAGCCGTCGGAGGCGATGGTGTCGTCCACGACGGGGATCACCTACGGACCGGTCAATGTGCCGCTCGGCATCCAGCACCTGCAGCTGCTGGGCGTGAAGTACTTCCTGGCCTCCTCGCCGGTCATCCAGGACCAGGCGGACGCCAGCCCGGCGCTCACCCTCGTCGCCACCACCGGACCGTGGAAGTCCCTCTACAACGGCGCCATCCTGACCACCACGTGGAAGGTCTACGAGGTCCACGACTCCGCTCTCGTGGCGCCGCTCCCGCAACGCCCCGACGTGCTCACCGGCGTCAGCGCCAAGCAGAGCTCGTGGCTCCCCGTCGCCCAGCGCTGGTACGCCGACCCCACGAAGTGGGCGCAGCAACTCGTGGCGGGTGGGCCGTCCTCGTGGACCAAGGCCCCGGGCGGGGTGGCGCCGCCGCAGCAGCAGCCGCTCCCGCCGGTCCACGTGTCGGCCATCGAGGCTCACAACGGCCAGGTGAGCTTCGACGTGGACCGAACCGGGGTCCCCGTCCTGGTGCGCGTCTCCTACTTCCCGGCGTGGCATGCCGCCGGCGCCCTCGGGCCCTGGCGCGCCCAGCCGAACCTCATGGTGGTCGTACCCACCTCGCATCACGTCACGCTCTCGTACGGGTCGACCGGTGCCGGACAGCTCGGCCTGGTCCTCACCCTGGCCGGCGTGGTGGTCGTGGTAGTGCTCGTCCGGCGTCGCTTCACCGCCGCCTGAGCGGACCCCGACTGCAGCGATCTCCCGCCCGAGCAGGCCCCGCCTGAGCAGGCCCGCCCGAGCGGGCCCCGGGCAGCTTCCCGACCGGAGAGCGTCGCCGGCGCGCTCGGCAACGCTTCGTGAGGTTCACGGTTCCCTAACGCGCCACTCACGGTCCCCACACGGGCGGGTCCGAGGATGGAGGCAGTCCCAGAGGAGCGACCTCAAGGGGTCGGGGCAAAAGATCGACCACGAGAGGACTTCGACGGGACCGCACGGCACGAGGAGGACGGTGGAGATGACGACCCGCATACTCACGGTCGCTGCGTTGTCGGCCGGCGGCGCCCTGGCCCTGGCGGCATGTGGTGCGGGAGTCGCGTCGCACGTCGTGACGGGGGCGACGTCGCCGGTCACGGTGTCGACGTCGTCCACCGTCACGGTCGCGGCGGGCCTGACGACCGCACCGGGCCCGGACACGCCGACCACCACAGCCTCCAACGGCCTCACCCAGCACACCCTTGATCAGGTCGCCGCGGAGCTCGGAGCGCTGGACAACAGCCTCAACACCGCGAGCTCCGACCTGAACAACCCGCAAGGAGATTCGTGAGATGAGTCGCACCGTGAAGAATCGCACCGTGAAGAGTCGAGCGGTCGCCGGTGTGCTGGCGGCGGGAGTGGTCGCCGGGATCGTTGTCACGGCTTCCGGGCCGGCGTCTGCAGCCCCGTCGCGCAACGGGTCGACAGCCATCGCGGCGGCGTCACCCACGGTGGCCACGGCAGCCACGACCGGGCCGACCGGGATGACGTTGCCGTCGCGCCCGGTGTGCACGCCAGCGGTGTTCGGCCAGGCGCAACAGCGAGTCGAGGCCAACCTCGCGGCGCGCCTCTCCCAGCTGGACGCGCTCCAGAGGGCGGTGGGCGATTCTGCCAACCATCTGACGTCCGGCGATCGCCAGACGCTGCAGAACGACATCACCACCGTGGAGCTGCCGGGCATCGAGGCGCTGCAGCCACAGGTGCAGGAGGCGACGACGTGTGCGCAGTTGCTCCGTGATGCACATTCGATGGTCTTCGACTACCGCGTGTTCGTGGTCATGACACCCCAGACGCACCTGACGATCGTGGCCGACGACGAGACGTACGTCGAAGGCCAACTCGTCAGCCTCGAGCCGGCGATCGCCCGGGCGATCCAGAACGCGCAGGCGCAGGGTAAGAACGTGACCGCCGCACAGGCCGCCTTCACCGATCTGAAGGGTCAGGTCTCCGCTGCCCAGGGCGCCACTGGTGGTCGGGCCGTGCAGGTGCTGGCCCAGACGCCGAGCGGGTACCCGGGCAACTGGCCGGTGTTCCTGACGACACGCACCGATCTCGTGAACGCGCGCAACGACCTGCACACCGCCTACACCGACGCCCGGCAGATCAGGGCGGACCTGCAGTAGGTCAGGGCGACCTGCAGTAGGTCAGGGCCGGACCTGCGGCAGGTCAGGGCGGACCTGCAGTCGGGCAGGGCGGACCTGCGGCAGATCAGGGCGGACCTGCGGTAGGTAGGTCAGGACGGGTGCCCGGCACGTCGGGACCGACCGCCGCAGATCCGGGATCTCCGGGACGTCGGGACTCCGGGATGTCGGGACGTCGGGACGTCGGGACCGATCCGCCGGGCGGTTCGGGACCGACGTCCGTGAGGACCCAGGGGGACGGCGAGCACGACGGCCCGGGTGCCGGGGTGATGACGCCACTCCCGGCCGCCTACGAAAGGGCGGCGCCCCGGGGCGCGACGGGGTGCCCCGGGCCTCGGGGCCCGTCGAGGGGAACAGGTAGGCTTCGGGCGCCATGACCGCCCTCGATGCCGTGTTCAAGGCCTACGACGTGCGCGGGACGGTTCCCGAGCAGCTCGACGGCCGTGCCTGCCATGCCATCGGCTGGGCCTTCGCGCGTTTCGCGGGCACCGACCGCGTGCTCGTGGCACGCGACATGCGGGAGTCTGGCATCGAGCTGTCGGCGGCCTTCACCGCCGGGGCGCGCACCGCCGGGGCCACGGTGGTCGACCTCGGGCTGGCGTCGACCGACATGATGTACTTCGCGTCGGGCCTCCTCGACGCCCCCGGGGCCATGTTCACGGCATCGCACAATCCTGCCGCGTACAACGGCATCAAGATGTGTGTGGCCGGGGCACGGCCCATCGGCCAGGACACAGGTCTCGCCGACATCCGCGACGAGGCGCAAGCGGCGATCGGCTCCAACCTCGACGAGGGGGCCGAGACCGGTGGCTACGAACGGCGCGAGCTGCTCGACGAGTACGCCGAGCACGTCCGGTCGTTCGTGGACACCTCGGCGCTGCGCCCGCTCAAGGTGGTGGCCGACACCGCCAACGGCATGGGGGGACTGGTCGTCCCGAAGGCCTTCGAGGGCCTCCCCGTCGACCTCGAGATCCTCTTCCCCGAGCTCGACGGCACCTTCCCCAACCACCCCGCCGACCCGATCCAGGACGAGAACCTCCGGGACCTGAAGGACGCCGTGCTGCGCACGGGGGCCGACGTCGGCCTGGCATTCGACGGTGACGCCGACCGGGTCTTCCTCGTCGACGAGAAGGCCGAGCCCGTCTCGGGCTCGCTCACCACCGCGCTCGTCGCCAGGGCCATGCTCGCCAAGCATCCCGGGTCCACGGTGCTCTACAACCTGATCTGCTCCAAGGTGGTCCCCGAGACCATCGAGCAGTACGGCGGGACACCCGTGCGCACGCGTGTGGGGCATTCGTTCATCAAGCAGGTCATGGCCGAGACCGGCGCCGTGTTCGGCGGTGAGCACTCCGGGCACTACTACTTCCGGGACAACTACCGGGCCGACTCGGGGCTGATAGCCGCGCTGGTGATCCTCGAGGAGCTGTCGGCCGCCGACATGCCTCTGTCACAATTCCTCGCCCCCTACCGCCGCTACGCCGACTCCGGGGAGATCAACACCAAGGTGGACGACCCGACGGGCGCCGTCGAGGCCCTGGCCCGGCATTTCGCCGCCGAGGGCCGTGAGGGCGACCGGACCGACGGCCTGACCGTGGAGTTCGACGACTGGTGGTTCAACGTGCGACCGTCGAACACCGAGCCGCTGCTCCGGCTCAATGTCGAGGCGAAGTCGCCCGAGGAGTGCGATCATCACACGACGGAGCTGCTCGACCTCGTCGCCCGGCTGGCCGGGACGGCGGCGGCCGCTGAACCGCACTGACCCACTCCGCACCACACGACCGGACCGACACGACCGACCCGCCGCCGGGCGGGGACGACCGACGACGGGGGAGCACGAGGAAGACGATGGCACTGGACCCCTTGCTACTGGAGGTGCTGGCCTGTCCCGAGGACAAGGGCCCGCTCCTGTACTTCGAGGACGAGGACCGCCTGTACAACCCGCGCCTGAAGCGCAGCTACGAGGTGCGCGACGGGATCCCGGTCATGCTCGTCGACGAGGCCACGACGGTCGACGACGCCGAGCACGAGCGCCTCATGGCGAAGGCGCAGTCGCAGGGTGTGCGGTCGACCTTGCAGCCGGGCGAGGCCACATGACCGATCTCCCCGTGGCCGACGGCGTCCTGGACACGCTCGACATGTTCGAGGTGACCGCCGGCCTCCCCGAGCAGGTGGCCGCGGCCGTCGGCGCCGCGCACGGGCTCGACGGCCTCCCCGAGCGCGAGTACGTCGAGAATGTCGTGGTGCTCGGCATGGGTGGCAGCGGCCTCGCCGGCGACGTGATGGTGGCGGTGGCGGGGCCCTTCGTGCCCGTGCCGATCACGGTGGTGAAGTCCTACGACCTGCCCGACTTCGTGGGCCGTGGGTCCCTCGTGTTCGCGGTGTCGTTCTCCGGGAACACCGAGGAGACCGTCGAGGCCGCCGGCGAGGCCGCCAATGCCGGGGCGAGCCTGGTGGCGGTCACCGGCGGCGGCGAGCTGGGCCGGCTGGCCGAGGAGTGGGGTGCGCCGGTCGTGCCCGTGCCGACGGCCACCATCCCCCAGCCCCGGGCCGCGCTCGGGTCCATGGCCATCCCGCCCCTGGTGGTGCTCGAGGAAATCGGCCTCTTCCCGGGGGCGGCGCAGTGGGTGGCGCTGGCCGTCGACCAGCTCAAGTATCGCCGGGACCGCCTGGTGCAGCCCGGGAGCACGGCCGAGGAGGTCGCCCGCCGCATCGGCCGGACGATCCCCCTGGTGCACGGGGCCCAGGCCGTCGGGTCGGCGGCAACCCTGCGCTGGAAAGCGCAGGTCAACGAGAACGCCAAGTCGCCCGCCTTCGCGGCCGTCTACCCCGAGCTCTGCCACAACGAGATCGCCGGCTGGGGCCAGCACGGCGACGTCACCCGGCAGGTCATCACCCTGGTCAACCTGCGCCACGACACCGAGCATCCGCAGGTGGTCCGGCGCTTCGCCTTCGTGTCGGACGTGCTTCGGGAGGTCGTAGCTGACATTATCGAGGTGCGCGCCCAGGGCGAGGGGGACCTGGCACAGCTCCTCGACCTCGTGCTCGTGGGGGACTTCGTCTCGCTCCACCTCGCCGCCCAGGAGGGTATCGACCCGGGGCCGGTACCGGTCCTCGAGGAGTTGAAGCATCGCCTGCACGAGGCGTAGATCATCAGCCCGTCCATCACACGAGGAGCACACAACACACAATGTCCACGCCCGCCATTGACCACGACGTCGCCGATCTCGGCCTGGCCGACCTCGGGCGCCAGCGCATCGCGTGGGCTGACGCCAACATGCCCGTCCTGACGTCGATCCGTGAGCGCTTCGCCAAGGAGCGCCCGCTCGAGGGCGCCATCGCCGCCGCCTGTCTCCACGTCACCACCGAGACGGCGAACCTGCTGCGGACGTTGAAGGCTGGTGGCGCCGAGGTCCTGATCTGCGCGTCCAACCCCCTGTCGACGCAGGACGACGTGGCCGCCTCCCTGGTGCGCGACGAGAAGATCCCCACGTTCGCCGTCAAGGGTGAGGACACCGAGCGCTACTTCTCGCACATCGACGCCCTGCTCGACCGTCACCCCACGCTGACCATGGACGACGGGTGCGACCTGGTGTCGCGCATCCACCAGATGCGACCCGACCAGGTGACCGAAGTCATCGCCGGCACCGAGGAGACCACCACCGGCGTCATCCGGCTGCGCGCCATGGAGGCCGAAGGGGCGCTCGAGTACCCGATCGTCGCCGTCAACGACGCCGACACCAAGCACATGTTCGACAACCGCTACGGCACGGGGCAGTCCACGCTCGACGGCGTCATCCGCGCCACCAACGTCCTGATCGCCGGAAAGCGGCTCGTCGTGGCCGGTTACGGGTACTGCGGCAAGGGTGTGGCGAGCCGGGCGCGCGGCCACGGCGCGCAGGTCATCGTCACCGAGATCGACCCGCTGCGCGCCCTCGAGGCCGTCATGGACGGCTTCCGCGTCGAGCCGATGGAGGTCGCCGCCGCCGAGGGGGACATCTTCATCACCGTCACCGGGAACCGTGACGTGCTGCGTGCCGAGCATTTCGAGCGGATGCAGGACGGGGCCATCGTCGCCAACTCCGGGCACTTCGACATCGAGATCGACCTGATCGCTCTGGGGGACCTGTCCGAGGGCCGCAGGCGCCCCGTGCGCCCGATGGTCGAGGAGTTCGTCGTGCGGGGCAAGCGCATCCTCGTCATCGCCGAGGGGCGCCTCGTGAACCTCGGCGCGGCCGAGGGCCACCCCGCGGCGGTGATGGACATGAGCTTCGCCAACCAGGCGCTGGCGGCGGAGTGGGTCATGGCCAACGCGGCCACCTTGGAGCGGCGCGTCTACGACGTCCCCCGCACCATCGACGCCGAGATCGCCCGCCTCAAGCTCGACACGATGGGCGTGGCCATCGACCGGCTCACGCCGACGCAGGAGGAGTACCTGGGCTCCTGGCAGACCGGCACCTGAGCCGCCACCACTCCTGAGCCGCCACCACTCCTGATCCCCACCGGCCGCGATCCTGGGACGGCCGCGATCCTGGGACGGCCGCGATCGTGGGACGGCCGCGATCGTGGGACGGCTGTGCTCCTGGGACGGCCGTGCTCCTGGGACGGCCGTGAGAACGAGGTTTCCCCCCGAGACATACCGCCGCGGGAGGCGTACGCTTGCGTCATGGGTCGCGTCCGGGTCTGTGGTTGCAAGTCGAAGCCAGCCGCAGGCGAAACGACCCACGTAAGGCAACTCATGGTTGCTGAGCATGGTGCGGCTTAGAGGTAAGCCCTGCCCGGCGGGGTGCCGGCTGTCGGTGCCCGGCGGAGAAGGAGCGAAGCAGGTCATGACGGCTGCCGTCGGGTCACGAGGGTCTTTCCCGTGGCCGCCGGCCGCCCGGCCGCCAACTCCTCAGCAGGCGGGTGTGGGGACAAAGACCAGGTCAGCCGGACGCGACCCATATGCATCACATGCGTCATCCGCGAGGGGAGGGAGCACCCTGCCCACGGCCTGAAGGAGGTGCAGCGGTGGACGTCGCCGTCCTGGGACGAAAGGACACGGTGCCCGACGAGGTGCGGGCACTCGCACACGCCAAGGTCGCCAAGATCGGGAAGCTGAACCCGGTGCTCGAACGAGCCGAGGTTCGCCTGACCGAGGACCGCGACGCCCCGAGCGCCGGCAGGCGGGTGTGCGAGGTCACCATCACCGGCCACGGGCACACGGTGCGGGCGCGGGCCGCCGCCCACGACATGCTGGTGGCCGTGGACCGGGTGGTCGACAAGCTCGAGCACCAGGTCGAGCGGCTGAAGGGCAAGCTCGTGGGCCGGTCGCATCCCCGGCGCGGCGGCTCCATGGCCAAGGCCTGACCGGGCCTCCCGGGGCCCCTGGCCAGGGGGGTCGCGGGGCCGGTTGTGCCGCTGAGGCTCGGCGGGCCGGCGGTAGACTCGTGTCCTCATGAGTGTCTTCACCCGCGTCCTGCGGGCCGGCGAGGGGAAGAAAGTCCGCCGGCTGGCAGAGCTCGTCCCCCTGATCAACGACCTCGAGCCCGAGATGGAGGCCCGCTCCGACGAGGAGTTGGCCCACCAGACCGCGCTCTTCCGGGAGCGGCTGGCCAACGGCGAGAGCCTGGACGACCTCCTCGTCGAGGCGTTCGCCACCGTGCGCGAGGCGGCGTGGCGGGTGCTGGGCCAGCGCCACTTCGACGTGCAGCTCATGGGGGGCATGTCGCTGCACTTCGGCTGGATCGCCGAGATGAAGACCGGCGAGGGCAAGACCCTCGTCTCGACCCTCCCCGTCTACCTGAATGCGCTCGGCGGCGGGGGCGTGCACGTGATCACCGTCAACGACTACCTGGCGCGCCGCGACGCCGAGTGGATGGGCCAGGTCCACGAGTTCCTGGGCCTGAGGGTCGGGCGGGTCAGCCCCGACATCCCCGATTTCGCCGACAAGCGCGAGGCCTACGCCGCCGACGTCACGTACGGGACGAACACCGAGTTCGGCTTCGACTACCTGCGCGACAACATGGCCCGGTCGCGCGACGCCATGGTGCAGCGGGGCCACGTCTACGGCATCGTCGACGAGGTCGACTCGATCCTCATCGACGAGGCCCGGACGCCGCTCATCATCTCCGGCCCGGCGTCGGAGTCGGCCAAGCTCTACTACCAGTTCGCCGGCATCGCCCGCACCCTGGCGCGCGACGAGGACTACGAGGTCGACGAGGAGAAGCGCATCGTGGTCCCCACCGAGGCCGGCATCGCCAAGGTGGAGCGCCAGGTGGGCGTCGAGAACATGTACGACCTGGTGTCGGTCAACTACGTCCACCACCTCACGCAGGCGTTGCGGGCCAAGGAGCTCTTCCACCGCGACAAGGACTACCTGGTCGCCACGGGCGAGGTGAAGATCGTCGACGAGTTCACGGGACGGACCCTCGACGGCCGGCGGTGGTCGGACGGGCTGCACCAGGCCGTGGAGGCCAAGGAGCGCGTGCGGATCAAGGAGGAGAACCACACCTGGGCGACGGTGACCCTCCAGAACTACTTCCGGCTCTACGAGAAGCTCTCGGGCATGACCGGCACGGCGGAGACCGAGGCCGCCGAGTTCGCCACGACCTACAACATGCCCGTCGTCCCGATCCCCACCAACGTCCCGATGATCCGCGAGGACGGGGCCGACCTCATCTACAAGTCCGAGGACGCCAAGTTCGGGGCGGTCGTCGACGACATCGTGGAGCGCTACGAGCGGGGCCAGCCCGTCCTGGTGGGCACGGCGTCGGTGGCCAAGTCGGAGCAGCTGTCGCGACTGCTCGAGCGCCGGGGCATCCCCCACGAGGTCCTGAACGCCAAGCAGCACGCCCGGGAGGCGGAGATCGTGGCGCAGGCCGGCCGCCTCCACGCCGTCACGGTGGCCACCAACATGGCCGGCCGGGGCGTCGACGTCCTGCTCGGCGGCAACGCCGAGGGCCTGGCGCTGCGCGAGGCCATCGGCCAGGGATGCGACCTCGGGACCGACGAGGGTATGGCCGAGTACGAGAAGCTCCTGGCCCGCTTCGAGAAGGAGTGCAGCGAGGAGGGCGACCAGATCCGCGAGCTCGGAGGCCTCTACGTGCTCGGCAGCGAGCGCCACGAGTCCCGGCGGATCGACAACCAGCTCCGCGGCCGGTCGGGCCGCCAGGGCGACCCCGGCGCCAGCCGCTTCTTCCTGTCGCTCGAGGACGAGCTGATGCGGCTGTTCGCCACCGGTGCGATGCAGTGGGTCATGAGCCGCACGCTGCCCGACGACGTGCCCATCGAGGCCAACATGGTCACCAAGGCGATCGAGCGCGCCCAGCGCACGGTCGAAGGCCGCAACGCCGAGATCCGCAAGGACGTCCTGAAGTACGACGAGGTCCTGAACGAGCAGCGCAAGGTGATCTACGCCCGCCGGCTCCACGTCATCGACGGGGAGGACCTGCGCGAGCACACCGAGGAGCTGCTCGAGCAGACCATCGACGAGCTGGTCCGCTCGGCGTGCCCGGGGGAGTTCCCCGAGGACTGGGAGCTCGAGCGCCTCCTGTCGGAGGTGCACCAGTACTACCCGACGGCGTTCACGGTGGACGACCTGACCGAGGCGACGACCGCCGAGCAGATCTCCGAGAGCCTCCTGGCCGAGGCCCTCGACGCCTATCACGCGCGTGACGCCGCTTTCCCGGGGGGCGAGGACGAGGCCCGCCAGGTCGAGCGCGAGGTCATGCTCCAGATCATCGACCAGCGCTGGCGCGACCACCTGGCGGAGATGGACTACCTGCGCGAGGGCATCAACCTGCGCGCCATGGGACAGCAGGACCCGCTCGTGGCGTGGCAGCGCGAGGGCTTCGAGATCTTCGGGACGATGGTGGACGCCATCGACGACGATTACCTGCGCTACGTCATGCACGTCCAGGTGGTGGCGGAGCCCGCTCCCGAGCCCGACCTCCGCCAGGCGAGCTACCAGGCCGCCGACGACCCGGTCCAGGGGGCGAGCCTGCTCGAGGCCTTCCGGGCCACCGCCCCCGACGCCGAGGTGGCCGCCGCCGGGGCCGGCGTCCCTGCGGGCGTCGGAGCGGGCGGCATCTCCGTGCCCGGGTCCCAGGTGTCGCCCCGCCACCAGGCCGACCCCGACACCCAGGCGCCCCTGGTGAAGGCCCCCAGCGAGAAGATCGGGCGCAACGAGCCCTGCTGGTGCGGGAGCGGCAAGAAGTTCAAGCTCTGTCATGGCGCGGCCTGAGCCGCCCGGGGGCGGCGAGCCGCGCGACCTCCGGGGGGAGCTGGCGTCGCTCCGTAAGCGCCTCGAGGAGGCGCAGGGCTATCTCGGCCTGGAGCGCCTGCGGTCCCGCCGGGCCGAGCTCGAGCAGATGGTGTCGGCGGCGGACCTGTGGGACGACCCCGACAACGCCCGCGCCGTCACCTCCGAATTCAGCGCCGTGAACGACGACATCGCCATGCTCGAGGACCTCGAGCGCCGGCTGTCGGACGGTGAGGTCCTCTTCGACCTCATGGTGGAGGAGTCCGACGAGTCGGTATCGGGCGAGCTCACCGCCGCGGTCGACGACCTCACGCGCCGGCTGGGCGACCTCGAGCTGCGGTCGCTGTTCACCGGCGAGTACGACGAGCGCGACGCCATCGCCGAGCTGCACGCCGGGGCCGGGGGGACCGACGCCCAGGACTGGTGCGAGATCATGCTGCGCATGTACCTGCGCTGGGCCGAGCGCCGGGGCTTCGACTTCGAGGTGGACGAGGTCACCGAGGGCCAGGAAGCGGGGCTGTTGTCGGCCACCTTCATCGTGAAGGGCCGGTTCGCCTACGGGCTGCTGTCGGCAGAGCGCGGCGTGCACCGCCTCGTGCGCATGTCGCCGTTCGACGCCCAGCACCGTCGCCAGACGAGCTTCGCCACGGTCGACGTCATCCCCTTCCTCGGCGAGGCTGACGCCGAGGTCGCCATCGACGAGAAGGACCTCCGCATCGACACCTACCGGTCGTCGGGCGCGGGGGGCCAGCACGTCAACAAGACCGACTCGGCGGTGCGCATCACCCACCTGCCCACCGGGATCGTGGTGTCGTGCCAGAACGAGCGCAGCCAGCACCAGAACAAGGCGCGTGCCATGCAGATCCTGGCGGCCAAGCTGCTCGACCTGCAACGCGCCGAGCGGCGCGCCGAGCTCGACTCGCTGTCGGGGCCGAAGGTGGACGTGGCGTGGGGCAGCCAGATCCGCTCCTACGTGATGGCGCCCTACCAGATGGTGAAGGACCTGCGCACCGAGTACGAAACGGGGAACGTCGACGCCGTGCTCGACGGCGACATCGACGAGTTCATCGAGGCCGAGCTGCGCCGCCGTCGGCCGGTCGACGGCTGAGGATGCCAGAGAGGGAGACGGTGACGGTCACGTGACGGTGACGGTGACGGACAGCGCTGCGACCAGGGCCTTTGTACGCGACCCCCGGCGGCCCCGGATGCACCGCCGGCGCCGAGGCGTCGACCGCGGCACGCCTGGCGACGGCTCGCGCCGCGCCCGCCGCGATGTGTGCGCCGAGACGAGGCTGGTAGGGTCGCGTCGACCTCGTGCCCTGTTCGGGCGAGCGCCGTGTCGGCCGATGGCGGTAGGGGCATGCCGCCGAGGACCTGCTCGATGATCACATTCGAGAACGTCACCAAGACATACAAGGCCGGGTCGATCGCTTTGCGCGACGTGTCTGTCGAGATCGACAAGGGCGAGTTCGTCTTCCTCGTGGGCCCGTCGGGCTCGGGTAAGACCACGTTCCTGCGGCTCCTGCTGCGCGAGGAGGATCCCGGCGAGGGCCGCATCTGGGTGGCGGGGCGCGAGATCGGCCACCTCAGCCAGTGGCGGATCCCGTACCTGCGGCGCAACATGGGGTGCGTCTTCCAGGACTTCCGGTTGCTGCCCAACAAGTCGGTCTTCGAGAACGTGGCATTCGCGCTCGAGGTGATCGGCCGGCCCAAGCACGTGATCGCCGCCCAGGTGCCCCAGGTGCTCGACCTCGTCGGGCTGTCGAAGAAGAGCGACAGCCTGCCCGGTGAGCTGTCGGGTGGGGAGCAGCAGCGGGTGGCGGTGGCGCGGGCGTTCGTGAACCGGCCCCTCGTCCTGCTGGCGGACGAGCCCACCGGGAACCTCGACCCCGCCACCAGCCAGGGGATCATGCGGCTGCTCGACCGCATCAACCGCACCGGCACCACCGTGGTCATCGCCACCCACGACGCCGGCATCGTCGACCAGATGCGCCGGCGCGTGATCGAGCTCGACCACGGGACGCTCGTGCGCGACCAGGCCCGGGGGGTGTACGGCTATGGCACCTGAGCCGGCACCCGTGCCGACGGCGGCCGGCCGCGGCGGACGGGCTCGCTGACATGGCGGTATCGCTCGACTACGTGGCCCGCGAGACGGCCGCCAACCTGTGGCGGAACCGGCTGATGACGATCGCCGCCGTGCTGACGGTGGGCGTGTCGCTGTCGCTGGTGGGCGCCTCGCTGCTGCTGCGGCAGGGGGTGGCGCACGCCACGACGCAGTGGGCCCACGGGGTGGACGCCATCGTCTGGGTGCAGCCGCAGGCCTCGGCCTCCCAGGTGCATTCCCTGGAGCAGCAGCTGCACCAGCTGCCCTTCGTCCGGACCGTCACCTACCGGTCCCAGGCCGAGGACCTGAAGGAGGCCCAGCACCTCCTCACGCCTCCGGAGTACCAGGTGCTCACCGTGGCCACGACCCCGGCATCGCTGCGTTGCCAGCTCGACAACCCGAGCGAGGCGATCGCCATCGCCAAGCAGTTCAGCGGCTACCCCGGGGTGAAGAGCGTGGCCGTCCCCACCGGCACGATCCACAACATCCAGGAGGTGAGCCGCATCCTCCAGGTGGTGTTCCTGGTGCTGGCCGTCATCCTCCTGCTGTCGGCGTCGGTCCTCATCCTCAACACGATCCGGCTGGCCATCTTCGCCCGCCGGCGCGAGGTGTCGGTGATGAAGCTCGTGGGGGCCACGAACTGGTTCATCCGCGTGCCGTTCATGTTCGAGGGCGTGGTCCAGGGCGTGCTCGGCGCGCTGTTCGCGTCGCTGGCGGTGTTCTCGCTGCACTGGCTGCTCGACAGCTTCAGCAACACCAAGACCGGTAACATCTGGTACCAGATGCAGATGCCGACCAGCGAGGTCCTGATGACCACGTTGTTCGTGCTCCTGATCGGTGTGGTGATCGGCTCGGTGGGCTCGGCCCTCGGCATCCGCCGGTTCCTCGACGCCTGACGGGGTCAGCCCTTGTTGGCGCCGTTCTCCCGCACGAAGTCGTTGACGGCGTAGTACGCGTCGATCGACTCGCCGGCGTCGCCCCAGAACCCCTCCAGGACGTCGTAGGCCATCGTGCCCTGGTCGACGAAGTAGTTGTTCACGTCGGTGATCTCGAGCTCGCCGCGGCCCGACGGCTCGAGCGTGGCGATGACGTCGAAGACGCCGGGGTCGTAGCAGTAGATGCCGGTGACGGCGTAGGTGCTCGGGGGGTCCTCGGGCTTTTCGATGATGCGCACGATGCGGCCCTCGGCGTCGAAGGCGGGGACCCCGAGGTGGCGCAGGTGGACGGGGTCGGCCTCCTCGGTGAGCACGATGCGCGCACCCCCGCCCTGCTGCGCGAAGTGCTCGACGGTGGGACGGAAGGTGCGCTCGACGATGTTGTCGCCCAGCATGACGAGCACCGAGTCGCCCGCCACGAACCGCTCGGCCAGACCCAGGGCCTCGGCGATCCCGCCCGGCCGGTCCTGGTAGGCGTAGCTGAGCCGGTCGATGCCGTGGTCGTGACCGTTGCCGAGCAGCCGCAGGAACTCTCCGGCGTGGGTGCCGCCGGTCACGAGCATCATCTCGTTGATGCCGGCCAGGACGAGCGCCTCGATGGCGTAGCTGATCATGGGGCGGTCGTAGATGGGCAGGAGGTGCTTGTTGGTGATCCGGGTCAGCGGGTGCAGCCGCGTCCCGCTCCCTCCCGCCAGGATCACGCCCTTCACGCCGGGCGAGCTTAGGTGATCCGGTCCGCGCGGGCCCCGACACGGGGCCACGGGGCAACGGGGCAACGGGGCCACCGACATCCGGGCCACGGGGCCGAGGTCCGCCGGAGGGGCCGCAGCCGAGGCCCGCCGGAGGGGAAGCCGCGGCCTACGGCCCCTGCCCGCCCTGCCCGCCCTGCCCGCCCCAGTGCTCGAGCACGGCATCCGCCAGGGCGGGCCAGGCGTCCACGGCCCACGGGCCGAAGGGCCGGTCGCCCCGCGCGGCGCAGGCCACGCCCGCCACCGGGTCCACCCACAGGAAGCTGCCCGACTGGCCGAAGTGCCCGAACGTGGCGGCCGAGTTGCGCGCCCCGGTCCAGTGCCGGCGCTTGCCGTCACGGAGCTCGAAGCCGAGGCCCCAGTCGCAGGGGTCGAACCGCCCGAAGCCGGGGAGGACGCCCGCCAGGCCCGGGAAGGCCACGGTGGTGGCGGCGGCCAGGGTGCCCGGAGCCACCAGGCGCGGGGCGAGCAGCTCGCCGGCGAGCGTCAAGAGGTCGCGCAGCGGGCCGAGGGCGCCCGACGCCGGTGACGCCCCGGGGGCCAGCCGCGTCCCGGTCATCGCCAGGGGGAGGACCACGCCGGTGGTGAGGTAGTCGGTGAAGGGCATGCCCGAGTGCTGCGCCAGGGTGTCGGCGAGGATCTCGAACCCGATGTTGGAGTAGATGCGGCGCACGCCCGGCTCGGTGAGGGGGTGCGGCGAGTCGGGCCCGAGCCCCGAGGCGTGGGCCAGCAGGTGGCGAACGGTCGACCCCGGCGGGCCCGCGGGCTCATCGAGACCGAGCGAGCCCTCCTCCGTCGCCACCAGAGCGGCCACGGCCACGAGCAGCTTCGACACCGACGCCCACGGGAAGGCCCGGTCGAGGTCGCCCACGGTCTCGGCCACGGCCCCGTCGAGAAGCACCACGCCGGCGGCGGCGGCGTCAACCGGCCAGCCCGTCACGGCACCGAGGGCTCCGGGCTCGCGCCCGGGGGCACCGCTCAGACGGGCGTCGTCGCCCACTCGGTCGTTTCGGCCCGGTGGCGGGCGTAGTCCACCTTGCCGGCGGGCGACCGGCCGATGGTGTCGATGAAGCGCACCCGCCTGGGCGCCTTGTAGGCGGCCAGGTGCCCCCGGACGTGGTCGACGAGCTCGCGCTCGGTCGCCTCGGCGCCGGGGCGGAGCTCCACCACCGCCGCCACCGCCTGCCCGAAGCGGTCGTCGGGGATGCCCACGGCCACCGCGTCGCGCACCGTCGGGTGCCGCTTGAGCACCTCCTCGACCTCTTCGGGGAACACCTTCTCCCCGCCGGTGTTGATCACGACCGAGCCGCGGCCGAGGAGCTGGATGGCGCCGTCGGCGTCGACGGTGGCGAAGTCGCCGGGCACCGAGTACCGCACCCCGTCGATGACCTTGAACGTGCTCGCCGACTTGTCGGCGTCCTTGTAGTAGCCGAGCGGGTTGCGGCCACCGAGGGCGAGCACGCCCACCTCGCCGGACCCGGGGGTCACGTCCTTGCCCGACTCCGGGTCGAGCACGCGCACGTCGGGGCTCAGCGTGAATCGGGCCGTGTGCTCGGCGGCCGTCCCGCTCGACACCGACGACCCCATGCCCAGTGCCTCCGACGACGAGAAGGCGTCGATGAGCATCAGGGTGGGGTGGTGCGTGAGCAGCCCCCGCTTGGTCTCCTCGCTCCACATGACGCCCGACGACACGAAGGCGAGCAGCGTCGACAGGCGCCAGCGGCCCGGGTGCTCGTCGAGGGCGGCGAGGATCGGCTTGGCGAAGGCGTCGCCCACGATGGCCACCGTGTTGACGTTGTCCCGGTCGATGGTGTCGAGCAGCTCGGTGGGTTCGAAGCGGCGGCCGGTGAGCGTGACGACGCACCCGGCGATGGTCATGGCGGCCATGGACGTGAACCCGCCGGTGCCGTGCATGAGCGGGCAGGCGGGGAGGTGGACGGGCCCCGCGCCGACGATCGCCTTGCGCACCCCCTCGAGCCCCCCGTCCTCGGGCACGCGCAGGAAGTTCCCGGCGTTGAGCCGGCAGAACAGGTCGTCCTGACGCCACATCACGCCCTTGGGCATGCCGGTCGTCCCCCCGGTGTAGAGGAGGTAGAGGTCGTCGCCCGACCGCCCCCACGGAGGCGCCGACCGGTCGGCGCCGCTCGTCGCCGCCGCTTCGTAGGGCGTCGCCCACGAGGGGCACTCGCCCGAGCCGTCGTCGACCCACAGCCACGAGCGGACGGTGGGCACGCGCGAACGGATGCCGGTGATGCGCTCGACAAAAGCACCGTGGAAGATGACCGCCACGGCGTCGGCGTTGTCCCACAGGTAGACGAGCTCGTCGTCGGTGTAGCGGTAGTTCGTGTTCACGGGGACGAGGCCCGCTTTCAAGATGCCGAAGGTCGACTCCAGGTACTCGGGGCCGTTGTAGAGGTAGTGCGCCACCTTGTCCTGGTGGGCCACCCCCGACTCGAGCAGAGCCCGGGCCACGCCGTTGGCGCGGCCCTCGGTCTCCCCCCAGGTCAGGCGCCGCTCACCGTGGATGAACGCCGGCGCGTCCGGCACGGTGTCGGCGACGGTCTCCCAGACGTCGGCGAAGTTCCAGTCGGTCACGGCGGCAGCCTACGCTGCATCGCCGTGGACCTCGCCCTTCCCGGAGACGACCATCCCGCCCGCGCCGAGTTCCGGGCCTGGCTGGCCGAGCACCCCGATCCGAGCCCGCGCCGGCTCGCCGAGGCCGGCTACGTGGCCCCGCACTGGCCGCGCCCGTGGGGCCTCGACGCCGACCCCGTGGCGCAGCTGGTCATCGACGACGAGCTGCGGCGCGCCGGCGTGCGCCGGCCGTTCAACCAGATCGGCATCGGGTGGGCGGGGCCCACGCTCGTGCACGCCGGCACCGACGCCCAGAAGCAGCGCTACCTCCTGCCCCTCCTGGCGGGCGAGGAGATCTGGTGCCAGCTGTTCTCCGAGCCGGGGGCGGGATCGGACCTGGCGGGGCTGTCCACCCGAGCCGTGCGCGACGGCGACGAATGGGTCGTGAGCGGTCAGAAGGTGTGGACCAGCTACGCGCATGTCTCAGCGCTCGGGATCCTGCTCGCCCGCACGGACCCCGACGTCCCGAAGCACCGTGGCATCTCCTACTTCGTGTGCCCCATGGACGCACCGGGGGTGACGGTCCGTCCCATCGTCGACATGACCGGCGACCACGCCTTCAACGAGGTGTTCCTCGACGAGGTGCGCCTGCCGCCCGAGAACCTCGTGGGCGAGGTCAACGGGGGTTGGGCCCTCGCCAAGGTGACGCTCGGCAACGAGCGCGTGTCGCTGTCGGGCGAGGGGGCGTTGTGGGGACAGGGGCCCACGGCCGCCGAGCTGGTCGACCTCGCCCGCCGGTCCGGGGGCGTTCCCGATGCCGTGATGCGCCAGCGCCTCGTCCAGGTGTGGGCGGAAGGGGAGGTGCTGCGGCTCATCCGGCTGCGGACGGTGAGCGCGGCGCTGTCGGGCCGCGAGCCGGGGCCCGAGGCGTCGGTGCGCAAAGCGCTCGCCGACGACCACGGCCAGCACGTCATGGAGCTGGCCAAGGGACTCGCCGGGATGCACGGGCAGCTGGCGGACGGCGGTCCGGCCGAAGGGCTCGCGCAGCTGCGCCGGG